>Ga0247813_10000019_pt1 | contig 324027 bp, 300 predicted proteins | sample UWRJL169409C1_FD_180719 | JGI IMG/M metagenome (GOLD analysis project Ga0247813, IMG submission 180719) | Plant litter microbial communities from Arlington Agricultural Research Station in Wisconsin, United States - UWRJ-L169-409C-1 | ecosystem: Environmental > Terrestrial > Plant litter >...
AAAAGTTCAGTAAAGGGCCTAAACTGGCAATATGATACAATATCATTATTTTTTAATCAAGAAGACATCTCTAAAAAACATCAACCAAAAAAGAACCGCCTAAAAATTACTTTTTAGACGGCCTCTTCTATTTTTTAATAAGGATTTTGCTTCTTCAACGGATAAATACCAAAAGCAGTTTTCTTCGTTATATTTTTAGTTAAATAATGCCGCAAAAACAGCAGCATTATCAAATTCTATATTCCCATTAAATTTAAATATTTTAATAAATAACATTTCACTTCCTATGGTGATTCAAAATTTACTGAGAATCGCCAATAAAACAACATCAAATCCCCACCACATTATTTTTCTCACTATTTTTGCTAAAATACAAATGCCATGTCTATAGAGGTCCAGGATATTTCAAAACATTACGGGGAACAAAAAGCCCTCAATGCAGTTTCATTTTCTATAAAAAGGGGAGAGATTGTGGGTTTCCTGGGGCCTAACGGTGCCGGAAAATCGACCCTGATGAAAATTCTTACTACCTACCTTAATGCCGACTCCGGGCTGGCTATGGTTAATGGCAGCAATGTGGAGACGGAGCAAAAAGAAGTGCAAAAATCGGTTGGGTATTTACCGGAACATAACCCACTATACCTTGACCTGTATGTGCGCGAATACCTTGCCTTTAATGCCGATGTATATAAGGTAAAAAAATCACGTATTGAAGAGGTTATTCAGCTTACAGGCCTAATGCCCGAAGCACATAAAAAAATTAGCGCACTCTCTAAAGGGTATCGGCAGCGTGTTGGCCTCGCAGCGGCACTCCTGCATGACCCCGAAGTTTTAATATTAGACGAACCTACAACAGGGCTCGACCCAAACCAACTGGTTGAAATACGTGAGCTTATCCGCAACATTGGTAAGGACAAGACCGTATTCCTGTCTACCCACATTATGCAGGAGGTCGAGGCTATATGCGACCGCGTGATTATTATTAACCATGGCAGCATAGTGACCGATAAAAAACTGGGCACACTTGTTGTTGATAACAATAAGCTGGAGCAGGTTATTGAGGTAGAATTTGATATGCCGGTTAATGCCGAATTGCTTGAGGGTATACCTACTATAGTATCGTATACTAACACGCACGCAAACGTGTGGGAACTTATTTTTACAGCAAAGCATGACATCCGCCCTGTGCTGTTTGATTTTGCCCATGAAAATGGTTTAAAAACATTGCAGCTTACCTTAAAGAACAAAAACCTGGAAACAGTTTTTAGGGAAATGACTAATAAAAAATAAACATTATGTGCGGAAAATTGTCCTGGTGGAACATTGATGAAGATGAGAAAACAGTTGATACTGCAGGCACAGAAGCCTGTAAAAAAACTGAAAACAATTAATACACAATACTATGTGCGGAGTAAAATTGCAATGGTGGGCAGATGCTTTTGAGCAAGATGCAGCAGAGAATACAACTGTTATTGTTTCTACCCAAACTGAAGATAAAGAAAGCAGCTGCTAAATAATATACAGCTAATTATTCATAAACCACTTGTCCTGTATATATCCGGTTAACGGTTACAACAGGCGGGTGGTTTTTTAATAACAGGTTGCCGGTGCTGTATAAGGTTCCGGTTACTTCCTGCTGTACGTTTGCAATAATATCATTAGTACTGCGATGAAAAACCTGCAGCTTCCGGGCAACAAGGTTACTGCCATTAAAACGGGCATCTCCGGAATAGAAATTTACAGCTAAATTTTCTACCGTTCCATTAATAACATAGTAACACGCCTGGTTATCATCAATACTCAGGTTCTGGCAGTTTACATCCAGCTCGAAGGTGCCCGATGCTGTTTCGCTAAAAATCCCCGATTGCAAAGACAACGATGGGAATGTGAGCACCCCATTAGATTTTACAGCAAATTGTGATGCCGAATATATTTGCTCTAAATGTGGCGTGGTTACATATACCGTAGTGCTTTTATAATCACGCACCCAGTTACAGTCTACAGCATTAGTTAGATAAAGCTTTCCATCCTTAACATCTGCCGTTATGTATTGCTTTATATTCTCCCCTGTTTGTATACTTACTTTTTGTTCCGGCCCTTCGGTTATTACAAGCTCAACACCTAACGACAGGTTTATAGCTGTAAAATCGGGAACTGCGGTACTATAAGTAACTATAGCTCCCATTTTCTCGAAACACTCAGGCGTGATGTCATTATTGCAGGAGGTTAAAACCAGCAAAAACAAACAGGTTATTTTATATAATTTTTGTTTCATAATTTAAAGTCGAACTCCCACCCCAAACTCCATTACCTCAGCTTTGGCACCGTGCGTTTTTAACCCAATCAACCCATATATATTCCTTGCAAAATAGTACTTTAACCCCACACGTTCATATAATTTTCCGGTAGAATTGTAGGGCGAATATACATAATAGCCCACTTGTGCTTCTAAAGAAAGTTTATTTACATAAAGTTCGTATCCGCCAAAAAGCCCCAGCTTGCGATAGTCTGTCCTTCCGCTGGCTGGTGATTCAGGATAGGCAATAGCCATGTACCGTATATACTCTTTTAAATATTTAGGCCAAAAAAATTCGGCACCAAACTGAAAGCTACTTTTACGGCTTATGCGCTTATCTACATAACCACCAAGTGTAAAGTAAGGATATTGTTTTGTGCCAATAACATCGCTCTGGTCAATCCCGCCCCTAAAAATTATGTTGTAATGCAGTGGTTGCCTGTAAACAGAATCATCTGCTGTATGAACATACTGGTTTTGTTCCTTTTTGTCAAAAGTATAGTTTAGCCCTACATTTACAGCAAAGGTATTGGTACTGGTGTTAGGCGATTTCATGCTGGCATTGCTATGGTGTATAAAAATAAGCCCCGCCTGCAAGCCCAATCCCTGCCAAACATCCTGCTTGGTGTAATTCAGCATAAAATAGGTTGAAGGCATAAGGTGCGTGCCGTAAGCATAGTTGCGAAAATTCTTTTCCCTGTCATAAGGGTTAGTATTATAAGCCACCCCCTGCCCTACACGCAGTATTACCTGCCGCTGTAAAAAGTAAAAACTGTAATGCCCATAGATGCCATACATGTCTCCCAAAACTTCATTTTTCATATTCTGGTAATGAAATGAAACTCCATAATCGGGAAAATTATAAGTCTGCTCCCATACCATTTTCCCAAACGTTTTTCGGTTAAAGCTAATAACCATTCCTTCGGGATGGCCTGTAATTAAATGGCGTATAGACTGGCGGTGCGGAATAATATTACCATAAAAATAATTAGCATCTACAGTGTAAGCACCTGCAGGGATTTCCTGGGCAAAAGTAGTAAATGAAAAAAAAATTATAACGTAAAAACTCCTCATTAAAAGGTTTTGTTGCGAATATATACTATTCTTAACGACTCCTTTATAAAATGAGATAAGCTTAACTAAAATCCAGGTTAATTTACGACCAGAAATAAAACACCAAAAGCTAAAATATCATAATAAATATGAAATTAAAAAACCTCTTTAGCTATAGCTTTAATATTATCTGGTTTGCCCATGCTGTAGTAATGCAATACAGGTATGCCCGCCGCAACCAGTTCTTTGCTCTGGGCTATACACCAGTCTACCCCTACCTGTTTAACGGCATCATTATCTTTAGCACGTACAACCTCCATAATAAGGTCATCAGGGATATCTACTTTAAAGCGATGCGGTATCATGTTAAGCTGCTTTTTAGTCGCAATAGGCTTTAAACCGGGAATAATAGGCACGGTAATTCCCTCTTTGCGGCATTTGGCTACAAAGTCAAAAAACCGCTGGTTATCAAAAAACAACTGGGTTATAATATACTCGGCACCATTTTTTATTTTCTGTTTCAGGAAATAAATATCACTGTCAAAGCTTGGGGCTTCCATGTGCTTTTCGGGATATCCGGCTACGCCAATACAAAAATTAGTAGCCGATGTATTTTGCAGTTCAGCATCAAGGTATATACCGCTGTTAAGGTTTGCCACCTGTGTAACCAGTTCGCTGGCATATTGGTTACCCTCCTTTTCTGCACGAAAATAAGTTTCGGTCTTAACCGCATCGCCCCTTAGGGCCACAACATTTTGTATGCCTAAAAAGTCAAGGTCTATTAAAAAATTCTCGGTATCTTCTTTAGTAAAGCCACCACATAATATATGCGGAATAGCATCTACCTGGTACTTGTTTTGTATAGCCGAACAAATACCTACCGTGCCCGGGCGTTTTTTAACTACCTTCTTTTCCAGCAATCCGCTTGGCAACTCTTTGTACTCATACTCTTCACGATGGTAGGTAACATCTATAAAGGGTGGGTCGAACTCCATTAACGGGTCTATACTGTCAAAAATAGATTGTATGTTTTGCCCTTTAAGCGGAGGCAGTATTTCAAAAGAAAATTGTGTTTTGCCGTTGGCATTGGCAATATGTTCGGTTACTTTCATCTTTATGTTTTTGGTTGACGGTTGTTGGTTGTTAGATAAATTGCGAACTGAGTAAGCCTAACAACTAACAACCAACAACTAATTAATCTGCTATATTGGGGTTAAGCCATTTGGTGGCAGTTTCTGTGGGTATGCTACGGCGTTTTGCATAATCTATAACCTGGTCTTCCTTAATTTTTCCAAGGCCGAAGTACTTACTCTTAGGATTTGCAAAATAATAACCGGATACCGATGATGCCGGCCACATGGCAAGGCTCTCTGTAAGCGTTACCCCTATTTGTTTCTCTACATCCAGCAATTGCCAAATCGTGTTTTTTTCAAGATGGTCCGGACAGGCAGGATATCCCGGCGCGGGGCGTATACCGGCATATTCCTCTTTAATTAAATGCTCGTTGCTAAGGTGCTCATCGGCAGCATAGCCCCATATTTCCTTACGGATTTTTAAATGCAAATATTCGGCAAAAGCTTCGGCAAGGCGGTCGCCCAGTGCCTTAACCATTATCGAGTTATAATCGTCGTGGTCTTTTTCAAATTCGGCAGCCTTTTCGTCAACCCCAAAACCGGTGGTAACGGCAAATGCCCCCATATAATCGGTATAACCTGCTTCTTTAGGCGCTATAAAATCGGCAAGGGCAATGTTAGGTGCGCCTTTTGTTTTTTGCGATTGCTGGCGAAGGGTAAGGAACGTTGCTTTCTTTTTACCGTCTTCGTCATACAGTTCTATATCGTCATCATTAATGGCCGTAGCCGGATAAATACCATAAATTCCGCGTGCCTCCAGCCAGTCTTCCTCCAGCATTTGCGCGAGCATTTTTTGAGCATCGGCAAATAGTATAACCGCCTGCTCGCCTACAACCTCATCTTTAAGGATAGCCGGATATTTACCATGCAAATCCCATGTTTGGAAAAATGGGGTCCAGTCTATAAATTCCACCAGTTCGGCAGGTTTAGGGTAAATGGTCTGGGTGCCTATAAAGTTAGGCTTGGTTGGCGTGTAAGTCTCCCAGTCCAGTTTAAGTTTATTACGTCGCGCGTCTTCTATACTCAGGAAATCTTTATCGCGCGAGCGGTTAAGATACCCTTCACGAAGCGTGTCATATTCGGCACGTATGGTTTTAGAATATTCAAGTTTATTGGCGTTAAGCAAATTTCCTGCTACCGTTACTGCACGGCTTGCATCGTTAACATGTACTACCGTTTCGCGGTACTGCGGTGCTATTTTTACAGCGGTATGCGCACGCGATGTTGTTGCCCCGCCTATCATAATTGGGATGCTAATGTTTAGCTTATCCATTTCTTTAGCCAGGTATACCATCTCGTCGAGCGATGGGGTAATAAGGCCGCTAAGACCAATGATATCTACATTTTCCCTGATGGCAGCCTCTATAATTTTTTCAGGCGGAACCATTACTCCAAGGTCTATTATCTCAAAATTGTTACAGCCTAAAACTACCGCAACAATGTTTTTACCAATATCATGCACATCGCCTTTTACGGTTGCCATAAGCACCTTTCCTGCCGATGAACCTTTTCCTTTGCCTTCCTCGATATACGGTAGCAAATAAGCCACTGCCTTTTTCATTACCCGCGCCGACTTAACCACCTGCGGCAGGAACATTTTACCACTGCCAAAGAGGTCGCCCACAACGTTCATTCCCGTCATAAGGTTAATTTCGATAACCTCAATGGGTTTGGTGGCAGCAAGGCGGGCTTCCTCAATATCTACCTCAATGAATTCGTCTATACCACGCACAAGGGCATGCGTAAGCCTTTCCTGTATGGGCAGCAAACGCCACTCCTGAGCTTGTTTCTCGGTTATTTTAGCACCTCCTTTTACATTTTCGGCAAATGTAAGCAGGCGTTCTGTAGCATCATCACGACGATCCAGAAGTACGTCTTCTACATGCTCTAAAAGCTCCTTGTCAATATCATCATACACCTCGATCATTTCGGGGTTTACAATACCCATATCCATCCCATTTTGTATGGCATGATATAAAAATGCCGAATGCATGGCCTCCCTAACCCTGTCATTACCCCGAAAAGAGAACGATACGTTACTTACCCCGCCACTTACGTGGGCGTGTGGCAAATTAGTACGTATCCATTTAGTGGCATCAAAAAAGTCGATGGCATTCTTACGGTGTTCCTCCATACCCGTTGCTACCGGGAATATATTCGGGTCGAAGATTATATCTTCGGGTGGAAAACCCACTTTATCTACAAGAATATCATAGCTGCGTTTGCAAATCTCTATACGCCTGTTGTAGGTGTCGGCCTGGCCGGCTTCGTCAAACGCCATAACAATTACTGCAGCACCATAGCGTTTTACTTTTTTAGCATGGGCAATAAAGTTCTCCTCACCCTCCTTAAGGCTTATAGAGTTTACAATACTTTTACCCTGGGTTACTTTAAGGCCGGCTTCTATAATTTCCCATTTAGAGCTGTCTATCATTACAGGAACACGGGCAATATCCGGTTCAGACGCTATAAGGTTTAAGAATGTGGTCATGGCATGCACGCCATCCAGCATTCCCTCGTCCATATTAATATCAATAATCTGCGCGCCACCATCTACCTGCGCACGGGCAACATCGAGCGCTTCCTCATACTTTTCTTCTTTTATGAGGCGTAAAAATTTACGCGAACCCGTAACATTTGTACGTTCGCCTATGTTTATAAAATTAGTCTCAGGGGTAACTATAAGGGGTTCTAAACCCGATAGTTTTAAATAACGGTTGCTGGTTGGTTGTTGTTGGTTGTCAGACAAAAAAGTTGTCGGTTGTTGGTTGTTGGTTGTCGGATTTGTAACGTCTTCGTCTTCCATCTTTACAGCTTTTTGTAATAATTAATAAATCCATTTAACAACCTTTTACATAAAATCATTTCAATAATCTCTTCAAATTGTATTTCATTCAAATATTTTTGATCTAAAGCTAAATAGCATTGTGTTTCAAGTTCAAATAACGAACCACGTGCAATGTGTAAAAAATAAATTTTTTCTTTAGATGTTTGCCTCCCACAACCTTCTGCTATATTTGAAGGCACTGATACAGCACACCTTCGCATTTGGTTTGTTAGTCCATAAATTTCCTCTTTTGGAAAAGTTTTTGTAATAGTGTATATTGCATTTGTCAATTTCCTCGCCTCGATCCAAACACCTAAATCTGTATATACCATAAGTCTACATTCTGCCCAATAACTAAAAACCATCAACCAACAACCTTCTTGGCTCGTACTGCGCCGCCACATCGGCAATCTGTTTAATATGCTTAGGGGTTGTGCCACAGCAGCCGCCTATAATGTTTATAAGGTTATCGTCCAGATATTCTTTAATAAGTACCTGCATCTCTTCGGGAGTCTGGTCATACTCTCCAAAAGCATTAGGCAGGCCGGCATTAGGGTGTGCAGAGATATTCATGCTTGTATTATGCGCCAGCCTTTTTAGGTACGGTTTAAGTTGGTCGGCACCAAGGGCACAGTTAAAGCCTACGCTTAATAATGGAATATGCGATATCGAAATAAGAAATGCCTCTACGGTTTGCCCACTCAATGTGCGTCCGGAGGCATCGGTAATGGTACCGCTTACCATAATTGGGATATCAATGCCTAACTCATCCTTAACTTCTTCTATAGCAAAAAGTGCAGCTTTGGCATTAAGGGTATCAAAAATAGTTTCTACCAATAATATATCGGCACCGCCATCTATAAGTGCTTTTACCTGCTGTTTATAGGCAATTAAAAGATCGTCGAACGTTACGGCACGGTAGCCGGGATCGTTAACATCGGGGCTCATGCTGGCAGTACGGTTTGTAGGGCCTATAGAGCCTGCTACAAAACGGGGCTTGTCCGGATTGGCAGCCGTAAATTCATCGGCTACTTCCTTCGCAATTTTAGCCGACTCATAGTTAAGTTCATACACTATATCTTCGAGGTGATAATCGGCCATACCTATAGTAGTACCACTAAAGGTATTGGTTTCTACAATATCGGCTCCGGCCTCAAAATATTGGCGGTGTACATCCTTTATGGCGTGTGGCTGGGTAATAGACAGTAAATCGTTATTACCCTTAAGCGAATGCGGAAAGTCTTTAAAACGCTCCCCACGAAAATCTTCTTCCGAAAAATTGTAGCGCTGCAGCATAGTACCCATAGCTCCATCGAGCACGAGTATGCGGTTATTGAGCGCATCATATATTTTAGACATCTTTTTTTAGTCTTAATGTTATAAAGTCGAAAGTTTAAACGTTGCCGGTAGCAGTGTTCAGCTTTCATTAAAATATATGTCATCAAAATCGGGGAGAAAATAGTATAAAACTATTTCGTGAGTTATCTATCTGCGCATGTGCGTAGTAGAATTTAGCACCTTCTTTAAGTGTAAAGGGTTGCTAAGGCTTCAACGGGTCTATTCCCTCTGCCTTTCGTGATAACATGTCATTGTGTTAAAGAACAGTGCAAAGTAACGAAACAAATTAATAGGATGCAAATTTGTTTTTTAATATACTTTACATAAAACGTTGGTTAAACAAAGTCCTTGCGAGTTACGAAACAATCTTTTTAGGATAAGATGGAAATAAAATCTGTTCATATAATACCGTATCTTCGCAATCTCTAAATACCCTTATAATTCCAACTATGAAAACATTTAAATCATACCTTAATCCAACAGTAGCTGAAGACAAGAATCAGTTTCACATTATTGTAATAGGCGATGCTGTCGAAATTGAAGATCCTGAAGAAGGCAAATGGGTAGCCAGCGGTGTTATGGATTACTGGAAGAGGGTTGAAAAACCGGCTTATGATAACACAAAACATCAGCTGCACCTGGCGCGTAAAAAGCATGTGCATACGGTACTGAGAAAAATATCTTGGCACGTAAACGGTTTTAAGAACGATAAGAATGCTATAAACAATAATCTTAACGGCGTAGCAAGCGCAAAGAATATTGCGAAGGCGATTGTAAAACTTCCTGAAGATAAAACTTTAGAACTTGTACCTAACGAAAATGCAGTAACTATTTTAGAAGGCATTGATTACCTGCCTAATAAGTGCAAGATATTTGTTTTTAAAATTGCAGAAAACACACTTTAGCATTACAGTAGTATTTGAGATTGCCGCGCTCCGTTGCACTACGCTCGCAATGACAGGTCGTGAGGAAAGGAATACATATACTGTCATTGCAACAGCGATGTGTATTGAGATGGTTATTGGGCTCCTTCTTCACGATCTGTCATTGCGAGGAACGAAGCAATCTCATCTTTAACCTAAATTAAATAACGCTAATATGCCAAGTCCCTCTGCTTTGCTGCAACCTCTATAACACCATCATACAAAGCATTGGCTGCAGCCTCTTTATCGCCGGTTATCGGATTAATAAATTTATACGCCAATCCGCGGCTGTCGCTTAAAAACTTAATACCTTTCTCAAAGCTATCGGGTAAAAATGGCAGACTCTCGTTTATAGACACAATGCTAAAGCCGTTCTTTATCAGTTCAGGATATTCGGCGGCAAGGGCAGCACTGGGTGTGGCATCTACCGCAATTAGGTTTTGCAGGTCGTTGTATACTGCATATTCTATAACATCATCCAGTTTAAAAGGTATAGCAAACTGTATAAAGTTAGCTTCCCATGCATAATCTGCCCCTTCTTTCTCAAAAAAGGCAACGCTACTGTTGGTTATTACCGGGAACCTTAGCTCCGGTGTGTTTTTAGCAGGCAGCGCTTTGCTGCCTTTAACTACTTTATTTATTAATGCACTACCGGTATTGCCTATACCAAACAGCACTATATTTATAATTTGAGACATGGTATTTTATTTTTAAAAGTTAAAAAGAAACTGCCTTTGTTGCCGAGACAAAGGCAGCTCTTAAACAAACAAAAAACAACTTAAAAACAATATTTTTATTAACCCTCAGGTAATATATGCCGCTCCTCCGGAGCTCTGCCCTTCGCAAACAATAAACCGGCTATAGACATGTCGTTCCTCCGGAACTGAGCTACGGCATAATTGCATTACTCAATAAATTGAAAAACAATTTCAGAGAAACTTAGCTACATCCACTACATCTTATTCACTCCTGTCTTTAAGTTCCGGAGGAACGGCATGTTTATAGAAATAAGTAAGGCCATTGATTTTGAGCTCCGGAGGAGCGGCATACAGTATCATAAATTAATTTACCGCCGTATATTCTTTAAACAAATTAAGCTTAACGGGGGTATTATTAACAAGGTTATCATAGAGCGGACTCCTGAACCGTACTTCTTTCATCCATCGTTGCAAGGTTTCCAGCGGGGCGGCAGCGGCAGGTTTCAGTACGATCTCTATACTGTTAAACCCCGGCCTTACCTTTCCCGAAATTCCCGAAACCACATCTGTATTAAGGCTGCCTGTAATTTCTATTTGCAGCGACTTAAGGTTAATACCCAGCTCTGCGGCTACAAGCTGGCCAAGTGCATTAATACAGCCTGCAAATCCTGCAAGGATGTATTCGTATGGGTTGGCAATGCCGGGTACAGTAGCCTGTGCATTTTGGTTTATCCTTAAATGGGTATTAAGGGTTTTTACTACAAACTGGCTGTTGTTGCCCGTATAGCCTAATACGTTGATAGATTGTGGTTTCATGGTGTGCTTTTTTATGGTTAATGACGACTGAACTGCGTTGAATAAAAAAAGGCCTTTTTAGTATGTTACCAAAAAGACCTTTGTATCTAAATATAAAATAAGATTACGTTGCCCGTTTTGGTAATGGTGTATGCATATACTGCACCTGCATCCACGATGAACAGATACACTTGCAAATTGAATTATTATTATATACAGCTTTAGTCTTCATATTTTATGTAATGTCTTAGTATAATAACAAAAAAGCCCCTGCTTATTGCAAGGGCTTTAATCTATATTTTGATAAATTTAAATCAAACAATAGCAACCCCTGCGGAAGATTTCCACATCGAAATGACACATTGTGAGTAATTAAATTTCATAATTCCTTTATTCTGAATAACAAACTTCAACATAATTTTCGGGATAAGCAACTATTTATAAATAAATTTTATCGCAGTACGGTTCATTTCGAAATGCTTCGCATAAAGTGCCACTATTTTAAGATTTATGAAATTTGTAGCGCTATTTAAACTAAGATTCGCAAAGAAGGCGCAAAGTTTCACAAATATTTTTTTTTAAGTTTACATGAAAGTTTAGGTAGATTTTAAACTTCAACTCTTATGCTTTCTGTTTCCTTGCGCCTTCTTTGTGTGTCTTTGTGAAATTTTTCGAATTTTTATCTGACTGAAACACCGGTGCAAGTAATTCTGCAAGCTGCTCCCATTCTATTAAAAAGGCATCATGCCCATGAACAGACTTTATCTCGTGGTAATAAGCCTCATTGCCATTTTGCTTTAGCAATTCGTAAGTCTTACGGGTTTTCTCTGCTGTAAAAAGTAAATCAGTATCTACAGCTACTAAGTGTATGGCTGCCGTTATAGTTTTGGCTACAGCCTCAAAGCTACCATCCGCTGCTATGTTAATAGTTTTTAGCAACTGGTTCATGAGTTTATAAGACGGCAATGCAAAACGTTCTGCTAAATTTTCACCATGCCTGTTAAGCCAGTGTTCTACTGCAAAAGCATCATTTATAAATGCATTATTAAACCTGTCCTGTAATGATTGAGGTGTGCGGTACAACAACATAGCATGCAGGCGTGCATCGGTAATAGGGTTTACAGAATTATTTAATATCCTGTCCTGAACCAGCGTGTTAGCAATAACCCAGTCGGTTGCTTTCCAGTCGGTTGCTACAGGTATTAAGTTAGCTACCCTTTTAGGCTCTAAAGCAGCCATCTCCCAGGCAATGCCACCGCCCAGGCTTCCGCCAATAACGGTGTGCAATTGCGATATACCCAACTGTATTAAACCCAGCCAAAAAATACGGGCAACATCTTTAGCTGTAAAGTCTTTATAATTATATATAAGGTTATCTGCATCATCATCAAAACCGTTACCGGGAATGTTAAAGGCAATAACCGTAAAAAAATAATTGGTATAAATTGTCTTCTCCTCCCCTACAAGTGTTTTCCACCAGCCGTTATTACCGCCCACATTAGAGTTGCCTGTAAGCGCATGGTTAACTAATACTACCGGCGCAGTACCAATTACCGGCCCAAAGAACTGGTAGCTAAGCACTACATCTGTAAGCGTTTTACCGCTTTGCAAATCCCACTGGGGTATGATTATTTTGAGTAGATTTTTCATGGTAAAATGATTAAAAAACTGCCCCCGGCTGAGTTAGTTAGAGTACCGGGAACAGCTTGCAAACAAACCAAACACATTTATTATTTATATCAACTAATCAGTTGTTTTTCACGTCCCGTCATTGCGAGGAACGAAGCAATCTAATTATAATAAAGAGATTGCCGCGCTCCGTTGCACTTTGCTCGCAATGACAGTTACGTATACAGTGCGAAAAAAAAAATTACACCGTTACACGGCTCTTAATATTTACAAATACTGCCTGTAAATCGGCTTTAAGGTCTTCTATATCTTCTATGCCTACAGACAGGCGAACCAGGTCTTTATATACCCCTGTTGCTTCCTGCTGCTCGTCGTTTAATTGCTGGTGCGTGGTGCTTGCCGGATGGATAATGAGCGATTTTGTATCGCCTATGTTTGCCAGTAAGGAAAATAGTTTGGTATGGTCGGCAATTTGCTTAGCCGCTTCGTAGCCACCCTTATGACCAAAGGTTACAAGCCCGCTTTGGCCTTTTGGCAAATATTCCTGAGCCAGATCCTTATATTTACTTGATGCAAGTCCCGGGTAATTTACCCACGCCACATCTTCATGATTTTCAAGCCATTGTGCCAGCGCCAGTGCATTGCTGCTGTGTTTTTCTATACGCACCTGCAATGTTTCTAAACCTTGTATGGTCTGGAAGGCATTAAAAGGGCTTAGTGCTGCGCCAAAATCGCGCAGGCCTTCTATACGTGCTCTGGCAATAAAGGCTGCCGGGCCGAGGGCTTCGTGATAAACTAAACCGTGGTATCCGGCAGATGGCTCTGTAAACTCCGGGAATTTGCCGCTGCTCCAGTCAAATTTTCCGGCATCTATAATTGCACCACCCAAAGAAGTCCCATTACCGGTAATGTATTTTGTAAGCGAATGGATAATAATATCTGCACCATGAGCTATAGGATTAAGCAAATAAGGTGTAGGTACGGTATTATCTACAATAAATGGGACTTTAAATGCTTTGGCTTCCGCCGAAATTCCTTTTAAATCCAACACGTCAAGCTTGGGGTTGCCTAACGATTCGGCAAAGAACACACGAGTATTTTCCTGTGCTGCTTTAGTAAAATTGGCAGGATCTGACGGATCTACAAACGTGGTGGTAATGCCCAGACGCGGCAAGGTTACATTAAACAAATTGTAAGTACCTCCATAAAGGCTGTTAGAAGATACTATATGGTCGCCGGCCTTTAGCAATACCAGCAATGCTGTAGTTAACGCAGCCGTACCCGATGCTGTAACCACTGCACCTATGCCGCCTTCAAGCGCTGCAAGGCGTTGCTCTAAAACATCGCTAGTAGGGTTATTAAGGCGTGTGTAAATATAACCCGGCTCGGCAAGGCCAAAAAGGTTAGCCGCGTGCTCGGCATTATTAAAAACATAAGATGTTGTCTGGTAAATAGGCACGGCGCGTGTTCCGCCATTTTTTGTCACATCGTGTCCTGCATGTAGTGCTGCTGTAGAAAATTGTTGTGTGCTCATGATAGTAGATTTTAAAGATTTTATTTGAATTTGAACGAACTAAGATTTAACAGAAAATAAAAAAGCCCTCCTGGTAATGGTACCAAAAGGGCTTTACAGTTTTTGAACTATAAACTAAAAGATATGACTCTTTCGCTTTTGGCTACGGGGCAGGGTTGCGCACATGCACACCATACAACACATTACCATTTTATTTGAAGCGAACTTTGTCATTTTATATTTTTTATCATCCTTAACCCCTCCCGCTATAAGGAGGGGTGGCAGAACGAACACTAAGAATCATTTTTTATAAACCAAAAAAAAAGCCTCCCGTTGTGCGGAAGGCTTTTGCGTATATTTTAAAAACTTAAAATTAGGCAATAGAGCTATCCGCGGATGAGTCCGGCATGATACAACACATATTGCAAATAATAAATTTCATTTTTTTTAGTTTTTCTGTTCAGCAAACTTCTTAACTAATTTTGAATCTACCAAATAAAATTTAAAACTTTAACATTTTAATCGTTTGTAAATTTTTATTGAGATTTACAAATTTAAACAAACAGTCAATTTATTCAAAAAGTATCCTGTAAGTTTAAGAATGTGACCGTGTACTAATTTAAATCGCAGTTTGCCCCTAAAAATGCATTATATTAAAACCATCTGTATTTTTTTTATTTCAATTAGGTTTTATACCTTTGCATAAAATATAACAGAGGAAAGATTTGTACTGATTGCAACCTCATTAAAAAATGCTAAAGCAGGACTTCCCTCCTTTAGCTTTCGTTGCAGATTCTTTTCCCTACTAAATTAATAGACTATTTACTATGGCATATTTATTTACGTCAGAATCAGTGAGCGAAGGGCATCCTGATAAAATTGCTGACCAGATTTCCGATGCACTTATCGACAACTTCCTTGCGTTCGACCCCGAGAGCAAGGTAGCCTGCGAAACACTTGTTACCACGGGCCAGGTTATACTTGCAGGAGAGGTAAAATCTAAAATTTATCTTGATGTACAATCTATTGCGCGCGACGTTATTCGCAAAATAGGTTATACCAAGAGCGAATATATGTTTGAGGCTAACTCTTGTGGTGTGCTTTCTGCCATACACGAACAGTCTCAGGACATCAACCAGGGTGTAGACCGCCACACTAAAGAAGAACAGGGTGCGGGCGACCAGGGAATGATGTTTGGCTATGCTACAAATGAAACCGAAGACTATATGCCGCTTGCGTTAAACCTTAGCCATAAACTGCTACAGGAACTGGCTGCACTTAGACGCGAAAATAACGAAATTACTTACCTGCGCCCCGATGCTAAAAGCCAGGTAACGCTGGAGTATGACGATAACAACAAGCCGGTACGCATTGATGCTATTGTGGTATCTACACAGCATGATGATTTTGATGATGAGCCTGCTATGCTTGCAAAAATTAAAAAAGACATTATAGAGATACTAGTGCCAAGGGTAGTAAAAAACAATCCTGCTTATGCACACCTTTTTAACGATAGTATAGAGTACCACATTAACCCTACAGGCAAGTTTGTAATAGGCGGCCCTCACGGCGATACAGGCCTTACAGGCCGTAAAATTATTGTAGATACTTACGGTGGTAAAGGTGCTCACGGTGGTGGTGCTTTCTCCGGTAAAGATCCAAGCAAAGTAGACCGCAGTGCTGCTTACGCTACACGCCACATTGCCAAAAACCTTGTTGCTGCCGGTATTGCCGACGAAATACTTGTACAGGTATCTTATGCCATTGGTGTAGCAAAACCTATGGGTGTTTACATTAATACCTATGGCACAGGCAAATTGGACCTTACCGACGGCGAGATCGCTAAAAAGGTAGAAGCTCTTTTTGACCTTCGCCCTTATTTTATAGAGCAACGCCTTAAACTGCGTAACCCCATATATAGCGAAACTGCTGCTTACGGGCACATGGGCCGCAAGCCGGAAACGGTTACCAAAACTTTTACTGCCCCTAACGGCGAAACTAAAACGCTGGAAGTGGAATTGTTTACATGGGAAAAACTTGACTATGTAGATAAAGTTAAAGTTGCTTTTGCTCTTTAATTACAAATAGACCTATACAAAGAAAGGAACATCTTAACGGTGTTCCTTTTTTATTGGCTTAATAAAACAAAAGGGACAGTAATTAAACAGTCCCTTTGTATTTTTGTATATGTTTCAATTGCCTATTCGGCATCTAAAAATATCGATTTAAAGGCTTCGTTAAGCTTCTCTTTAATATCGTTTGGCATATCGTTTTTAGGGAAAAGAAGTGCTGGCAGGTCATCATTAGACTTACCTATCATGTAAACCCTCGACATAGTTTTTCCCCTGAAATATTCCATGTTATCAACCCTGATTTGTTCTACAAGTGAGCCGAAAGACTCTTTTTTTAGCTGATAATCACTCGCCATAATTTCTCTTTGTGTATTTGTTCCTGCAAAGATAGCTTTTTTATATAAAAAATCCCAGTAAATACAAGCTACTGCAATAGTAATTATAAGGTTTAACATTTATTAAGTTTCTGTTAAAACTATAATCAAATGTTATAATAAAAATCCTGAAAGTCTAATCATACAATAGTTCGAAAAAAAATGGCAAGATCATTACATATCCATCCAGCCTAATGCTGTAAATCCAAAATACATGCAAACAAATAATAATACAGCAGAAACTACTAATAGGATGATAAACTTCTTTGGGTCGATATTCTTTTTATAATCGGTAACCATTATCCTGTAAACAGTTGCCATTATAGATGTTGATGTGATACTAAGGATAATAAGTACTACAATAGGGTATTTAAAACTTTTTATGCAGTAAAACACTACAATAGGAGCCAAAAAGAATATATTTATAATTGGTAACTTTTTTAAAAAGTAATCAAGCTTAGGGTGGGCTGTATTTTGCATACCGTAAAAATAAAAAAACTTATATGCCTAAGCATCATTTAAACAAATAAATAGCACTAAGGTAAGGCTATTTGGTCTTAGCGGGAAAAGACAATATACAAAATAGCCATGATTGTCTACAAAAAGGACATTTTTTACGACGGGATACTACAGCCACATTATTTTTTTTACATTTACAACAGTATGAAAAAAGCACTACTTTTATTTTTCTTAATATGTTTTGCTGCACAGGCACAGGAAATTGGTATTCCGGTAAAGTTTATGCAAAGCAGTAAAAACCCACCACAGCGCTACATAGGCACTGATGCCTTTGGGTGGGAATATACCATTGCCAATAATGAGTTCAGGAAAATGAAAGAAGGAAAATTTGTTAAATACCAAAATGTAGGCTTAGGAGAAATTTACCGGGTAGACATCCAGAACCCGTTGCAAATAGTTTTATTTTACAGGAAATTTAATAGTGTGGTGCTGCTGGATAACCAGCTAAACCAAACGGCCACCATAAACTTTAGCGCCCTGCCGGCAGAACTTATTGCTGAGGCAGCATCATTAGCATCGCAAAACCGGTTATGGATATACGATATTACCACCCAGCAAATAGGGCTTTACGACCCGCTGCGCAATAACTTCCGCACGCTTACACCGCCATTTAATGATGGCATAAAATATTACCAGAGCGACTATAATTATTTTTACTGGATAGACAGTGCCGGCAAATGTTTTATGGTAAACCTGTTTGGCAAGGTAACCGCACTGGGCAAAGTACCTGCTTTTGAACAGGCACAAATACTATCTGCCACACAAATTTTATATAGTAAAGACAACAATCTGTACCTGTATGACCTACCCACTAAAACCCAAAAGTTTATACAGATAAACGAAAAAAGCTTTACCTCTTTTTACTATGCATCCCAAATTTTATCTATTTTTACGGAAAGCGAGATCATTCAATATAAAATTACTTTTAACTAATGCATATAGCTGTTGCAGGAAACATTGGCGCCGGAAAAACTACTCTTACCGGGCTACTGGCTAAACAATTTAAATGGGAGCCCCATTATGAAGATGTTGTAGACAACCCCTATCTTGACGATTTTTACCACCAGATGGAACGATGGTCTTTTAACCTGCAAATTTATTTTTTAAAAACCCGCCTTAGCCAGATACTGCAATTTCGCGAAAGCGGAAAGAAGATTATACAGGATCGCACCATATATGAGGATGCCCATATTTTTGCACCTAACCTGCACTCTATGGGGCTTATGGCTAACCGGGATTACGAAAATTACAAATCGCTTTTTGAACTTATGGAAGGTTTTGTGGGTGCCCCGGATTTACTTATTTACCTGCGCAGCTCTATACCTAACCTTGTAAAGCATATTCATAAACGTGGCCGGGATTACGAGAACTCAATATCTATAGACTACCTAAGCCGCCTAAACGAGCGCTACGAAGCCTGGATACAAAATTATGATAAGGGCAAACTGCTTATTATTGATGTGGATAAAAACAATTTTGTAGATAATCCCGAAGACCTGGGCGATATCATTAACCGTATTAATGCCGAATTAAACGGGTTGTTTTAAAATGGTTTCAGGTTTAAGGCTTTCCTGAAAGGTTTGCTTAGCTATCTCACAAAGGTCTGCAAAGAAGGCGTAAAGATTCACAAAGCTGTTATCCCGTATGGATTAAATGCCGGTAGATAATACAAATAGCATGGGTATTTTCCCGTAGGGAAAAGATTGCCGCTGTAGCGACGCATTGCTTTGAGTCTAAGACATAATGCCTCTTTATAATCTATTTTATTTCGAATAAGCGAGGCACTCTACTTTTTAAATTCCTTTATTTTTGCATCCACTTCGGCACGGGTACCTGTAAATGTTTTCTCTTCGGTAACAATTTCGCCATTATCTGCTTTGGTAGATGTGGTTACTGTGGCAGTTACATTACCTTTACCATCAATAACCCTGTGCACATCGGTTGTCTTGCCATCTACACGTGTTACCACCACCGATTGTTGCTCACGCTCGCCACCCGCAGTTTCAGCAGGAGTTTCAGGCGTTTTATTATTACAGCTAACAAGAAAAATGGTTAGTATAGCCAGCAGGCCTATCATTATCCAGTTTACAGGTTTTCTTTCAGGATGAAAGCCCTGCCTTAATAACAATAGCCTCTTAAGGCCAAGCGTAATAAGCCCAACAATAGATAATATAAAGAGTACCACAAGATATTTTGATGCCATAATTTTAAACTTGTCCGGTTATAGAATAAAGCCGGATGTAAATATAAATAAAAAAAGCAATATCAGGTTTATCAGATATTGCTTAATATTTTATAATGCGGGTAGTTATTATATAGTAAACAACTCTTCCGGTTTATCTTCAAGTGCTTCAAAACGGGCAGTACACTCAACAATAAGTTCTTTAGCCTTAGCAGCATCTCCCCATCCTTTAACCTCAACAGTTTTGTTCTCAAGGTCTTTATACACACGGAAAAAGTGCTCTACTTCTTTAATAAAATGAACGTTAAGGTCGCTTAGGTCGTTCATTTTACAAGCAATAGGATCTGATACCGGTACACAGATAATTTTTTCATCCTCACCTTTATCATCAGCCATGTAAAATACGCCAATAGGCTTAACCTCAACTACACAACCAGGAAAAGAAGGCTCTGTAAACCATACAAGCACATCTAACGGATCTCCGTCAAGAGCAAGCGTTTCAGGGATAAAACCATAATCAGCAGGGTACATCATAGACGAATATAGCATCCTGTCAAAACGTATCCTTTTTAGTTTAAAATCATATTCATATTTATTCCTGCTACCCCTTGGTATCTCTATAAGTACATCAAATGTTGTTTTCTCTGAAGACATTGTAATAGTTTTTTGTTATGGTGCAAAAATAGTATAAAAATAATACGGTGCAAATGTTAAAAGCCTAAAACATAAGCCTGAGCAACTCTTAACAATTATTTAAACCTACTACAACGATGTAATGAACCCTATACCCGTATTAACTGCTTTACTGTAATAATTTTAGAAGAAAAACCCAAACGAAGCTTTTACGGTAAACTTGCTTGCTCCCGGTATATCGAGGTAGCTGCCCCTCCATGCTGCATCTATGCGCAGTACTTTAAATATGTTACCCACCCCGGCATGATACTCCCAGTATACATCCTGCGGGGCACGGTAAACCAGGCCGCTGGCATTAAGTGCTATATTTTTATCGGATACTGTACCGTAAACACCTTTAATACCCACAATTTCGCGAAGGTTTAATTTTCTTAGCCCCGGTATGCGGCTAAAAAGCTTACCATTAAAATTATGCTCCAGGTGCAGCGACACATATTCGTCGGCTACAAATTCGTAATATTTTAAAAGGTTGTACGTGTTATCTATAGAAAAATAACTCTGGTTACCCGGTATTACCCCCATAAGGCCCAGCGGTACAGCGCCAAATATCTTTCCGGCCTCAAACGTAGAGGTAAACCGGCCAAAGCCACCTATAAGCAACGGCTGGCGGTAATAAAATTGTACTTTTTGATAATCAAAATCGCTGTTTAGTATACCTTTTACTCCTTGGGAATAATTAATGAACAGGTGGGCGTAATTTAAATCAACATCGGTACGCTCTACCCCATAGCCTATGGTTTTACGCTTGGGCGTATAATCTACCAGTAAGCTGTATTCGTATTGCTTGGTGTAGCCGTTAACGCCCTTGTTATGATCTAAAGGATCTAACCAGTAATCGAGGCTAAAAGCCTGTGGTGCCGCCGATTTAAGCGTACGGTAGTTAAAACTGGTACGAAACATTAAGTACCTTACCGGCTCTATCTCGGCAGAGAAAGTGCTAAAATTGATGGATGTAAGCTTATTATTGGTTCCGCTGGAAAAAACAGATGACGAGGCGGCACTTCGCCCCAGCACATCGCTGGTTGTGGTAAGGCTTACCCCTATTTGCTCTACGTCGCGCCTGTTACCGCCGGCAAGGATAATACGATTCTTTTTATTTACCATCCATTTGCCCGATATGCCATATTTAAACTTATTATCCTTAAAGCCGTATGCCGTATACCCCTCTATACGCCACGGGTCGTTTTGCCCAAAGTAAGTACGCCCGCCCACACGCAGCCTGGTACCCTCTACAACATTAGCGCCATAGGTACTGAATATAGGCCCAAAATCAAACTTGCCCATATTATAGTAGCCGGAGCCCAGTGTGGCAACAAGATCGTACATGTGCTTAAACTTAGGTATGGTTTTTAAGGTATCAAGCATTTTATACACCCCCTTTTCATCCTTATTGAGCGATTCAAAGCGGTTCTCATCCCAAAATTCGTCCGATTTTTTATAGATCGATTCGTCGTTAAAGTTTACATCTGCAGCATAAAATTCTTCCGGTTTCTTTTTATCAAAAACGTAATCACGGTATAGCGTAGTACGCTTGCCATACACCCCTTTAGATTCTTCTTTTTTACGAAGTGCAAAATCAGTCATCATGTGGTCGCGCTTAAGCAGGAACACAGAGTCGTTAAGCACATCAAAATCCTGCTCTATATAAATATCTTTTACCCAGTTAATGTTAGCGCTTTTACTGGCGCTCATAGCCACTTTTTTAATGGCCCAGGTAGAGTCGTTTACCCAAAAGTTACCCTTAAAGGTTAACTCTCCCTTGCGCCTTGGGTAAAAAACAATGTTATAGCACCACTTGTTTTCTATGTAAGAACTATCGGCAAGCACATAGTTATATACATTAATACCGGTGCGCGATATGGGGCTCACAAAATCCTTATCAAAAAACTTAAGGTAGTTATCATAAATATCATACTGTACGTACAGGTCTTTTATAAAGGCAAGAATTTGCTGGTTGTTATTAAACCCCGATGATTTATTAGCCGTTGCAATTTCCTTTTTTTTAGAGGCCACATTATCGCCATAAACTTTGCTAAGTGCTTCGTTTATAAAAATAGGCAGGTAGGTTTTACCCGTAACGTTAGATGTATCTACCTGGTCAAAAATAAACTCCATGCCTTTAAAAAGCTTACTTTTTATCATGGCACTGTCTATGGTATTAAGGTCAAATTCTACCTTTTCATACTTATCATATTCATATTGCTTAAACATGTTAAGGCCGTTCTTGCGGCGGCGTTCCCATATTTTGCGCAATATATCTATGGCGGGATTATTTTTTTTTGAAGTCTTACCGCTGTAAAGCACCACTTCCTTAAGCTCATTAGCTTCTGCAAGGGTAACTTTCATATTGTAATTTACATTTTTTTCTAAATGAACTTCCTTTGGCGCGAAGCCCACAAAGGTTACACTAAGGTCTGTATAAGTATTTTGAGACTCCAGGTAGTATTTACCATTCTCATCGGTAATGGTGCCTTCGTTAGTACCTTTAAAGTATACATTAACATACGGAACCGGCTGATTTGCATTATCATACACCACCCCGCTAACCTTGGTTTGAGCAAGCGCAGCAAGCGTAAAAATAAAAAACGTTGCAATAGCAAGCAGTAACTTTCTTTTCATATAGCCTATAAACAAAAAACTTCATCATTTAGTATGATGAAGTTTCAAATATAGTCAGAAATTTGTTACTTGTACATAACTTTTTTCACTGCTTTAACAACATCGCCTGCATTTGGCAACCATTCTTTCAACAGAACAGGAGAATAAGGCGCAGGGGTATCTGCAGTAGTGATTCTTTGTATAGGTGCATCAAGGAAATCAAACGCCCTTTCCTGCACTATATAGGTAATTTCAGACGATATACTTCCAAAAGGCCATGCCTCTTCAAGTATTACCAGCCTGTTTGTTTTTTTAACAGAGTTGATGATGGTATCGTGGTCCATAGGGCGGATTGTCCTAAGGTCGATAACCTCACAGCTTATACCTTCTTTAGCAAGCTCATCGGCAGCGATAAATGCTTCTTTAAGTATTTTACCAAAAGATACGATAGTAACATCGGTACCTTCGCGTTTTACATCGGCAACACCTATAGGAATAGTATATTCTCCATCTGGCACCTCACCTTTATCGCCATACATTTGTTCCGACTCCATGAAGATAACCGGGTCGTTATCGCGGATGGCTGATTTTAATAAACCTTTACAGTCGTATACGTTAGATGGTACAACTACTTTTAACCCCGGGGTGTTAGCATACCAGTTCTCGAAAGCCTGAGAATGCGTAGCACCAAGCTGGCCTGCAGAAGCCGTAGGCCCGCGGAAAACGATAGGGCAGTTAAACTGGCCCGCACTCATCTGGCGGATCTTTGCAGCATTGTTTATTATCTGGTCTATACCCACAAGGGCAAAATTAAATGTCATAAATTCTACAATAGGCCTGTTACCGTTCATGGCACTACCTACTGCTATACCGGCAAAACCAAGCTCGGCAATTGGGGTGTCTATAACCCTTTTTGGGCCAAACTCGTCAAGCATGCCTTTAGATGCTTTGTAGGCACCATTATATTCAGCAACTTCTTCACCCATTAAATATATAGCTTCGTCACGGCGCATTTCCTCGCTCATGGCTTCGCAAACAGCTTCCCTAAATTGTATAGTTCTCATGTAATTATATTTCACGTATTAAATGAATGGCAAAAATAAAAATTTTAATCAATATGCAGGGTTATTTCTACTGTAAAAACAACTAATTTAGAAATTAGTATTTTAATGGGGTTTTTATACATTAAATATAAATTTAAATGTGCTGGTAATCCGCAATACACCTTTCATGAAAAAATTACTTATAATATGCTTACTTCTTACTGCCCTGCAGGGCTTTTCGCAAAGCATAAAAGCTACTTATACATCTACAATTATAATAGAATCGAATGAAGAAATTATAGGATACCCTCCATCGGAAGTATTCGCTTATGAATATGATCAGGGTAAATCACTTACAACCATGATATCAGGCCCTACAACTATACCTGATCTAAAGCTTTCACCCAGTGTTTTTTATAAAGATTTAATTAAGGGCATATATAAATGGAAGCTTTTAATCGGAGGTAAAAACTATAGTATTAAGGACAAACTTAAATCTCTGGATTGGGAAATCACAACTGAAACCAAAGATATAAATGGCTACCTCTGTACAAAAGCAACATGTGTAATAAATGACGCACCAGTAATAGCATGGTTCTGCCCTACAATTAATATCAGCGACGGCCCTTTATTCTATTCTGGGTTACCCGGCTTTATTATTAAGTTAACTCAAGCCAACGTAAGTGAATATATAGCGTCGGATTTACAAATTTCAAACCAACCATCGCTAATAAAAGAACCAATACAAAAAAAAGAAATAAATTTTAAGAAGTTTAAAAAGTTATTAAGTAAAGATATAGAACGGATTACGGAAAAGTAGATGAAATTCGCAATTAAACGCATTTAAAACCCGTATTATTATAGTAATTTAATTTTTTAGATTAAATTTTTCAAAAAAGCATATTTAATATGCGTGCATAATATTTTATTTAAATAAATTTATTAACTTCGCTATATCGATATCAAACCTTATAATCTTATAATAATGAAAATATTAGTCTGCATCAGCCATGTGCCTGATACTACTGCAAAAATTAACTTTACCAACGGCGATACAGAGTTTGATGCCAGTGGTGTGCAATTTGTAATTAACCCTAACGACGAGTTTGGCCTTACGCGCGCCATCTGGTTTAAAGAGCAGGCAGGTGCTACGGTTACCGTGGTAAATGTGGGCGGCCCTGATGCCGAAGCTACGTTGCGCAAAGCCCTTGCCACAGGTGCCGATGAAGCTATTCGCGTTAACGCTGCCCCTACAGATGGATTTTTTGTTGCCAAACAACTTGCCGAAGTAGTAAAGAACGGTGGTTACGACCTTGTTATTGCCGGTAAAGAATCGTTAGACTATAATGGAGCTATGGTTCCCGGTATGCTTGCGGGCCTTACTGGTTACGACTTTGTAAACGGCTGTATTAAGCTTGATGTTACCGGCAGCGATGTTACTGCGGTGCGCGAAATAGATGGCGGCAAAGAAACCATTAGCGCAAAACTACCCCTTGTTATTGCAGGACAAAAAGGCCTTGTAGAAGAAAAAGACCTAAGGATACCTAACATGCGCGGTATTATGCAGGCACGTACAAAAGCGCTTACCATACTGGAACCTGTTGCTGCAAATGCTACTACTAAAGCAGTGAAGTTTGAAAAACCGGCGCCAAAATCAGCAGTGAAACTTATCAGCCCTGATAACCTTGATGAGTTGGTTAACCTGCTGCATAACGAAGCTAAAGTTATTTAAAGGGTTGATTTGATATTTGGTTATTCGGTTATTTGGCCGTGCAATTATCAAATTAACAAATCCACGAATTAACAAATAAACAGAAAAAATATGTCCATACTTATATATGCTGAATCAGCAGAAGGTAAATTTAAAAAAACAGCGTTTGAGCTTGCTTCTTACGCCAAAAAAATAGCTGCAGAAACCGGGACTACCGTAACCGCAGTAACCATTAACGTTAGCGATGCTTCTGCCCTTGCCGCTTATGGCGTAGACAAAGCGCTTAACGTAAACATAGATAAGCTTAAGGCATTTAATGCAAAGGCGTATGCCGATGTTATTAAACAGGCAGCAGTAAAGGAGTCGTCTAAATTTGTATTGTTCTCGTCTAATACCGACAGTCTTTACATTGCACCGCTTGTAGCCGTAGGCCTTGAGGCCGGGTATGCAAGCAACGTGGTGGGGCTGCCGCAAAGCATCGCGCCGTTCCAGGTAAAAAGGCACGCGTTCTCTAACAAGGCGTTTACGGTTACAGAAATTACTACCGAGGTTAAGGTTCTTGCCATTGGTAAAAACTCTTTCGGGTTAGTAGAATCGGCGTCGAGCCTTACGCAGGAAGATTTTGAACCATCACTTAACGATAACGACTTTACGGTTAAAGTAGAGTCATCTGAAAAAGTTACCGGTAAAGTTACCATTGCCGACGCCGAAATTGTAGTATCTGGCGGGCGCGGACTTAAAGGCCCTGAAAACTGGGGTATATTAGAAGACCTTGCCTCGGCTCTTGGCGCAGCAACAGCCTGTTCTAAACCGGTGAGCGATCTTGGCTGGAGGCCCCACAGTGAGCACGTGGGCCAGACCGGTAAGCCTGTTGCGGCTAACCTTTATATTGCCTTAGGCATATCGGGCGCAATACAGCACATTGCAGGTATAAACAGCAGTAAAGTAAAAGTGGTTATAAACTCAGACGCTGATGCACCTTTCTTTAAAGTGGCAGACTATGGCGTGGTGGGCGATGTATTTGATATTGTACCAAGACTAACCGAAAAAATAAAAGCCTTTAAGGCACAGAACTCATAATTTATTTTTAAATTGTGCCCACAAAAGGGCTATCGGGAACTGGATAGTTATATCTTTGCCCGATAGCCTTTTTTCGTATTTTAGGACACACCAAACATGAGCTTAGTAAAACTAAATATTAAGGGGATTTCGTACAGCCAGACACAAAATGGAGCATACGCCCTGATACTTAACGAAGTAGATGGCGAACGTAAATTACCCATCGTTATTGGGGCTTTTGAGGCCCAGTCTATTGCAATTGCTTTAGAAAAAGAAATAAAGCCGCCAAGGCCGCTTACGCATGACCTTTTTAAAAATTTTGCCGACCGTTTTGATATTGTTGTCAAGCAGGTTATCATACACAAACTGGTAGATGGCGTGTTTTTTTCGAGCATTATTTGCGAACGCGACAAGATAGAAGAAATTATAGATGCCCGTACCAGCGATGCCATAGCACTGGCCCTGCGCTTTAGCGCACCTATATTTACCTATAAAAATATTCTTGACAAAGCAGGTATTTACCTTAAAATAAACCCGGAACAGGGCGAAGATGGCATACCAAACGATGACGATGTACTCTCTGCACCACAAACTTTTGGTGCCGAAACAACGGTATCGGGAGAAGGGTACTCGCAATACAACCTTATGGAACTGCATGAACAGCTTGAAAGCGCAGTGCAAAATGAGGACTACGAGCTTGCGGCAAAAATTCGCGACGAAATCTCTAAAAGAGAATCATAAATGTTATTTGGTCATATGTTCATTCGGTTATTTGGAAGATAACCACAACGAATTAACAAATCAACATATAACTAAATAATCGCGAAATATAGAACAGCCATCCTCAAAAGGGATGGTTGATTTTTTTGTGGATAACCCATGCTACACGACACAACTAAAATTACATTATTGTGTATCTTTGTATCGTAAACCGGCTTTAACAAATAATCGCATTACCAGATAAACAAATTGACATTATAATGAAACAATATTTAGATTTAGTAAAGCATGTTTTAGAAACCGGCGCACAAAAAGGCGACCGCACGGGCACGGGTACCAAAAGTGTTTTTGGCTACCAGATGCGTTTTGACCTAAGCGAGGGTTTCCCGCTGGTTACTACTAAAAAGCTGCACTTAAAATCTATTATTTATGAGCTGTTGTGGTTTCTTAACGGCGATACCAATATTAAATATCTTAACGATAACGGCGTAAAGATTTGGGACGAATGGGCCGACGAGAACGGTAACCTGGGTCCGGTTTACGGCGCGCAATGGCGCAACTGGGACGGCCGCGAGATAGACCAGATTACCGAGCTTATAGACACCCTGAAAACTAACCCTAACAGCCGCCGTATGCTGGTTAGCGCATGGAACCCAAGGGTTTTGCCGGACACCACACAATCATTTGCAGATAACGTAGCCGAAGGTAAAGTGGCGCTCCCACCCTGCCATGCTTTTTTTCAGTTTTATGTGAGCGATGGCAAACTGTCGTGCCAGTTGTACCAGCGCAGTGCCGATATTTTTCTGGGTGTACCGTTTAACATAGCCTCTTATGCATTGTTTACCATGATGATAGCACAGGTATGCGGTTATGAACCGGGCGATTTTATTCACACCTTTGGCGATGCGCACATTTACAACAACCACATGGAGCAGCTGGAGCTTCAGCTAAGCCGCGAGCCTAAGCCGTTACCTAAAATGGTACTGAACCCTGAGGTTAAAAATATTTTCGACTTTAAATTTGAAGATTTTACTTTAGAAAATTACGAACCGCACCCGCACATTAAAGGTGCTGTGGCGGTTTAGCTAACACACATTTAAATACAGGCCTGTTGTAATTATTACAACAGGTTTTTTTATGCAAAATGGAACGCGAATTTCCGCAGATTCTAATAGTTAATAATGAAGCTAATCCGTTTTAATCCGTGATTGCGAAGCATCCACGGCATTCGCGTTCCATTGTTTGCGAAATGCATTATGATTTACACTATAATTAGCAGTTTACTAAAATAAAGCCAAACGTTAAAAAACACTGCAAAAATTTGTTACCTTTAGTATCGAAAATTATGTTTTATGGAAAAGAACCAACAAGAACTATTTGAATATGCACGCAAACGGGTAAAGCAAAAAAAGCGTGTTTACCTGCATTTTATATTATTTTTTGTATGCAGTATTTTCTTTTACATCATTAATAAAATCCTCAATGTAGACCCATTTGACGACTGGTACCTTTGGGCTATAACTGCTTGGGCGTTTATATTTGTACTGCATTTTATTAAGATCTTTGTTATAGAAAGTTTTATAAACAAAGCCTGGGAACGCAACCAGATAGAAATGCTTGTGGCCCGCCAGGAACGCCGCATAGACCAGCTTGAAAAAAAATACGAAAAAGAAAATCCCTCTACCCCTACCTCTACGTTATAATGACCATTACCCTTATAGCCGCCGCCGCAGAGAACAACGCCCTGGGCAAAGACAACCAGATGATATGGCGCCTGCCGGACGATTTTAAACGTTTTAAACAACTTACCACAGGCCACTACATTATAATGGGGCGCAAAACGTTGGAAAGCATGAACGGCCCATTGCCTAACCGCACTAATGTTGTTATTACACGCCAGAAAGGCTATACCCACGAGGGCTGCACTATTGTAAACAGCCTTGACGATGCCCTTACTGCCTGTCCGCAAAACGAAGAAATTTTTGTAATAGGCGGTGGCGAAATTTACAAGCAAAGCATTGCTAAAGCCGATAAAATTGAACTGACCCGCGTACTGGGCATTGCTCCCGAAGCGGATGCTTATTTCCCCGAAATTAACCCTGCCGACTGGAACCTTACTGAAAGTGTTTTTCACGGTAAAGATGAAAAGCATAGTTTAGAGTTTGTATTTGAGACGTGGGTGAGGAAGTAAAAAGCGACAGTATGGCAATTATAATTTCGCTATAGACAGGTTACTATTTATGGATTGCAAATAACACTTTGTAACTATCGTAATTTTTTTATATTTTTAAAATGGTTAGACTGCAACATAGCAGTTGTGCTGACGTTGTAGCTAAACAACCACTCAACATGAAACACTTATACTTCATAATCCTGCTTATATCTCTCACAATAAACGCACAGGATTTCGACAAAATAAAGGATAGCCTTAAAAACAAGTATGAGTATATAGGTTACCGCACTAAATATGCCATGGCTGAAGCGCGAACTAAAAAAGGCAAATACACATTGCTTAATAGCAAGGGCAAAGAACTTTTTTCCCCTAAATATAATCATATCTATATAACACCCACCGGCTGGCTACAGACTACCATAAAAATAGCTAAAACTTACAAACGGGGGTATATAAACAAAGATGGATCTCAACGCATACCCATTATTTATGATGATGTTTATTTATTTGATGACAAGACCATAAGGGCGACATTAAATTCTAAAATTGGTATACTGGACACTCTTGGCAATACTGTCATTCCCCTAAAGTATGATGAGATTACTCATGCAGCACCAAACTATTATTTCATTAAAAGCAAGGGTTTATATGCTCTTTATCATCACAACACAGCTGTTACAAATTTTATTTATAAAGAAGTTTCGGGTTTTACATTTGGCAATGTACCTGTTATAATGCAGGATAATACTGCTACAGTTATAGATACATCAGGCAGAATATTGTTTACCCCAATTAAAGGCCATAAGATTATCAGGCTCTTTAAAGAGTATGGTATAATTAAAAATAATAAATCTGAAAAATATGGTATTATAGATTTAAAAGGTATAATTAAACTACCCTGTAAATATACATATATTGAGCCTGCCGTAGGCAATTTTATTGTTACTATCGGCAAATATTCGGGTGTTGCAAATCTTTCTGACAAATTGATAATCCCCATTGAATTCGATAACATTTTGGATCGGAATAATGGTTTGTTCCTTGTCCTGAAAAGCAATAAATGGGGTGTAATAAACTCTGAGGGTATTGAAGTACTCAATGTCAAATATAAAAAAATAAGCATTCATAAAGACAAATACATATTAGCCACGAACGAATACGACAAGACCGGCGTTTTTGATCTAACAGGCAATACCATTCTTCCATTTACCTATAAATTTTATAGTTTAGTTAATAATACAGCCCTTTGTTCAGACGGATTACATTGCTACTGGTTGTACTTCCAAAATTCTAAACCACCGCTCATTTCTTTATTTGAGGATGCAGACAGCTTTAAAGATTACGGCATTTTTGATTACGAGCAAAACGGATATCATATTTTTAAAAAGGCAGGGAAATACGGATTAGTTTATCTGCTAAGGAAAAACATCACTGTAGCCGCAAAATACGATGATATTAGCCCAATATATGCTACCTCAGAATATATTATGAAATATGATGGGAAATACGGAATTATAAATGCTCATAACGAAATTATAGAACCGCTTATTTATGATGAAATTATTCTTAAAAAAGAATCCATGGTATTAAAGAGTAAAGGAAATAAAGACAAAATTAAAGAATTAAATTACAGAGGGCTTCCGGAAGATTAGTTGTGTGTATTTAATTTATAACCTCACATTAACAAAACTTGTTTTATCTTTGTAGCCCAAATCACAGCAATGTCACAGCAAGTTACTCCCTATAAAGATTCCGGCCTGGGTAAAAAAGAACAGGTAGCCCAAATGTTTGATACCATAAGCGGTAATTATGACGGTTTAAACCGTGTGATGACCTTTGGTATCGATATTAAATGGCGCAAAAAAGTACTTGAACTTGTTGCTGCAAAAAACCCTGATACCATACTTGATATTGCTACCGGCACGGGAGACCTTGCCATATTAATGTCGGCTACAAATGCCAAAGAAATTATTGGTGCCGATATTAGCGAAGGCATGATGGAAGTAGGCCGCAAAAAAGTAACCGATAAAAACCTTGACGGCCGCGTGCAGCTGGTGTATGGCGATAGTGAGAAACTGCCTTTTGCCGATAATTACTTTGATGCTATTACTGTAGCCTTTGGTATCCGTAATTTTGAAACGCTCGAAAAAGGCCTTGCCGAAATATTGCGCGTGCTAAAACCGGGCGGTATCTTTGTAATATTAGAAACATCTGTACCCACAAAATTCCCATTTAAACAAGGCTATAAACTGCACAGTTACCTGCTGCCGCTTATTGGCAGGCTGTTCTCTAAAGACAAGGAAGCCTATGTTTACCTTAGCGAATCGGCTTCTCTTTTTCCTTATGGAGAAAAACTGAACAATATTTTACGTAAAATTGGGTTTATAGAAGTTAAAGATATGCCGCAAACCTTTGGTGCAGCTACCATTTATTCGGCTTCAAAACAATAAAATGAGGAAAATTCTTATTTATATATTCCTGTTGTGTGGCCTTTTTGCCCATGCACAGTTTGGCACCAATGTTTTTGGTAAAGACCCTATTACAAATCTCGAAAATTTTGATAAGCAGCGCGTACACTGGGGATATTTCCTTGGGTTTAACAGCTACGATTTTAAATTTGATTACAAAACTAACCCCGGTGTAGATATTAAAGTAAAGACCACTACAGGCTTTAACGTGGGCCTTGTGGGCAACCTGCGCCTTTTTGAATATGTAGACCTTAGGTTTGAGCCCGGTTTATATTACACGCAGCGCGACCTTACCTTTACAGGACCCGGCCTTATAGAACCGTCTGACAGGTTAAGGCAGGTAAAATCTACGTACATACACTTTCCGCTATTGCTTAAGTTTTCTTCTAAACGTACCGGGAATGTTCGCCCCTACTTACTTGCAGGTGTTTCGCGTACGTTAAATTTTGACAGTAACCAAAAAGTTGCCGATGATAATATTACAGGGCAGGTTTTCAGGATGAAACAGTGGACAAACAACTACGAGCTGGGTGCCGGTATTGATATTTACTTCGAATATTTTAAATTCTCGCCATCAATCCGTGGGGTATTTGGCCTTGAAGACGAGCTTATCAGGGATAATACACCTAACAGTGCCTATACCGGTAATGTAGCCTCTATGAAAACAAGAGGTGTTTTTATCAACTTTACATTCCACTAAATTTCTTAACCATTTCGCCTGAATTCGCTTAGTATTATTGCGGCTGCGGTAGCTACGTTAAGGCTTTCGGTTTGCTGCAGGTTGCCAAAGCGCGTTATGGCAATGCGCTGTGTAGCGAGGGCTCCAATTTCGGCAGAAATTCCGTTGGCTTCATTGCCCATTACAATAATTCCGTTTTGTGGCATCGCTTCTTTATAAATATTGGAGCCATCCATAAACGTGCCGTAAACCGGTAGTTTTGTTTTGGCTAAATATTGCTGCAAATCAGTATATACAACGTTAACCCTGGCAAGGCTGCCCATTGTGGCCTGCACCACTTTAGGGTTATAACTGTCTACACATTGCTGGGAGCATACAAGATGGCTAATACCAAACCAGTCGCACAGGCGGATGATGGTACCCAGGTTTCCGGGGTCGCGCACATCATCAAGGGCAACAATAAGGCCGGTATCGGGCACGGGCTTTTCATCAGGAATGGTAAAAAGCGCGAGGCAGGCCTGCGGTGTGGTAAGTGCGCTTATTTTTTTAAGTTCATCAGTGGTTATCAGCGTAACCTTATCGGCTGCAATGCCTCTAAAAAAAACATCGGTAGTATATAAATGATGGAGTTCGAAATTAGAATTCAGCAATTCCTGAACCACCTTTATGCCCTCGGCAAAAAACAATTTGTCATGCTTGCGGAATTTTTTTTGCTGTAAGCCCGTTATTGTTTTTATTTGGTTTTTACTAACCATAAAAAATGTATTTTTGAATTTATATTTGGCACCACCGTTTTGAGAGATAAAACAACAAAAATAGTATTATTTATAGTATCGGCATTGGTTTTATATTCGTGTTCGCTCACAGAGCGGGTTCCGGAGGATAAACACCTGCTCGAAAAAAACGAATTTACCATAAACGGGGAGTCTAAAAACGACGACGAGCTTAAGGCGCAAATGTATCAGCTGCCCAATACAAATATACTGGGCTATAACCTGCGCCTGCACATGTATAACCTTGCCAAACCCAATGCCGACTCTTCTTACCTGGCATGGCTGGACCGTAAACCGGGCAGGCATGAGTTTATGCGCAGCTTATTATCTGAAAAGCAGGTAATGCGCCTGGGCAACTCTTTTGTGGTGGCGGGTTTTAGCAACTTCCTTAAAAAAACCGGTGAGCCACCCGTACTCGTAGATATTGCACGTGTAAAAAAATCCCGTAACCGCCTGTATGCGTACTACTATAAGCAAGGATTTTTCAGGACAAAAGCGACCTGGAAAATAGACACCCTGGCCGATAAACGCGCTATAGTTACTTATAGCGTAGAAACGGGGAAACCTTATGTTGTAGATAGCATCAACCCGCTTATAGAAACCCCGGTACTGGATACTTTGTACCGTAGTACAAAAAATCTTTCTGTTATAAAAAAAGGAAAACAATATAACGAGGCCGATTTTACTGCAGAAAGGGAACGTATTACCAACCTTTTTAGAAACCGCGGGGCTTACACCTTTCAGCAAAACAACATAAACTATACTGTAGATACCGTTAATACCGGCTACAAAGCCAATGTAGATATTGTAATAGATAATGAGTCGGTGCGTCAGGGCGACTCCACTATTGTGCGCCCTTTTAAACTGTACAAAATAAGCCAGGTAAATATTTTTACCAAAAATCCATCTGCCGAAGACCAGACTGTAGACACTGTGAGTTATAATGGCATTAATATTTACAGTACCGGCAAACTTAACTACAGGCCAAAAGCCCTTACCGATGCTATGTTTATTACCCCCGGCAGCAACTATGCCGATTATAAGCGTGTGCTTACCTCCCGCTACATTAACAACTTACGCGTTTTTGGCTATCCGGGTATTAGCTTTGTGGTAGATACTACAGATGCTAAGGGAGAATCGTTAATAAGCAATATAACCCTTAGCCCGCGTAAAAAATTCAGGTTTAATGTAACTGCTGATTTTAACCACTCTAATATTCAGGATTTTGGTATACAGGGTAGTTTGGGGCTTACCATACGCAACATATTTAGAGGTGCCGAAACACTCGAAATTTCTACCCGTGGCAACTTAGGTTCCAGCCGCGACCTTGCCATACAGGACCGTGCCTTTTTTAATATATTAGAGTATGGTGCCGATGCTAAATTTACGTTTCCGCGTATATGGTTTCCGTTTAATACAGAGAAAATTATTGCTAAAGAAATGATACCCTCTACCATTATGAGTTTTGGTATAGGCAGGCAAAAAAATATAGGCCTTGATAAAGAAAATTTTACGGGCGTATTAAGCTATAACTGGACACCTAAGCGCAACCGCCATACAGCAAAGCTGGACCTGTTTAACATACAGTATATTCGCAATGTAAATGCAGGTGCTTATTTTAAGGTATACAAATCGTCTTACGACAGGCTAAACGAAATTGCAAAATCGTATCCTGACCTGCCTTTAGGTTATTATGATGAAACCGGAAACCTGCCGGTAAATGCCGTTTTTCCGTTTATTGAGGATGTTTTAAATAACCAGACAGGCGTGGCTATATCTGATGTTGATTATGAAGATGTGCGCAGGCTTGAAGAGCGCCGTGAAAGGCTTGTAGAGAACAATCTTATTTTTGCGTCTAATTTTACGTATACTACAACCACCCGCACTGACCTTAACGACAACAGTTTTTTTATATTTAAAACTAAAGTAGAAAGTGCCGGTAACACGCTCTCCTTATTGTCCGGGTTATTAAAGGAGAACAAAGGCGTGCCTACCGGGCAAAAAACAATTTTTGATGTAAATTATGCACAGTATATAAAAGGAGAGCTCGACTTTATAAAACACTGGGATTTGCGCCGTGGCAAAGTACTTGCCATGCGTGCCTTCTTTGGCCTTGCCGTGCCTTATGGCAATGCCACCTCTATACCGTTTACGCGCAGTTATTTTGGCGGGGGCAGTAACGATAACCGTGGCTGGCAATCGTACAGCCTGGGCCCGGGGCGTAGTGGCGGCCGTAACGATTTTAACGAGGCCAACTTAAAAATTGCCTATAGTGCAGAGCTGCGCTTTAACCTTTTTGGAAAGCTTAACGGTGCCGTTTTTGGCGATGTGGGTAATATATGGAACGTGTTTGACCAGGAAACCGACCCTGACAAAACCTTTAATGGCTTTAAATCGCTGCAGGACCTTGCACTGGGCACAGGTATGGGTTTTAGGTACGACTTTAACTTTTTTGTGGTACGCCTCGACGTAGGCTTTAAAACCTATAATCCCGGTAAGCCAGAGGGTGAGAGATGGTTTAAAGAATACAATTTTGCGAACTCGGTTTTAAATGTTGGTATTAATTATCCGTTCTAAACTTAAAAATAGTATTTTTGTGAATTAATTTTTAAAACATTAACTTTAAAACATTAACTAATGGCTCATAATATTAAACCCGGTGTAGCCACCGGAGATCAGGTACAGGAGATATTTAATTATGCCAAAGAGAAGGGCTTTGCGCTTCCGGCAGTAAATGTAACAGGGTCTAACACTATTAACGGTGTATTAGAAACTGCAGCAAAACTTAAAGCCCCTGTAATTATCCAGTTCTCAAACGGCGGATCTATATTTAATGCCGGCAAAAGCCTTTCTAACGAGGGCCAGCAGGCAGCTATACTTGGAGCCATTGCAGGCGCTAAACACATACACACACTTGCAGAAGCTTATGGAGCTACTGTAATATTACATACAGACCATTGCGCAAAAAAACTTTTGCCATGGGTAGACGGGCTTCTTGATGCCAGCGAAAAACATTTTGCCGAAACAGGAAAACCATTATTCAGCTCGCACATGCTGGACCTTAGCGAAGAGCCTCTTCATGAGAACATAGAAATCTCTGTAGAGTACCTTAAAAGAATGAGCAAAATGGGCATGACCCTTGAAATTGAACTTGGTATTACAGGCGGTGAAGAAGATGGTGTTGACAACAGCGATGTAGACAGCTCTAAACTTTACACACAGCCGGAAGAAGTAGCAGAGGTTTATGAGGCGCTTAAAGCAGTATCTGACAAATTTACTATTGCTGCTGCGTTTGGTAACGTACACGGTGTATACAAACCGGGTAACGTAAAACTTACTCCAAAAATACTTAAAAACTCTCAGGAGTACGTTCAGCAAAAATACAATACAGGCCACAACCCTATCGATTTCGTTTTCCATGGCGGATCGGGTTCTACACAGGAAGAAATTACAGAAGCTATTTCTTATGGTGTTGTAAAAATGAATATTGATACCGACCTTCAGTTTGCCTTTACAGAAGGTATCCGTGATTATATGGTAAAAAATATTGATTACTTAAGAACACAAATAGGCAGCCCTGACGGTGCCGAGTCTCCTAACAAAAAACATTATGACCCACGCAAATGGGTTCGCGAAGGCGAAGTTACTTTTAATGCAAGGCTGGAGCAGGCATTTGCCGATCTTAACAACGTAAATACATTGTAGTAGTTGACGGTTGATGGTTGTAAGTTGGTGGACACTTTGTGTAACCGGGAACTAACAACCAACAACCGACAACCAACAACTATAAACTGAATAAAATATGGCTTGGTTTAAAAGAACAGAAAAAGGAATACAAACACCAACCGAAGATAAAAGAGATGTGCCTAAAGGTTTATGGTACAAATCGCCTACGGGTAAAATTATTGATGCAGATGAGCTTGCCAGGAATTTTTATGTTAGCCCCGAAGACGGTTACCATGTAAGGATAGGCAGCAAGGAGTATTTTAATATACTGTTTGACGATAACGAGTTTACAGAGATCAATGCTAATATAACCTCTAAGGACCCCCTTAAGTTTGTTGATACCAAAAAATATAGCGACCGCCTTAAGGATGCCATGGAAAAAACAAAACTTAAAGATGCCGTGCGCACCGCCGTGGGCAAATCTAAAGGGAAAGACCTTGTTATAGCCTGTATGGATTTTGCCTTTATAGGCGGGTCTATGGGTGCCGTAGTAGGCGAAAAGATTGCACGCGCTATAGACCATTCTATTAAAAACAACATCCCGTTCCTGATGATATCAAAATCGGGCGGAGCAAGGATGATGGAAGCGGCTTACTCGCTAATGCAGCTTGCAAAAACATCGGCTAAACTGGCGCAGCTTGCCGAGGCTAAAATACCGTATATATCGTTGTGTACAGACCCTACAACGGGTGGTACAACGGCATCATACGCTATGCTTGGCGACATCAACATCTCTGAGCCCGGAGCCCTTATAGGCTTTGCAGGCCCAAGGGTGGTAAAAGATACTACAGGCAAAGAGCTCCCGGAAGGTTTCCAGACAGCAGAGTTTGTTATGGAGCACGGTTTCCTGGATTTTATAACCCCAAGAAAAGACCTTAAAGACAGAGTAAACCTTTACCTCGATTTAGTTTTAAATCAACCGGTACGATAATATCTAATCCCGACCTTGAGAGAGTGTCGGGATTTTTTTTAGTTTTGCAGGCGGCAATTGCCGGAGACATTTACATGAATTATATTCACCACAAATTATACCATGAAATTTACAGAACTATTCTTAATATCTCTTTTTATATTTTCTTTAATATGCGGAATATGGTTTAACAGTGTGTTTGTTTACAGTATGTTTGCCGGTATGTTCTTAATTATTTTTTATGTTTTTTTTACTTTCTTTTTAGTGAACAATATGAGTTTAATTAGCGTATTTAAAAAAGGTTCTGTAAATAATTTAAGTTCTGAACAGGTTACGTTTTCTATTTTATCAGGATTTTGTTACGGGATATCTTTTGTAGCAATAACTTTTCAAACGCTATCCTGGCCCGGTAGTTTATTTTTTGTAATAATTGCACTAATTAGCTTAGTGATATCTTCGATTACAATTGTAAGACAAAAAAAATCAGAATTAATACCTGCCAATTTCTATAAAAATATTTTAAGGCGAAATATAGGTATTGCTTTAATGGTTATGTTATCCTTACTGTTTTTTAAATATCCTATTTATCTTAAATAAATGATTACTTTGCGCAGAGGGATTTTTTTTTGCACGAGCCTCAATGAAGAACCCATATATAGTGCCGCCAAGAGCCCTAGCCTTGCGCGAGCGGGGAAGTATTTTATCTTTTCTTTTGTCTTGAAACAAAAGAAACAAAAATTCAAGGCTCTAACTTCTTATGCTACAAAATATAAGCTTCGGCTAAAAGATTTGAACTCGCTGCGCTCAAACAGCAAATCTTTCTTAACGCTTCATCTTATATTTTGCTTAACGCAACGAAGTTTAAGGCCAAGCTTCACTCTGATATAATACTAATGGTAAATTGTAGCAGAATGCTTTGCGGGCGCGGCCAAAAGGCTCGCGCGAGCATTATAACCTAAACCTGCAGACACTTTCAGAATCAACAACACTTTCTTCAATCATCTTCTTCAATTGTTTTACAATTTCTGATCTGAAAAATGGACCTGAATCGCCGACCATAAATTTAAAACTTTTATAATTATCTCCCTCTTTGTATCTTACTAAAATTGTCCCGAGGTCGTGGACTAACAGAATTATATTTGTAAAAAGTATTTTATTATCGTTTACTACAAGCCCATCATCTGCAAGATAAACCTCTTTGACGCTTCTAAAATAAGCGAGCCAACCTATTATGGTTATGATTGAAAGACCGAGTATACTAAACAAATCTGCAGCAGGGTAATTTGTTAATACCTTTAATAAAATATACAATAGTGCTAATAGTAATGCAAAAGCTGGCATCTTTTTCTTAAACAATATACTTCGGTCACTTGATATTTTTTGCATAATTTTTAAACAATAAATATTTCAAATTTTACTCTCAAAACCTAACTGCAAACTGCGATTGAATACTAAAATTACATCCCACTCCTAATAGCCTCTACAGGGTCGAGCCTTGCAGCAGATATAGCAGGCAGTATACCCGATATAAGCCCTATACCTACAGACAGCCCTGTACCAAGAAGTATGTTCCCTGCACTGAGTATAAATTCAAAATCAAATGCTTTGGTTATTATGGTACCCCCGCCCCATACCATAAGGATGCCTATGGCACCGCCTATTAAGGAGAGTATTACGGCTTCGAACAAAAACTGCATGAGTATAAAACGGTTCTTTGCCCCAAGCGATTTTTGTATGCCTATTATACCCGTACGCTCTTTTACAGATACGAACATGATATTAGCAATACCAAAACCGCCCACAAGTAAAGAAAATCCACTTATAACCCAACCCACCAGGTTAAGCACGCCTACAATCTGGTCTATAAAATCGGTAAATGATGATAGTATGTCTATCATAAAATTACTGTCTTCCCCTGCCTTAATACCCCGAAAGTTGCGCAGTTTCTGGGTAACCTCTGCTTTAGAGGCCTCCGGGTCGGCACCTTTAAGGGGCTTTATCAATATAATAGGCGTGAACGATGTGTTGTTGTCGCCATATAGCCTGCGTAAAAAGTTAACCGGGAGCATGACCGATGTATCGTTGCTGGGCATGCCCATACTGGCTGCACCCTGTTTTTTAAGCACACCTATAACCGTAAAGCGCTGGCCGTACATGCGTATTTTTTTCCCTATAGGGTTACTGCTGCCAAAGAGCGTCTGGGCAATTTCATACCCTATAACAACCACCGCACTGCCGGAGTTAGATTCAGCTTCGTTGTAAAACCTGCCGTCTTCAATTTCCACCGACTCTATATCGGCAATTTCATAAGATGACGGTTTGGCATTTACACCCGTTGCCGATTTATCTTCATACTTAATATTTATAGACGGCGCAAACATTTGGTAAGCCATTGTTTGCACGCTGGTAACATTGTTCTTTAGGTACTGGTATTCTTCATATTTAACGTTAGGGAACTGCTGCACCTTCCACCGTGGTATATCGGTAGGGGCAAAAGAAAAACGCTTTAAGTACATGGTGTTTTTATCTACCTTGCTAAGGTCTTTCTTTATTTTATGGTCCAGGGAGTCTACCGCTGCAAGCACGGCAATTATAGAGAAAATGCCTATGGTAACGCCAAGCAGCGACAGGAACGTGCGCAACTTATTATTAGTAAGGGCGTTCATGGCAAAGGCAAAGCTTTCTGATAGCAGGCGCAGGTAGAGAAACATGTTTAAAATTGTATTGGCTTGTGTAAAATTGAGCATTTTTTTAAAATCCTGAAAACCAAAAGGCATAAAGTTTTCAATTATTTAAAATTTAGCATACAGCGGTTTGAATGTTAGCTTTACAATAACTACTTTTGCACCCTTATTTAAACACACAACAAATGAGCACTGCAAAAACTATTTCATCTGCACTTATATCGGTATTCAGCAAAGACGGCTTAGAGCCTATTGTTAAGAAACTGCATGAGCAGGGTGTAACTTTATATTCTACCGGAGGTACAGAGACTTTTATTAAAGACCTGGGCATACCTGTAGTACCTGTAGAAGATGTTACCTCTTACCCGTCTATACTGGGCGGCAGGGTTAAAACCCTTCACCCTAAGGTATTTGGCGGTATCCTTAACCGTCAGGACCATGAAGGCGACGTACAGCAAATGGCCGAATATAACATACCGCAGATAGACCTGGTTATTGTAGACCTTTACCCTTTTGAAAAAACGGTAGCATCGGGCGCAACAGAAGCCGATATTATCGAGAAGATAGACATAGGCGGTATATCATTAATACGTGCTGCTGCCAAAAACTTTAAGGATACGGTTATTGTAGCATCTGTAGATGACTATGCCCTGTTTCTTGAAACATTTACAAACAACAATGGCGCTACAACGCTTGAAGAGCGCAAACTGTTTGCTACAAAGGCATTTCACGTTTCGTCCCACTACGATACTGCCATTTTTAACTACTTTAATACCGATGATACTTTTTATAAAGAGAGCGTGGGCAGCGGCCAGGTACTGCGCTATGGCGAGAACCCGCACCAAAAAGGTTTCTTCTTTGGCGATTTCGACAAGATATTTACTAAAGTACACGGAAAAGAGCTATCTTACAACAACCTGCTTGATGTAGATGCTGCCGTAAACCTTATTGCCGAATTTAAGAACGACGGGCCTACATTTGCCATACTTAAACATAACAATGCCTGTGGTATTGCTACAAGAAGCACTGTAAAAGAGGCGTACCTTGATGCCCTTGCCGGAGATCCTACATCGGCTTTTGGTGGTGTGCTTATTACAAATACCAAGATAGACAAGGCTGCTGCCGAAGAGATAACAAAATTATTTTGCGAAGTGGTAATTGCCCCTGCGTATGATGATGATGCTTTAGCCATTGTAGAAGAAAAGAAAAACAGGATCATCCTTATCCAGCATGAAACAGAGCTTCCGCAAAAACAGGTGCGCACCTGCCTTAACGGATTGCTTGTTCAGGACAAAGACAATATTACCGATAGTAAAGAGCACTTTACAACGGCTACCATTACTGCCCCAACAGCGCAGGAAGTTAACGATCTTGTGTTTGCATCTAAAGTGTGCAAGCATACTAAAAGTAACACAATCGTGTTTGCTAAAGATGGCCAGTTACTGGCATCGGGCACGGGCGAAACAAGCCGTGTAGATGCTTTAAGGCATGCTGTGGAGAAAGCAGCTGCAAACAATTTTAGCCTTGCCGGCGCCGTTATGGCCAGCGATGCATTTTTCCCTTTCCCGGATTGTGTAGAGCTTGCTAAAAATGCCGGAATAACATCTGTAATTCAGCCGGGCGGGTCTATAAAAGACCAGTTGAGCATTGATTATTGTAATGAAAACGGGGTGTCTATGGTATTTACCGGTACACGTCATTTCAAACATTAATTTTATTACTTTTACAGGCTCCTAAACAAACTATAATATAAATACCTAAACCCTAAATGCCGTATGGGATTTTTTGATTTCATGACCGAGGATATTGCCATCGACCTCGGAACCGCAAATACGCTCATTATCCATAATGATAAAGTTGTTATAGACAGCCCGTCTATAGTAGCGCGTGACCGCGTGAGTGGCAAAATAATAGCCGTGGGTAAGGAAGCCAACATGATGCAGGGTAAAACGCATGAGAACATTAAAACCATACGCCCCCTTAAAGATGGTGTTATAGCCGACTTTGATGCGTCTGAAAAAATGCTTACCATGTTTATAAAAAGCATTCCTGCATTAAAGAAAAAACTATTTACCCCCGCACTACGCATGGTAGTTTGTATACCAAGCGGCATTACAGAAGTAGAGATGCGTGCTGTAAAAGAATCGTGCGAAAGGGTAAACGGTAAAGAGGTATACCTTATACATGAGCCAATGGCAGCGGCAATAGGTATTGGCATAGACATCATGCAGCCTAAGGGTAACATGATTGTAGATATAGGTGGCGGTACTACAGAGATTGCAGTTATAGCACTTGGCGGTATTGTATGCGACAAGTCGGTTAAAATTGCCGGTGATGTGTTTACTAATGATATTGTGTACTACATGCGTACCCAGCACAACCTTTTTGTGGGTGAGGGTACTGCAGAGAAAATAAAGATATCTATAGGGGCAGCCCTGGAAGATCTTGAAACCCCTCCGGAAGACCTGTCTGTACAGGGGCGCGACCTTTTAACAGGTAAACCTAAACAGGTAGATGTATCGTACCGCGAGATAGCTAAGGCACTTGACAAATCGATACAGCGTATTGAGGATGCAGTTATGGAAACACTATCGCAAACACCCCCGGAGCTTGCAGCCGATATTTACAACACAGGTATTTACCTTGCCGGTGGAGGATCGATGTTAAGGGGGCTGGACAAGAGGATATCTCAAAAAACAGATTTACCGGTTTACATTGCCGAAGACCCGCTTAGGGCCGTAGTAAGGGGTACCGGAATGGCCCTGAAGAACACCGCAAAATACAGGAGCATACTTATAAAATAATGATTAGTTCATGCAGCAAATAGTAAATTTTTTATTTAAAAACAGTATAACATTACTGTTTTTGCTGCTTTTGGGCATTTCGTTATCATTTACCATACAGTCGCATGCTTACCACAGGAGCCGTACAATAACATCGGCAAATGCCGTAACCGGTTATGTGTATGAGCAAATAAACAAGGTAGAAATGTACTTTAGCCTTAGCGAAGAGAACCAGAAACTGGCATCGGAAAATGCCCTGCTTAAAAACATGCTCTTTAATAAAAAAGACACTGTGCTTGCGGCTGTACCGCCAAGCCTGGGTATTTATAAAGTTATACCGGGCAAGGTTATATCTAACTCCTACAGCCTGCAGGAAAACTACCTTACCATTAATAAAGGAAGTGCAGATGGCGTTAAGGAAGATATGGGTGTAGTAAGCAGCCTTGGGGTTATAGGCTACATAGAAAAAACATCTAATGGGTATGCTACTATCATAAGCGTGCTTAATAAAAAGTTCAGGCTTGGTGCCAAGATAAAAAAGAACAACCACTTTGGTACGCTTACCTGGAATGGTAAAAGCACCGGTTTTGCACAGCTTGTAGATGTACCAAGGCTTGCAACCGTGGTAAAAGGAGATACCATTGTAACGGGAGCAGAATCGACTATTTTCCCTGAGAATATTCCCATTGGCACTATAGAAAAAGTGTACATAGACAAAAAAACAAACTACTATACGCTTGATATACGTCTGTTTAATGACATGACCAGCCTGGGCTACATATATATTATGGAGAACAAGGACCGCGAAGAGATACAACAACTGCAACAGGCTACCGTACCCCCTAATGAATAGTACCGTAATAATAAATATACTGCGTTTTATACTGCTGCTTGCAATACAGGTGGCAGTATTAAACCGTTTAGACCTTTTTGGGTTCCTTAACCCTTACCCGTATATTTTGTATATATTGCTTTATCCTGTAAACGGCAACAAGGCATTATTACTGGTATCGGCATTTTTTATGGGCTTGCTTATAGATATGTTTCTTAATACCGGTGGGCCACATGCAGCAGCATCGGTAACGCTGGCATTTTTAAGGCCTACATTCTTTAAATTTTCATTTGGAGTAAGTTACGAGTACCAAACCATTAAAATTAATGATCGCCTTTCGCCAGAACGTTTTTCATTCATATTCATATCGGTAGTAACGCACCACCTTATTTTATTTTTGCTCGAGGTATTCAGGTTTAACCTTATACTTACAGCACTACTGCACACGTTATATACTACGCTCTTTACCCTTGTAATTTGCATTATAACAATATACCTGGTTAAGCCGGCCAAACAATGAGAAAGATATTATTACCCATACTTATAGTTGCTGCCACTTTACTGATTATAGCAAGGCTATTTTATTTGCAGATATTAGACGACTCTTACATTAAGAAGTCGGACAATAATGCTATTAAAATAAAATATGAATATCCTGAGCGTGGCTATATATACGACCGTAATGGTAAGTTGCTGGTGGCTAACCAGCCGTCTTATGATATTATGGTTACGCCCCGCGAAGTGAAAGATCTTGATACGCTGCAATTGTGTGAACTTCTTAATGTTGACAGGGACTATTTTAACAAAAGGCTGGAGAAAGCCAAAGTGTACAGCCCAAGGCTACCCTCGGTATTTTTACCGCAGTTAAGCAAAAAAGAATTCGCGGCTTTTCAGGAAAAAATACGCCGCTTTAAAGGTTTTGATATTGTAAAACGTTCACTCCGCGATTACCAGACCACTGCCGGGGCCAACGTTTTTGGCTACATACAGCAGGTTAATGATGCCATTATAAAAAGAGATAACTACTATAAAAGTGGTGACTTAATAGGCCGGCAGGGTGTAGAGCAAATGTATGAGGAGGTACTGCGTGGCACAAAAGGAGTAAAGTATATTCAAAAAGACCGTTTTAGCCGCGAGATTGGTTCGTTTAAAGAAGGTATTTACGATACCATTGCGGTACAGGGTAAAGACATTACACTGTCGCTTGATGGCGAATTACAAAAATATGGCGAGGCCCTCATGTTCGAAAAACGGGGAGGTATTGTAGCCATAGAACCTAATACCGGCGAAATACTTGCTCTTGTTACTGCCCCTTCTTACGACCCTGCATTGCTTGTAGGGCGTGAGCGCTCTAAAAATTACACGGCCCTTTTTAGAGACTCTATAGCTAAACCGCTATATGACCGTGGCCTATTAGCCGAATATGCACCGGGGTCGCCGTTTAAGATCCTTACGGGGCTTATAGCACTACAGGAAGAAGTTATAGACGAGAACAGCTCCTTTGTGTGCCATCATGGTTTTTCTTACGGTCGCGGAGCTTTTATGCGCTGCCACGACTCCGGTACTAACAGGCTGCATGAAGGTATTTATAAATCGTGCAACACCTATTTTGGCAATGCTTTCAGGCTAATTATAGATAAATACCCTAAATCACAGTACGGTGTAGATGCCTGGAGCAGCCACCTTAAAAGTTTTGGGTTAGGTGCCTTTTTGGGGTACGACCTTCCCCCCGGGCGTAAAGGCCTTATCCCCGATGCTAAATATTACAAACGCTTTTACCCTAACGGTGGCTGGAGCGGCTCTACCATTATATCTAACTCTATTGGCCAGGGAGAAGTGCTCATGACACCTATACAATTGGCTAACATGATGGCTACGGTGGCAAACAAGGGATACTACTATACCCCTCACATGATCAAAAAAATAGAAGGGCAGCAGTTAGATAAAAAATTCACTACCAAGCACGTAACTACAATAGACAAGCAATATTTTCAGCCGGTTATAGATGGCTTGTTTGATGTGTATAACCTGGGTACAGCAAGCCGCCTGCGCGTAGAAGGCATAGAGATATGCGGTAAGACCGGTACTGCCGAAAACTTTATGAAAATTGCCGGTAAACGTACGCAACTGGACGACCACTCTATATTTGTGGCTTTTGCCCCGCGCGATAACCCTAAAATTGCCATTGCAGTATTTGTAGAGAACGGCTACTGGGGTGCCCGATGGGCTGGCCCCATTACCAGCCTAATGATAGAAAAGTACCTTAAAGGCAATACCGACTCGCAAAAAGCGCGCGAAGAATATATAATGACCAATGGCCTTAAAGCTACTTACGAGAAGTACCTGAGCGGACAGCCTTTCCTAATTAACCAGGGACGATGAAAAACCAAAAGGTAACCAATAACATGGACTGGATAACCATATTGCTTTATGCAATATTAGTTATAATGGGCTGGATGACTATTTATTCGGCATCTTTACCGGAGCAAACAACATCGCTTTTTGACCTTGGCCAGATTTATGGCAAGCAGATACTATTTATAATAGGCAGTATACCGCTTATCATTGTGGTTTTGAGCATCGATGCCAAGGTATATGATAAGTATGCCTTTATATTCTACGGGTTTGCGCTATTGCTCCTTGCAGGATTGTTTGTTTTTGGATCATCGCATAAGGGGCAAACCAACTGGTACTCATTTGGCGGTTTTAGTGTGCAGCCTTCGGAGTTTGCCAAGATAGCCACATCGCTTGTACTCGCTAAGTTTTTAAGCGATGTACAAATAAACCTTAAGAACACCAACCACCAGCTTATAGCACTGGGCATTCTCTTTTTGCCGGTTGTGCTCATTATGTTACAGCCCGATGCCGGTAGTGCCATGATATTTATGGCTTTAATGCTGGTGCTTTACCGCGAAGGCCTGCCGGGTTGGTATCTTGCTACAGGCGGTATTGCCATAGTACTGTTTATACTTGCACTATTAATAAAACCTGCCGTGCTTGTGGGTATATGCCTTATTATAATTTTAATACAGTTCTTTATAACCCGCCGTGCCCTGCGCAACCCCATTATATCTACATTAGTATTAGTGGCTATTGCTGCCTTTGTATTCTCTGTAGATTATGTGTTTGAAAACGTACTGGAAGCCCACCAAAAAGACCGTATCAACGTGCTTTTTGATAAAGATGTAGATATGCAGAGCGAAGGCTATAACCTTAACCAGTCGCTTATTGCCATAGGCTCTGGCGGATGGTTTGGTAAAGGCTATCTTGAAGGCACGCAGACCAAAGGCGGCTTTGTACCGGAACAGCACACCGATTATATTTTTACCACCGTAGGCGAAGAATGGGGCTTTGTAGGCGCCATAGTGGTTATTTTTGTTTTTATAACATTGCTGTTACGCATTGTGTACCTCGCCGAAAGACAAAAATCAAAACTCTCCAGGACGTATGGCTACTGTGTAGCCTCCATATTATTTATGCACTTTTTTGTGAATATAACCATGCTTATCAAGCTATTCCCTACCGTGGGTGTACCGCTGCCATTTTTTAGTTATGGTGGGTCGAGCCTTTGGGCATTTACCATATTGCTGTTTATTTTTATTAAAATGGATGCCAATAAGGTTAATGAGTGGTAGGATATTACCTTGCCTTTTTTTTTTCATACAGTTATCGCTAGGAACTAACCAATCTCTTACTCTTGGGGGTAGATAATCACAACCCAAGTGAAGCTAAGGCCTTAAACTTCGTTGCGTTAAGCAAATTATAAGTTAAGGCGTCAAGAATCATTTGCTGTTTGAGCGCAGCGAGTTCAAATGATTTAGCCAAAGCTTATAATTTGTAGCATAAGATGTTAGAGCCTTGAACTTTTGTTTCTTTTGTTTCAAGACAAAAGAAAAACATAATTAATAATGAGATTGCTGCGCTCCGTTGCACTTCACTCGCAATGACAGCCCAACGCTACTGACACATAACCATTAAAATACGATATTTCAAAGAACATAGGCATACTGTCCGGTAGATCCGGAATTATAAAATTAATTCCTACGGGAAACTGATATCGGTGAATATGTATGCTACCGAAATTGAATCGCTACGCGATATTTCCTGGCAAGCTCGTGCTCTTTCCCGTTAGGGAAACTATTTCGGTAGAAAATGTTTATGGTCGCGGTAATTTCCTGTAGGGAATCAATAAGGCCCTGCCCTGCTATTTGGAAAATTTGGTTTGACACCAAAAATCCAATCGCTTTCATAAACAGCTAAACCTTTACGGTTTGGCACACCGGTATAGGTTGATTTTATGCTGAGATAAGATTGATCAAACGCAACCTTAAATACATTTACTTCGAACAACTCCGGGATATCGTCCTCTGGTTTTATACCGATTAAAGGCTGGGATACAGGTTGTAATCCCTCAACTTCAGATGCCTTAATTTCAGGTTCATCAGGAATTTCGTCGTGGTAGATAACTACGTATTTCCCGATTAAACGCCCCTGTATATAAGCATCATAATCAAAGCGTTTCTTAGATTTCTGTATAGTACACATAAGTTATAGGTAGAAAGAAATCTTGGAAATAACGGCAAAGATACAATGGGATATTTTGTAAAGTACTGAAGCAGTTTTTGCAGTAAATGCTTTTGGAATGAGTATCCACTAAGCTTTAACATGAATTCGATTAATACTTAGGATTTAATGCACTAATTGTTAGATAAATATCATATTTTACTAATCCTGCAAGGTCTTTTTTAACCTTGTAGGTATAATTTATTAATCTGAAACACCTACAAGGTTAAAAAAAACCTTGCAGGAGAAACGCAAGGAAACTAAATCAATTAATTAACAATCGAGTTCAGGTTGATTAGCTTCGGAGAAGCGGCATGTTTATAGAAATCAGCATTCTAAAAAACAGGAGTTCCGGAGGAACGGCATGTTATTATTATTTAGAATCCATTAAAAATATCCAGAGTGAAATTATCTTTTTTGCCTTTAGGGTTATATTTTCCCAATTTGGATCTCTCAAAACTTTCGCATCAGACATTTCTATTTTTACATATTCCTTAAGGCTTTCGTCGATATCAACCATTGCAACTATTAATTCTTTATGCCGATAATCAACTACGATTAAATAGTTAATATATTCCTCAAAATTAAAGTCATATAGTATATTAACAACTTCTGTAAAGATGAAACAATATTTGGCAACTTCCCCATCCAACTTAGTTTTTGCATCTCTAAGTCAGAAATATCTTTTAAAGCTGAAAAAATATTTGATTCCCAAATTTCTAACTCTGCTTTTTCCATTAACTGATTTTATTCACTCTTTACATCCAACGCATCCCTTAGCGCATTACCTACCATCATAAAGGCAAGCACCAGTAACAGCATGGCAATACCGGGCGCTAAGGCAAGATAGGGCTTACCTAATATTATATAGTTATAATGGTCTTTTATCATGCCACCCCAGCTTGGTATGGGTGGTTGTGCGCCAAGGCCAAGAAAGCTCAGTCCGCTTTCTACTAATATGGCCGATGCAAAATTGGCTGCCGAGATCACGATAACCGGCGCCATACTGTTGGGCAATATGTGGTTAAAGATGATCCTGCGGTTGTTGTAGCCTAAAGCCCTTGCTGCCGTTACAAACTGCATTTGCTTAATGCTCATTACCTGGCCGCGCACTACACGGGCAACTTCTACCCACATGGTGAGCCCTACGGCCACAAATACCTGCCAGAAGCCTTTGCCCAGTGCCAGCGTAATGGCTATGACCAAAAGCAACGTAGGTATACTCCAGATGATGTTTACCAGCCACATTACAAAAGCATCTACTTTGCCGCCGTAATAGCCTGCAATGGCGCCAAAAAAGATACCCACAACCAACGAGATAAACACCGCTACAAACCCAATAGCTATAGACACCCGCGACCCTACCAAAAGGCGGCTCAACAGGTCACGTCCCTGACTATCGGTTCCTAACAGAAACTTTTGGTTACGGATGTATTCTTTTTCTATTGTTGCTTTATCTGTAGTTTTAAAATCAGACAGCGGGATGGTTTTGCTTACTGCCAATGAGGGTTCATCGGTATATTCAAAATAAGTAAGGCTGTCTTTTGATATTTGATATTTCAGGATTGGAACCTTAACTTCCGGATTGGTTTCACCTGTAAAATATTTTGCAAAGCCTGCGCTTTCATTTTCGTTAGCCGGAAAATGCAGCATAGTTACAGTAAACCCCGGCGATTTAGAATGTATGGAGAGATCGCCCCAGTTGGCATTCTGAGTTTTATCGGGTGCCAGTATATAGGCAAAAATGGATATAAAAAGTAACAGAACAATAAATACTAAACTTAAAACGCCCCAAAAGTTCTTCCTGAACTTTTGGAGCGCTAAGCTTGTAAGCGATTTTCCGGTTTTACCCATTATACGTTTATCGTGTTTTAACCTGTTTGTCTTTTTTAGCTATTGCAGTGGCAGTTTTAGTGCCTTTAGGCTGCATATCGTCCAGTACGTTAATAGCTTCCTCTACGTAGATATCTTTAGACAGGCTTTCATACCATATTTTTTTCTTTTCGGCAAGAGCCGGGTCTTTTTTAAAGGACTCTTTTTCCACGTTAAGGGCATCAAACTTAAGCGAATCTTTGTACTCGTTAAGCGGCTTGAATTTCTTAGCCATGGCCTCTGTCTTAGCCTGCTCTTCTTTAAACTTATCTATGTTTAAACTAAAAGTATTCTCGTCTTTTTTATCGCTTAACCATTTGGCGCTCTCATCCATCAGTTTAAACTGTGCATTAGCCGCCATACGGTTTTTGCTGCTTGCTATAACACTGCTAAAGTCGTTTTTAACAACATTGTATTTAGCCGCAGGAATTTTATCATAAGGCAGGGCATTGTCGCTGTCGCGTTCGCCTATTTCCATATACGAATATTTATCCGGCATAACAATATCGCTTGCAACACCTTCCCTTTGTGTAGAACCACCATTTATCCTGTAAAACTTTTGGGTAGTGGTTTTTACAGCACCAAGGTTACCAAAACTGTTGTTGCGTACCAGTGGGTTAAGGTCTATAATATTTTGTACAGTACCTTTACCATAACTTTGCTTACTGCCCAGTATAAGCCCACGGTTATAATCCTGTATTGCTGCCGCAAAGATCTCTGAAGCTGAAGCCGAAAAGTTATTAATAAGCACTACAAGAGGGCCATCCCACTGCACACTTGGATCGTTATCCGGCAGCTGGTCTATAACTTCCCTGCGCTCACCGTCCTGTTGTCCTGCAAAAGAGCGTACCTGCACGATAGGGCCTTTAGTAATAAACAATCCGGCAATATCTACAACCGTTTTAAGCGATCCGCCACCGTTGTCCCTAAGGTCCATAATAATACCGTCTACACCCTGTGCTTTAAGTTTTTTAACCTCGGCAGCTACATCTTTAGCAGCATCGCGGTTATCCTGGTTTTCAAAATCTATATAAAACTTAGGCAGGTTAATAACACCATAAAGCTTACCGTTTTTATTAACAACGCTCGATTTCGCATACGTTTCCTCAATCTCTACAACCTCCCTAACAATAGCAATGATCTTAGTACTACCGTCTACTTTTTTAACAGTAAGGCGCACCTCTGTACCTTTAGGGCCTTTTATTTTTTTAACAACATCGTCAAGCCTCATACCACTAATGTCTACAGGTTCATCTTTGCCCTGTGCCACTTTCATGATAAGGTCGCCCTGCTCCAGGTCTTTACCCCTCCAGGCAGGCCCGCCCGGTATAAGTTCAGATATTTCTACAAAGTCATTCTTTTTTTGCAGCCTTGCCCCTATACCTTCAAGAGATCCTCTCATGCTGGTATCAAATTTTTCTTTATCATCCGGAGCAAAGTAAAATGTATGCGGGTCGAAACGTTCGCATATAGCATTTAAGTAAATATTAAACCACTCATCGCGTTTAAGGTCGCCCACAAAATCAAAATAATCGTTCAGCGATTTCAGGGTGCTTTCGCGTGCTTCTTTTTCAAGTTCGGCAAAGGTTTTCTTAGTGCTATCGGCCTTTTTGCCACTTACTTTAGCAGTAGTTTCAGGCTCAATTACAGCACTGCCTTCTTTAGCTTTTACTTTGTCTACCGGAGGTGAATCCTGCAGTTTCTGTTTATCAGTAACTGTAGAAAGCACCGATAGTTTTAACTGTTTTTCCCAACGTACCCTAAGTTCAGCATCATTTTTTACAAACGGCTGTTTTTCGTAGTCTACGTTAAAGGTTTCATCCTTACTAAAGTCAAAAGGCTTGGCAAGTATCTCTTTATAAAAGCCTTCGCTTTCTTTAATCCTGTCCATTAACCTGGTGTAGGTAAGGTTAAAAAAGCTAAGGTCGCGGGCATTTATCTGGTCGTCAAGCTTAGTCTCATACTTAGAGAACTCATCTATATCGGCCTGGGTAAAAAATCGTTTAGAGGGGTCTAATGCCTCCAGGTAATGCTTGTACACACCTTTACTAAAGGCATCGTCTATAGCCGGGGCACTGTAATGCGCCTTTTGTATAACATATGTAAGCAGTTCTATAAGAACCTTATCTTTTTCGGGATCATTTTCTTTTACTTGCTTAGGCAGTAAGGTAAAACTAAGCAGCGCGCCGGCCAACAGGACAACTATCGCAAGAATTTTATAATTTCTTTTCATAAAATTTATAAAGGCGTTCATTTTATTTCTTCGTATGGTATTACACATTAAAAAGCGTGCCAAAAATTGTACGGCATGATCATATTCCTTGTCACGTTAAAAAATGCGTATTTTAGCAAACGTAAATATACAACACTTATTTTGATTTTATCGCAATGACAAAGAAAAAACCCCTGATACTGGTAACCAATGACGATGGTGTTACCGCCCCGGGAATACGCGCCCTTATTGCCGTTATGAAAACCCTTGGAGATGTGGTAGTTGTAGCACCAGATAGTCCGCAAAGCGCCACAGGGCACGCCATTACTATTAACAATACATTATATATTAACAAGATTGACATAGACCCGGACATTGAAACCGAATACAGCTGTAGCGGCACACCGGTAGACTGTGTAAAGTTTGCCGTGAACGAAATACTGCATCGTAAACCCGACCTGTGCGTGAGCGGCGTAAACCACGGATCGAACTCCTCCATTAACGTAATATACTCGGGTACAATGAGCGCCGCGGTCGAGGCGGGTATCGAGGGGATTCCTGCGATAGGTTTCTCGTTACTCGACTACAACTGGGATGCCGATTTTGAGCCTGCCAAAGCGTTTATTAAAAAGATAACCGAAAATGTGCTGGAGAACGGCCTGCCCGATGGCGTGATACTTAATGTGAACATCCCTAAATTGCCCGAAAAAGAAATTAAGGGTATAAAAATATGCCGCCAGGCAAAAGCCATGTGGACAGAGAAGTTCGACAAACGCACTAACCCCATGGGCCGTGATTATTACTGGCTTACCGGCAAGTTTGTAAACCTGGATAATGGCGAAGATACCGATGAGTGGGCGCTTGCTAACGGGTACGTGTCTGTAGTGCCGGTTCAGTTTGACCTTACCGCGCACCATGCCATACAGGGGTTGAATGGGTGGGGAATGAATGGGTAAATAATTTAAATAATATTATGAAAATACTGTTACAACTGATAAGCGTAACTATTTTAACTTCGGCAAGCCTGTCAGGACAGAGTAAATTGCCCAGGAATTTAAAACAGGCTGTATATTATTTAGAGAAAGATTGTCCAGACAGCGTAAAAAGTAAAATCAAAGATATTCCCGAAGACAGCCTCATTTATGCTGTATATCCGTTTGCAAAAACTGAACCTTACAAAAATTATAAAACGATATTTGAGTGGACGAGTAGTGAAAATGCCAACCCGAAAATCACAAAATATCTTGATAAGAAAGGAATATACGATTTACACTCGGAAGTCTTGTTGTATGCACTTAAGCAACACTTAATAAATGAAGAAATTAATGAAAAAGAAATCCTTAAAAAGTTCATTGAGTCTCAGAAAAAATTAGAGCAAAAAGATAAAATAAAATTTGTGACTGACTCTATAAATGGCATCTATATCCCAAAAGATTTGGATGATTGTTTTAAGGAAATAAACTCATTTTGGAATGACAGCACGAAAGTTCAGATAAAAAATTGGGAAGAAGGAGAATTTACAGGTAACACTCATATGGGGTTCGGCATGTGGATGAGGAATAACTGGCGACTTTGGGGAGGTTCCAGACTTTCAAAATACTTCAATGATATTGGAATTCATCATCCTGATGATATGTCCGGGATAATTTTGGTAAGCTATCACAAATACTTAAACAATAAAGAAATTAAACTTCAGGAACAAGTAAAATACTATAAGGATTATTGGGAGGAATCTAATAAAGAGGAATTTAAAAAAAGGAAGAGGAATTTTCGAAATATAAGGTTGGAGATACAATTGAATTTAACTACAAAAATGGCTATATAAGCAAAGAGCAGGAAGACAAATATGATAGTGACAATTGCATTGCTAAAGGTGTAATAACTGAACGAAATAATAAAGATTTTCATATCAAAGTAAAAATTCTCGAAACCTGCGACAAAAAAGGGATTATATATGACAATGACGGTGTTATAATTTATGATCCAAAAACCAAACGCCTGAGTAAGCCAAACAAAAGAGTTATTAAGAAAATAAAAGTAAATAAAGAACGGTGGTTTGAGTATGCAGACTGGGAAAATTTAGAGTAACTCCAGAAATTTACTTCTAATTGTAACATACACCTACAATGATATGACGGTTTAAAGAAATAAAATGATAAACATCCAGCCCACTCTCGAAAATGAAAAAGTAATCCTGCAGCCTTTAGCGGAAGATGATTTCGACGTTTTATACGAAGCAGCATCTGACCCGAAAATATGGGAACAGCACCCCAATAAAGACCGATGGAAAAAAGAAATATTCCGCACATTTTTTGAAGGGGCGATGCAAAGCAAAGGAGCTTTTAAAGTTATTAATAAGCAATCAGGCAAAATCATAGGCAGTAGCCGTTACTACGATTATAACGAAGAAGACAACAGCATTTTTATAGGCTATACTTTTTACACCACGGCAAGCTGGGGAACAGGCATAAACAAAATGGTTAAAAAGCTCATGCTCGATTATATTTTGCAATTTGTAAACAAGGTTTATTTTCATATCGGGGCAAATAACATCCGTTCGCAAATAGCTATCAGCCGCATTGGCGCTAAAAAAATAGCCGAACAGGAAGTTACCTACTACGGAGAATTGAACCTCTTAAATTTTGTTTATGAAATTACTGACAAACGTTGGAAGGAAATAACCAACAACAACTAAAAGCTTCTTAACCGAAGCTTTTTTTGTATTTATAAATAAGTAGTACTTTTGGGGAAGTAAACCACGATACATGAAATACTATATAATAGCAGGCGAAGCAAGCGGCGATTTGCACGGCGCAAACCTCATGAAAGAACTTTATAAGGCCGATGCTCATGCCAATATCCGTTTTTGGGGTGGCGACCTTATGGAGGCCACGGGAGGCACCTTAGTAAAGCACTACAGGGAACTGGCTTTTATGGGTTTTACCGAAGTTGCCATGAACCTGAAGACTATTTTTGCCAATATTAAGTTGTGCAAAGAAGACATCCTTGCCTTTAAGCCCGATGTTATTATTTTTATAGATTACCCGGGCTTTAATATGCGCATTGCCAAATGGGCTAAGCCTCTTGGCTTTAAAACACATTACTACATTTCTCCGCAAATATGGGCGTGGAAGGAGAACCGCATTACCGCCATTAAGCGCGATGTAGACCACATGTATATTATCCTGCCTTTCGAAAAAGACTTTTATGAGCAAAAGCACAACTTTGCCGTAGAGTTTGTGGGCCACCCGCTGATTGATGCCATACACAACCGAAAGCGTACCGACACCGAACGGTTTAAAAAAGACCATAACCTTGACAGCCGCCCTGTTATTGCACTGCTGCCAGGCAGCCGCAAGCAGGAAATTGCAAAAATGCTTTCTATCATGCTAAGCGTGGTAGATGATTTCCCCGATTACCAGTTTGTAATTGCGGGTGCTCCCAGTCAGGAGTACTCTTTTTATGAGCAGTTTCTTACTAAAAGCAGCGTGCACTTTATAAGCAACCAAACTTACGATTTGCTAAGTGTTGCCTATGCCGCTTTGGTAACATCGGGCACGGCAACTTTAGAGACGGCTTTATTTAAAGTTCCGGAGGTGGTTTGCTATAAAGGCGGATGGCTCTCCTACCAGATAGCAAAACGCATAATTACGCTAAAATACATCTCTTTGGTTAACCTGATTATGGATAAAGAGGTGGTAAAAGAACTCATTCAGGGGGAGCTGAACAAAAAAAATTTAAAAAAAGAACTTAACAGGATATTAACAGCCGAATACCGTCAAAACCTCCTGAAACAGTACGATTTACTGGAAGAAAAGCTTGGCGGAAAAGGTGCCAGTTTTAAGACCGCAAACCTCATTTTCAAACATTTAACATAGGTTCTTAATTATTTATTAAATTATGTTCTCTATATTTGTAAAAAACAAAGTTGAATTTGATACAATAAAAGATTTTGAAAAACCTCCTGAACCTATCCCTGTTTTTGATTATTTTCACGTCGTTTTCGGCGACGGCGCAAATAGTAACTTCTAAAAATGAAGCCCAGAAAAAAGGGGTTTACGCATATAACGATAAACAAGTTTCTAATCCGGCACAAGCCTTTGCTAAAGCCCAGTCTGCATCTAAAAATGCAGTTACAGAAACTCCCGAAGTAAAAAAGCAGGAAGTGCTTTTTTTAGACAACGACGTAGTTGTTGTTGATGATGCTCCGGCAAAAGCGAAAGCAAAAGGAGGGCCTAAGGCACCTGAGGCCACGGCTAAAAAAGCAAAATCTAAAATTGTTGTTACTGATACTCCTACCGAACCGGATTTTGAAGCGGCTCCCGAAGAAAATTATTTTGCAGAACAGATAGTAAACAACGCCATGCAGTTTGAAGGTGTTCGTTACAGAGGCGGTGGTACTACCCCTGCCGGAATGGACTGCTCCGGTATGGTTTACGCAACTTTCCAGATATTTGATGTTACTTTGCCCCGCAGCTCTGGCTCTATGGCCGCAGGTGCAGGACACGAAATAAAGCTTGAAGAAGTTAAAAAGGGCGACCTTTTATTTTTTGCCAACAACAGGCACAGAAAAGGAATTAACCACGTAGGCCTTGTAACAGAAGTTACTCCTGAAGGTGAGGTTAAATTTATCCACTCTTCTACAAGCCACGGTGTAATGGTATCATCTATGAACGAGCCATACAACTCACGCACATTTGTTCAGGCAAACAGGGTTATTGAAGAGTAGTTTTTTTCTTAACCACTAATTACACAAATTTTCACAAATAATAATTTTGCATTACGTCTAAATTAATTCCCTACGGGAAATAATTACTCAACCTGATTTTCTTTTCTACCGAATATATTCCCTGACGGGAAATATCGTAATTGGGCTACATTTTTTTGCCACGAATTACACGAATTTCGCTAATTTTAAGCCTCATCATTTAATTGATAAGCTATCCTGAATCAGAACTGATAACTGATTCAAAACAAAATTATCGCGTGGCGATTTAATTTCGGTAGCAATAAAAATGTGAACGCATTTTTGCAGTAGGGAATTAATACCTTCATCATCACATTTCTCATTAATTTCCGTATGTTTGTTTCAATAGCTGTAACGTAGTTTATGCCGGTATTGAAATATCCCCTTATCCCTTTTACCTTATTTGTAGCGCTTGGCATACTTGCAGGTTATTATTTGCAGCCGCCTGCAACGGCATTGTATATTTTTGGTGCAGCATCTTTATTGCTGCTCATTGCTGCTTACTTTCAGGCTCAAAAAGCGTTCTTGCAGAAACCCTATTTTAGTATTATGGCACTACTGTTTGCATTGGTAAGTGGGCTGTTAGTACAAAACCTGCATTACGGGCCAAACAAGGCATCGCACTACAGCATTTACCTTACTGCACACAAATTCCCAATCCTGAAAGGCATTATTACTGAAAGGCTAAAACCCAATGAATATTCAGAGAAATATTATTTAGAGGTAAAATCGGTTAACAGGCAATTGGCAACAGGCAGGCTTTTAGTTACAGTTCCTACAGACAGCCTTGCAAAGCAGCTTCACGCCGGCGATGTACTTATTATTGCCGACACTCCCCAACCCATAATAGCCTCGCTTAACCCCTACCAGTTTGACTATGCTGCCTACATGAAAAAACAGGATGTTTTTCATCAGCTGCGGCTTAAGGGTAACTATATACTTGCCGGGCAGGAAAAAGATTTTAACTACCATATAGAGCATTGGCGCAACACGCTTATAAACAGCTTTAGCATACACCTCTACCCTGCCCAGATTCAGAATCTTATAAACGCACTGCTATTTGGCCAGCGCCAGGATATGGATAAAGATACTACCACCAGCTATACCAATGCCGGTGTGGTGCACATACTCGCCATATCGGGATTGCATTTTACATTATTATTCATTGGATTAAACTGGTTGCTCGCCCCATTACAACGCGCTAAGCATATAGGCTATGCCGGGCATTTTATAATCATCATGGTACTCATGTGGCTGTTTGCGTTTATAACCGGCTTATCGGCATCGGTGGTGCGTGCTGTGGCTATGTTTAGTTTTGTTTTAACCGGCGAACTCTTTAACCGCCGTGCCAACATTTATAATTCGCTCGCCATTTCTGCATTGGTACTGCTATTGGTAAAGCCCAACTTTTTATTCGATGCCGGATTCCAGCTTAGCTATATTGCCGTGTTCGCCATTGTATGGCTGCAGCCAATATACAACCGAATGAAACGCTCCAAATACTGGCTGGTTAACTTTACGAAAGACACTGTAGTCATTTCGCTCGTGGCACAAATAGGCGTGCTGCCTTTAAGCCTGTATTATTTTAACCAGTTCCCGTTATTATTCCTGCTGGCTAATGTGGTCGTGATACCGCTATCTAATATCGTGTTAGGTTTGGGCATTACGGTGTTGCTACTTAACTTTATCTTTCCTCAGGGCGCTATATGGGTGGGTTACATTTTAGAATTTACCATTAATGCTATGAACAGCTTTATACAATGGGTTGCCTCGTTTGAAGCGCTTGTACTGAAAGATATTCCGTTTACCCTGCTCCTTAACCTTATTTTGTATTGCGTTATCGCACTGGCTGTATTATGGCTTTATAAGCACAGCTTCCGCCGGATGGCAGCCCTATTGTGTGCTGTGTTAGTATTTCAGTCGGCGTACATGGCAACAGCTTGGCAGGCAAAAAATGGATCGGAGCTTGTAGTTTTTCATAACAGGGAGGCTACGGTATTGGCGCAAAAGGAAAATAACCGCATCATTATTTTTAGTACCGATAGCCTTGCTTTAGAAAACAGGACCGTAAAGGCATACAACAAAGGCAACTTTAACCAAAACATTACACTTGCGCCACTGCATAACCTGCTTTGGTACAACCGTAGCAAAATACTGGTGCTCGACAGCGTTTCGGTTTACCCTGATAACGCGAAGCCCGATGTTGTCCTTTTAACACAGTCGCCTAAAGTAAACCTGGAGCGCATGCTGCAACAGCTTAAACCCAAACAGGTAGTTGCCGATGCTACCAATTATAAAACCTACGTTGCCCGATGGGCCGTAACCTGCCGCAAACAAAAAATCCCTTTTCATGCTACTGCCGAAAAGGGATATTATATTTTGAAATAAGGCTTTTTACGCCTTAGTTTTCTTTATTATTTTGTTGGCACCATCTAACCATGCCGATGGGCCTCCTGCTACATAGCCTGTACTGCCCAGGGCATCAAAACTAATCTTGCCTTCTTTGGTTTTCTCTACATTGGCAAACCAAACCGTAGGGTATCCCCTAACCTGAAAGAACGAATTAAGCTGTGCATTCTGCGTTTTAAGTTCCTGGCTTTGCTCTGTCCTTTTAGGGAAGTCAAGCTCTAACAGCACCACGTTTTCTTTAGCCCATGCGGTAAACTCAGGTGTTTTCATCACCTCTTTTTGCAGCCTCATGCACCATCCGCACCAGTCAGACCCGGTAAAGAACATCAGCAAAGGCTTTTTAGTTTTTGTAGAAACCGCCATGGCCTTTTGCAAATCGGTATGCCACTCCAGTTCCTGCGCGTGCATGGTTATTGCACTAAAGGCAACAAACAGTATCAATATAGCTTTTTTCATTCTGTAATAATTTTAAAAGTGTCAATCCAAAAAGAATGCCAGTTTTATTTAACGCCGTGCATCAGTTTTTTAACTAACGGGTGAAGGGCAGTAATAACGATACCTAACCCAATAGGCACAGCAGTAAATATAAGGAAAAATGTTGTAAGCGAATATTTAGTAGTGATCTCCTCGATCATACCACCCATAGATCCTGCAATTTTATTACCCATTGCAATAAAGAGGTAATAAACCCCAAACATCATCCCTATCCAGGCAGCAGGAACCAATTTACTTACGTAAGAAAGCCCTACCGGAGAGATACATAATTCGCCCATTGTATGGAACAGGTAGGCCAGAATAAGCCATACCATACTTACTTTAACCACTTCCTGGCCGGGAACAATAGACATTGACCCATAAGCAAGGAAACCAAAACCTAAACCAAGCAGTACCAAGCCTAAACCAAATTTAATGGCTCCCGGAAGGTTGTATTTACTCTCCCACCATTTAGAGAAAAGTGGCGCAAGAGTTATAATGAATAGAGAGTTAAGAATACCAAACCACGTAGCCGCAACTTCTGTAGTATCGGCAGAAAACTCCCTGTTTATCCTCCAGAAGATAATACACCAAATGGCAACAAAACTTGTAGCAAGGATAATATTGCCTATTGAATATTTTTTAAATGTTTTAGAAAATAATTTTATAAGCACATAGGTAATGATACCCACAGGAATGACTGTAAGGAGTGCATCTACTATTTTATAGATAAGCCCTGCGTTACCTGTAAGAACCCTTTGTGTGTAACGGTCGGCAAAAATAGTCATAGACCCACCTGCCTGCTCGAACGCCGCCCAGAAGAATATTGTAAATATTGAGAAGATAAACACCACAATAAGCCTGTCTATAATAACTTTTTTAGGTGTATTATCTACAGCATCCTCTACTGTTTTAAGCGCTTTGCTTTGTTTTGGCGTAAGCCCTACATTACCAAATATACCCTGTGTAAAGTAAAACTGAAGCAAGCCCATGAACATAAAGATACCGGCAAGGCCAAAGCCCCAGCTCCATGAAATTTTCTCGCCTATGTAACCGCAAATTAAAATACCCAGAAAAGCTCCCGCATTTACACCCATGTAAAATATAGAATAAGCACCATCTTTCTTTTCAGGGTGGTCTTTATATAAGTTACTAATCATAGAGGTCATGTTTGGTTTAAACAAACCATTACCTACCATAAGGCAACCAAGGCCAATGTATAAAAACGTTTCCGTTTCAAAAGCCATACTGGCGTGCCCAAGCGTCATTATTAAAGCGCCAAGTAACACTGCCCAGCGGTAACCCAAAAGCCTGTCGGCAATTAAACCGCCGAATACCGGGGTAAGGTAAACGCCCATGGTGTAAGTACCGTAAAGTCCCATAGCTCTTTCTGTAGTCCATTCCCAACCGCCTTTATCGGCAGTAGAAACAAGGAAAATTACAAGAAGGGCACGCATACCGTAATACGAAAAACGCTCCCACATTTCGGTAAAGAACATTACAAATAAACCTGCCGGCTGGCCCAGGACACTTGATTCAAAAAAGCCGTTAGACGGCGCTGTTGTAGTAGACATATATAAAGTAGTTGTTTTTTATTATTTAACTTCCTGCATTAATTTGCGCACCAGTGGCGATATGGCTATAAGCACTACGCCTGCTATTACAGCATAAATTGCAAGGTCATGATACCCATCTGTAAATGCAATAAGCTTATCCTGCAAAGTAGCTTCTTTAGAAAGTGACATTTCTGCGCCAAGTATACCCGCCGCATATTGCCCATAAGCACTTGCAAGAAACCACATGCCCATCATCGCACCGTGCAATGGCTTTGGCGAAAGCTTAGTCATCAATGACAATCCTATAGGTGAAAGGCTTAATTCGCCAAATGTAATAACTAAATAGGCAAGGGTAAAAATATTTAGCGATGTTATTCCGCTGTCGGCAAAAAAACGTGTGGCGTAGAAAATATAAAAAGCGCCTCCCAAAAATAAAAATGCTATCCCAAATTTTATTATACTGTTAGGCTCAATTCTTTTTTTGTTTAACCATAGCCAAAGTAATCCTACAAGTGGGGCAAAAATGATAATGAATAATGAGTTTGCTGAATTGTTTATTACATTGGGATCCATGCCAACCCCAAGTGCCTCATGTTTTAAATTGTATCGTGCAAAAAGGCTTAACGAGCCCCCACTCTGTTCAAAAAATGCCCAGAAAAATATTGAGAATACTATAAAGATAAGCGCTGCAATTATCTTTTTCCTTTCAGCGGCAGTATATTTAAACATCTCATAAATTACATATATCAATGCGAGTGGCCCTACTGTATACATAAAAATATCGGTATACTGAGAGTTAGAAACCAACACCAATATTAATGGTATTGACAATAATGACCCTGCGTATACAAGGTAATGTGCCAAATGATTTTTTTTATCTTTAGCATCTTCCCTTACCGGAGCCAAGCCTATTGGGCCTAAGCTTCTTTGAGTAAATGAAAATACCAATAAACCAAACACCATAAAAACTCCCGCAAGCGAGAAAGCAATATTCCAACTAATAGTAGAAGCAACGTAGATACACACCGCGCCGCCAAATAATGCACCTATATTTATACCTGAATAAAACAATGAAAAACCTGCATCCCTTCTTGGATCGTTAGTGCTGTAAAGTGAACCTACCATCGTAGAGATATTTGGTTTAAAAAAACCTGTACCCACAATCGTAAAGCTAATACCTATATAAAAAAGATCTTCCGGAGAAAAAGCAAGGATAAAACTACCAACAATCATCAATAATCCGCCCCAGAAGATTGATTTCCTGAATCCCAATATCTTATCCGCAAACATACCGCCCACAAATGCCATTGTATATACAAAAGCCTGTATAGCGCCATACTGAAGGCTAGCTTCTTTATCAGACAGCAACAATTTTTCCACCATAAAGATAGTAAGCATACCGCGCATACCGTAAAACGAGAAACGTTCCCACATTTCGGCAAGGAACAAATACCACAATTGCTTAGGGTACTTGCCTTCAAAATTCTGTATATCTTCTAATGTTACCGCTGTAGTACTATTACTCATTATAGTTTCTCTTTAATAAAGTTGGTCATTTTTGTGTACAGCTGCAGTCTTGTTTTACCGCCATATATACCGTGGTTCCTGTCCGGGTAAATAGCCCAGTCAAACTGTTTGTTTGCCTGTACTAAAGCCTCTATCATAAGCATAGAGTTTTGTACGTGTACGTTATCATCGGCACTGCCGTGTATCAGTAAATATGATCCTTTTAGTTTGTCTGCATGGTTTATAGGCGAGTTGTCGTCATATCCCGTTGGGTTTTCCTGCGGTGTCTGCATGTACCTTTCGGTATACACCGAATCATAAAAACGCCAGTTGGTTACCGGTGCTACGGCAATAGCCATTTTAAACACATCGGCACCTTTTAGTATACAGTTGCTGCTCATAAAACCACCATAGCTCCATCCCCATATCCCTATGCGCGATGCATCTACATACGGGTACTGCCCTATTACTTTTGCCGCGTCTATCTGGTCTTCCACTTCATATTTTCCAAGTTCTTTATAAGTCACTTTTTTAAATTCGGCACCCTTAAAACCCGTACCGCGGCCATCTACACAGGCAATAATGTAGCCCTGCTGTGCCAGCATAGAAAACCAGTAATCATCATAGCTGCCCCACTCGTTATTTACCTGCTGCGAACCCGGGCCGCTGTACTGATACATTAATACCGGGTATTTTTTAGTAGCGTCAAAATCTTTAGGCTTAATAAACCATGCGTTAAGCTGGTTGCCTTTTGCAGTAGTTATAACCGTAAACTCTTTTTGAGGAATGTTATAATTGGCAAGTTTTGTCATAAGCGCATCGTTGTTTACAATGCCCTTAACCAGCTTACCATCTTTGCTGCTGTTAAGTGTATATTCTGTAGCCTTTACAGCGCTGGAGAACGAATTAATAAAGTAATCGAAGTTAGGGCTAAAGGTAGCTGCGTTAGTACCCGTCTGGCTTGTAAGCCTTACCTTATTTTTACCGTTTATGCTTATGCGGTACACATCGCGGTTTATAGACCCATTCTCTACCGACTGGTAAAATACATTTCCCGTCTTGTCGTCAAAACCATAGTAAGCGGTAACTTCCCATGCACCTTTAGTAACCTGGTCTATAAGCTTGCCGGTTTTGGCATAGTGGTAAATATGGTTATAGCCATCTTTCTCGCTGGTCCATATAAAGCTGTTGTCGTTAAGGAAGGTAAGATTATCGGTAATATCAATATATGCCTTGTCTTTTTCATTAAGCACCACTCTTGCACTGCCGGTAGTAGCGTCCACAAAAATAAGGTCAAGGTTATTCTGGTGGCGGTTTAGTACCTGTACGCTCAACGTTTGGGCATCGTTCGTCCATTTTAACCTCGGAATATAAAAATCAGAATAGTTTCCTAGTTTTACTTCACTATCTATATTTGTTTTAAGATCATATATATGCAGGCTCACTGTGGCGTTTTTTTCGCCTGCTTTAGGATATTTAAAGGTTTCTACCTGGGGGTACAATCCCTGGTTATAGACATCCATGCTAAACTGCGGCACGGCAGTTTCATCAAACCGTATGTATGCTATTTTATCGCCTGCCCTGTTCCACTCATAAGCACGCACAAAGGCAAATTCCTCTTCATACACCCAGTCGGTAATACCGTTTATAATGGCATTCTTTTTCCCATCGGCGGTAATTTGCGTTGTGTTTTTTGTAGCAAGGTCGTATATGAACAGGTTATTATCGCGCCCATAAGCTATCTTAGAACCATCGGCTGAAAAAGTAGGTACCTGAATCTTTTGGTCGGATATTGCAGTGGGCAACTTCTCTTTAATATCAAAAATATAAAAGTCGGCTATAAAAGAATGCCTGAAAATCTGTTCACTTCTTGTAGCAAGCAACAGCTTTTTCTCGTCAGGGCTAAAACTGTAATCATCAATACCCTCAAATTCACTGTATCGTTTAGAATCTACAAGGGCACTTACTTTATTAAGCGTTGTAAAATCGTAAAGGTCTATCGTAGCCGACCCTGTATTGTAGTTCGCATTAAGCACCGTGTACTCGTTAGACTTGCCCATAGCCTTAAGTTCATCCATTCGCTGCGCGGTAAAAGTGCCGCCCCAAATTTCGGGTAACGTTATTTTTTGTTGGGCTACGGCAGGCATTGCTGCCAGTAAAAACAATAAAATTGACTTTTTGATATACATAATTTTACAGTGGGTAAAAAACTTTCAATTTTAGTAATTTTTTATGACTTATGGGCTGTTTTTTTTGTTAAATACATAATGCCTGTTTAAGCTACCGTATATGTTTGGCAAAAGCCAATGGTATAGCCTATATTTGCACAAATATATTATTTAAGCTACTGAGAATGAGTAAAGCAATAGCGGGGTTTAGTAAACTTAGCAAACAGGAAAAGATAAACTGGCTGGCAAATGAGCATTTTAGCAATCCGGACGCAGCTAAAAAACTTTTTCAAAACTACTGGAATACCGATACCGACGTACAAAAACTGCACGACGAGTTTATAGAAAACACTATTACTAATTTTTATCTGCCGCTGGGCATTGCCCCTGGCTTTATAATAAACGGCCGCGAGTACACCATCCCCATGGCTATAGAGGAAAGCTCTGTAGTGGCAGCGGCAAGCAAGGCAGCTAAATTTTGGGCTACCCGCGGCGGCTTTAAAGCTACGGTGCTTAATACCGAAAAAATAGGCCAGGTACATTTTATGTACAAAGGCGACCCCGAAAAACTGAATGCTTTTTTTAAAGCTACTAAAAAAGAGTTTTTTACCGATACCGAAACCATTACTAAGAACATGCAGAAGCGTGGCGGCGGTATCCTTAATATTGAGCTTCGCGACAAGACTGCCCTTATACCTAATTATTACCAGCTGCATGCTACGTTTGAAACGGTAGACAGTATGGGCGCCAATTTTATAAATTCGTGCCTGGAGCAGTTCTCTAAAACGCTGCGTGAAGAGGCTTTACTTTACACGGCACTTACCCAAGAGGAGCAGCAAATACAGGTGGTTATGAGCATCCTCTCTAACTACGTGCCTAATTGCGTGGTTCGTGCCGAGGTGTCCTGCCCGGTTGAAGACCTTAACGAAGACAAGAACATAAGCCCCGAAGAATTTGCAGCTAAATTCCTTGCAGCGGTACAAATTGCCGAAGTAGAGCCCTACCGTGCCGTAACCCACAACAAGGGTATCATGAACGGTATTGATGCTGTGGTAGTCGCCACCGGAAACGATTTTCGCGCTGTTGAAGCCGGTGTTCATGCCTATGCTGCAAAAGAGGGCCAGTATGCAAGTCTTTCGCACGCAAAGGTAGCTGATGGTATTTTTACCTTTTGGCTCGATGTGCCGTTGGCACTGGGTACCGTAGGCGGACTTACTACCTTACACCCTCTTGTAAAGCTGTCGTTGGAAATGCTGGGCAACCCTACCGCACAGGAACTAATGCAGGTAGTAGCCGTTGCGGGACTGGCACAAAACTTTGGTGCATTACGATCGCTTACTACAACAGGTATACAGCAGGGACACATGAAAATGCACCTTATGAATATCCTGAACCAGCTTGAAGCTACAGATGATGAAAAACAGCAGGCCATTAAGCATTTTGAGAAAAATACCGTGAGCCATTCGGCAGCGGCAGAGTTTGTAACTAATTTAAGAACATAGATCCTGACCGCATTGAAGAAGACTTTTTATAGTAATGGCAAACTATTAATAACCGGCGAGTATACCGTACTCGACGGGGCGAAGGCATTGGCATTGCCTACCAAATTTGGGCAAAATCTCGAAGTTGAGCCTACAGATAGCGGAACAATTAACTGGACAAGCTTTGACGCTGATGGCTCTGTTTGGCTTAAAGCCGAAATAAGAATTGATGCCATAATTGATAATGTCCAAAATGGTGCTTCTTCCGAAGACAACACCTTAATTAAAATACTGCATCACGCCCATCTTGAAAATTCTGACATATTATTAGACGCTATGGGCTTTGAGGTTACTACAAACCTAACGTTCCCAAGGCATTGGGGGCTTGGCACCTCTTCTACCCTTATTAATAACATCGCGCAGTGGTTTGGTATCGATGCATTTGCATTATTAGCCCGTAGTTTTGGTGGTAGCGGTTATGATATTGCCTGTGCACAGCACGATACTCCTATTATATATAGTCTGCAGGATGGTGTACCTACTGTAAGTACCGTTAATTTTAATCCGGTATTTACCAATGATATCCATTTTGTGTACCTGAACCAAAAGCAAAACAGCCGCGAAGCTATTGCTGCATACCGCGAACGCAGGGGCGACTTAAAAACCATCATACCCCGTATCGACACGCTAACCAATGATGTGTTGCTTGCCGGAGATAGTAGTACCCTTGCTTCGGCATTAGAAAAGCACGAAGACCTCATGGCAGGCGTTTTAGGCATAGCACCCGTTCAGGAACAATTATTCCCTGATTTTAAAGGAGTAATTAAAAGCCTTGGTGCATGGGGTGGCGATTTTGTTATGGCAGTCGCCGAAGAAGATCCAACCCAATATTTTAAGGATAAGGGATATGAAACAGTCATTGGATATCGCGACATAATATTGTAATTTTTACATGTGTGACCCTGTAAGAGTCAAATACAATAGCCCAAGGCATCGCCTTGGGTACACATCAATCCTAATTTTATTTACATGCCGCTCCTCCGGAGCTCTTTTGTATGTGTATACATTACTACTATAAACATGCCGTTCCTCCGGAACTCAAAAATACATGTCAACATTATGACCCTGAAAGGGTCTAATATATTAGACCGGGGCATCGCCCGGATACAGTTATATCGCTCCTCCGGACTCTTATGCTCGCATAATTATCTTTCTATAGATATGCCGTTCCTCCGGAACTCAAAGCTTATCCCAATTTTAATATACATTAGTTTTATTAGGTAATTAATTGCCATTATTTTACCACATATCCAAAAATAGTGCTACCTAAAAGCAGAACGAAACTTTATTATAAATTCGCAAAACCTGCAGGCAGGTTCGCGGTTATCTAAAAGTCATAAACAAAAAAGTCCCCCGCAATGCGGGGGACTTTCGTTATAAAGTAAGGAACAGGTTAGTTAAACTCGTGCCTGTTATCTTCTATATCAGCTGCATCTTTAAGTGCATTGGTAACTTTAGTTTGTATACTACCGCGGCCTTCGTTATTAAGCCTTGAAGTAATAGCACTAACATTATCAAGAGCCGGAGCTTTCTCTATACCTTTAGACTGTATCATAAACACACCTGCAGTACCATCTATAAGGCCGGATGTTTTTCCGTTTGCAAGACCAAATGCTTTACCTACTACTTTAATTTCCGGGCCTACAGCAGGTATAGACGGGTTAGCAAAAGTAACAGTAGCGGTAGCTATAGTAGCACCCGAAGCTTTAGATACAGCATCGAGCGTTGTACCTGACATTTTTTTCCTGATAAGCTCTGCCTTTTTCTCGTTGCGAAGTATTGGCAATACAGAAACCTTAGCCGACTCAAGAGGTAATAAACCTTTTTCGTTAACCGCTTTTAGCCTTGCAATTACACTACCTTCTGCAATATCAAATTTCTTAACATCACCTATTTTAGTATCGTTAGCATAAGCCCATTTAACAATCGTTCTCTGGCTGCCTACACCCGGTAGGTTCTCATCGTTAGCACCAAGGCCTGTAGCCGGAGTTACGGTAAGTTTTTCTGCTTTAGCAAGATCTGCAAACGGTTTTCCGCTTTCTCTTGCATCCATTTCAAGCTTGGTTGCTTTTGTAAAGTTAGCATCGGCAGTAGCTTCTGTAGGCTGTATTTTTTGCGCAATAGTTGCAACCTGTACACCTTCGTATTTATCTAATACTTTAATTACATGGTAACCAAAATCTGTTTCAACAACACCAGTAGTACCTACCGGTTTACTAAAGATAAAATCGTTAAACGGTTTTACCATCTGGTTAGGGGCAATATCATCATAAACACCCTCTGTACCAAGTGAGCCCTGGTCGTTAGAGTTTTCACGAACCAATTGTCCAAAAGAAGCAGGGTTAGCGTTTATCTGGGCTAATAAGCCATCAGCTTTAGCTTTAGCCTCTTCTTTAGTGATCGTGATTTTAGGATCTGGTATAGAGCTGCCTTTGTAACCTATAAGGATATGGCTTGCTTTAACGCTTGCACCCGGTTTTTTACTAACCATTTTAGTTATTTTGTAAAAGCCGTCATCTACATAAGGACCATAAACCTGGCCCGGGGCAAGAGCATATATTTGCTGTGCATCTGCCACCGGAAGTTGTTTTTTAGTAACATAAGTACTATCAAACTTAACTTCAGAATTTGCATTTACAAACTCCTCGTTGTTCTTAGCATTTGCAAAACCGGGAATGGTATCGTTACCTTTAGTTTCTTCGTTGTATACCACTTTAGGAACAAGAAGGCCTTCGATAGTTTTTTTCATTTCAGCTTCGTCAGCTGCAGAAGGTTTGTTATCTATAAATACAAACTCGATATCGCGTGATGCCTCTGCTTTGTATTTTTTCTCATTCTTTTTCATGTATGCTGTAATCTCCTCGTCAGATACTTTTACCTGGTCATCGTTAACAGTCGCATAAGGAACAAGAACATAATCAATAGTAGCTTTATCATTTTCCTGTGCGTAACGCGCTTTACCCTCTACATTAGTAGTAAAGTAAGAAGCTTTAAGCATAGTAGCATATAATTGTTTTTTTGCAGATGATTCGATATCCGGCTTTTCGTTTTCGATAGCCTGGTACTGCTGTGGGTTTGTAGTTTTCATATTAACTAAAAACTCATTGAATTTAGTTTTATCAAACTTACCAAGCGCGTTCATGAACTGAGGGTTCTGGCCCAGCATTTGCGCATAAACATCAAGTATGTGGTCGCGGCCTACGCGAAGTCCGGCTTTTTCAAAACGCTCATTGTAAAGTATTTTTTCAACCTCAAGCCCCCAAACGTAGTTAGCTGCCTGCGATGCAGTAGCACCTTGCTGGCGCTGTTGCATGTTGTTTACTTTTTCTAAAAATTCTTTTACGGGAATATCTGTACCATTTACACTCCCCACGTTTTTAGTAACGCCAAAGCCGCCGTGGTTTATAATATCACCTACTATAAAAGCCAGTAAGCAGAAACCGATAACTCCTATCAGCAGGATCGAACGTTGCCTTATTTTTGATAAAACCGCCATTTGTTTTGTTGTTAAAATTTAAATTCAGTGGGCGAAAATACAATTATCTGTGTAATAATAAAAATACTATACTTATTTTTTGCGAAGTTTTATTTTATTTATTTTTTTAACTTCAAAACCACTTTTACAAGCTCTGCCCTTTTACCTGACGACTGCTCTATAATAAGCACATAATTACCCCACTCCATGCGGTCTCCAGTTTGCGGTATATCTTTAGTATGGTGTACAATAAAGCCGCCTAGCGTTGTGTAAGCTCCGCTTTCCGGCAAGGCAAGTCTATATTTTTTATTAATATACTCTACATCCAGCCGCGCAGAGAAAAAAAATGAGCCATCGTCATTGCACAGCTCTGTAAGCTCTTCTTTATCATCATGTTCGTCTTCAATTTCACCAAAAAGCTCTTCAATAATATCTTCTACAGTAATAATACCCAATGTACCGCCATATTCGTCCAGCACCACCGCCATACTCTTGCGCTTGCGGGTAAGCTGGTTTAGCAGGTCTTTTATAAAAATAGTGTGCGGCACATATTCCATCGGCACCATCACCTCTATTATAGTAACGGGTTTGGCAAATAACTTAAAAGAATCTACATACCCCACAACATTGTCTATATTTTCACGGTATACCACAATTTTACTGTAACCTGTATCTACAAAAAGGTTGCGCAACCCTATAACACTATCATGTACATCTACCGCCATTATCTCAGTGCGGGGTGTCATGATATCCCGGGCTTTATGGCCGGAAAACTCGAGTGCATTTTTAAATATTTGTATCTCTGAGTCTACTTCTTCCTGCTCGTTTGTACCGGTAAGCTGCTGGTTAATATAAATACTGAGTTCGCTGCGGCTAAAAAAGTCTTTGCGGGTATCTGCCTTTGTCCTAAAGAGTGTAACCAATATAAAATCAGACACCGCCATGATAGCCTTACTTACATTATAGAACAATATATAAAAAACATACGCAGGTACGGCCAGCGCCTTTATAAGCGTGTTTGCATATACCTGAAAAAACACTTTAGGGATAAACTCTGCGGTAAGCAAAATTACCGCTGCCGAAACTGCCACCTGTATAAGTAATTGCAAGCCAAAAGCCATAGTACCATCATGCGGTACAAACCATTGCAGGGCAGTTTTACCCATGTGGTAACCGTAAATAACAAGCGCAATGCTGTTGCCCACAAGCATAGACGTTATAAACTGTGTGGGGTTTTGGGTAAGGCGGGTAAGCAGTTTAGATATAAAAGTAGATTGTTTTTTTTCTACCCCAAGATATACTTTATTAGAAGAAACATAAGCTATCTCCATGCCCGAAAAAAAAGCCGAAAGCAACAGGCACCCTATGATTATTGCTGCTTCCATACCACTTTATTTTTTAGGAAACCTGCTTTGCGACCATCTCCTGAAGAAGAACATAAACACTGCCGCACCTGCAAATATAAAGCTTAGTATGGCGTGGCTGTTTTCTTTTTCTATAATGCCCATTATGCCGCTGTATATAAAAAAGCCGGCCATAACAAGATACAGGTAAGAAATATATTTTAAATAAACCATTGTGTATTTTTAATTTACATTATTTATGATGCCGTTATTTTTTTGCATATTAAAGATTTTAAAATCTTTACTAAAATCTATGCCCGGCCCTTCCAGGAAACCGCCCTGGCCATCGGTAAATTTAAAATATTTCTCGGTATAAAACCATTCGTTCTTCTGGTCATAGTACAACTGGTCGGTTGTTAGCACCTTACCATCATTAGATGTTATTTTTACATTACCCTGTAAATCTATAATATCGGTATCGGCATACGTAATAGCATAATCGCTCACTACATAACTCTCTTTAGCCTGATTATCCATCAAAGTGACATCTACCCCTTTTGGAAACTCGTTAAAACCGTATTGCAGGTTACTGTAATCCAGCATGAGGGGGCTTTTAAGTATCGCCTTAACCCTGCCGCTATCGGTATATTTAAGGTTGATGTCTTCGCTGCGGCCCACCGGATTAAAACCAACTTTATTAATACGCTGTACATCCTGAAAATTACTTTCGCACGATGCAAGCAGCAGCAACACAACTACCGCAGGCACAACAATGCTTATATAATTTATGAGATTTCTCATTTTAATTTAGGTAAGGTTACACTCTCGTTTATCCAGCAACCAAAGGTAATAACATCCCCTTTACCTTTTTTAGCCGCTTTAGCTTCTTTTTTTGTAGGTAAATTTTTAGTATACTCCCCGGTTAACGAAGCCACAGTAGCTTTGGTCTTTTCGTCGGCCGCCTCTGCCTTTTTAAGAGTTTCTATCGCAACAAAATATAACGCTTTAGCCTCAAAATCGCTAAGGTTACACTCTTTTGATGCTGATGTGTAAAGACTTGCAAGCAGCAAATAAGGCTTGCCCGATTTTGGGTTTGCCGCCATCGATTTTTGTATATATTTTTTCGCTTCGCCTTTATCGCTAATCCTGTAAAGCGAAACAATATCGTTATAAAGATTAGCTTTTAATTCAGGGTCCTGCTGCAATTCTGCTGCCTGGTCATAATATTTAATAGCATCCGGCAGGGCATTCCTTTTTTGCGAAAGGTAGCCAAGCCTGTTAACACTTTCATACCCCGGCTTGATGGCGTTAAGTGCTAAAGCACCATTATACAACACATCTGATTTATAGCATTTACTAAGGTACATAACACTTACCATACCCTGGAGCCAGCCAGCATTAGCCTTATTACTCCCGAAATTACCGGCATAATACTGTTCCAGTTTTTCGCAATTAAGATATTTAGACGATGCTTTAGTTATATTAATAGCTACAGCATCGAGTGTTTTCTCTGTAGAGCTTGTTGTATTTAAATATTGTTTTTCTTCTGCAGTAAGGGTTTCGTTCTGTAATTTAGCATTAATTGCCGCCCTTTTATCTGTTACAGCTGTTTTTACAGCCGCTACCTGCGCAAGCACATCGCCAAATTTTGCTATAAACTGCTCCTGTGTAATGCCGGTAGTTCCGGTTTCATAAGCCTTTAAATACTGGTTAAAGTATAACTGCAACGATGTATAATCTGTAAACGTGGCCGGTGCAGCTGTAAAGGCAGCATTTAGCAATTTATACACCTCGGCATCGGTACCCAGTTTTTTTTCATTTAGCACCATAGCTTTTTTTACCGCGGCACCCGTATTAGGAAAATTCTTTTCCTGTGCATCATAAAGCGATAGCAAGTCCTGGTCTAAAGCTTTTTTATCTTTATCTGCACGGGTATACAGCAGTTTATTTAAAATCGCCTCTTCGCCATAAATATAAAGTTTAGCATTATATTTATGGCAATTTTTTATAAGTGCAGGCAGTAAAGGCAAGACATCGTCATAGCTTTTTGCCTTTATTTTATCTTCAAGCGCCTTAAAGCCGGCTTCGCACTTATATGTTTGTGCATGGGCAGTTAATGCAGTTATGCCTGCAAAAAATATTAAAAGAGCCTGTTTAATTTTCATGCTGCAATTTTTATGTTATTCGTATCTTCTTTTTACGAACCACTTATCGTTTAGAGATAAGCCTATAAATACACTAAAGTAATTTTCCTGTACAAGACCTGCATTTTTAGTACCCCTTTTGCCATACTCTAAACCTATATTAAGGTTAGAACCGCCAATAGTACCGCTAAGCGGCAAACCTGCACCAAGGCTTATACCCATATCGTTAATATCTTCTCCCGCAATAACAAGGCCTGTTTTTTCATACTTTAAACCGGCACGGTACGTAACCCTGCTAAGGTAACTGGTGTATGACATGTATTTAGGGATAAAATAACCGCCAAGTGATATCTTAGAAGAATTTTTAAACTGGGTAGTAGAAACGTTATCTAAACGGTTGCCTATTTTATTGCTTTGCTGATAGGTATACTCTACACCTGCAAACCAGCTTCTTACCTGGCCAATACCTGTACCTGCCGAAAATTTGGAAGGAAGTTTGGAGTCGCTTGAAGACAGCGTGCTGGTAAGCTGGTTTACTGCCGCCTCAGATCCTGATGATGATGTTGTTATTGTTGCCGTATTTCTGGTCGTATTAGAATCGAGGCTAATTTCTGGTGTGTATACCGCACTTAAAGTCCATGTGTACTTTTTATTTAATAATGCCTGATATGTTGCACCTACATTAAAACCTGCCCCTTTATAATCAGATGTATTAATTTCGCGTGTGGCATATTGCACACCCGGAACACCTACTACAGATCGTGTTTCTATATTCCCAAAATTATACTGGAACTCTGCCCCTATACTTAATTGTGGCGTTATTTTGTAAGCTGCGCCAAAAAATACGCGGTTTAAACCACCACTACCCCTAAATTGCCTGTATCTTGTAAGGCCATCTGTACCGCTAACAATACTATCTGACACCCTGTAGCCCACCGCCGTATAAGGCATTAAACCAAATGCCACACCTATCTTTTTAAAAGGCAGTGCTACTGCAACATAATCAAGTGTGGTGCGCCCTGCGGTATCGCTGGCGTCGTTTGTTTTAAAATTAGTGCTCGATGTTGTACCCCCTACGGCAAAAGTTGTAAATTTTAAAGCACTGTATGTAGCCGGGTTTTGCAGGTTTATGTGTATACTGTCTGGCAATATTCCTACGCCCCCCATAGACCTGTTCTCTACAGTTCCTTTAAACTTTACATCGCCAACGCCATAAAACGAGTAAGGTGAGGCATTGTTTTCCTGTGCAAAAGCAACCGTTGAAAGCAGAAGGCAAAGGCCTGCAATAATTTTTTTGATCATTTTTAGTTCGTATATAAATATAAAAGATTCAAACTTTCTAATAAGAAATTTGAATTGGCAAATATGGTGTTTTTTAATCTTTTAGCCAAAAATTCGGCGTCTCCTCCCGTTAATATTACTGTTACATCCTGATACTCTTGATTATACTGCGCAATAAAACCCTCTACTTCGTGCAAAAGGCCGTTTACAACCCCACTATGCATAGATGCTTTTGTGCTGTTGCCTATGTAACTTTGAGGCATTTCCGGATATAACAACGGAAGTTTTGCCGTAAAATTATGCATGGCATTATATCTTAACTGCAATCCCGGCGAAATTGCACCACCCAGATATTGATTTTCTGCATCAGTAAAATCATACGTTACACAGGTACCCGCATCTATAACCAGCCGGGGGCTATCCGGGTACTGCAACACGGCACCGGCTGCAAGCACCATCCTGTCTATACCCAGTGTGGCAGGCGTGGCATATTTATTTATAAAAGGAAACTGCAATGTGTGGTTAACTGCAATTAGTTTTGTATTGCCCTGCAGCCATAATAACAGATTATTATCTTCTTTCCCTACCACGCTCATGATACTTTGAGTGGCTTCAGGAAATTTTTTTAAAATTATTTCCACTCCATTTAAGGCATCCTCATGGCTAAAAATAAATTTTTCCAGTAGGACAGTACCCTCAAATACAGCGGCTTTAATTTTTGTATTGCCTATATCTACGGCTAAAAGCATTTCGTTATTTTTAATGCTGCAAAGATAGCAATACATTTTTTTTAACCTTTGCTTTGCAGATGTTAAAAAAGATTATATATTTGCACCCGCATTAACAATGGTACCTTAGCTCAGTTGGTAGAGCAATGGACTGAAAATCCATGTGTCCCTGGTTCGATTCCTGGAGGTACCACAAAATTTCCTAAATTAGTTTAAGGATTTTTATTTTTACCCTGTTAGTGCTCTTATTACCGGTACCTTAGCTCAGTTGGTAGAGCAATGGACTGAAAATCCATGTGTCCCTGGTTCGATTCCTGGAGGTACCACAAAAAAATCCCTTAGCTTTATTGTTAAGGGATTTTTTGTTTTATACTACCCCACCTTAAACTCCACGCCTGCAAATGAAAAATTTCCCGGTTACATCCTCCACACTTTCTGCTAAAGATTTAGGAGTGTTTGCTATTGAAAAATACGGGCTGGGCGAAAATACCGCCTGCACATTATTTAGGACTGGTATTAACCACACCTATTTTATTAATGACGGCAGTACAAAATATGCGTTAAGGGTTTATAGTTATAACTGGCGAACTGAGCTGGAAATAACGGAAGAAATTAACCTGCTTAATTTATTGAAAGAGCACGGCATTGGCATCTCCTGCCCTATTGCCGATACAGGCGGAAACTTTATTCAGGGTATTAACGCGCCCGAAGGAGTACGTTATGGTGTCTTGTTTTCTTTTGCCGAAGGCGATAAGATAAGAACTATGGATGTAGACACCTGCTACACTATAGGCTCCTTAATGGCATCTATACACAACCTGACACTTAACCATAAAATTGAACGCATGGATTACAACCCTCAATCTATGCTTGGGTTGCCTTATAAATATGCATCTGAATATTTTGGCGGAGAGTTACCCGAGATGAAATTCATTAAAGAACAAGCCGAAGAGATTGGTGATTTTTTTAAGCAGGTTCCATCAGATATTCCAGTTGGCATTGTAAATCTTGATATTTGGTATGATAATATGACCGTAACTGCCAACAATGAGGTAACGTTATTCGATTTTGATTTTTGCGGCAATGGATGGCTGGTTTTTGATGTAGCATATTTTTGTAAACAGCTTTTTCACATAGAGGCCGATAAGGAATTATACGAAATTAAAGTGCAAAACTTTTTAAAAGGTTACAACGCTACGCGTAAGTTAATTGCCAGTGAACTACAGCTAATACCCAAAGCCGCAACAGCAATCTGGATATTTTACCTGGGCGTGCAGTGCCAAAGGTTTGACTGGTCTAACATATTTCTTACAGAAAATTATTTAAAGCTGGTGCATGTAGCAAAAATTAAAGCATGGCTCGAATATTACAAAAAACGCAAAGTGTATTTTAAATAACATCAAAATATGTTAAAGCCAGAACGAAAAATAAGTATACACAAGCAATTATGAAAGCATAGCAAAAATCACGTATAGAATCGTATTTTTCACGTTGTTTTACTAATAGTGATGCACTTTCGTCAATGCTGCGCTGTAAAGGAGTAATTTTATGCATGTATTTTAATTTTTGTGCAAGTTAATTTTAAAAACGCTAAACAAAGTGTAATCAATTCATAATTGATACAAATGTATACGTTAACAAAAAACACATGGTTTTGCCATTGAGCGACATTAGCACAACATTAACACATTGATTTTCAATAAAATAATTATTTAAGCAAACTTTTTATTCAGCCACTTCCTTACCGGCTCATCATACCATTTTAAACAGGCATAGGCAATGGCAATGCTTAATAGCAATACAAGCGCCGCAACCGGCAGAGCCTTAGTAAACGAAAGTTTATTATCTACTACATAAGCTGTATACACATATATAAGTGGGTAGTGGGTTATGTAAATAGGATAAGAAATATCGCCAAAGAATTTAGACAATTTTAGCGATGCCTTATTGTGCACTGTACCGCCCGCCCCAAGGTATATAACCAGCGGAAAAATAAATATAATAGTAAGTGAATCATAAAGGCCGTTCATCCATAAATGGTCGGCACCCCCTACCCGCGGGAAGGCAAGGATAAGCACCAGCAGCAGGCCACTCCACAAGAATGCATTTTTAATGTGCGCTATCTTTACCACGCGGCACAGCAGTAAACCCGCAAAGAACGGATACATTAAACGTGTGAAGCCTATCCTTAACTGTGGCAGCGTAACACTCCATCCTCCTATTACATCGCCACTATCTGATGTTACTGCATAATGTATAAGCGCCGCACCCGATAAGAACACCAGTACAGCTAATGCTGTTTTAGAGAACTTCCTGACAAAGAGTGCATACAGTATATTCGCGATATACTCAAAGAAAAGCGACCATCCCGGGCCGTTAAGCGGATGCATCTCGTCCCAACCGCGAATATCCATAGAGGGCGGTACAGGGATAAGCGTAAACCCTATAAGCATAATACCTATTACCTTCCAGGCAGGCATGCCGGCAATCATGGGGAACAAATCTGATGCGCCAAAATAGTAGGCTATAGCGCCGATTATCATTCCCATTACTACCATGGGCTGCAGGCGTATTAGTCGGCGTTTAAAGAAGCTACCGGTTGTAAGTGTAGCCCATCGGTCATCATAAGCATAGCCAATTACAAACCCGGACAGCATGAAGAAAAAATCGACCGCAAGGTAGCCGTGGTTTATAATCTGGTCTATATGGCTGCCACCGGCATGAGCTTCTAAAATGTGAAAGATCACGACCATAATGGCGGCTATGCCACGCAGGCCGTCGAGTATAAGGTAATGTGGCTTGGTGGCCGGTGCAGTTGCATTCATTAGTATAATGGTTACTTGGTTTGTTATAGCCGCCAAAACATTACATCGTTTTAGTTGCGGTGCTAATCTTCAAAGATAGTAAGTTGTGCAAAATGGGCAAGTACAATTTTAAACAGCAGGTTATTTTAATTAAAAATGCCGTTTACGTTATGATAACATATTTTTTTATGCCAGATAAATTAAATGATTTGATTTTTAAACATATAGTAGTACCTTTGCACGCAATTTGCCGCCACCCGTTGTGGCTTTACCTACTGAAAAGAAGATTTTTATGAATATGAAAAAAATTGTTGAGTACAGGAAATTACTCAACGTTACCAAAGCCGCTACTTTAAAAGAGCTTAAAACTATTTACAGGAACAGCATGAAGGATTTTCATCCTGACACTATTGCTGATGAGGCTGAAAGGCTTGAAGCTGAAGCTAAAAGTACTGAGTTTATTGCTGCTTACCACTTTTTAGTAAGTGTAGCTCCGGAAACTGCCGAAAGAAACAAAGCTGAGTATACTAAAACTATTACAACAGCTGGTATTGCCGATTTTTACTTTGACAATATGGTGCTTTACATCAACTTTACAGATGGTGCCAAGTACGAATATTTTGGTGTGCCTAAAGCACTTTACATTAAAATGGTAAATGCCGAATCATCTGCACGTTTTGCACGCAGAAACATTCACGGTGTATTTTTATACCGTAGTGCTGCTAAACTTGTTGGCGCTGAAGAATAGATACTGCATTGGCCGAAGCCTTTATATAAAAACCCACTCGGCAGAGTGGGTTTTGTTGTTTTAGAGCTTTATCTTTTGTATCCTTACCGCATTAAGTATTGCCAGTAGTGCTACACCTACATCGGCAAAGACGGCTTCCCATAAATTGGCTATGCCACCCGCACCTAAAATTAATACTACGACCTTAACCCCAAAGGCAAGGGTAATATTTTGCAGTACAATCTTGCGGGTTAATTTCCCTACCTTAATGGCTATCGCTATTTTATCTGGCCGGTCATCCTGTATAACCACATCGGCGGTTTCTATAGTTGCATCGCTCCCCAGGCCACCCATGGCTATACCTGCATCTGCAAGGGCTACCACAGGGGCATCGTTAACACCATCGCCCACAAAAATTACGGTACGCCCCCGGTCTTTCAATTCCTGTACCTTCTGCACTTTATTCTCTGGCAGTAAATCGCCGAAGGCGCTATCTATACCCAGGGTTTTAGCAACATTATCTACAATACTTTGTTTGTCGCCGCTAAGCATTACTGTTTTTATGCCAAGGGAGTGCAAATGCTGTATGGCTTGTTTGGCCTCGGGTTTTATCTCGTCGGCAATAGTAATATAGCCTGCATAAACACCATCAACCGCTACAACTACAATGGTATCGGCAATAGCCTCGACAGCCGTGTCATAACTAATGGCAAACTTTTTAAGCAGTTTTATGTTCCCCGCCAATACCTGCCTGCCATCTACAGTGCCTTTAAGCCCGTGGCCCGCTATCTCTTCCACATCCGTAATAACTGCATTTTCAGTATCTCCTGCGTGCAGTACAACTGCCTTCGCAATAGGGTGCGTCGATTTACTTTCGAGTGCTGCCGTCAACTTCAGGAGTTCCTGCTCATTAAAGTTAGCCGTAACTATTTGCTGCACCTTAAAAACCCCTTTGGTAAGGGTACCGGTCTTATCCATAACAACAGTATCTACCTTAGTCATAACATCAAGGTAATTGCTCCCTTTAAACAGAATTCCCTTGCGGGATGCCAGCCCAATACCGCCAAAGTAGCCCAGCGGTACCGATATTACCAAAGCACACGGGCATGAAATGACTAAAAACACCAATGCCCTGTACAGCCAGTGGTTAAAAACATAATCATTTACAAAAAGGTACGGCACAAATAAAATCGCTATTGCTAAAAAGACTACAATAGGTGTATAAATTTTGGCAAACCTTGAGATAAACAGCTGCGTCTTCGATTTTTTAGCGGTAGCTTCCTGCACCATCTCTAAAATTCGCGACAGCTTACTGTCTTTAAACAGTGCGGTAACAGTAACCTCAGCAAGTTTATCAATATTTATCATCCCTGCCAGTACACGCTGCCCTTTCTCAATAGTATCGGGATTGCTCTCGCCGGTTAATGCCGCAGTATTAAAAGATGCGTTATTGGTTAACAACTCACCATCCAACGCGACTTTCTCACCCGGTTTTACCTGGATAACCTCACCAATTAAAACCTCCGACGGCTTTACTACAAACTCTTTTCCATCCCTTAGTACAGTTACGCTTTCCGGCCTGATGTCCAGCAATGCCTTAATACTTCGCTGTGCCTTGTTTACAGCGGCATCCTGAAACAACTCCCCAACGCTGTAAAACAGCATTACTGCAACACCTTCAGAATATTCCCCGATAAAAAAAGCACCAACGGTTGCGAGCGACATCAGGAAAAATTCTGAGAATACATTGCCATGCCTTATTTCTTTTAAAGCTTCATAATTTACTTTGAGGCCCACAAATACATAGGCTATTATATACCAAATTAATGGTACCGGAGCCTTGAAAAACCCAACGCCCGTTTGCTCGAATACTATACCCGAAACTAATAGTATAAAACTAAGTATAGCCGGAATGTATGCTTTAAAATTGCTTTCCTCTTCGTGAGAATGACTGTGCCCACTATGATCGTGTCCCATATCTTTATGTGTTATTTTAATGCTCATGGCCCCCGCCACCCTCATTTTTTATTAAATGGCTTTGTATGTAGTAGGCCCCTTTAAGTACTATCTGTGCATTTATATCTATAGGCTGTAGTATAGATACCTGTACGTAACCCAACTGAGCCGTTCCTGTTTTTACTTCTATACGCTGAAAATGAAACGTTTTACCCTCCTCTTTATGTCCGGCTTCTTCTTCATGGCCTTCCTCCAGTATAAATATAAATTCACGGCCATCTGCCCGTACTATGGCATCTGCCGGTAGCGAAGCTACGTTTTGAGTACCCACATCTATAAGGGCATTTACATACATACCCGGTATCAGCGTTTGGTTGCTGTTAGAAATATCAGCATGTACCGCGACTGATTTGGTTTCGTTTTCAAATGCCTTGCTCACGTTAAATACTTTTCCGGTAATCTCTATGTTATCCTGATTGGTTAGCACGAACCTTATGTTTTGCCCTGCCCTTACTTTATGCAGGTCTTTTTCGTAGACCAGTAAATCAACATGCAGCTTAGAGTTGTCTACAATACCAAAGAGTGGCTTACCTACCTCAGCATTAGTTCCTATTTTTACATTAACCTCGGTTACATAACCCGATATTGGCGCAACTACCGGCATGGTGCTCGACGCATTTGTACCATTACCCAAATTTAATATAGAAAGTTGTTTTTGCAGCGAACTGTAGCGTGCCTTCTCTATATCATAATCAGATTTGGCGCGTTGAAACACTTTCTTAGAATTAACGTCTTCCTCGCTTAGCTTTTTCTGGCGGTCATATTCTAACGATAAAAATTCGAGGTTACTTTTAGACGTAAGGTAGGCTTCCTGCAACTTGGCAAACTCCGGACTTTCGATGGTTGCCAGTACCTCGCCTTTCTTTACAAATTCGCCCTCAATCACTTTAATGGTTTGCACCACCCCACCTAAATGTACCGATATATCGGCTTGGTTTTGTGGCGGCAGCTTGGTGTAGCCGTTAGCATTAACCACATCGCTCAGGTTTTTCATGGTAAATGTGCCCAGTGCTACCCCGGCTGCATTATACTGGGCTTCATTAAGCTCTACTTCTTTAGCAGGGGCTTCAGCGTGGGGTTTTTCGGTTGCGGGTTCTTCGGCTTCACTTTCGGTAACCGCTTTGGGCTTTAATACGAAATAAAGTATCAGGGCAATTGCTACCGCCGCAATAAGTATATATATACTGTTCTGTTTTTTCATAATTATTATTGATTAACCAGGTACTGTAAATTAATTACGGTAGTGTTATAATTGTTTAGGGCAGTGATGTAATTTGTCCTGATATCGAGCGCTGTTTCCAGCACCTGCACATATTCTACATACGATATATCTCCGTTTTGATAGGCTTTGGTTGCATTTCTTGCAATTGTTTCTGCATTGGGCAGGGCAGTGTTTTTGTAGTACGTCAAAACCGACTCATACGTAATAAGCTGCTCTGCTTCCTGTTTGTACTGGCTTTGCAGTTGGAGGCCCAGGTAGTCGGCATTTTTTTGCTGAATCTCGATATTAATTTTAGCTGCCTTACTGCGTGAAATAGTGCTGCCTGCAAAAACCGGCAGGGATATTCCAACGGTAAAACCGTTAAAGCGGGGCGTGCCGTTATAGTATACCGTTTGCCCGCTTACTTCCTGGTTGCCTTTAAATGATTGTACAAAATATCCGGCAGTAAGATCTGGCCACAGTACCGATTTAGCTACCCTGTTATTCGCTTTAGCTATGGCTACATTTTGAGACGCGAGTTGAACAGATGCATTTTGCTTAACCTTAGCAGCATCCAGCAATTCCAGAGTGGGCAGCGCTGTAAACGAGGTATCGGCTACAGTAAAATCAGCGTCAAGGTTTAGGAGCGCGCTAATTTTATATTTCTCACTTTTAAGTAATGCTTCATTCTGTTTTATTTGTTGTTCCAGTTCCTGCTGTTTAGATACCGCGGTAATTTTTTCAAGCGAATTAGACTCACCAGTTTCATACTTAAGGCTCGCCGACCGTACAAATTTCTGCATCAGCGCGTTTTGCTTTTGCAGCATTTTATTCATTTCAGAATAGTATAAAATAGTATTCCACGACTGGCGGATGCTGTACGTAATATCCTGTTTGGTAATGCTCAGCCTCAATTGGCTTGCTGTAATATTCTCATTCAGCAGTTTCTTCGCCGCACTATATTGGAATGGGCTAAACGTTTGCGAGATGCTAAAGTTCTTATCCTGCGCGGCAGTATTTATTTGCCCAAATATGCCGTTTACCTGCGTCTTGGCAATGTCGTATGCTGTTCCCCTCAATTGCTGTTGCATCTGAATATCCAATGTAGAGGATTGAACATTCATATTGCTGCTTAGGCCAACTTTAATGGCTTCCTGCAGGTTTAGGTTTTTTGGAGTCTGCGCAGTCGCGGAAAATCCGAAAAGGCTTATTACGATTATCGGCAGAACTGCATTGTTCTTTGCTTTAAAGCCACTTTCAAAATAATAGTATAAAATAGGAAGAACAATAAGCGTAAGCAAAGTTGCTGTTATCAGTCCTCCAATAACAACTGTAGCTAACGGCTTCTGTACCTCAGCGCCTGCGGTAGTACTTAATGCCATAGGCAAAAATCCTAACGATGCTACGGCTGCCGTTAAGATAACCGGACGAAGGCGCACTTTTGTACCCTCTTTTATACGGTCATAAATATTTTCCATTCCTTCTTGTTTTAACTGGTTAAAATAGGCAATAAGCACAATGCCGTTAAGCACCGCCACGCCAAACAATGCAATAAACCCTACCCCTGCCGAGATACTAAAAGGCATTCCCCGTAGCCACAAAGCAAAGATGCCTCCAATGGCCGATAGCGGTATGGCAGTAAAAATAAGCAATGATTGTTTGATTGATTTAAAGGTAAAATACAGCAAAATAAATATTAAGCCGAGGGCTACAGGTACTGCTATCATAAGCCTGTCGTTAGCGGCCTGCAGGTTTTCGAACTGCCCGCCATACGTAATATAGTAGCCATCGGGAAGTTTTAGTTTACCATCCAGCTTTGCCTGAATTTGCTGTACAACGCCCTGAATGTCTTTACCGCGCACGTTGAAGCCTACTACTATCCGGCGTTTGCCATCTTCACGGCTTATCTGCATGGGGCCGTCTTCATACTTTATGTCGGCCACCTGCTCTAACGGGATCTGGTTGCCCGATGGCAGCGTGACAAACAGAGCCTTAAGGCTCGAAATATCGTTACGGCTGCCCTGCTCCAGTCGAACAACAAGATCAAAACGTTTTTCGCCCTCATATATCAACCCGGCAGATTCTCCTGCAAACCCCATCCGGATAACACGGTTAAGGTCGCCAATATTAAGTCCGTACAACGCCAGTTTATCTTTGTTATAACGAACGGTTATCTGCGGAAGGCCTGCAACACGCTCTGCTTTTGCGGCTGTTACACCTTCTATGCCCTGTATTAGTTGCAGTGCCTCATCGCCTTTGCCCACCAGCATATCTATATCTTCACCAAATATTTTAATGGCTACATCGCTGCGCACACCTGTCATCAATTCGTTAAAGCGCATTTGTATGGGCTGCGAAAATTCGGTACTGGCGCCGGGAATATCTTCCAGTGCCTTCTCCATTTTTTTCATCAGCTCCTCTTTTGTTTTTGCCGATGTCCATTCTTTTTTGTCTTTCAGTAATATAATAAGGTCGGCTGCCTCAATAGGCATCGGGTCGGTAGGGATTTCGGCACTGCCTATTTTTGCCACCACCATTGTTACTTCCGGAAATTTAGCTTTTAGTATCTGTTCGGCTTTGGTAGTAGCCTCCACTTCCTGCGACAGCGAACTGCCCGAAGCAATTATTAAGTGTGTAGCAACGTCGCCTTCATCGAGCATTGGGATAAACTCTCCGCCAAGCGAATTAAAAACTAGTAAGGCTGCCACAAATAAGGCTATAGAGGTACCTAATATAATTGCTTTTATCTGCAATGCTTTATTAAGCATAGGCCTGTAAACGCGGTCAATGGCATTAATAATCCTGTCGCTTATATTCGGCGTATGCCCGGTTTCCTTTTTAAGTACAAGCGCACTCATCATTGGCACGTATGTAAGCGACAATATAAACGCACCTAATACCGCAAAGCCTACTGTTTGAGCCATTGGCCCAAACATTTTACCCTCTGTACCGGTAAGTGCAAGAATAGGAAGGTATACTATTAGTATAATGATCTCGCCAAAGGCAGCACTGCTCCTGATTTTTGACGATGCTTCATACACCTCATCATTCATCTCATCTGCAGAGAGCTGCCCGGCCTTTCGCACCTGCAGCCTGTGTATTATCGCTTCTACAATAATTACGGCGCCATCTACAATAATACCAAAGTCTATTGCGCCAAGGCTCATAAGGTTGCCGCTCACACCAAAAAGTTTCATCATGTTTATGGCAAACAGCAACGCCAACGGAATAACCGATGCCACTACAAGCCCTGCCCGCCAGTTGCCCAGCAGCAGTACAAGGATAAAGATCACGATAAGTGCACCTTCTATAAGGTTGGTTTGCACGGTGTGTATGGCATGGTCTACCAGTTTGGTACGGTCCATAAATGGGGCAATGTCCACCCCTTTAGGTAGCGATTTTTTAATCTGCTCCATTTTTTCTTTAACGCGTGCAACTACCTGTCCACTGTTCTCGCCTTTAAGCATCATGACCATACCGCTCACCTCTTCGCCCTTGCCATCTTTAGTAACCGCGCCGTAGCGAATGCTGCTGCCTATCTGCACCTTTGCCACATCCCTAATTAATATGGGGATGCCGTTCTGGTTCTTAATAACTATTTTATTGATGTCTTCTATGCCGTTTACCATACCTATACCACGAATAAAATAGGCATACGGTTTCTTATCTATATAAGCACCGCCCGTATTTTCGTTATTAGATGCTAATGCCGCGAAGATCTCGGCAATAGTGGTATTCATGCTTTTAAGGCGGTCGGGCTGTACGGCAATTTCATACTGCTTAAGGTTTCCGCCCAGGGTATTAACCTCTGCTACACCCGGAGTGCCTATTAATTGCGGCTTAATGATCCAGTCCTGAATAGTACGCAGGCTTGTGGCATCAAATTTATCTTCATACCCTTTTTTAGGGAAGACTACGTACTGGTATATCTCGCCAAGGCCGGTGCTTATAGGAGCCATTTCCGGCACGCCAAGGTCTTTAGATATTACGTCTTCGGCTTGCTTAAGCCTTTCCGATATTTGGGCACGCGCCCAGTAAATATCTACATTTTCTTTAAAAACAACAGTAACCACACTAAGCCCAAAGCGGCTTATAGAGCGTAGCTCTACCACATTAGGTATGGGCTTTACGGCCTGCTCTATGGGATAGGTTATAAACTGCTCTACCTCCTGCGTGGCAAGCGTGGGCGACGTGGTAATTATTTGTACCTGGTTATTGGTAATATCGGGCAGGGCATCTATGGGTAAATTGTATAGCGACCACGTGCCCGTAACCAACAACGCGAGGGTAAACAGCCCTATAATAAATTTATTATGGATGCTGAAATGAATTATCTTATCTAACATTTGATATTTATATAATGATGAAATTTTTGGCGAAAGCCAAATAATTATGCGGTGTAAAAAACTTACCCATGAATTACACTAATCATACGAATTTAAAATCGCTTATTTTGATTACACAAATTCAATCCTAATGAAATTTATGAAAATTAGTGAAATTCGTGGTTAACTAAGGCACACGCATTTAATCCGCAATTGCGGAATGCATCATTATACTAACTGGGGTGGCTGCCAGATGGAACCGGAATAGGTAGAGGTAACCGGCATGTAAAAACTATTTACTTCGCGGTTGTAAGGAATTATTGCAGGCAGTGATTCGAATGTGATAATTTGCTGCACCATAATAGGTGTTGTACAGCAGGAGCATACACAAAACGGCGAACAGGCATCTACATCATCATGATTATTGTCTGCCTGTGCAATTTGGTCTTCGGTAGTAACCTGCGCATGCGAATGATCGTCATTACAGGGCAGCACCATAAGTGCCAGTAAATAAACTGACAGCAATAAGGTAAGTATTTGCCTTGTAATTTTCATTGATGTAAAAATAGGATTTTTTTGGTTCTAAGCCACTAATTACACAAATTTTCACAAATGACAAAATTCATGTATTTTGTTGCCTATATGATGCACTTAACAAAAAACCCCTAACCAGTAGATTGGTTAAGGGCCTCAGGCATTTTTGGGGTATTTTGAAATCTAAATTGTGTCGGTTATGCGATGGTACAGTCCTGAAACCGAGTCTGCTATTTTCTCTAATCCGGAAGACTTATTCTTAAGGCAGGCCTCTATAAGCTTTTGCCCATCGAGTATTGCTGTTATAGAATCGTTGTGTGGGATGCGGTCTTTATTTTCGTCCATATCCCAAATACCGCAATCGTGGTATTCTAAAAGATTATCCCAATTGGGGCGGTCTATTACAGGGTAAATGCACACGCCCAGTAATTCTACACCATTGTTAATAGCCTCAATGCATTCCATTGTTATTTCGTCTATCCATGGGGCGCGGCCAATGCCAAAGTGCCCTGTCTCTGATAAAAAAATAGGTTTGTGGTAACGCGCATGCGCCATTTCTAATAGCGAGGCAACTGTTGCACGGCGGACTTCGGTTTCCGGCCAGGGAAGTTCGCCTATGCCATGATCCCACTGGCTGTTCCAGTAATAGTTAAAGCCCAGTATATCAAGGTACTCTTCCCTGCCGCCAAGCTCCGGGCACATGCGCCCGCCAATGATGTCCATTGCCTGGAACTGGTGGTCGTTCATGTTTTGTATGTGCTCTAAATTTTGTTCGTAGCCGGGGTGTATCTTTATCAGCGGCTCTACACACACAATACGGCAATCCGGTATCAACTCCTTAAGCACCTTAATTCCTATAATGGCAGCCTTGCATAAATGGTACTTCATGTCCCAACCGCTGTTTACCGCAAAAGGCACCGTACCACGCACATCGCCGGAATGCCACGATAAAAAACTTATCTCATTTACCGGCACTACCAGCAACGGTGCCTTTGTAGCCGCTTTATAAAACGTAGCAAAAGCATCGCACAGCGCAGCAAAACGGCTGCAAAAATGCGGATGCGTGGGGTATAGACCATCAGGATACCCAAAGTGTATTAAGTCCCAAATGAGTTGAACGCCCTGCCTTTCGGCGGCATCCATCCTGTTCTTTACCTCGGTAAAATCAAAAATATAAGGAGATGTTTCTACCGCGCTCCAGCAAATACCTTCGCGCACGGTTGTAATACCTATGCCCACTAAATCTTTATAATCTTCCTCTGCCCTTACATCATGCTGTGTGTCCTGCAATAAATTGATACGTGCTCCCGACCTGTTTATATGGTCGGCACATTCGTAGCCGCCCATAAAGAATGACTGGAAAACACTCATATAAGCTCCTCCTCAACGTTTTGGTTTGCAATAGCATCAACTTCAAGAGAAGAAAATAAATCCAGCGCATTTTTAAACGCCTGGTCCATATTAAAATACTTGTAATTAGCCAGCCTTCCCACAAAATACACATCTATAAGCGCGTCGGCTTCTGCCTTATACTTTTCGTAAATGTGTTGGTTCTTAGGATTGGGCACCGGATAGTACGGGTCGCCTTCATCAGTAGTATATTCTTTTACAATAGTGGTCTTATCCGACTTCTGGTTACCAAAATGCTTGTACTCTATAATACGTGTAAAGCCTACCTCTTGCCCCGGATAGTTTACCACCGAGTTTTCCTGATAGAATTCGGCATCTACAGTTTCACTTACAAAGTTTATAGATCGATACTCCAGTTTTTCGGTAAGGCTGTGCTTAAATTCAAAATAACGGTCTACGGGGCCGGTATAAAATAATTTGTCATATCCGGTAACCTCATCTTTTACGTCAAAATAGTCGGTATTTAACAGCACCTCAATATTAGGGTGATTCAGTATACCTTCAAACAATTTGGTATATCCACCCATGGGTAGTGCCTGGTATTTATCAGAAAAATAACGGTCGTCATAATTGGTACGCACCGGTATACGGTCCAGTACCGATGCATCCAGTTCTTCCGGGTATTTGTCCCACTGCTTTTTTGTATAGTGCCTAAACATTTTTTCATACAGCACCTTCCCCACTTTATTTAATGCTGCTTCACGCCCGTCTTTAGGAGCATCAATAGGCAGGCGGTTTTCATCAAGCCAATTTTTCATCTCGGCTTCAGTGGTAATATTAGTGCCGAATAATTTATTTACGGTAGTTATGTTTACCGGTATAGGCACCAGCTGCCCGTCTACCTGCGCTATAACTTTATGTTCAAAAGGATAAAATTCACAAAACCGGTTAATATATTGCCATACATCTTCTTCGTTGGTATGAAAAAGGTGCGCACCATATTTAGATACTAATATTCCGTTCTCGTCTATATAGTCGTAACAGTTACCCGCAATGTGGTCGCGTTTCTCTATAATCAATACTTTTTTTCCAAGGTTTGCATAGCGTTCTGCCAGTACGGCACCACTAATGCCCGCACCTATAATTACAATGTCTGCATTTTTCATATTATTATACGGCGCTTTTAATTAATACTTTCATTCTATCTGCAGTGGCATTCCACGAAGTGTTTTTAAGGATGTTAGCATACTCTGCTTCCAGTAAAACATCCGGTGCAGCAGCAATAAGTTTGTCAATGGCAGCAGAAAATTCCTGAGCAGACTCAACAATCTCAACACAGCCGCTATAATCCCTAACCACATCTTTTATAGCGGTAGAAACCATAGGTTTCCCGGCAGCCATATATTCTAATGTTTTGGTTGGGCTTATGTATTTTGTAGCATCATTAAGCGCAAAGGGCATCATGGCTACAGAGAATGCCTTTAGGTAGCCCGGCAGTTCTTTATAATCTTTCATACCCAGGTAATGTATGTTGTGCTGCCTTGGCAAATCGTGCTCGCCTATTTTTGCCAGCGGCCCTATCATTACAAAACTCATATCCGGTTTTAAAAGGGCAACCTCGTTAATAAGCTGCAGGTTAAGTCGCTCATCTATTACCCCAAAATACCCTGCAATAGGACCTTGTATATTTGCTATGTCATGCGGGATGGCAATACCGTTCTGTGCCTTGGCAAAATGTTCCTGGTCTACAGAGCTTGGGAAACAATGTACATTGTCATGGTGTTGCGCTTTAGATTCGTATAACGATTTACCACCGGTAAACACCACGCTTGCATTTGCCATAAGGTAACGCTCCTGCTCAACAAGTTTTTCAGGGGCATTTTTAAATAGTGTAAGCTCATCCATACAATCATACACTATAGTATTAAACTCAAAGTAGCTTAACAACGGTACGAACGATGCCGAATAAAACCAGCCTGTAGCTACTTTTTTACCGGTGTACTGTGCCAGTACGGTCTCTATATCTTCTATATACCTTACATTAGGCTGTAATACATGCAGGTTATCATTTACTTTAGTAAGCCTGCTTCCCTCTTCCTGTTCTCTAAACCAGGGTTCTTCTATCAATAATATTTTTTGGTCTTTAGCCATACGGCTTATAAGGTGTTGTGGCCTTTGGTATACAAAATCCCAACGCAGGTGGCAAAAAACCACCATATCATATACATTTTCATTTTGTGCGGTTAAGCCGGCATCATGTGTTGGGGCACTCGTTTTTGTTGTAGGTGTAGGTTGCATATCTTTTAATTTTTGGCAAAGAGTAGCCTGTAGGAATATCTTTCCAGGCTTGGTGTTTATAATAAATTTTAAAATCAGGGGGCGGGTAGCTAACCTGGAATATATAATTAAGTATTAAGCATACTTATAGGCCGTTATGTATTCCTTTCCTGTACAAATTTCTCTGATAAATAGCCACTTTCCCTTATGCAATTACCCCGATTGGTTACACAATTGCACGTATTAAGAAAAGTTTGTGAGTTGTTGATTGTCAAAAGAGAAGGATTTCGTAGCAGGACACAAGATGTTAATGCAGGCTGCCATTTTTTTTATCGTATTTCAGTTTCCTTAAGCTTTTATACCCGCCACAGGTTTTGTAATTTTACAAACTGAAACCACCACCATGAACGAACTTCACCTTGAAACCAGCCCTTACCTTTTGCAGCATGCAGGCAACCCTATTTACTGGAAAGCCTGGAACGAACAATCGCTGCAAATGGCACGCGACCAAAACAAGCTTATAATTGTTAGTGTGGGTTACAGTGCCTGCCACTGGTGCCATGTTATGGAGCATGAAAGTTTTGAAGACAACGAGGTGGCTGCCGTAATGAACAGTCACTTTGTAGCTATAAAAGTAGACCGCGAAGAGCGCCCCGATGTGGATGCCGTTTATATGAAAGCCGTACAGCTCATGACCGGGCAGGGCGGCTGGCCCATGAATGTTGTACTGTTACCCGATGGCAGGCCCGTTTGGGGCGGTACCTATTTTAGGAAAAATGCATGGATAGAAAGCCTTAACCAATTACAGGAGCTGTTTAAAACAGCACCTGAAAAGATGACAGATTATGCCGACAAGCTTATAGAGGGCGTAAGCCATTCGGGGCTTGTAAATCCTGCATCAGACGAGATACCCAATCCCGGAAATATAAAACCCATAGCCGAAAAATGGGCTAAAAGCTTCGACTGGGAGTATGGCGGCTATGCCCGTGCACCCAAATTTATGCTGCCCAATAATTATATTTTTTTACAGCGTTACGGCTACCAGACCAAAACTAAAGAGCTACTCGATTTTACCGACCTTACCCTTACCCGTATGGCGTGGGGCGGTTTGTTTGATACCGTGGGCGGCGGTTTTTCGCGCTACTCTGTAGACATGAAATGGCACGTACCCCATTTTGAAAAGATGCTTTACGATAACGGCCAGCTTATGAGCCTCTATGCCGAGGGGTATAAACGCACTAAAAACCCATTATATAAAGAGGTTATAGAAAAGACCCACTTTTTTATTGAAACTGAACTTACTGCCGACGCCGGCGCATTTTACAGCGCACTCGATGCCGATAGCCTTAACCTTTTTGGGCATCTTGAAGAGGGCGCCTTTTATGCATGGGAAAAAGACGACCTGAAAGGACTGCTGGAGGATGATTTCCCGTTGTTTTCAGAAGTTTTTAATGTAAATGAATTTGGGTTTTGGGAAGATGGGCGTTATGTATTGATACAGAATAAGCCTCTGGAAGAGATTGCCGCAGCGGCTGGGATATCGATGGAAACACTACAGGATAAAAAAACGGAGTGGGAACAATTACTATATGCCGCCCGCGAGCTAAAAGCTAAACCACGGCTGGATGATAAGATACTTACCTCATGGAATGCCATTATGCTTAAAGGGTATACAGATGCTTATAAAGCTTTAGGAGATGATGTTTACCTTAATGCTGCCCGTCGCAATGCAGCCTTTATAACAGAACAACTTTGGCACCCTGACGGTTTTTTATGGCGCACCTATAAAAATGGGACTGCTAAAATTAAGGGCTTCCTTGAAGATTACGCCCATACAGCCGATGCGTTCATTGCCTTATACCAGGCTACGCTCGAAGAGAAATGGATAACCTTTGCCAAACAGCTTACTGATTATTGCCTGGAACATTTTTATGATGAAAACAAGAGATTTTTCAGGTTTGCATCGGCAGATGGGGAGCAGCTTATAGCACCGCATTATGAAACCGAAGATAATGTTATACCGGCATCAAACTCGGTTATGGCAAATGTGCTGTATAAACTGGGGTTACTTTATGATAATGAATACTACGAAAAAGTAGCTTTAGAGATGTTGTACCTCATGATACCTAATATAGATTATGCATCGGCATATTCTAACTGGCTAAACTTGTGGCTGGACCTCGCTGCCGACAATAAAGAACTGGCAGTATGCGGAATAAATGCTACGCAGGCTATTAAAGAAATTAACAGCCACTACCTGCCCCACGTTCTTACAGCAGGTAGTACAACACCATCTAATATACCATTTTTAAAAGACCGCTTTGCAGAGAATAATTTAATGTTTTATGTTTGCCAAAATAAGGCATGCAACCTGCCCACACCAATACTGCATGAGGCATTAAAAGATTTAAAATTACTATAATGACACAGGAAGAAACACAGTTGCAACAGTATGTACACCAGTTTACAGCAACAGCAGTAGGATATGTTCCCAGCTTAATTAAAGCTGTATTTATTTTATGTATAGGCCTCATAATTATAAAAATTTTCAGGAGGGTTATTACGGGCATCATGACTAAAAATGCCGACCACGACCCTACACTGCTCAAATTTGTACTCGATGTTTTTACATGGATATTAAGGGCTTTTATTTTTGTAGCCGTTATAGGGGCATTGGGTATAGAAACCACCACTTTTGCCGCAGCTATAGGAGCTGCAGGTATTGCTATAGGCTTATCATTGCAGGGATCGTTAAGCAACTTTGCAGGAGGGCTGCTTATTATCTTATTTAAGCCTTTCCGCATAGGCGATTATATCGAGGCACAGGGCCAGGGTGGCACGGTAAACAGCATCCAGATTTTTAGTACCCGCATTATAACTTCTAACAATCAGGTGGTATATTTACCTAACGGTACGCTATCAAACAATACCATTAAAAACTTCTCTCAGGAGCCACTGCGACGTGCCGAGGTTGTATTAAGCGTAGGCTACAATAGCGACCTTAAGCACGTTAAAGATGTTATATTTGAGGTAATAAAACATGATGATAAGATCCTGACGGAACCCGCAGCATCCATAGAAATTAAAGGCCTTGCAGAAAATTCTGTAGACCTTGTTGTATTCCTGTGGGCAGAGCGGCCTAAGTATGGCTCAATGGTTTCTGATTTTTATGAAAACATAAAAGTTAGTTTTGATAAAGCGGGTATAGAGATACCTTTCCCGCAGCGCGATGTGCATGTTAAGCACAGCGACAAAAATACTTTAGCCTAAACAATAAGCCGAAAAGGATTGCGTTTCATTACTGGCATTGTATTTGTTAAAATACATAATCAAGTGCAATATATAACGTTGGGTTTTAATAATAAACGGTATATTTGGCATCTCAAATTATTACTATTAATACCACAAAGTTTGAAAATGAAACGAATAAACTTATTTTGCACAGCTCTTTTTGCAGTTGCATCTTTTACTGCCAATGCCCAGATTAACCAGACTCCGGTACACTCAAGCGGAAACCAGATTTATGTACAGGGCGAAAAAGCACTCCCGGCCACAGGCTCTATGTTTATAAGCGAACAGTATTTGCCTGCAAAAGCATCTAACAATAATGGCACAACGCTTTTGTTGCGTTACAATGCTTATTCAGATCTTTTCGAAGTGAGTAACCCGCAGGAGCAAAGCGTTAAAGTACTGCCTAAGCAACCTAACGTTATTGTAACATTTTCCCAGAATAATGAGAGCTATGTATATGAAACATACAAAACAGAAAAAGGTGAAACTGTAACAGGATACCTAAATATTATAAGCGATAATCCTAAAGTAAAAATCTACAAAAGGGAGCGCATATATTTACAACAAGGATCTGTACCGGCCAACAGTTACCAAACAGCTAAAGCACCTGCTTACAAAAAAGCTGCCGATGAGTATTATGTAAAAGTTGCCGATGGAGAAGCTACTTTTTTTGATGATAAAAAAGATTACGCAAAACTTATACCTGGAAAAAGCAAAGAGGTTTTAGAGTTTATTAAAACAAACAAGATTAACGTCGAAAATGCTACCGATTTGCAAAAACTTGCAGAATACTCTGCAAGCGTTCTATAGTTACTTACCTGCAATAAAATCTTTTAGATAAAAAGGTTCAAAATAAGCGACATCTACAGTGTCGCTTATTTTGTATTTATTAAACGACAATGCTGCCATCTCTACCGCCGATGGGTATATTGCATCCTCATGATATATAAATTTACCGGCAGGCAATACTTCATGGTATTTTGCCGCACCATCTCCCACTAAATGTATGGTGCCGGCTATATCATCAAAAAAATCATCACCAATAACCTCAGCTTTGGTTTCTCTAATCTTATTATGGCCAGCATCAAAAACAGCCGTGTAAGACTCCATACGTCGGGCATCTATCATGGGTATGATAACACCGCCATTTATAGTTATTTTACGGGCTAAAAGCTCTAAGGTATCTATAGCTATTAAAGGAATAGTAAGCGCATAGCAAAGTCCTTTTGCTGCAGATACACCTATTCTCAAACCAGTATAAGATCCCGGCCCCATACTTACAGCAATAGCGTTAAGATCGCTAAAAGCAAGTTTAGCTTCTTTTAAAACATCTTCTATAAATACATGCAGTTTTTCGGCGTGGGTATAGCCTTCGCCTGCAAATTCTTTAATGGCAATAGTTAGCCCGTTTTGCGCTAAACCTACCGAACAGTTTTTTGTAGCGGTTTCTAAATTTAAAATAAGTGCCATATTATTTAACCACTGCTGTTTTAATTTTAACTTTATCGTTAGCATTAAGTTCTTTACTAACCAGGCTGTATGGCCCGGTAATAACCTCGTCGCCTTTATCAAGGCCACTTAGTATTTCTATATTAGTATCGTCCTGTATGCCGGTAGTAACTTTTTTAAGTACTGCCTTATCGCCCACTTTCACAAAAACACTTTCATATTTTTTCTCGGCAGTACCGGTACCATTTGCAGGTGCAGCAGGGTCTTTTGCCACATCCTGCTGTACAGTTGCACTATCTGTTTTAAGTACAACGGCACTTATAGGCACAGCAAGTACATTTTGTTTACGCTCTGTAATAATATCTACCGTGGCGGTCATGCCCGGCCTGAACGGAGAATAATTGCCCGGTTTACCCGCAAGCATATCCTGGTACGATTCTTTAAGAATGCGCACTTTTACTTTAAAATTAGTAACCTGGTCGGCCGTTAGTGCATCACTTGCAGAATTAGATATGCTGGTAACAATGCCCTTAAACTTTCTTTTAAGGTAAGCATCTACCTCAATATCGGCTTCATTGCCCACACTTATTTTTACTATATCATTCTCGTTAACATCTACCTCTACCTCCATGTTATTAAGGTTAGCCACACGCATAATCTCTGTACCTATATTTTGCTGTGTACCAAGTACACGCTCGCCAAGCTCTATATCTAATAAAGATATAGTGCCATCTACCGGAGAGTAAATGGTAGTCCTGTTAAGGTTATCGCGTGCCTCTGTAACGGTAGCGTTAGCACTTTGCACACCGTAATAAGCCGATTTTTTAGCTGCCTGTGCCACCTCATAGGCCGACACTATTTTATCCCACTCTGATTTAGATATTACTCCTTTTTCAAATAATTTCTGGTTACGGTCATAGTTAGCCTTAGCTTCTTTAAGTTGCGCATCGGCCTGGCTTAAACCTGCCTTAGATGTAGATAGTGATGCCGTGCTCCTGCTCACGCCCGATTCATAAAGATCCGGGTTAACGCGTACTAATAATTGCCCTTTTTTTATAGCCTGGCCTTCCTTTACAGGAAGCTCTATAACTTCGCCCGAAACTTCAGATGATATTTTAACTTCAATTTCCGGCTGTACCTTGCCGGTTGCAGAAACTGTCTGCGTTAGGGTTATAGCTTTAACCTGGCTAACTTCTACTTCCTTAGCCTCATCCTTTTTAGCCGAATTTTTATACCAGCTATAGCCTACAAAAGCTAAAATTGCTGCTCCTACTAAAAATAAAATAGTTTTTTTTGACATGGTTATTGTTTTTGATAAAGTGGTATACCAAAGTAAAACTCAAGTATTTTTACCCTGAAAATAAAATCATATTTGGTTCGCAATACTTCCGACTGCGCGTTTACAGACAGCGTTTGCGCCTGGTTAAGGTCGAATACATTTATAAGCCCTACACCATAACGCTCTGTAGCATACTCTAAAGCTCCTTTTCTTGCATTAGCTGCAGATAGTGCTGCCTCATAAGCCCTTAGTGCCCCCTGCGCATCGGTAAAAGCCGTATACACATTACGTTTTAGGTCTACCTCCTGCTGCTCGTAAGCAAGCTTAGACCTTTCCAGCGCCACCTTAGCACGCTGTACATTATTACGCACCTGGAAACCGTTAATAATAGGTATCGATAACTGGAAGCCAAAAGAGTGCCCCCTGTTGTCTACAAACTGGTTCCAGAATGATGGCTGGCTGGATATGACCGGCACCGGAGATCCGCCGCCTTCGGGCGTTACATAAGTTACATTATCTGCATAACTTATACGGGTATTAAGGCTATAAAACCCCCTTAATGTAGGCTGGTAAGCACCACGGGCTATTTTAATATCCTGCTTTGCTAAATCAAGATTAGCAAGTGCTAACTTAATCTCTGTACGAATTCCTTTAGCTTTATTAAAAATGGCATCCGGTGTTTGTATTAAAACTTCGCTTTGCTCGCTGGTATACTCTTCATCGGCAATATCAAAAGTTGCAAAATCTTCAAGTTGTAACAACTGTGCAAGGCTAAGTTTAGAGAGCAGTAACTGATTTTCGGCAGCAATAACTTTTTGCTTGTCGCTTGCTATGGTTGCTTCAATATCCAGCAGGTCGCCTTTTGGTATCTGGCCACCTTCTACAAGCTGCCCGCTGCGCTCAAGCTGTTGCTCATCTATAGCCTGCTGCTGGGTTTGTACTTTTAAATTTTCTTTATTAAAAAGTATCTGCAGGAAAGCATTAGCCACGTTAAGTGCGGTATCGTCTTTCATTTTTTGCAATTGGTACTGCCCGGCAACAATAGCCATGCGTGCCCGCCTGTAGTTCATTTGGTTTTGCAGGCCCTTATAAATATCAAACTGGGCGCTTAAACCGGCATTACTGTATTGCAGGGTTTGCTGTTGCAGTAAGTTAGTAAGCGGGTTAATATTTAAACCTACGTTCCAGGTATGGCTGCCCGTTACATTTGCCGACGGTAAGAATGCCCCAATAGCATCTGTTTTAGCTATAGCAGTTGTTTTAAGGTCGAGTTCAGACTGGCGTACCGAAATATTATTTTTAAGTGCATAATCAACACATTCCTGCAGTGTCCATTTTTTTGCTTGTGCTGTTGCCGTAACCGTATAAAGACACGACACCAGTAGCAGTACTATATAAAATTTGTCTTTCATTTTTAATAATCCAGTTGGGTAAACAAAAATACTCAAAATATTTGAGGCTATACGATGCAGATTTTCATTATTAGACTACTACCTCATGTAAATGTTACAAATTAAGCATTAATTTTGCGGCGTTATTTTTCAAACACTTACTTATGAAACTTTTTGTATTTCCCGCACTACTATTATTTTCGGTTTTGCTAAGCGGCTGTTCTACCACTAAAAGAATAGAAGCCCTTAAGCCTGAACCCGGTAACACTACCGATGTGGTGTACCAGCAGTCTACATCATTTATAAGCCTGCCGGTTACCATTGCTGTTGCCGATGTAGAAACGCAGATAAACAAAATACTTAACGGCCTTATTTATGAAGACAAAAATATTGAGGACGATGATATTGCCATGAAAGTATGGAAAACTGCCCCTATTAAATTTACAGAACAAAAGGGCAAACTACAATCTGTAGTACCAATTAAGGTTACGGCAAGTGTGCGCTATGGTGCCCTTGGCGTATATGATACCCGGGAGTTTAACCTTGATGCCGTGGTTACTTTTAATAGTAAAGTAGGGCTTACCAACTGGCAAATGAAAACTGAAACCAGCATTGCCTCTTTAGAGTGGAACGAAAGCCCATCGGTTACCATTGCAGGCAAGCACGTAGCCATTACTTACCTTATTAATCCTGCTATTAAATTATTTAAGACTAAGATAGAGAACCAATTAGATAAAGCCATCAGCCAGTCTGTTAACTTTAAACCACAGGTGCTGGATGCTTTAGAGAAAGTGGCTACACCTTTTTTAACCAGCCCTGAGTATGAAACATGGTTTAAGCTTACCCCTGTAGAACTTTATGTTACCGATGCGGTACTGTCTAAAAAACAGATCACGATGGCAATGGGTCTTAAATGTACTATGGAAACTATGGTGGGACAGCAGCCTAAAGTTACTTTCAAAAAAGAAAATGTGGCCTTAAAATCGGTTACGACCATGCCCGATAAGGTTACCGCTACCGTTGCAGCAGTTTCTACTTACGAGAGTGCCAGCAAAGTTATTACCAAGAATTTTGTGGGCCAGGAATTTGGAGAAGGCAGCAAAAAAGTAAAGGTTGAAAAAGTGGCCCTATGGAGCAAAGATTCTAAAATGGTGGTAGCGCTGGACCTTACAGGAAGCATTAACGGAACCATTTACCTTACCGGTTACCCTAACTACAATGCGGTAACTAAAGAGATTTATTTTGACCAGATGGATTATGTATTAAATACTAAAAGTGTATTAATGCGCACGGCTAACTGGCTTGCCGAAGGTATCATTCTTAAAAAAATTCAGGAAAATTGCCGCTACTCCATTAAGCAGAACCTTGAAGATGGCAAAAAAAGCATGCTGCCTTACTTAACTAATTATTCGCCTATGCCGGGTATTTTTGTAAACGGCACACTTGACGATTTTGCGTTTGATAAAGTAGAGCTTACTAACAATGCTATTATTGCCTTTATAAAGGGATCTGGCAAAATAGACCTTAAGGTGGATGGGATGAAATAATTTAGCAGATACAAATTTCATAATTAAAAACCAGGTTATTAGTGCAGATTTGTGAAATTAGTGTCGGATAAAATTTATAATACCATTTACTTATATATTAATAGCAAGCTGACGTATATAAGTAAATGGTATTATTCTACTACAAACTATAATTTAAATTAACCGACCATCGGTAATTTGCTTCTACCCTGCCGCCCGTAAGATTTTGAGATATGGGCAGCATGCCATTTAAGCCCACAGAAAATTTACCCATACCTGCCTCAAGGCCTAACTTACCTAATAGTATATTGCCTTTTGTTTGCGGCACATCCTGGCTATATTGCCTGTTTGTAGCATACACCTCACCGGCAAGCCCTGCCTGCGGTACTATAGTAATTTTATCTTTTTCTATTACATAAAAAAAGGTACCTGCATAGTTTAATTGATTACCAAACTGGTACTGCTCTTTATTCTTAGATTTAAAAGCATAGTTAAGCATGCTGTTAAAGCCCAGGTTTTGTTTCTTAATTACATACTCCGCTGCCAATAAATAATCCCATGCACCGGTACCCAGCTGAAAGCTGGGGTTTACACTGCCATTGTTAGCACTGTCATATTTACCCACAGGGGCTTTTACACCCGCCCCGGCCTGTAATGAGTGGCTAAAAACAGTGCTGTCTTTAGTGGTTTTGTAAATGGTATACAATCCTAAAACGGTAATATCGCCCACACCATCTATTTGCTGCTTACCGGTAGAAAGCTGCCTGTTATTAGTATGGTAAGGTACCTGCGCAGATATCTCAAAGTTTTTATAAACCGGTATCCTTGCCCATAGTTGTATGGTATTAAAATTCTCATCTACCCAGGGAGAATTTGCAAAAATACCATCGCGGCTGCTATAGCTCTGGTAAAAATAGCGTACCCCTACAAAGTTACGGTCTAACATAGAGCTAAAGCCCATACCGCCACCACTGGCAGAACAGCCACAGGCATCGCAATCGTAAAATTCGTACAGGTATTTTGCAAAATCAGGTGGTGGTATAATTTTGCCTGTAGACGCCAATGCTGCATTGGCAAGGAATAAGGCAAGGAATATAATTGAAATCTTATTTTTCATTGGTTTAATATTCTGAAAATCGGGCATCGGTTAAATACTGATTATCGGTTAGTGTTTTAAGGAACGCCACAAGCTGCAATTTCTCTGTAACAGTAAGCGGTATCCCTAAAGTTCCGTTAGATTTTAATAGCGGGTCTAATGTAGGCGAATCGGTTACTCCCGATGAATAATGGTTTAGGACAGACTCTAAATTGCCGAACCTGCCATCATGCATGTATGGGGCTGTTTTTTCTACATTGCGCAGGCTTGGCACCCTGAATTTGTAATAATCAGTATCAAGCTCTGTAACCTTATACCTGCCCACATCATTTACCATTGGGTTTACTGCCAGGCCATTGTTACGAAAAGACCCGTCGGTCATCAAATCGGTAGCGTGGCAAGAGGCACATTTGGCACTAAAAATGGCATAACCCGCCAGCTCGTCGCCGCTTAACGTTCCTCCCGGCTCATTGCGGCGGTATTTATCAAACTTAGAGTTAGACGATGTTACCATAACCATAAATTGAGACAATGCCTTAAGCATATTTTCGGAAGTTATGGCGCCATCTGCAAATGCCTGGCTAAACAGCTTTTTATAAGCAGCATCGCCTTTCATCATTGTGAGGATAGCATTGAGGTTTCCGTTCATTTCTATAGGGCTGGTAAGCGGTATTAAAGGCTGCAGGTCCAGGTGGGTGCTCACACCATCCCACATAAAAGAAGTTTGATAAGCGAGGTTTTGTATGGGTGGTGCATTGCGTGTACCCACAAGGTTATCTACCCCATGGCTTACCGTGTGACCGTGATGGGTAAAGGCAAATTCCTGCATGTGGCAAAACCCACAGGACACTAAACCGTCTGATGCTAATCGGCCATCATAAAACAGCTTCTTGCCCAGTTCAAAACCTTTCTCTGTAGGCGGGTTTTGGCTAACATCATAAGCCATGGCAGGAAAGTTTGAAGGCACTACTACACTTAATGAAAGGTTAGTATAGTCTTCAGTACTTTCATTATCAGAACAGCCTGTAAGCAACAGCGCAAACACCCAAAGAAAATAGTATATTTTCATGGTTATAATTTTTTAATAAAACATTGCCCTTAAAAAGCTTGAAGGGCAATGTTTCAAACTGTTGTTAATCGTTATGTACGTGGTTTACGCTAAACATGCTGTTTAGGTTAGCAGTAATAAGTGGCAGGTTAGCCCCACCCATTATCATGGCACCCATACCGCCCATATTATTATCAGACAGTTTAATTTTATTTGTACCGTCTATAATTTTAGAAAGATCGGCTACAATATGCACAATTGGTGTAATTGTAGGGCGAACCAGTGCTTTAGACGGCATGTCTAAAGTAATTGTAGTGTAATTATAATCGGTACCCGTTTGCCCGGTATGCACCATAAATGGTGTAGCAGCAGTAACTGCAGGCGATGTAAATGTACCTTCAAAAGCTAAAAATTTATATCCGGCAGACCAGCTCCACAACATATCCTCTGCCTGTGCAAGTGCTAAGAAATTTCCCTGACCCGATGCGCCAAGGTTAAACTGTTCCTGGTCTACCCCTATACCAAATTTTACTTTTGTATAATCGCCGGCCGGCACATTGCTAAGGTTTAAAATATGGGTGTTGGTATTTGCCTCATCTACTATAAAATAGCTTTCGCCCTTAGGATAAGTAAACGCAGAACCATCGGCTTTTATAAGAACAATGTTACTTACAATGTATTTAATAGCACTAATTTTTAAAACCTCGTTATTAGATGTTGTATTGGGCTGTGTGTTTAATATAAGGTCGTTACCAGCAAAAGAATTGTCAAATTCTATCCCTACACTACCCGTACCGGTAATATTGTTAACTGCGCTGTCGTCGTCGCTGCAAGAAGTAAATGCAAGTGTTATTGCCATTAGGGCAATGCTTTTTAATAAAGTATTTTTCATTTTTTGTTATTTCTTAAACATTAAAATATTGGTATGCGCATATTTTTTCAAGCAGCAAAAGCCACATGAAAAAATGCATAAATACAAACGGGTTTATGAAATAATGAGGGGCGGATGAAAAATAGAATCAGAATTTATATGAACATATAAATTGCTGTATAGTGTTGTATTTTGAGTATTTAATGGCGTAAAAACCGGTTGAAAGGTAAATGATGCTACCGGCTCTAAAAAAAGCACCTCAGCTTCGGCAATGTTGCTCTTTTTTTGTGATAATGGTTTTTCCTGTTCGGCAGTTTTGGCAAGTTCCTTCATAAGATGGCACTTACCGTTACAGTGCATCATAGGTTTTGCCTTGTTAACACAAAGTACTTTTGTAATGTAATCGTAATTCATAATATAATCGGCAACCGGAATAACCGGGCGCACTAACATTAAGAATACTATTACGAGAATACTGTTTTTCACAACGCAAAAGTAACCCCAAAAAGCCGGTACAAAAAAATATTTTCATTAAAAATTAAACCTTTTTCTTTCTACCGTGTCTTACATCTATAACATTTTAAACTTATACTTATGAAAACGTGGATTTTAGCAATGGTATTTATGGCAGGATTTGCTATGAATGCACAACCCGGAGAAAGAAGGATGAACCAGCAAAGACCGGAAAAAGAGCACCGCGAACCATTTACTGCGGCACAAAGAGCCGAATTAAGATCTAAAAATCTTGCCCTAAAGTTAGACCTGAACGATAAACAACAAAAGGAAATTGAGAAATTAGTGCTTGCCCGCGAAACAGAAAGAGAGCAATTGATGGCACAGCATAAAGCCGAAATAAAAACGGCTAAAAGACCAACTGCGGATGAAAGATTTGCAATGATGAGTAAAAGGCTTGATGCAGAAATAACAATGAAAAAAGAGGTTAAAAAAATTCTAACTAATGAGCAATTCTCAAAATATGAGCAACTTAGAGAAGAGCAGCACAGAAAAATGGAGAAACGCGGCGGGAATTTTCAAAAACGCAAACGCAGATAATATTTTTAGTGTTAAAGTTTTGTGATGTTTTGTAAATTAAGTAGATTTGAAACTATTAATAATTAAATTAATTGCTATCATGAAAAAAATAATTGCCTTACTGGTTGTTATGCTTGGTTTTGGCTTTACGGCTACTGCACAGCAAAAAAAGTTTACTGTAAAATCGCCTACCACAGGAGTACAAAGCGCATCAGCAGATCCGGTTGTAGAACAAGCTGCTGCTAAAGACCTTACTGCCCTTACTAAAGTTATTACACTTACAGATGTAGAGAAACAAAACTTTAAAGGCCTTTTTCAATACAAACACCGCGAACTTAAAAAAACACTTACTGCAGACCAGAAAAAAGTGCTTTTAAATAGTATAGATGCTAAAATAAGGGCTTCTTTAACACCTGCACAAATGACTAAACTGGATGCCAACAAAAAAGTGCTTACCCAGCTTACAAACTAAGATAAGATTTATCCTTATACAATAAAAGCTCCCAGTGGGAGCTTTTTACTTTTATAGCAATTGCCGTTTTATAATGTAGCTGCTACTTTATCAATAGCATTCAGTGTAAAGTCGAGATCATCATACGTTAGGGCATCGGTTATAAACCAGGTTTCGTATGCCGATGGTGCTATATAAACACCCTCATTTAGCAAACCATGAAAGAATTTTTTAAAAGTTTCGTTATCTCCTTTTGCAGCCGATTTAAAATCGGTTACAGCAGCGGCATCAAAATGTACCGATATCATAGAACCCTTACGGTTAATGGTATATCTGATATTTTTAGCTTCTAATATCTTGCGGATGCCGGTTTCTAAGTAAGCCGTTTTTTCTTCCAGTCTCTCAAAAATTGCAGCATCATTATTTAACGCCTTAAGCATTTCCAGCCCCGCTGCCATAGCCAGCGGATTACCCGATAGTGTTCCTGCCTGATACACCGGCCCTACAGGCGCAAGGTAATTCATGACCTCGCTACGGGCAGCAAAAGCACCTACAGGGAGCCCACCACCTATAACTTTACCAAAAGCCACAATATCTGCTTTTACATTATAAAGTTCCTGGGCGCCACCTTTAGCCAGCCTGAAGCCCGTCATTACCTCATCAAAAATCAATAACGTGCCGTTAGTATCGCATAGTTTGCGCAAGGCTTCAAGAAAACCTGTAGCCGGCGGTATGCAGCCCATATTGCCTGCAACAGGCTCAATTATAATGGCAGCAATTTCGTTAGGGTTGGCAGTAAATAACTCCTGTACATTTTGCAGGTCGTTATATGTAGCCAGCAGCGTATCTTTAGCTGTTCCCTGTGTAACACCGGGACTGTTTGGTGTGCCAAACGTTACTGCGCCGCTACCCGCCTGTATTAAAAACGAATCGGAATGGCCGTGGTAGCAGCCTGCAAATTTTATTATTTTTTCGCGGTTTGTAAATCCGCGGGCAAGGCGCACGGCACTCATGCAAGCCTCTGTACCAGAGTTTACAAAACGTATCTTGTCTATATTAGGCACCATACTAACTGCCAGCGCAGCAATCTCTGTTTCCAGGGCTGTAGGCGCACCAAAAGATGTGCCTTTTTGCGCCCTTTCTATAATGGCATTTACAACCGGCTTATAAGCATGGCCAAGAATCATGGGGCCCCACGAGTTTATGTAATCTATAAAGCGGTTTCCGTCTTCGTCATACAAATACGGGCCCTTAGCTTCTTTAATAAATATAGGAGTTCCGCCTACCGATTTAAAAGCGCGTACCGGAGAGTTTACACCACCGGGAATTACCTGTTCTGCCTCGGCAAAAAGCTGGCTGCTGCGTTGATATAACATGGGGTTTTATTTTACTTTTAGTACCTGGCCAATAGATATTGCATTGCCAGACAAGCTGTTTAACTGGATAAGCTCGTCTACGGTCATATTATTTTTTTTTGAAATAGAATACAATGTATCGCCCTTAAGAACCGTATAAGACGATCCTGATGCTGCCACAGGAGTATTTGTGCCTTTTGATGCTTCCTGCACTGTTGGCACAGGTTTAGTTGTATTTACAACCGCAGGTGTTGGTTTAGGCTCTGCTACGGGTTTAGGTGCGGGAGTAAAATCGTTACCTAAAACCTCAGCATCATATTTGGCAAGGTCATAACGTTCTATAAGGCCTATAAGTTTTTCAGGGTATCTAGGGTCTGTTGCATAACCTGCCGCCCTTAAACCTTTAGCCCACGCTTTATAATCGTCTTTTTCAAGCTTAAACAAAGTAGCATAGCGCCCCCTTGAAGTAAGGAACAAGGAGTGGTCATCAAAAGATTCGGCTGCTAATTTATATTTACGGAAACATTCCTGTTCTGAATCGTCGTCATGATACACCTTATCTCCTGTCCAGTCGTTATGGCATTTTATACCAAAATGGTTATTAGCATTAACACAAAGCGTACCCCTGCCTGCCCCCGACTCTAATATACCCTGCGCCAGTATAATACTTGCCGGTATACCATATTTTTTCATGTTGTTCTTGGCAACATAGTCATATTTTGATATATACTCTTTAACCTGGTCTGAATATACCATCGTTTTAGAGGTAGACTCCAGCACCTCAGATGAGCGCGTTTCGTTACCGGCGGTTGCCGTTTTAGATGGTTTAGGTTTTCTGGGCGCCCTGTTTTTTACAACACCATTTTTTGTAGTCTGAATTTTTGGTTTAGTACTGCCGCAGCCCATTATAAGGCCCAGCAAAACAAAAGCTAAAATTTTTTTAAGCATGCTCTCACGTTTTAATTGTGGGTAGTTTTTTTCGCATTAGTTCCCTGTTCATTCCTGCTATACCCTGCAAACCACCGGTGTGAATAAGCAATATTTCAGAATTTTGAGGAAAATAACCCTGATTAACAAGGTCTATAACGCCAAAAAACAACTTTCCCGTATATACAGGGTCTAAAAGGATGCCGGTGGTATCATAAAAATAATTCATAAAGCTTATCAATTCTTGGGTAACTTTACCGTAACCCCCAAAGTGATAGGCTTCTGCCAGCTCCCAGTTGCCCTTTCGCGCAAATTTACAAATATCATCGGATAATCCTGCACCTTTTAACGCCGGAAACCCAATTACTTTTTGGTGCGACAATGCCGAATTGATTATCCCGGATATTGTTCCCCCTGTACCCACGGCACAGCAAACGTGGGTAAAAACAGAATCGTCTTCACTTAGTATCTCCTCACAGCCCTTTACGGCAAGTTCATTAGTCCCGCCTTCGGGCACCAGGTAAAAATCGCCAAATTGTTCCTGCAGGCTTTCAATAAAAAGGCTATTGGTTTTGTTGCGATAGGCTTCACGCGATATAAACTCCAGCTGCATGCCACAATCGCGCGCAAAAGACAACGTGGGGTTTTCATCAACTTTACCGGCCAATTCATCTCCACGAATTATCCCGATAGTTTTAAAACCATATTCTTTTCCCGCTGCTGCCGTTGCAGCAATATGGTTGCTAAATGCACCGCCAAATGTTAAAATGGATGAAGCAGCATTAGCCTTTGCCTGAAGTATGTTATATTTTAATTTCCTGAATTTATTTCCCGAAATATGCGGGTGCAACAGGTCTTCGCGCTTAACAGTAAGCCGAATATTATGAGGCAAATCGAGACAAACAGGCTGGTTCATGCCGCAAATTAACACAAAATATACTAACAATAATATGTGTTACTATAAATTGCACCACTACTATAACATTGTATACCTTAAGTATCTTGAATGTTAATTTGTTGTATCTTTGTAGCCTGAATAATCTCATGAAAATGATGGTAGATGAACAAAATATAAGAGGCCCTCTAATTGCTAAAATATCCTTTCATAAAGTACTGGAAGCATTAGAAGAAATAGCAGAATCGGACGTTGATTACCGCTCTGATTATGCCAAGGCATTACTACGCCATGCCGCACCCTTTCCTGAACTGCGCAACGGCATTACAGATTTATCATTACTGGATAAACACGAACAGCTGATAAGAAATTTATTGGCCGACCTTTTTCCTACGGCACTTACGAACAACGAAATTAAAGCTGCTGCAATACCTTTTTTTAACTTTACATTTAACCATACTGCACGGTTTAAAAAAATACTTGCAAACGCAGGAGAAGACTTTGATATGGAAATTCGTAATTTTGATGACCATCAGTTTTACGTGTTTTGCTGTTGCCTGATACTTAATGACCACTACGGTTGCCATCTTGATATTAGTAAGCCATTGTTTTATGATATACCCGATGCCGATGGTATAATGAAACATTACCGCATATTATACAATGGCGACTTTCTTGATTTTATACCTACTGATAAAGCGGTTGCCCTTACTCCCGAAGACATTAATAAGCTAATTGATAATTTTGATGACCTTGACCTGTGGAAAGAAAAATTCCCTGAAGGCAGCTGGACATCTAAAGGCTTTGGTATTATATCGCTGTTTGATGCCACGACAGAGAGTGCTATATCTAACCTTAAGAGCAGCCTTCTTGTTAATGACGAGCTTAAAGTAGTTAAAAAGGCAAACTTTGAAAATATTTTTCGCAGCATCTACAGGATTCCCGATCTTAAAATAGGCTTTACCGAAATAAATGTTGAAGATAACGTATTTAAAATTGCCCCTTTTAAAGATATTAAGAGCCATATATTAGTTGAAAACCAGGAAATGAATTGCGGCAGCATGTTTTGTACGGCTACATTACAGCAGCTTATTGATGAGCGCAAGTACATTATAATGAGCGATGTTGAGCTGTTTATAGAGGAACATCCGGATGATACTGCATTTGCCGGACACCTGCTGTCTCAGGGTATAAAGAGCTGTATACTTGCTCCAATTATTAAAAATGAAAAATTTTATGGGTTTATAGAGTTGGTTTCTGCCAGGCCAAAGGAACTAAACAGTGTTAATGCCACTAAATTAGAGTATGTATTACCGTTTCTTACAGATACCATAGAACGTTATTACTCTGAACTGCAAAACGAGGTAGACGCAATTATACAAAACGAATATACTGCCATACACCACAGTGTGTACTGGAAGTTTAGGGAAGAAGCATTAGCCCACATACATTCTAAAAACAATAGCCAGGCCTTTAAGGAAATTGTGTTTAAAGAAGTGTATCCTTTATATGGCCAGATAGATGTAAAAGGATCGTCTACCGCGAGGAACGACTCTACAGAAAAAGACCTTATTTTACAAACAGATAAATTGCTCAGCCTGTTCAGGTTTATTTTTAAACAGGAAAAACTGCCTCTCATAGAACAGCACATTTATGAGCTCGAAAATATTGAGGAAGGACTGGGCAAAGAACTAAAAGCAGATACCGAAGCTACGATACAAAACTACATTATAAACGAAGTACACCCTGTTTTACAGCACTTTGATTCGGCTGACAGTGATATTCACCAAAAAATTGCCGACTATTTTGGCACACTCGATTCTAAAGTAAAAATGGTATACGAGAGCCGCAAAGATTTTGATGATACACTCTCTATAATAAACAAACAGCTTGCTGCGGTGCTCGACGAAAAGCAAAAAGAAGCGCAGGCTTTCTTTCCGCATTACTACGAGCGTTTTAAAACCGATGGTGTAGAGCATAACCTTTACATTGGCGCATCTATATCGCCTAAGCATGCTTACAACCCCCTTTACCTAAACAACCTTAGGTTATGGCAGCTGCAGGCCATGTGCGAAATGGAGAATGAGTACTATAAACTTAAGCCTACACTGCCTTATGAGCTTGATGTAACTTCGCTTATTCTGGTATTTAGCACGCCAATATCTATACGTTTCCGTATGGACGAGAAACGTTTTGATGTAGATGGCACTTATAATGCACGTTATGAAGTGGTTAAAAAACGCATTGATAAATCGAACATTAAAGGTACTAATGAGCGCATTACACAAAAAAACAAAATAACTATTGTATATACCCAGAAGAAAGAGGAGTTAGAATACCGCAGGTACATACAGTTGCTACAGCACAAAAACATGTTAGGCAATGTAATAGAGAGTTTTGATGTAGAAGACCTGCAGGGTGTAACCGGCCTTAAAGCCTTACGCGTAGCGGTAACCTATAATACTAACCTAAGGCCCGAAGGCAACTACAGCTATGACGACCTCCTAAAAGAACTTGAACATAAAGAATAACTACATTTTTGTATAGAACAACAAAGGCAGCTATAATGGCTGCCTTTGTTGTTTTATATAAGGTTGAAATTACATATTCATAAACGCATATACAAACGCCGCTACAGATATAACAATGCCAAACATGAAAATGTTATATGTAATGCGCAGCAGATTATATTTACGGTTTAGTACTTTACCTAAAAGGTAAAGATCTTTTATCATGGCATTATACAAGTAGTCACGATCCTTCATCATGTCGTTAATTGCCCACTCGTATTCTTCCATCGGCATTTTATAAAAGTTACCAAAAAACAAAAGGTTAACCTTGCGGTCTTCTATATCCTTGCGGGTAAAGGTGCCGGTTGTTACTTTAGGCCTGGTAGATAATATGGCAAATACAATACTGGTAGTACTAAACAGCATCATGATGAACGTAGGTATAATTAAATGTGCATTAGCCGGTGCATCCAGCTTGGGTATAAGTGAGCTTAGCGCAATAGATATTATAATAGCATTTACAGATAGCAGTATATTTGCCTTACTATCAGCAATTTCGCTAAGGCGCGTGTGGTTATTAAGCGTAACGCGAAACATGGTGTCTATCCCCCTGTCCGGTCGCTCTTGCTTGTCGTGCTTTTCTTTTTCCTTCTTCTTCTTTTTTTCTTTTTTCTCTTTCATATCTTCGCTAACTTCTACGGCCTGCATTTGTAATTCTTCTATCATTTTTTGAAGTTCTGTAATGTTAGCCTCTTTTGCCGGCTGCAGTACAGTTTTTCCATAATCTGTAAAAAAATGATGGTTTTGCAGTAACACTTTCCTGTTCCCCATAGCCCATTCCAGGTCGCTAAAATACCGGCCCTGTGTTTTCTTCCATTCTTCGCGCAACAGTTCAGACAGATGCATATAATTAGAATCGGCAAAGTGGGAACAATCAGCATCCTTAATAATTTTTTCAAGCTCATTTTGTGGCTCTAACCCCAGTTGGGTAGACTTAATAAGTTGCGTAACTGTAGCAATTTTATCTGCAGGATAAGCGTTTTCTTTAAGAAAATTTTCGGCCATTATACTACTTCGGTACTCGTGCCCTTCCGGGCCTTCAATATAGCCCGTATCATGAAACCATGCAGCAAGCACCAGTAACTGGGCATCACTTTTGCTCACGCCTTCTGCCCTGGCAATGATACCGGCATTATTAACCACCCGTAAAGTATGGTTAAAATTATGGTAAATGTAATTAGGAGATAACTTATCTTTGAATAAATTAAAGACGTAGCTCTCGGCTTTTTCAACAACATCCATAGGTAGGAAAATTAACACCACCAAATTATGAAATTCTTTTGGGTTAACCGTAATAGATTAAGAAATATTAAACTTTGCATCAGTCTTATTATTACAGCCTGTTTTGCCTCTTGTGCTACCCACCACGCCCAATATGGAAGAGAAGCTACAGCATTGCCTGCAGACACTCTAAAAAGCAACGAAGTAGCCCATCGTTTTTACCTTGTGGGCGATGCCGGCCTGGCAACACAACCTCAGTCGCAACAGCTGCTTGGCATTATAAAACAAAAATTAAACAAGGAAGACAAGAACAGTTCTTTGCTGTATCTTGGCGATAACATATACCCGCTTGGCATGCCGCCTAAAGACCATGAAGACCGTAAAGAAGCAGAGGCATCTTTAAACAGCCAGCTTGCCTTAGCTAACGGTTTTAAGGGTAAAACCTATTTTATACCCGGCAACCACGACTGGTACCATGGGATTACAGGCCTTAAGGAAGAAGAAAAACTGGTACGCGAAAAACTGGGCAAACATTCTTTCTTACCCGATAACAGCTGTGGCATAACCGAAGTTGATGTAAACAAGAATATTGTGCTGATAGCCATAGACAGCCAGTGGTTTATAGAAGACTGGGACAACTACCCTACTATAAACGACGACTGCGACATTAAAACCCGCGACGGCCTTTTTACAGAGTTGGAAAGCCTGCTTAATAAAAATCAGGAAAAAACTATTATAATTGCTATTCACCACCCACTTATGAGCAATGGCTCGCACGGTGGCGAACTCGCATTGCGCAAAGAGCTTTTCCCTCTCAAATACAAATTTCCAATGCCGGTTATAGGTTCATTAATGAACCTGGTTCGCAATACAGGTGGTGTAGTATCTCAGGATGTACAAAGCAAGGTATATACTACGTTATCTAAAAGGATAAGGGCACTTATACAGGACAAAAACAATGTGGTGGTAGTTTCCGGACACGACCATAACCTTCAGTTTATCCGTAAAAATAATATCAACCAAATTATAAGCGGGTCTGGCTCTAAAGTTGAAGCCGCACGTGTAAAATATCCGGAAGACTTTAGCTATGGAGGTACAGGCTACGCAACGTTAGATGTGTATAAAAACGGACTTGCTAAAGTATCGTATTTTAAAACAGTGCCTAACGGAGAAGAAAAGATATTTGAAAAAGTAATGCTGCAAAAGCCCGAAGTGGTTATAGAAAAATACCCCGATACTTTTCCGGCAACAACGCAGTCGTGGGTTTATACTCCTGAAATGACAAAGAGAAGTGCCTTTTACCGCTTTCTTTTTGGTACACATTACAGCAACTATTACAGCATGCCCATTACCGTACCCATGGTCTCGCTGGACACCCTTCATGGCGGCTTAACCCCGGGCAGGACCGGCGGCGGACACCAGTCTAATTCTCTTAGGCTAATAGATAATGAGGGTAAAGAATATGTAATGCGGGGCTTAAAAAAGAGCGCAACGCGTTTTTTACAGTCGGTAGCTTTTAAAGACCGTTATGTGGGTGACGATTATGAAAACACATCGACCGAAAAATTCCTGATGGATTTTTACACCACAGCGCACCCTTACACCCCCTTTATTGTAGATGACCTTGCCGAAACTGCAGGTATATTTCATACCAACCCGGAGTTGTATTACATACCCAAACAAAATGTACTTAAGGAGCATAACAAAGATTTTGGCGGAGAGCTGTATATGGTAGAAGAGCGCCCTACAGACGAGTTTAAAAACCTGGCGAGCTTTGGTAATCCGGACGGTATTGATGGTACCGATGATGTGTATAAAAGCCTGCATAAAGACAAAAAATATAAAATAGATGAGCGTGCTTACATAAAAGCCCGCCTGTTTGATATACTTATAGGCGACTGGGACCGTCATGGCGACCAGTGGCGCTGGTCGCGTTACGATACTAAAGACAGCATTTATTATAAACCCATACCCCGCGACCGCGACCAGGCATTCCCTAAATATGGCGGGGCATTATTAAGCATTTTAATGCAGTCGCCACCATTACGCTACATGAAGCCTTACAAAGATGATATAAGCAGTGTAAAATGGCTTGCACGGGCCGGTTATGCACAGGATTTAGCTTTAATAACAAAGTCGGGGCAAAACATCTGGCTGGAGGAAGCACAGGAACTACAAAAAAGCCTGACTGATGCAGCTATTGACAAAGCCTTTGCAGGGTTGCCAGAGGAAGTACAGGACGGCACCATGGAAATCATAAAGGCCAACCTGAAAAAGAGGCGCGAAAAACTCGAAAAATATGCTTTAGAATATCGTAAGGTTTTGCTTAAAACGGTATTGATAACAGGGACCGATAAAAAAGAAAAGTTTATTATTAACAGGCTGCCGGATGGCGTAACCGACATTAAAATATACAGTATTAAGAAGGATAAGGAAACTCTCGTTTTCTCGCAATCATATAATCATAAGCAAACTAAAGAAATATGGGTTTATGGCTTAGACGATGATGATGTTTTTGAGGTTTCAGGCAAACCCGAAAAACCAATTACACTAAGGCTGCTGGGCGGGCAAAACAACGACACGTATACCGTAGAGAATGGTAAAAGGGTAAAGATATACGACTTTAAGAGTAAAGAAAACACCTATACTGCAGATAGCAGAACCCAAAAGCTATTGACAGACGATTACGAAACTAACAGCTACGATATAAATAAACCGGCTTACAATGTTTTTGCAGGTTACCCTGCGCTGGGATATAACCCGGACGATGGGGTAAAAATTGGAGTATCAGTAAACTATACGGTTAATAATTTTAATCGCAGGCCTTATTCGCGCAAGCATAATTTAAAAGCTAATTACTATTTTGCTACAAAAGGTTTCGAACTTATTTACAGGGGCACGTTTATGAACGTTGCCCATAAATGGAATTTTGCTTTAGATGCGCGCCTTACCAGCCCTAATTTCAGCATCAATTATTTTGGTTATGGCAATGACACTAAGAATTTTGATGACGACCTTAGCATGAATTACAACAGGGTTAAGCTACAGGTTTTTAAAATAGCCCCATCATTTTTTAAACAAGGCAGGAACGGCAGTTTTATGGAGGTGCAGCTACCTTTTGAAACCATAGAGGTAGATGGTACACATAACCGTTTTGTAAACCAGCCCGGCGCAATACCCGAACGCCTTTTTGAACACAGGCAGTACGGAGGTATAGAAGGCACTTACAGCTTTAAAAATTATGACAACGCTTCTTTACCGGCGAGGGGTATGTATTTTTACATAACGGGTGGCTGGAAAACGAGCCTGGACGAAATAGAACGTAACTTCCCTCACCTTGAGAGCTCGCTTAATTTTACACACAGGCTTACGCCCGATGAAAAGCTTGTATTATCCAGCACGGTAAAAACAAAAATTTTATTAAATAACGATTTTGAGTTTTACCAGGGTGCAACCCTGGGCGGCGATAATGATTTACGCGGATACCGCCGTGAGCGTTTTACGGGTAAAAAATCTTTCTACCAGAGTACCGATTTACGCTTTACCCTTGGCAGATGGAAAAGCAGTTTTGTACCCGTTACCTACGGCCTTGTGGGCGGGTATGATTATGGACGCGTGTGGATAGAAGATGATAAAAGCGACAAATGGCACCAGACTGGTGGTGGCGGCTTTTGGTTAAACGGTGCTGATGTAATAACAGCCAGGGTTACTTACTTTCAGGGCTCAGATGGTGGGCGCCTTGCCGTAGGGTTACTGTTTGGCTTTTAAAAGATCAGACAATTTTACTTCATACAATTTACCGCCTTCTTTCTTAGATTTTTCGTCGGCTATAGTAAGTACATCGTTGTCTATAAAAGCGATACCTTCTTTTTGGGACCAGTCGTTAAGTTCCAGCATTTGTAATGATCCTTTAGCAAAATTATTTTTGCCAAAACCCGTAATCAGCCACACCTTATCTCCCGATATTAAGGCAACTTTAGTCCCATCGGGGCTAATATCGGCACCGGTAATGGCACATTTTCTAAAATTATTACAAGCAGTAAGTGTACCAAGCAGTTGTGCTGCGTGGTTACCTTGTTTGTTTGGCACTTTATATACCTGGAATTCTCCATTAAAACCTTTGCTGCGGTTTTTTGTAAAAAGGTAAAAATTACCTTCATGCTCAAAAAAAGCTTCGCAATCGTAAATAAGGTTCGATTTTTTTGGTGGGAATTCTCTTTGTTCAGGATAGTAAAATTTTATTACAGATGTAGCTGTATTTAAATTTGAGGCATCGAGCTTATAAATGGCAAGGTCTTTTCGTTTACTGTCGTTATTACCAAAATCGCCTATATAAAGGTTGCCGTTTTTATCAGATGTAAGCTCTTCCCAATCGGTGTTTTTGGCATTTGTAATTACAACTTCCTGCACTATTTTGCCTTTAGGGCTAAGTTTATATATACTATTTTTGTTACCGCTATCTTCCAGCGCCCACAAAGTGCCCTTAACATATTCTAAACCGGATACTTCTTTTAAAGACAAATTGCCCACCACTTTAAGCTGGGATTCGCTACCGGAGCATGATGCAATAAATAAAGGGAGTAACGCAAGGCAAACACTTTTCATTATAAATACTTTTTTGTAAAAGTAAAACGCATTTAATTATAAATAGTACATTTTACAGCACATTTAAGATTTATGCATAAAAAAAGAACCACCGGCAAAAGCAGATGGTTCTTTACCACTATAAAAAAAATCAAAGTACTCAAATTAAAAAAGAGGGGCATCATACCATGACGAGTATGACTTACATACAGGGGTAAATTTACCGTTTCTTTCCAGTGTAATTCTCCATTTGTAACATGACGGCAACTGAGAAGGCAGTACAGATACTGCCGGATGCGTTGCAACCACATTAGTATATACCGTATTATTACTTATTGTTATAACAGCACCTGTATTGCTGCTAAAATCTTCGCAATCTGAAAGCTGCTGAATTTCTAACTTAACTAAAAAACTCCAGTTAGGATTAATGGTTCCCGCAGGAGCATCTGAAATAAAATTTATTACCGGATTGTTTAACCCCGCCGAAACATCAAGGTTTATATGGGCTGCAAGCCCTTTAAAACAATCTGCCACAAAAGCAGCCTGTACATTTTCCCCCAGTCGCGAGTCTATACTGTCGTTAACACTAATCGTTGTATCCTCTGCTGCATTTTGCTGGTTAAGTACATCGGCACTATCATCTACAGAACATGAGGCAAAAAACAGCATTAGTATAGGTAAAATGTATAACTTGTTCATGGTAGTAAATGTTTTAGTAATTTTTTAGTTAGACAAACTTACACCTTACCATTATAAATTATTTATAAAAACCAAAATAGACGTTAAACAGCTAAAAAGTTTCGACGACATGCAATTATGTTCAGTTGTTAATCATGCGTTAATTGTAAAACGTTTACCAGCTACACATAGTAACTTTATAGATATAAACCTACTAAGGGCTTAAGAATATTAATGGCACTTAAGCAGCTATTATAAAACATATACTAAATTAACAACTATGCAGCAGCATATAGTAAGGGAAAACAATAATGAAGCACGCGAACTGCGGGGCCTCTTCGAGAAGCAGCTAAAAGAATTATATTGGGCAGAACAGATAATGACAGATATGATTAAGACTGTTATTGTACAGTCATTCTCTAAAGACCTTGTTATGGTACTGCAAAATCATTTAGCCGAAACTTACAGCCACATAGTTCGGTTAGAAAACGTGTTTACCGCTATTGGCATAGATGCCGAAGCACTGCCTTACAAAGCTGTTAAATGCCTTATAGAGGAAGCAGAAGACCTTATAGCACTATCAAGGCAGGGCGTTGTGCGCGATGCAGGAATTATTGCTGTACTGCAAAAAATAAAACATTATGAAATTGCATGCTACGGCACTATGCGGGCCTATGCTATTGCCCTGAGAGAAGAAGATGTTGTGGTGCTGCTGGAAGAAACACTGGAAGAGGAAAAAGTGGCCGACCTCCTGCTGTCTTCTATTGCAGAGTCGCATATAAATATTGAAGCTCCCGATAAAGAAATATAACATACCTTAAAAAAATATTTGGAATGGCAAAACCAGAAAAACTACCTGCACAGGAACAGGAAAAACAACCGGGAAAAGAGTATAAGATGAATCCGGATCCGGAAATTATCCGTGATAATTACAAAGGCAGCGCCAAACTGGACGGGAAGAAAGCTTTTATAACCGGTGGCGACAGCGGTATAGGCCGTAGTGCAGCGGTACACTTTGCCCGCGAAGGTGCCGATGTTGCCATTGTATACTATAATGAACATAGAGATGCCGAAGACACAAAAGCACTTGTTGAAAAAGAAGGCCGTAAATGTATTGTAATAAGCGGCGACCTTAAAGACGAAGAATTTTGCAGACAGGCGGTTAAAGATGCAGCAAAACAGCTGGGAGGGCTTAATATAATTGTTAACAACGCAGCAGTGCAGTATCCGCAGGCAGAATTTAAGGACATTACCGGCGATCAGGTTCGCGAAACTTTTGAGACTAACATTATCCCGTTCTTTTATATAACCCGAGAAGCATTGAATTATCTTGCAAAGGGCGATAGCATTATAAACACAACATCGGTTACGGCATACAGGGGGAGTGAGCATTTAATAGATTACAGCAGCACCAAGGGAGCCATTGTTTCTTTTACACGATCAACATCAGCTATGCTTGCAGAAAAAGGTATTAGGGTAAATGGCGTAGCACCCGGCCCTATATGGACACCGCTTATACCGTCTACCTTTACCGCAGAACAGGTAGCAGAATTTGGCCAGGATGTACCTATGAAACGCCCGGGACAACCCAGCGAGGTAGGCCCGGCATACGTTTTTTTAGCCAGCGAAGATGCATCATACATTACCGGACAAATTATTCACGTAAATGGTGGAGAAGTTGTGGGCGGATAACAATTAATCAATAACTATAAACCATAAATTTTAAAACATCATGGAAAACACAACAAACGGCACTCCCGAAAATACAGGGTTGCCAAATAACACACAGGATAACAAAATTATCCCGAACCATGTAGAAGCTACGGCATCTGACGATATTTTTGCCGAAACAGCTCCTGTAAAAATCATTTCTCTTGATGATGTTACAACAACACACAAAGAATCTTTTGACGACCTGCCATATGAAGACCCGGCTATTACAAACCCGGCAGAACTTGCCTCTTTTCCTAAAGCTGCGCCAAAAGTTGATGCAAGTGAAGTAGAGAATGAAAGCGGCAACCGCCTGGTAAATCGTAAAAGCAGCCCTGTAAGGGAAGGCAGGAACATTGCACAAAGCGATAACCGCCCTGATGAGAATGGTTACATTTAATACTTACAGCACATTTATAAATAATAACACAGCCCCGCAATTGAGGGGCTGTGTGCATTTAGGGATATTTTGAATTATTTATTCCTTTATAACTTTTTCTAGGCTTATTCCTTTATCGGTTGTAATTTTAAGGAAGTACATACCGCTCGTTCTCGAAGATATATCTAATACTGATGTAGTGTTGTTTACAACGCTCGTTTGCAAAAGCCTGCCCTGTACATCATAAAGCTGTAATGACAAGATATTTCCATTTGCTTTAACAGTAACATTATTTTTAACCGGATTAGGATATACCTGTACAGATGCATCTTTAGTAAAGTTACCGGTACTTAGTAACGCAAATACAGTACTTGCCTGGTTTGTTATAAGTGGGCTATTATAGTCAAAGAAAATATTTGCGCTGTTTACTACAACATCTCCCTGCTGAAGCGAAGCACGGCTTTTTAATTTAAACAGTATATTACCGTGGGCTGCAACACCAAGCTGAATATTTGCAAAGGCAAACTCTATCCTGTTACCGCTTATTCGTGCCCTCACATCATTAGACGAATTTAAAATTTCGACAGTATTAATATCAAATTCAGCGGGGTCTATATCGTGAGTTATCACTACAAATTCGGCAGGTGCGGTACCTGTATTTTCAAAATTAACCACATAATGCAGGTAATCGCCTATAGCATCGGTAGTTTCTGTATCACCCTCTACACACACAATATTATTAGGGTCTAAAGAATTTACTACCCTCTGGTTAAATTCATAATAATTATCAACCGGGGTTTCATCGGTATAACTACTGCTTGCAAATGCAGTGAAGGGTAAAATATCTCCATCATTTACAGCCGGAACTTCGGTTGGGCTGTTAACGTTAAGAGTCATAAGTATTTCCCTGTTCTCGAAGGGCTGCAAATTACTGTAACTCCATGAATATTCATTGGGAGCCATCCCGTCAGGATATGGAAATATGGTTACCGGCATTAAAATTGACGTATCCCATCCGCAGCTTACCCTGCCTGATACTACCTGGTTACCTTTATTTTTATATACAATTTTATATTCAGCATTAAATCCGGGACGGGCATTTGTTAATGGCACCATTACAACTTCTACATCGGGATGCACACCATTAGCGGTGACGCAAAAATCTTCGGTAGCGACAGAGTTATCCACTACAGGAAAAACAACCTGTTCCGTTGCAGGCGACGCTGAAAAAAATTGGTTATCTGCAAACTGAGGGGCCACTGTAAATGTACCCGCCTGGCTGTAAAAAGTATAATTACCATTTCTGTTTGTAAATGTGTAACCTATAGTAGTACCATCGTCTATTTTTACTTTGATGAAACTTTGTGTAGCATCTGTAGCATCGCATCCATTATTATTGCCGTCAAACCTTAGGGTCCCGGTAATGGTGTTGTAATCTCCCCCGGGCGTAAATGAGCAATATGAAGTTAACCGGAGGTTAGCCATATTTATACCGGGAGTTGTAGATAAAACAGCATAAGCACTATCAATTTCGTTTTCATCTACACAAACAAAGTTAAGGGCACTACAATTATAAAATGATTCCCCATCTAAATTTTGTACACTCCCATTTTTTAAATATACTGAGGTTAGAGCTTGCGAATTAACCATATTTACCGACTGAAGATTGGTTTGAGAACTTAAATCAAGAGAAGTAATTAAATTATCCCCTGCATTTAATAACGTTAGGTTTACCGGACTTAAATTGAGTGTAGTTAGTTCATTCCCCGAGCACATTAGAACGCTCAATGCGCGATTATTGCTAAAATCAAGAGAAGTTAAATTATTTAAAGAACAGTCAAGTTGTGTTAATGCCGGAGAACTAAGAAGATTAAGTTGTGTTAACTGATTACTACCTGCGTAAAGTACCTGCAGGTTTGCAAGTGCAGACACATTTAACGTGGTAAGCTGATTGTAAGAACAAAAAAGTGTAGTAATATTTGTTAATGCAGAAACATTTAAGGCTGTTATCTGGTTAAAGTTACAGCGCAATGCCGTAAGATTTGTAAATGCCTCAACACCCTGCATACTTTCGATATACAAATTAGGTACAGCAAGCTCATAAACAAGCAATGCTTCATCCTGCTGTATTTCGCCGTCGTAATTAATATCCACTTTTATATTTTGGCCTGTATTATCTTTTGCAATATCTACCGACGCATTTGCAGCAAGTAACGCCGCCTTAAAACTTACGTCGGGTATATTTACTATCTGTGCCTCTGCTATACCCGTAAAAAGGAGCAATAGGTAGAGTAAAGTTATTTTCATAGTATTGTTCATTGGTAGGTAAATATATATTTTATAATGGCCAATGCATCAGCCCGTTTAGAATTTAGCAGGTTTCACTTAGAATTCGATTTTTACAACGATTTTAGCAGTTCCTGTAAACGTTCTTTTTTACGCTGCGATATGGGCAGGTTGCTATTATCTGCCATTACCGCGTAGCCACCGTCTTTTTTAATGTACGATTTTAAATAGGCCAGGTTAATAAGGTGCGACTGGTGTATGCGTTCAAAACCCTGGCTCGAAAGCAAATCTTCATATTCCTTAAGCGTTTTAGCAATAAGCACCGGCTTGTTGTTCTTTATGTAGAATTTGGTATAATTATCCTGAGATTCCAGCCTGATAATATCGCTTACGTCAAAGAGGTGAATCCCATCTGAGGTTGAAAGTGCTATGCGCTTAAAGGTATCTACTTTTTTACGGATGTTTTCCAGCAGCAAATCTATATGAGCGTAACTATCATTATTAGACAGTACTTTTTTAATTTTCTCTATTACCTTACGCAGCTCTTCAGGATCAACAGGTTTTAACAAATAATCGAGCGCACTAAACCTAAATGCTTTTAAAGCATACTCTTCATGTGCAGTAATAAATACCACGTGGCACGTTAGCTTACCATGCTTTTTAGCCAGTTGCTCCAGTATATCAAAACCGGTACCGTCGCCCAACTGTATATCCAGGAAAACTACATCAGGCTTGTAAATTTCGATGGCTGTAATACCGGCCTTTACGCTATCAGCCTCACCAAGTATTTTAATATCCGGCGCATACATATCCAGCAGGCCTTTCATACCGTTTCTTAAATTGCTGTCGTCATCTATAAGTAGTGCTGTTATCATATCAGTTAGATGCGTATTGTATTGGTAAATTTAATATAATTCTGGTTCCGTTCGGCATCCCCAGGCCGTCAGTAAGTTCATTAATTTCAACTTTAGATGTTTTAGAGGTAACAGCCTGTATAACTTCGAGCCTTTTCTTAGTAATTTCAAGCGCAAGCGATTTATGTACCGTTACCGAATTTTCTTTAAGTTTTTGCGACCTGTTTATACCTATACCGTCATCTGTAACGGTACAAATAAGTTTATCTCCCGAAATTCCAAAGTCAACAAATATATTACCGTGCTGTTTTTTTGGCACGATGCCGTGTATGATTGCATTTTCTACAAAAGGCTGTAATAATAAGGGCGGTATAGCCATATCATCTTCAATATCCGGGCTTTTAGTAATACTAAACTGAAACATGCTGTTAAATCTCAGTTGCTCCAGCTCCAGGTAATTTTGCAGCCCCTCAATCTCTTTGTCTATAGGTATTAAAGATTCTTTAGAGTATTCAAGCGTAAGCCTCATAAGTTTAGAAAACTTGGAAAGGTATTGTATAGCTGATTCTTTACCATTTTGTACTATAAAACTTGATATAGATCCCAGGCAATTAAATACAAAGTGCGGGTTCATTTGCAGGTGCAGGGCTTTTTGCTCATATTCGGCAAGGTCACGTTGCAGGGTTAGCCTTTTTTTTAGCTGCAGCCTGTTATAAATTAAAAACGCAATACTGAATAATAAAATGGCTGATATAGCCACGAACAGTGTTTGCTGTTGGTGCCTTTTAGTTTGCTCATTAAAAAGTACCTGGTGTTTTTCATTTTCCACTTTTTGCAAAGCTTCCTTACGTTCAAATTCATAATTCATTTCTTCGCGAACCATATTTTTAATACCCTCGCTATTGTTTATATTATCTTTAGCAGCACTATATTTTTTATAATGCGATAATGCTAATGCAGGGTTGCCCGTTTTTTCATAAAGGTCGCTTAATTCTTTTTCTGATACTTTTACCTGCTCCGGCGTACCAATTTCTTTAGCAATGGCAGATGATCTTACAAGATATTTTATGGCTTCGGTATTTTTATGTTGCAGCGCGCATACGGTGCCCAAATACCCCAATGATGCCGATGCACCATATTTTTCGCCCGTTTCATCAAAAATAGTTAAAGCTCTATGATAGTATTTCTCAGCACTTTCAAAATCACCTTTCTTTTTATAATAATTGCCAAAATTGTTATAAAGCTCTGCTAATCCCCTCTTGTTTTCATGTTCCTTAAATTTAAATTCGGCATCATTATAAGACTGCAACGCTTTATCGTCTTCATTTTTAGCAAGGTATATTTTACCAATGTTAGTAATGGTAATTGCCTGAGAGTTGTCATCATTTTTCTTTTGTATCCACAAAGCTTTATTAAAATACTCCAGTGCCTTACCAAGCTCTTTTTGCGATTCATAAACAATGCCAATATTATTATATATAACGGCTACAATATTTTCCTGTTTGGTTTCTTTATAAAGTTTAAGTGCCCTAAAATAATATTCTAACGATTTTGCATAATTATTTTGTTCAGAGCATACAACACCAATACTGCCATAAGCACGGGCAAGGCCATTTACAATTTCTAATTGTGGTTTTTTACCTGCCTTGCTAATTAAATCTTCATAAATAACCTGCGAATTTGTGAAACTTTTTAGTGCCTGTGTATATCGGCTCAGCATAATATTAGCATTGCCCACATTAAACCAGGAGTCTGCCTCATGGCTGGCAAGATCATTTTTTTGTGCTATCGCCATAGCTTTTTTAGCATACTGAATCATTAACTCAGGATCGTTCTCTACATACTCATTAGCTATAGCGTTAAGCAAATGCGTTTTTTCTGTAGCTGTTTTAGCTAAAGAAAGTTTATGCTGAAGGCTGTCGAGTACTTTATTTTGTGCCGATGTTTTTATAAATAATAAAAACATTAGTATAGATAGTAATTTTATAAGCTTCATACGTTGTATAATCTAAAGCAAATGTATCATTTGCAGCGGATAAATTGCAAGCCGATGAGAATTTGAAGCATTTGGATTAGAATTCGATATTTATATTAGCCCTTAACAAAAAAAAAGCCGCCCCTTTCAGGACAGCTTCATAATATATCTTATTAAAGACTATTTTTTTATTTTAAATGCTTTTTCACCAGGAAAATAAGCAACATCGCCAAGTTCTTCTTCAATACGAAGTAGTTGGTTATATTTAGCCATACGGTCGCTACGTGAAGCAGAACCGGTTTTAATCTGGCCACAGTTAAGTGCCACAGCAAGATCGGCAATTGTGTTATCTTCAGTTTCTCCGGAACGGTGAGACATTACAGATGTATAACCTGCATTGTGTGCCATGTTTACGGCAGCAATAGTCTCTGTAAGCGTACCTATCTGGTTAACTTTAACAAGTATAGAGTTAGCAATACCTAAATCTATACCTTTTGCAAGACGCTCTACGTTAGTAACAAATAAATCATCACCTACTAATTGCGTTTTATCACCTATAAGTTCAGTAAGGTATTTCCATCCATCCCAGTCATTTTCCTGCATACCATCTTCAATAGAAATAATAGGGTATTTTGTAGCAAGCTCTGCAAGATACTCAGCTTGCTCTTTAGATGTACGTATTTTACCCGTTTCACCTTCAAATTTAGTGTAGTCATATTTACCGTCTACAAAAAATTCAGAAGCAGCACAGTCAAGCGCAATTTTAACATCGTCGCCAAAAGTATAACCGGCTTTCTCAACAGCAAGTTTAATAGTATCAAGCGCATCCTCTGTACCACCGGCAAGGTTAGGTGCAAAACCACCCTCATCGCCCACAGCAGTACTTAGGCCACGGTCATGAAGTACTTTTTTAAGATTATGAAAAACCTCTGTACCTATTTGCATAGCGTGTGTAAAGCTTGTAGCTTTTACAGGGAAAATCATAAATTCCTGAAATGCAATAGGCGCATCAGAGTGAGAGCCACCATTAATGATGTTCATCATTGGTACAGGAAGTGTATTACCAGATACACCCCCTACATAGCGGTATAATGGCATACCAAGCTCATTAGCTGCAGCTTTAGCCACAGCAAGCGAAACACCAAGTATAGCGTTAGCTCCAAGCTTAGATTTGTTAGGCGTACCATCAAGATCAATCATCGCTTTATCAATGGCATTTTGCTCGAAAACTGACATACCCACAATCTCTTCGGCTAGAGTTATGTTTACGTTTTCTACCGCTTTAAGAACACCTTTACCCATATAAGCTTTACCACCATCACGAAGCTCTACTGCCTCATGCTCACCTGTAGATGCTCCCGAAGGTACCGCAGCCCTTCCAAGGATTCCATTTTCAGTGATTACATCAACTTCTACAGTAGGATTTCCGCGTGAATCCAGTATTTGCCTTGCGTGTACTTTAATAATAATACTCATAAATTGCTTTTTGGTTGTTTTTAAAATCTTCTTTTAATTGTTATGTTTTCCTTTTTCGATGTTTGCTATAAACTGGTCAAAAAGATAAGTAGCGTCGTGTGGACCCGGGCTGGCCTCCGGATGGTATTGAACAGAAAAACAGTTTTTGCTTTTCATGCGCATACCGGCAACAGTGCCATCATTAATATGCTCGTGCGTAATTTCAAAATCAGGATGATTTTCAAGGGCCTCCCTTTCAACTGCAAAACCATGGTTTTGAGAAGTAATTTCTCCTTCGCCAGTAAGCAGGTTCTTAACCGGATGGTTAATACCGCGGTGGCCATTAAACATTTTATAAGTTGGGATGCCGTTTGCAAGTGCCAAAACCTGGTGGCCCAGGCAAATACCAAAAACAGGTTCGTTTTCGGCTAAAATATTACGGGCAGTTTCCTGCGCTGCAAAAAGCGGATCAGGGTCGCCCGGCCCGTTTGAAAGGAAATAACCATCAGGATTAAATTCCTTTAATGTGCTATAAGAAGCGTCGTAAGGGAATACCTTAATATAACAGTCCCTCTTGGCAAGGTTCCTTAATATATTCTTTTTAATACCAAGGTCTAAAGCAGATATTTTATATTTTGCTTCAGGATTGCCTATGTAGTAGGGCTCCTTGGTAGAAACTTTAGATGAAAGCTCTAAACCTTTCATATCCGGTACGGCAGCGAGTTTCGCTTTAAGCTCTTCAATATCGCAATCTTCAGTACAAATAGCAGCATTCATAGCGCCATTATCGCGAATATAGCTCACTAATGCCCTTGTATCTACATCAGATATAGCCACTAAATTTTGTTCCTCAAAATAAGTTCTTAAACTCTCAGTAGAATTTACCCTTGAGTGATTAAAGCTAAAGTTTTTACACACAAGGCCGGATATCATTATGTTATCTGCCTCTACCTCTTCATTGTTAGTACCATAGTTGCCAATGTGTGCATTAGATGCCACCATTATTTGGCCAAAGTAAGAAGGGTCTGTAAAAATTTCCTGGTAGCCCGTCATGCCGGTATTAAAGCAAACTTCACCAAAAACGGTACCTTCTATCCCTATAGATTTTCCGTAAAAAATAGTGCCATCCGCAAGGAGTAGTATTGCCTTGTCTCTGTTAGTATATTTCATTAAAGTTGTTTGTTGTTGTGCTGTGTACAAATTTACTCTAAATATTTGTTATTGTAAAGCTAAGAGCAACTTTTGCATTTACCTTAGCCTAAAACGATTAAGTATTGCAAAAAAAAAGGACAAACTTAAAAGTTTATCCTTAATTTAATATAGAAAAATCATTTATTCATGATTATTCAGTAGCTTCTTTATTTTCGTCTGTGTCAACAGCAGGAGCCTCGGCAGCAACAGGAGCAGTAGCATCAGCTTTTTTAGCTGTTCTGCTACGACGTGTAGTTGCTTTCTTAGCCTCTTTAGCTGTAGCGTTATAAAGTTCGTTAAAATCTACCAGTTCGATCATAGCCATATCAGCATTGTCACCAAGACGGTTACCAAGCTTAATAATACGTGTATAACCTCCCGGACGATCGCCAACTTTAGCTGCTACTTCCCTAAAAAGTTCTGTAACTGCATATTTGTCGCGAAGGTTAGCAAATACAATACGCCTGTTGTGCGTAGTATCTGCTTTAGATTTTGTTACTAAAGGCTCAATATATTGTTTAAGCGCTTTAGCTTTGGCAACAGTCGTATTAATACGCTTGTGCTCTATAAGAGAGCATGCCATATTAGCAAGCATCAGCTTTCTGTGGCCTGATTGCCTGCTTAAGTGATTTATTTTCTTTCCGTGTCTCATTGCTGAATTGTAATTTAACCCTAAACCTTACGGTGCCGGATTATTCTTTATCTAATTTGTATTTCGTTAAATCCATTCCAAAGTGTAGATTCTTAGAGGCAACAAGTTCATCAAGCTCAGTCAATGATTTTTTACCAAAATTACGGAATTTCATTAAGTCATTTTTGTTGAACGATACAAGATCTCCTAATGTATCAACTTCAGCCGCTTTTAAACAATTTAACGCCCTTACAGAAAGATCCATATCAACCAGTTTGGTTTTAAGGAGTTGTCTCATATGCAACGATTCTTCGTCGTATGATTCTGTTTGTGCAATTTCATCGGCCTCCAGTGTTATTCTTTCATCAGAGAACAGCATAAAATGGTGAATCAGTGTTTTTGCTGCCTCAGTAAGTGCTTCTTTAGGATGAATAGAACCATCAGTAAGGATTTCAAATACTAACTTTTCGTAGTCAGTTTTTTGCTCCACACGGAAATTTTCTATTGTATATTTTACATTCTTTACCGGGGTAAAGATAGAATCTGTAAATATAGTACCTATAGCTGCATTTTGCTTTTTATTCTCTTCTGCCGGAACATAACCCCTGCCTTTCTCAATAGTAAGCTCAAGGTTAATGTTAATTTTGCTGTCAATGTTGCAGATAACAAGATCTGGGTTTAGCACTTGGAAACCAGAAATAAATTTTTGGAAATCGCCTGCTGTAAGCTGATCTTTTCCTGTAAAAGATACAGAAACAGATTCATTATCAATATCCTCGATCTGGCGTTTAAAACGAACTTGTTTTAAGTTCAGTATTATTTCTGTAACATCTTCAACAACTCCCGGTATCGTAGAGAACTCGTGGTCTACTCCTTCTATACGAATTGAAGTAATTGCATAACCTTCTAATGAAGAAAGCAAAACTCTTCTAAGTGCGTTACCAACAGTCAATCCATAACCAGGTTCCAAGGGGCGAAATTCGAATTTCCCCTGAAAATCTGTAGAATCGATCATGATAACTTTATCGGGCTTCTGAAAATTAAATATTGCCATATGTTCGACTAATGTCAATTATTATTTGTTATACAACTCAACGATTAGTTGTTCTTTAATGTTTTCAGGTATCTGAAGTCTTGCAGGTACAGAAACAAAAGTACCTTCCTGAGTATCGTTGTTCCAGGTAATCCACTCGTATACACGAGAAGAATTTGATAAAGAAGTTGTAATTACTTCAAGCGATTTCGATTTTGCACGAACTGCTACTTTATCTCCGGGTTTAAGGTGGTAAGATGGTATGTTTACCAACTCTCCGTTTACTGTAACATGCCTGTGAGATACAATTTGACGGGCACCCCTTCTTGAAGGAGCAATACCCATCCTGTATACCACATTGTCCAGGCGAGCCTCACAAAGCTGTAAAAGTACTTCACCGGTTACGCCTTTAGTGGCAGCCGCTTTTTCATACAGGTTCCTGAATTGTTTTTCAAGTATACCGTAAGAGTACTTAGCTTTTTGCTTTTCCATTAGCTGAACAGCATATTCAGATTTTTTACCTCTCCTTTTAGCTAAACCATGTTGCCCTGGAGGGTAATTTCTTTTTTCGAAGGCTTTGTCATCTCCGAAGATCGCTTCACCGAATTTACGGGCGATTTTTGTTTGTGGACCAGTATATCTTGCCATTTTAAAAATTTAGGTAAACAGGGGTTATGAATTCAGGTCTCATCCTCCGATAACCTTAGTCCTGTTCGATATTATACTATTAATTAAACTCTTCTTCTCTTTGGAGGGCGGCAACCATTGTGTGGTAGCGGAGTTACATCGATAATCTCTGTAACTTCTATTCCTCCATTGTGTAAAGACCTGATTGCAGATTCCCTGCCGTTACCCGGTCCTTTAACGTAAACTTTAACCTTTTTAAGGCCAGCTTCGATAGCAACTTTGCTACAGTCTTCTGCAGCCATCTGAGCTGCATAAGGAGTGTTCTTTTTAGAACCTCTGAAACCCATTTTACCAGCAGACGACCATGAAATAACTTCACCTTTCTTGTTTGTTAAAGAAATAATGATATTATTAAAGGTTGCACTAATATGAGCTTCACCTGTAGATTCTACCAGAACCTTACGTTTTTTTGCACTTGCTTTAGCCATACTACTTATTATTTAGTTGCTTTTTTCTTGTTAGCAACAGTTTTTCTCTTACCTTTTCTTGTCCTTGAGTTGTTTTTTGTGCGTTGACCCCTTAATGGAAGACCAGCTCTGTGGCGAATCCCTCTATAGCAGCCAATATCCATTAAACGTTTAATGTTCAACGATATTTCAGAACGCAACTCACCTTCAATTTTCAGGTAAGATACAGCTTCACGAATAGCGCTTATTTCATCGTCATTCCATTCCTGAACCTTTTTATCTTCACTAACCTGAGCCTTTTCAAGTATCTCTTTAGCCCTGCTGTTACCAATACCAAAAATATAGGTTAAAGCAATAACTCCTCTTTTGTTTTTAGGTATATCTACACCTGCAATTCTTGCCATAATTATCCTTGTCTTTGTTTAAATCTAGGATTCTTTTTGTTAATAACATATAACCTGCCTTTTCTGCGCACTATTTTGCACTCGGCACTTCTTTTCTTAACTGATGCTCTTACTTTCATTTTAATAGCTATTAGTATCTATAAGTAATTCTTGCTTTTGACAAATCGTAAGGGCTCATCTCCAGTTTCACTTTATCACCAGGTAATAATTTGATATAATGCATACGCATCTTTCCTGAAATGTGCGCAATTACTATATGCCCATTTTCTAACTCAACACGGAACATTGCATTTGATAATGCTTCAATGATCGATCCGTCCTGTTCTATTGCTGATTGTTTTGCCATAAATATAATTAAGCGACTGCTTTTCTATTTTTGCCACTTTTCATCAAACCGTCGTAATGCCTGTTCAATAGATAAGAATTTATCTGCTGAATGGTATCGATCGCAACCCCTACCATAATTAACAGCGATGTTCCGCCATAAAACAACGCCCACTGCGATTGAACCCCGAAACTTACCACTACTGCCGGGAACACAGCAATAAGAGCTAAGAATAACGACCCGGGGAACGTTATTAATGACATGATCTTATCAAGATAGTCTCCGGTCTCAACACCCGGCCTTACGCCCGGTATAAAACCGCCACTTCTCTTAAGGTCATCTGCCATTTTATTGGTAGGTACCGTAATTGCGGTGTAAAAGTACGTAAAAATTATAATTAATAACGCAAAAACCACATTGTAAGCCAAACCGAACACATTTTGAAAACTTGATGTGATGGTTTGTGCCGCATCAGACTTAGAAAGTCCTGCTAATGCAGCAGGTATAAACATAATAGCCTGGGCAAAGATAATAGGCATAACTCCCGAAGCATTAAGCTTTAAAGGAATCCATTGCCTGTTACCACCAAACATATCCTGCTCAAAGTCGCCCGAAGCCGTGCGCCTTGCATATTGTACAGGTATTTTTCTTACCGCCATTATCATTAAGATACAAGCAATAATTATAACAAGCCATACAACAATTTCAAGAAGCAATTTTAACGGACCACCATTGTTTTCTGTTACTACAGAAGTAAACTCCTGTACAAAAGCCTGTGGCATCCTCGCAATAATACCCACAAGGATTAATAAAGATATACCATTACCAATACCTTTATCTGTAATCTTTTCACCCAGCCACATAGCAAATACGGTACCGGTTGTTAAGATAACTACAGATGAGAAAAGGAAAGGAAATGAATCAGACGGTAAAAGGAAAGCCTCACCTGGCAACGTCCTGTAAAGGTTATAGATATAACCAGGACCCTGAACCAGGGTGATTAATATTGTTAACCAGCGTGTAATCTGGTTAAGCGTTTTCCTGCCGCTTTCTCCTTCTTTCTGTAATTTTTGCAGATAAGGAACAGCAATACCCATTAACTGCACCACAATAGATGCAGAGATGTACGGCATAATACCCAATGCAAATACAGATGCCTGCGAGAACGCACCACCTGTAAATACATCAATTAACCAGCCTATACCACCCTGGGTTTGTTTAGTTAAATTTGTTAGCCCTGTAGCATCAATACCAGGAAGGGTTACGTGTGCACCAAAACGGTACACAAGCAACAATCCTAAAGTAACTAAAATTCTGTTTTTTAGCTCTTCTATTTTCCAGACATTGGCAAATGCTTCAAAAAATTTTTTCATAAGGCTTTCTTAGATTATAAACTTATAACTTCACCACCAGCAGCTTCAATAGCCGCTTTTGCGGTAGCAGTAAATTTGTGGCCACTTACTTTAAGTTTGGCCTTAAGCTCTCCTCTTCCCAAAATTTTCACCTTTTCATTTTTAGTAGCAAGGCGGCTGCCTACAAGTACTGCAAAATCTACAGTATCTGTAACAACGCCATTATCTACAAGAGCCTGAAGTGTGTCTAGGTTAACACCTGCATATTCCTTACGGTTGATATTTGTAAAACCAAATTTAGGAACACGTCTTTGAAGTGGCATCTGGCCACCTTCAAAACCTATTTTCTTAGAGTAACCAGAGCGCGATTTAGCACCTTTATGGCCACGGGAAGCAGTGCCTCCTTTACCAGATCCTTCGCCCCTGCCTAATCTTTTGTTTTTATTGTGAACCGAACCTTCAGCAGGTTGTAAGTTACTTAAATCCATTTCCTGTAATTGTTAGTTAGCTTCTTCTACAGAAACTAAGTGTTTAACTTTATTTACCATTCCAAGGATAGCAGGAGTTGCATCGTGCTCAACAACCTGACCAACTTTGCGCAGGCCCAGCGATTCAAGAGTAAGTTTCTGCGTTTGAGGGCAGTTGATCTTGCTCTTTACTTGTTTTACTTTAATTTTTCCCATGATTTCCTTTGGATTAACCTTTAAATACTTTTTCTAAAGAAACACCTCTTTGTTTTGCAACAGTTAGAGCACTTCTCATTTGAAGCAGCGCATCAAAAGTAGCTTTAACAACGTTGTGAGGGTTTGAAGATCCCTGAGATTTTGATAATACATCATGTATGCCTACCGATTCAAGAACCGAACGTACAGCACCACCTGCAATTACACCGGTACCATGAGAAGCCGGCATAAGCAGTACACGTGCACCACCAAATTTACCTTTTTGCTCATGAGGTACAGACTGTCCTGATAATGGTATTTTTACAAGGTTTTTCTTAGCATCTTCAACCGCTTTAGCAATAGCTTCAGATACGTCTTTAGATTTACCAAGACCATGCCCTACCACACCATTCTCGTCTCCTACAACTACAATCGCGCTAAAGCCGAAAGCTCTACCACCTTTTGTAACTTTAGTAACACGGTTTACACTAACCAAACGATCTTTTAATTCAAGACCGCTTGGTTTTACCAGTTCTACATTTTTATAACTATGATACATAATTTATTAAAATTTAAGTCCGGCTTCTCTGGCGCCTTCAGCTAATGATTTAACACGTCCGTGGTAAAGATATCCACCTCTGTCAAAAGTGATGGTCTCAATACCGGCTTTCAAAGCTTTCTCTGCAATAAGTTTTCCAACAGATGCAGCAGTTTCTATATTAGTACCTTTAGTAATACCTGCTTCTCTCGAAGAGGCTGATGCCAAAGTTACTCCATTTTTGTCATCTATGATTTGCGCATAGATTTCTTTATTACTTCTAAAAACAGAAAGTCTTGGTTGAGCAGCAGTTCCGCTTACAATCTTCCTGATTCTGAACTTTATTCTTGTTCTTCTTTCAGATTTTGATAATGACATAGTCTTAATTTTTAAGCTGATTTACCTGCTTTTCTCCTCAATACCTCACCTACAAACTTAACACCTTTTCCTTTGTAAGGTTCTGGTTTGCGGAAACCTCTGATTTTCGCAGCTACCTGGCCTAAAAGTTGTTTATCGTGAGAAGCCAATTTGATGATTGGATTTTTACCTTTTTCTGATACTGTTTCTACAGTAACTTCAGGCACTACATCAAGAACGATGTTGTGAGAGAATCCAAGCGCTACATCCAGTCTTTGTCCCTGGTTAGAAGCCCTGTAACCTACACCTACAAGCTCAAGTTGTTTTGTAAAGCCTTCAGATACACCAATAATCATGTTATTGATTAGTGATCTGTATAAACCGTGTTTAGATCTTTCGTCTTTATGGTCAGAAAATCTTTCCACTATTACCTGGCCATCCTCGATTTTAACAGATACATCTGAAAATTCCTGAGTAAGCTGGCCTTTTTTTCCTTTTACTGTAACAATGTTACCGTTAACCTCTACAGTTACACCGGCTGGTATTGCCACTGGATTTTTACCTATTCTTGACATCGTATAAGTCTTTTTATTAGTATACGTAGCAAATTACTTCTCCACCAACGTTTTCCTGTTTTGCCTGTTTTCCAGTCATCAAACCTCTTGATGTGGACACAATTGCAATACCTAATCCGTTAAGGATCCTTGGAAGGTTAGAAGCACCTGCATATTTACGTAAACCCGGTTTACTAATTCTCTGGATATCTTTAATTACAGACTCTTTAGTATCTTTATCATACTTAAGAGCTATTTTGATGGTGCCTTGTACAGCATTGTCATCAAACTTGTAGCTTAAAATATATCCCTGGTCGAATAAAATCTTTGTGATCTCTTTTTTAAGGTTAGATGCAGGGATCTCTACCACTTTGTGGTTAGCCCTTACTGCATTTCTAATCCTTGTCAAAAAATCTGCTATAGGATCTGTATACATTTTTTTTCCTTTTAAAACTTAAATTACCAACTTGCCTTTTTAACTCCCGGTATCAATCCATTATTGGCCATTTCACGGAAAGTAACACGTGATATACCGAATTGACGCATATAGCCCCTTGGTCTTCCTGTAAGTTTACAACGGTTGTGTAAACGTACCGGAGAAGCATTTTTTGGTAATTTCTGCAGGCCTTCATAATCTCCGGCTTCTAATAAAGCTTTCCTTTTATCTGCATACTTTGCTACCGTAGCCTGCCTTTTTACCTCACGGGCTTTCATTGATTCTTTAGCCATATCTTAATTCTTTTTAAAAGGTAATCCTAATTCTGATAATAATGACTTCGCTTCTTTATCTGTTTGTGCAGAAGTTACAAAGGTAATATCCATACCTGATATTTTGTTAACTTTATCAATATCAATTTCAGGGAAAATGATCTGTTCAGTTACACCAAGGTTATAATTACCCCTACCGTCAAAGCCAGTAGCTTTAATTCCGCTAAAATCTCTTACACGTGGTAGAGCAGATGTAACTAACCTATCAAGGAATTCGTACATTCTTTCGCCACGTAAAGTTACTTTAGCACCAATAGGCATACCTTTTCTTAGTTTAAAAGACGCAACGTCTTTTTTAGAAATGGTAGAAACTGCTTTTTGTCCAGTAATTTTTGTTAACTCGTCTACTGCATGATCGATTAATTTCTTATCCGATACAGCTGCACCTACGCCGCGGCTTAAAACGATTTTTTCAAGTTTAGGAACCTGCATTACGTTTTTATAGCCAAATTCTTCTGTAAGAGCCGGGATAACCCTGCTCTTATATTCATCTTTTAGTCTTGGTATATAAGCCATCACTATAGTACTTGATTAGATTTTTTTGAAAATCTCACGTTTTTATCTCCTTCTTTCCTAACTCCCGTTTTTGTAGTTTCCTTAGTTTTAAGGTCTACAAGTGCAAGGTTAGAGATATGGATAGGAGCCTCTTTCTTCACGATACCACCCTGAGGGTTTTTAGCGCTTGGCTTAGTATGTTTAGACACCATGTTAGTGCCTTCAACTATCGCTTTGTTCTTTTCACGAAGAACACGAAGTACTTTACCTTCAGAACCTTTGTGGTCTCCGGCCATTACTCTTACTGTGTCTCCTGATTTTATCTTTAGCTTTGTCATCTGTAAAATCAATTAAAGCACTTCTGGTGCTAATGATACAATTTTCATGAATTGTTTTTCACGAAGTTCTCTTGCTACAGGACCAAAAACGCGGGTTCCCCTCATTTCACCAGCAGCATTTAACAATACGCAAGCGTTATCGTCAAACCTGATATATGAACCGTCGGCTCTTCTCACTTCTTTTTTGGTACGTACAACAACTGCGGTAGATACTGCACCTTTTTTTACGTTTCCGTTTGGTGTTGCATCTTTAATAGATACCACAATTTTATCTCCAACAGAGGCATAACGACGTTTCGTTCCTCCTAATACACGGATAGTTAAAACTTCTTTAGCTCCCGTGTTGTCTGCTACTTTTAGTCTAGATTCCTGTTGTACCATAATTACTTCGCTCTTTCAATGATTTCAACTAATCTCCAACATTTTGTTTTACTTAAAGGTCGTGTTTCCATGATCTTTACTGTATCTCCAATGTTACAGTTGTTTGTTTCGTCGTGTGCAACATATTTCTTAGTTTTTAACACGAACTTACCATATAACGGGTGTTTTACTCTTCTTGTTTCAGAAACAACAATGGATTTTTCCATTTTATTGCTTGTAACAACACCTACTCGTTCTTTTCTTAAATTTCTTTTTTCCATCTTTCAGCAGACTACAATTATTGTAACTCTCTTTTGCTTAGCTCAGTGGCTACTCTCGCGATAGACCTTCTTACAGTTCTTATCTGTAATGGGTTCTCTATAGGAGAAATAGCATGGGCTGATTTTAGGTCGGCATATGTTTTCTGTAACTCACCAAGTTTACCTTGTAACTCAGCTGCAGATAGATCTTTAATGTCTGATTGTTTCATAATGAATTGTGATTATGCTTCGAAATCTCTAGCAACAATAAACTTAGTTTTTACAGGAAGCTTTTGTGCTGCAAGACGTAAAGCCTCTTTTGCAACAGATAAAGGAACTCCTCCTATTTCAAACATTATTTTTCCTGGTTTTACAACTGCAGCCCAAAATTCTACTGCACCTTTACCTTTACCCATCCTTACCTCAAGAGGTTTTTTGGTAATAGGTTTATCCGGAAATATTTTAATCCACAATTGACCTTCCCTTTTCATAAAACGGGTTGCCGCAATACGGGCAGCCTCGATTTGGCGGGAAGTGATAAAAGACGAATCTAAAGATTTTATACCAAACATACCGTTAGAAAGCTCATGGCCTCTTTGAGATATGCCCTTCATTCTACCTTTCTGTACCTTACGGTATTTTGTTCTTTTAGGCTGTAACATTTTTCTTTAGTTTAAAATAATTACTTTCGTTTGCGTTGGTTTGCACGGTCTCCACCTGGCCTGTCGCCATTTGGCCTGCCATTACCTGGCCTGCCGCCTTGTGGCCTGTCGTTACGGTCCTGAGATCCTGAAGGTTTAGACTGTTTTTTGTCCATTCCTACTAACGGGGAAAGATCTCTTTTTCCATAAACTTCACCTTTCATTATCCACACCTTAATACCCATCCTACCATAAGTAGTGTGAGCCTCGGCAAGTGCATAATCAATGTCCGCCCTGAAAGTTGATAGAGGAATCCTACCTTCTTTGAACATTTCAGAACGTGCCATTTCGGCACCGTTCAAACGGCCTGAGATCATTACCTTAATACCTTCTGCATTCATACGGATTGCAGCGGCAATAGCCATTTTAATAGCCCTTCTGTAAGAGATACGGCTTTCAATCTGACGGGCAATACTTGTACCTACTAAGTAAGCATCAAGCTCTGGCCTTTTAATTTCAAAGATGTTGATTTGAACCTCTTTGTCAGTAACTTTCTTAAGTTCCTCTTTTAGCTTGTCTACCTCCTGGCCACCTTTACCGATAATGATACCGGGACGGGCAGTGGTGATAGTAACGGTTACAAGCTTAAGGGTTCTTTCGATTATTACCTTAGACACACTTGCTTTAGATAAACGGGCATGGATATATTTCCTGATTTTGTGATCTTCGGCAAGTTTATCGCCGTAATCATTTCCACCATACCAGTTAGAATCCCAACCCCTGATGATACCAAGGCGATTTCCTATTGGATTTGTCTTTTGTCCCATAACTGTTTATGAATTGCTTTGTGTGTTGTTGTTAATAGCTCCAAGCACGATTGTAACGTGGTTTGAACGTTTTCTTATTCTGTGAGCACGTCCTTGTGGTGCCGGCCTAAGCCTTTTTAGCATCATCCCTCCGTCTACTCTTATCTCTTTTACAAAAAGACCAGCTTCTTCCAGGTTACCATCTTCATTCTTTTGCTGCCAGTTATTGATAGCTGATAACAAAAGTTTCTCAAGTTTACGAGAAGCTTCTTTTGTACTGAACTTTAATATATTAAGAGCTAATTCTACCTTCTTGCCTCTTACTAAATCTGCAACTAAACGCATTTTACGAGGTGAAGTAGGGCAGTTATTTAGCTTGGCAAAAGCAATAGACTTGTTAGCCTCTTTTCTTGCATCTGCGGTTTCTCTTTTACGAACTCCCATTGCTATTATTTTTTACCTTTATTTTTAGCACCAGCGTGACCTCTAAAAGAGCGCGTTGGCGAAAATTCTCCTAATTTATGACCTACCATGTTCTCTGTAACGTAAACCGGAACGAATTGACGCCCGTTGTGTACTGCGATAGTCTGCCCAACAAAATCGGGAGTAATCATAGAAGCGCGAGACCATGTCTTAACAACTCCTTTGTTACCTTTCTCGATATTTTCCTGAACTTTCTTTTCTAATTTATAGTGAACGAAAGGTCCTTTCTTTAATGAACGTGCCATATCTTATCTATTATTTCTTTCTACGTTCTACGATATACTTATTACTCGGGTTAACTTTAGAACGAGTTCTGTAACCTTTAGCCGGAATACCCTTCCTTGAACGTGGATGACCACCAGAAGAACGTCCTTCACCACCACCCATTGGGTGATCTACAGGGTTCATCGCTACCGGTCTTGTTCTTGGCCTTCTTCCTAACCAACGTGATCTACCGGCTTTACCAGAAACGATCAATTGGTGATCTGAGTTAGAAACAGCTCCAATAGTTGCAGTACAGGTTAAAAGGATTAACCTTGTTTCTCCTGAAGGCATTTTGATTGTAGCATATTTTCCATCTCTTGCCATAAGCTGGGCAAATGTACCTGCACTACGTGCAATTACAGCTCCCTGGCCAGGACGTAGTTCGATACAAGATATAACAGTTCCCAGAGGAATTTTACTTAATGGTAAAGCGTTACCAATTTCCGGAGGAGCAGTTTCTCCTGAAGAAATTGTTTGGCCAACCTGAAGTCCGTTCTGAGCAAGGATATATGTTTTTTCTCCATCTGCATAAAACAGCAGAGATATAAATGCTGAACGGTTAGGATCATACTCGATTGTTTTAACTATTGCAGGAACTCCCGCTTTAGATCTTTTAAAATCGATAATACGATACCTTTGTTTGTGACCACCGCCTGTATAACGCATGGTCATTTTTCCTTGACTATTTCTACCGCCTGAGTTTTTTTTCGGTGCGATCAATGAACGCTCCGGCTTATCAGTTGTAATAGTGTCAAAGCTATTAACAACTCTAAAACGCTGACCCGGGGTAATAGGTTTTAATTTTCTAACTGACATGTCTTATTAGATATTGTTGTAAAAATCTATTGTTTCTCCTTCTTTTACCTGAACAATTGCTTTTTTGTAAGCGTTTGTTTTTCCTGAGATTAAACCACTCTTAGTGTATTTAACCGATCTATCAGCCCTGTAATTCATAGTGTTAACTTCTACAATAGAAACACCATAAGCAGCCTCAACAGCTAACTTAATTTGTATCTTATTTGCTCTCTTGTCAACAATAAAACCAAAACGGTTAAAAACTTCACCGTCCTTAGTAATTTTTTCAGTAATGATAGGTTTAATTATGATACTCATAGCCTATTATTTGCTTAAATTTTCTTCAATTCCTTCTAAAGAGTCTTCTAAAAGAACTAAACTATTCGCGTGTAATATAGCGTAAGTATTTAATTCTGAAGTAGTTACCACGTTAGCAGCCTTTAAATTGCGTGAGGACAAATATACATTTTTATTTGTATCGCCCAACACAATTAGAGATTTTTTATTTTCTAACCCTAAAGCTTTCAAAAAGTTAATGAAATTTTTGGTGTTTGGAGTTTCGAATTCGAAGTTCTCTACAACAACTACATTACTCTCTTTTGCTTTCATTGAGAAAGCTGACTTTCTCGCTAAACGTTTAAGGCTTTTGTTTAATTTAAAAGAGTAACTTCTTGGCCTTGGGCCAAAAACTGTACCTCCACCTTTAAACAAAGGGTTTTTTGCACTACCGGCACGGGCTGTACCTGTACCTTTTTGCTTCTTGATTTTACGCGTACTACCGGCTACCTCTGCTCTTTCTTTAGCTTTATGGGTACCCTGCCTTTGATTAGCAAGATATTGCTTTACATCAAGGTATACAGCGTGCTTATTAGGCTCAATTGCGAATACTGAATCAGAAAGAGTGATCGTCCTGCCAGTTTCTTTTCCGTTGATATCTAATACTTTTACTTCCATTACTTCTGAATGATTACGTAAGAGTTTTTGTGTCCAGGTATCGCACCTTTAATCACAAGCAGGTTCTTATCAGCCACTACTTTTAAAACTCTAAGGTTTTGTACTGTTACATTGTCTCCTCCTGTTCGTCCTGCCATGCGCATTCCTTTGAATACACGTGAAGGATATGATGATGCTCCTACAGAACCCGGCGCCCTTAATCGGTTATGCTGACCATGCGTAGCCTGACCAACACCACCAAAACCGTGGCGTTTTACAACACCCTGGAAACCTTTACCTTTAGATACACCCTGTACATCTACAAATTCGCCTTCAGCGAAAAGATCTACAGAAACTACATCACCTAATTTGTACTCTGTTACAAACTCACGGAATTCAACGACTTTTTTCTTAGCAACAGTACCTGCCTTTTTAAAGTGGCCGGCGGCCGCTTTAGTAGCATGTCTTTCTGCTTTGTCATCGAAACCAAGTTGCAACGCTTCATACCCGTCTACCTCTTTGGTTCTGACTTGGGTAACAACGCACGGTCCAGCTTCGATCACTGTGCACGGAATGTTTTTTCCGTTCTCATCGAAAATACTGGTCATGCCGATTTTTCTACCAATTAACCCAGACATAAATTATTGTTATTAATTATTAATTCCCTTCAATTTATAATAGCGAATACTATAAACAGGGGTGCAAAAGTAATTATTATATTTAGATTATCAAACAGTTACACAAAATAAAATGTAAGAAACTTTAAATATTTAATTCTGTAAGTAAAAACAACTTAAATCAAAAGGGTTAAAGGCCAAAAATAGCAATGAAAAATCTCCAAAGCATTGCTGCTCTGAAGATTTATAAATAAGTTATTTATATACATACAATTTAGTACAGCCACTAATTTTTAAGAACACCTTTACTTTTATGAGCATACAATAAAATTGCAGGAGCTACAAGATCACCTTTTTGCAGCGCAGTGTAAAACAGGGTGACAAAATCATAATTAAGCATCCGGTTAGAATTAACAATACTATCTGTATACTTCTTAACATTTAAAGCATACATCCTTGAATACCATTCCAGCTTATCAGATAACTGAAATTCACTTTTGTTTGCTTATCCTGCTTTGGGGCAAACGCCACACTCTTTTCGTGATAGTAGCCTAACAACTGCATCTATATAAACATCTTTTTAGCAGCCGGAAAATAAATACTATCAGGCAACACCACTCCTACCCTGCCTTATCCTTGGGCTTAGGTATAAAGTATCTGTTTAATGAAGCAATTCACCCGGTTCTGCAAAATGATGCCCCTCATAAAATAACATTACCCTCAAAGAGTGAGTAGCTAACATTTTCAACAAATTCCTAAGCATCCGCATAAATATAAAAATGTTCTAAACACAGGATTACTTAAGCAACAGTAAACAATGGGTTGATTAACACTCTCATTAAATATACTTTTTAATAAAATACATCTATTTTAACACCGCAACTATATAACACAAAAAAGCCCCACACCATAAGGCGTGGGGCTCATTATATAAAGCGAATTTATCACACTTTTATTTCAACTTCTACACCACTTGGAAGCTCTAATTTCATTAGGGCATCAATAGTTTTAGAAGAAGAGCTATAGATGTCAAGTAGCCTTTTGTAAGAGCTAACTTCAAACTGCTCCCTTGATTTTTTATTTACGTGCGGAGAACGCAGTACCGTAAAAATCTTTTTGTGGGTAGGTAATGGAATAGGACCCGTTACCACAGCGCCTGTACTTTTTACAGTCTTAACGATCTTCTCTGCAGACTTGTCTACAAGGCTATGATCGTACGATTTTAATTTTATTCTGATTTTTTGACTCATTTTCTTAAGAATTAAGCGTTGCCTTTAGCTTTTTTGATAACTGCTTCCGAAATATTCGAAGGCGTTTCTGAATAGTGTGAAAACTCCATTGTTGAAGTTGCCCTACCTGAAGAAAGTGTTCTTAGCGTAGTTACATAACCAAACATTTCTGATAGTGGAACAAAAGCTTTGATGGTTTTAGCACCAGCCCTGTCGCCCATGTCATTAACCTGGCCACGACGACGGTTAAGGTCACCCACGATATCACCCATGTTCTCTTCCGGTGTAATTACTTCCATTTTCATTATCGGCTCAAGGATAACAGCTCCGGCAGCACGGCCAGATTCTTTGTAACCCATTTTTGCAGCTAATTCAAAAGAAAGCGCATCAGAATCCACAGGGTGGAAAGATCCGTCTAACAAAGTAACTTTAAGGCTATCCACTTCGTATCCTGCAAGAGGACCTTGTTTCATAGCAGCTTTAAATCCTTTCTCGATAGATGGAATATATTCTTTAGGAACGTTACCACCTTTTACCGAGTTTACAAACTGAAGACCTACAACACCTTCGTCTGCCGGCTCAATAATAAACACGATATCAGCAAATTTACCACGACCACCAGATTGTTTTTTGTAAACTTCCCTGTGTTGCGCCTTTTTAGTAAACGCTTCTTTATATTCAACCTGAGGCTCGCCCTGGTTAACTTCTACTTTAAACTCACGACGCATCCTGTCTACAAGGATATCAAGGTGAAGCTCACCCATACCCGAGATGATAGTCTGGCCTGAAGCCTCATCAGTCTTAACAACGAAAGTAGGATCTTCTTCAGCAAGTTTTGCTAAAGCCATACCCATTTTATCTACGTCAGCTTTTGTTTTAGGTTCAATAGCGATACCAATTACCGGAGCAGGGAAATCCATACTCTCAAGTACTATTGGATGTTTCTCGTCACAAAGTGTATCTCCTGTTTTGATATCTTTAAATCCTACAGCAGCTCCAATATCACCAGCCTCGATATAATCGATTGGGTTTTGCTTGTTAGCGTGCATCTGGTAGATACGGGAGATACGTTCTTTATTATTAGAACGCGTATTAAGAACGTAAGAACCTGCATCAAGACGGCCAGAATAAGCACGGAAGAATGCAAGGCGACCTACGTAAGGGTCAGTAGCAATTTTAAATGCAAGAGCAGCAAACGGCTCTTTTACATCTGGCTTACGAAGAATTTCTTCGTCAGTATCAGGGTTTGTACCGATGATACCTTCTTTATCCATTGGAGAAGGAAGATATTTACATACAGCATCAAGCATGAACTGAACACCTTTGTTTTTAAATGAAGAACCACATATCATTGGTATGATAGACATATCAATGGTAGCTTTACGTAAAGCATTGTTTATCTCATCTTCTGTGATTGAATTTTCGTCTTCAAAGAATTTCTCCATTAAAGTCTCATCATAATCAGCAACAGCCTCTATAAGGGCAGCTCTGTACTCACGTACTTCGTCTACCATATCTTCCGGAATAGGCACGATATCAAAAGTAGCACCAAGTGTAGCATCATGCCATATAATAGCCTGATTTTTCACTAAGTCAACTACACCTTTAAAATCTTCTTCTTCACCAATTGGTAAAGTTATAGCTACCGCATTAGATTTAAGCATGTCTCTTACCTGCTGGCAAACAGCAAGGAAGTTAGAACCCTGGCGGTCCATTTTATTTACAAAGCCCATACGCGGCACCCTGTAGTTATCAGCAAGTCTCCAGTTAGTTTCTGATTGAGGCTCTACACCATCAACAGCACTAAAAAGAAACACTAACCCATCAAGAACCCTAAGAGAACGGTTTACCTCTACAGTAAAGTCAACGTGTCCCGGTGTATCTATAATATTAAAGTGGTAAGGAAGCGATTCAGGAAGTGTTTTACCTTGCTCTGTAGGGAAACTCCATGTACATGTAGTTGCTGCAGATGTAATAGTAATACCCCTTTCCTGCTCCTGTGCCATCCAGTCCATAGTTGCAGCGCCATCGTGCACCTCACCTATTTTGTGTGATTTACCAGTATAAAAAAGGATACGCTCAGTAGTTGTTGTTTTACCAGCATCAATGTGAGCAGCAATTCCTATATTTCTTGTATATTTTAAATCTCTAGCCATTTCTAATGTTTCTTTACGAATTAAAATCTAAAGTGAGAGAATGCTTTGTTAGCTTCTGCCATTTTATGAGTATCCATTCTCTTTTTAACAGCAGCACCTTCTTCTTTAGCCGCAGCTAAAACTTCAGATGCCAGTTTTTGAGCCATCGATTTCTCATTTCTTCTCCTTGCATAAAGAATCATCCATTTCATTGCCATAGATATCTTTCTGTCCGGACGAATTTGCATAGGTATCTGGAACGTTGCTCCACCTACCCTGCGGCTTCTTACTTCTACGTGAGGCATAACATTAGTTAATGCATCCTTCCAAGTTTCTAATGCTGATTTCTCTGCATCTTGCTTTTTAGCCTCTACGATTGCCATAGCATCATAAAATACTTTAAAAGCAGTTGATTTTTTACCATCCCACATTAGGTTGTTCACAAAACGTGTTACTAATTGGTCATTAAATTGGGGATCTGGTAAAAGAGGTCTTTTTTTGGCCTGTCTTTTTCTCATGTCTTTCTTTTAAAAGCGTTTACTAATTACTTCTTTTTACCTTTTGTAGGTGCCGCTGCTACCTGTCCTGGTTTAGGACGTTTTGCACCGTATTTAGACCTGCGTTGCGTTCTTCCTGCAACACCTGCCGTATCTAAAGCACCACGAACAATGTGATACCTTACACCAGGTAAATCTTTTACCCTACCGCCTCTAACTAATACTATCGAGTGCTCTTGAAGATTGTGTCCTTCTCCGGGAATGTATGCATTTACTTCATTACCATTTGTTAAACGCACCCTTGCAACTTTACGCATTGCAGAGTTTGGTTTTTTAGGTGTAGTTGTGTAAACACGTGTACAAACGCCCCTTCTTTGAGGACAAGAATCCAAAGCAGCCGATTTACTCTTCTTAGTTATCTGGGCTCTCCCTGTTCTTACTAATTGTTGAATTGTTGGCATAATTAATACTAAAAATTTCTTATGTTTAAATAACCCGCTTATTACGGGGCTGCAAATGTAGAAATTATAATTTACAAAACAAACCATAATTCATTAATTTTCAATCAACTCATACCTGTTATGTGTTGATTATATTTTTTAGGCATTTTTTGCGTTATTTGCATACCAACCTTTTTGCATTGAAACATTTTTTATTCATAACCTTATTTACCTTAATAACTTTTACTGCTAAAGGCCAAAATCTGCACCTTAAAATTGAAGGCAAAGATGCAGTAGAAACCAAAGTTATCGACTCCCTGTCATACAATAAACTGCATAACAATGCAAAATCTATAATAGACGAAACCTCACTACTATCTAAAAAACTATATTCGGCAGGCTATCTTGAAAACCGCGAATTAACACATCTCAAAACAAATGACAGCACTTTTGTATATTCTTACACCATAGGCAGCCGCACAAAGAGCCTGCATATTTATACAGGAAAATTAACACCGCAGGAAAAACTACTCCTTAATGTAAGTAAAGATACTTTAGTAATGTCACTGGGTGAAGTTGAAAACTTTATGAACACCAATATGGCATTGCTGGAAAAAAAAGGGTATTCATTAAGCTCTCTTCAACTTACCGGCTACAACCGCAAAAGCCGGTATCTTGCAGCAAATCTTATCGTGAAGATTGAAAAGCAACGCACACTTGACGATTTAGTTTTAGAAGGCTACCCAAAATTTCCTGATGGCATTCGTAAGAATATTTTAAAACAATACAAAGGCAAAACATTTAATAAGGAAAACCTGCAGCGTGTGTACGCCGATTTTAACGCCCTGCGTTTTGTAACCCAACCACGCTACCCCGAAATACTTTTTAAAACAGACACCACTAAAGTATATGTGTACCTGCAAAAAGCAAAACCTAATACCTTTGATGGCTTTATAGGTTTCAGTAATGATGACCAAAGTAAAGTACGCTTTAATGGTTATGTAGATTTACTCCTTAATAATGTACTAAACTCTGGCGAGAAATTTAATCTTTACTGGAAAAGCGACGGCAACAAGCAAACCACTTTTAATGTATCGCTGGAACTGCCTTACATGTTTAAAAGCCCGGTAGGAGCTAAGGCAAGCCTTAAAATATTTAAACAGGACAGCACATTTCAGAACACTGTGAGCGATCTAAACCTCGGATATTATTTTAGCTACAATTCAAAACTATATGCCGGTTACCAGCAAACGCAATCGGTAGATATTCAAAACACAAATACAGCCTCCATAGCCGACTTCTCTAACGCATTTTACACTTCCACTTACGAGTATACCTCCTATAATATTGATGATATTCTGTTTCCACAAAAAACATCATTATTCATTAAAGGAGGAGCCGGAAGCCGAGATGGCAAAACCGCGAGTAGCAGCCAGTATTTTGCACAACTTAACTTTTCGCACAACATTTACCTTAACAACCGGAATTTAATTAACATAAAAAACCAAACTTATTATTTAAAAAGTGACACCTATATTATTAATGAGCTGTACCGTTTTGGGGGGATAAATTCTATCAGGGGTTTTAACGAAAACAGCCTGCAGGCAAATATGTATAGTGCCCTAATGGCAGAGTACCGCTATGTTCTTGCGCCAAACATGTATGTACACACCATTACAGACTATGGTTACTATCAGGACGAAACCGCAAAAACTGAAGATAATTTACTGGGGCTTGGCTTTGGTTTTGGTTTATTTACCAATACAGGGCTTTTTAACATAATATATGCAAATGGCTCCACAAAAGGACAAACCATAAAGCTTTCAAACTCAATAGTTCACCTGAGTTTTAAAGCATCATTTTAACATTTATTTAAAATATAATTACCGTACACCATAACTTTATCTAAAATTTATCATAAAATTGTTGTTTTCGTTAAGTTAAATTCAGATATTTGATATTGACTAACTCAATTAATAATCGATGAAAACAAGGCTTCATGTTTTGCTAACACTGCTATGCACGTTAGTGATGCAAATTTCATTTGCACAGGAAAGAACAGTTTCTGGAACTGTTACCGACGGAACCGGGTTACCCGTACCCGGTGTTAATGTGGTAATTAAAGGAACTACCACAAGTACCCAAACCGATTTTGACGGTAAATTTCAAATTCAGGCCACTTCGGCCCAAACATTGGTCTTCAGTTTTCTTAGCATGGAAACCCAGGAAATCAAGGCAACTTCTACAAACGTAAACGTGAGCATGAAAGACTCTTCAATACAACTTGAGGGTGTTATTGTTACCGCTGTAGGTATTAAAAGAGAAAAAGCATCGATAGGTGCTGCCACTACAACCCTAAAGTCTGCCGAGATCAACAAAGGTTCGCAGGGTAACATTGCAGACGCCATAAAAGGTAAGGTTGCAGGTGTTGTAATTTCGAGTGCCTCTACAGATCCCGGAGCATCTTCGGGTGTAATTATCAGGGGTTTTAGCTCATTAGGAGGTACCAACCAGCCACTATATGTAGTAGATGGTATTCCTATTAATGACCAGTCTAATTATTCCAGCAGCCTTAATGGCGGATATGATTTTGGACGCGGATCGGCTGATATCAACCCTAATGATATCGAGAGCATGACCATTCTTAAAGGAGCCTCTGCGACAGCCCTTTACGGCTCAAGGGCTGCAAATGGTGTAATCATGATCACTACTAAAAAAGGTAAAGCCGGTAAACTTGCTGTGGATTTCTCTACAACAACTTTCTTTACAAGTATTTTAAGAACTCCTAAATACCAAAATGAGTTTGGCCAGGGATGGGATGGCGTTCACAGGCTTGACGAAAATGGTTCATGGGGACCAAGATTTGACGGACAGGTTAGGCCTTGGGGGCATATTGTTGACAACTCTCAGCAAATAAAACCATTCTCATTCCAAAAAGATCAGCTTGAAAACTTTTTCGATACAGGATCTTCAACACTAAACACACTATCTGTTGCAGGTGGATCCGGAGATTCTACAGTACGCCTCTCTTATTCAAACACGAATCAAAATGGTATTTATCCTACAGATTCTGACTCATTTGAAAGAAATACACTTGGACTTACAGGGGCTACTAAAGTGGGCAAAGTAAGCATAAGCGGTAATTTAAATTATGTTAATACAAATGGCAGCTCTGTTGCTACCGGCCAGGGACTAACGGCTTACAACAACTTAATGCAAATTCCTACCGATATTCCTATCGTGGCATTTAAAGACTATAACAATAAATTTTACAACAACGATAATTACTATACCCCTTATGGCGTAGTAAATCCGTACTTTTCTTTGAATAAAAACGGAAGCAACTATAACAAAGAGCGTTTTTACGGATCAGTAGAGCTTTCTTACGAGTTTAATTCATGGTCTAACTTTAGCTACCGCTTTGGTATTGATACATTCTCTGATTTATCAAGAATATGGACCGCAAGGGTAGACAATACCCCGGGCAGCTACAACGACGCCACAACAAGCGAAACCGCGGGCACGTATAGCGAAGCATCAAATTCATTCAAACAGTTAAACCACGATTTACTTTACAATTTAAACTTTAAATTAAGCGAGAAATTTGATCTTGCTTCGTCTTTTGGTTTTAATAGTAACTCCCGTAAAGGAAACGGTTTTACAGCAAGTGTATTAAGCCAGGATATACCCGATTTTTACTCGTTCTCTAACAGTGCACTTATACCCACAGTTGCTTCTGCAAGAAATTCAAGAAGGCTATACGGTGTTTATAACTCAACTACATTATCTTTTAATGAACAATTATATTTAACGGCTAACGTAAGAAACGACTGGTATTCTACTCTGCCTAAGGCTAACAGGTCTGTTTTATATGGTGGTATTAACTCGAGCTGGATATTTACCAATACATTTAAGGGCATAAACAAAGTTGTAAACTACGGTAAATTAAGGGTGGGTTATGGAGAAACCGGTGTAGATACCGACCCTTACCAGGTAGCATCTGTTTACACACTTACAGGAACCGATAATCAGGGGTTTGGAACGATTGCGTTACCAATTAACGGGATTACAGGTTATGGCGTGGGTAACAGGCTTGCAAACTACAACCTGAAACCGGAAAGAAGAAAAGAGTTTGAGGTAGGTATGGAAGCTTCATTCTTTGATAATTTATTCTCTTTTGACGTTACTTACTACGATGCAAAGGTAAAAGACCAAATATTACCACTACCCTTAGCACCAAGTTCGGGATACACAAGCCAAACGGCTAACGTGGGTACACTATCTAATAAGGGTTTTGAGGCATTACTTACCATAAACTTTTTAAAAGGTAAAAACGACGGCTTTGGCTGGACTACCACAGCAAACTTTGCCACTAATAATACTAAACTGGAAGAACTTGACCCAAGGTTAACGCAGGTAGCCTTAGGAGGATTAAGTACAACATCGCTTATAGCGAGGCCGGGGCAACCTGTAGGCCTTATATATGGCAGTGTGCCGGAAAGAGATCCTAACGGAAACATTGTGGTAGACGCTAATGGTGTACCGGTAGCATCTACAACACAGCAGGTATATGGAGATACACAGTATGATTATACATTGGGTATAGGCAACAGGTTTTCATGGAAAGGAGTGTCGCTTGATTTTACATTTGATATTCGCCAGGGTGGCTTAATGTACTCTCGTACTGCTGAAATTACTCGATTTACAGGAAACTCTATAACTACTACTTATAATGACAGGCAACCATTTATTGTTCCAGGATCTGTAGTAAAAACAACTAACCCTGATGGGTCTGTATCTTATGCTCCCAACACAACACCGGTAGATTCTGATCATCAGGATGATTATTATTCTGCTGTGGCAAATGACAGGGCAAATGTTATAGACAAATCGTTCATTAAACTTAGGGAGGTAATTTTAAATTATAATTTTCCTGCTAAAATGCTCGAAAAAACATTTATCCAGAACCTATCAGTTTCTTTAATTGGGCGAAACCTGTTCTTATGGACACCAAGAAATAATCAGTTCATAGACCCGGAAACTTCAACTTTTGGTACTGATCTTCAGAGCCAGTTTGGAGAATTTAGTGCTAACCCTTCAACAAGAAGTTACGGCTTTAGTTTAAAAGCTAACTTTTAATAAAAAAAACTATGAAAAATATATTTAGAACAGTCATACTCTTTTCTGTCGCGGCATTTGTTTCGTGTAGCGATGAACTGGATATCAATACGAATCCTAACAATCCACCGGCAATAACGGCAGGCCTTGCTTTATCATCTGCTGAGACTTCATTAATAACGGTTACCGGTGGCGATTTAACAAACCTTGGCGGTTTTTGGGCTCAATACTACACCCAGGCACCCAGTGCAGGTCAGTATAGGACATTAGATCAATATAATATAAACGTATCGTATGCCGACAGGTTATGGGCAGAAATTTATGCGGGTTGCTTAAACGACCTTAAATTTGTGGAACAAAATTCTGAAAGCACAGGCACAAGCCTTATTGCTGCTTCTCTAAGAGCATATACTTACCAGCTTTTAGTAGATCTTTTTGATGCTGTACCCTATGCCGAAGCACTACAGGGCGACCTTGGCATCATTACCCCACATGTTACTCCGGGTAATGAAATATATTTAGACCTGATTGCAAAAATTGATGCGGCACTTGCTGCTTACAGAGCAAACCCACAGGCGTCTGACGTGGGCAGTCAGGATTTAATTTATGGTGCTAACATGAATAACTGGATAAAATTTGCAAACACTTTAAAGCTAAAGCTTTATATCAGAATGGCCTATACCCCATCTGCAAATCCTGCTGCTGTTAATGCCCTTATTGCAGAAAATAATTTTATTACTACTGATGCTGCCTACACAAATTTCGCGACAAGTACAGATAAAACCAATCCTTTTTACGGTGTTCAGGTTTCAACAAACCAGTCAAATGTTGGCACAGGATTAGGCGATGTTAATAATATTGCAAGTAATTCATTAATGCAGTTTTACTCTCAAAATAACGATACAAGACGGGAAGCTGCTTATCGTTTTATTTTCAAACTTAATGATACAATCCCATCGGTTTACAAATCAATCCCTCAAGGATCGGGCGAAGAAAATGCTGGTACAGCAGCCGCTTACTCAAGGCCAAATATTCGCCCTAAAACACCCGTATTTTTAATGACCGTAGCAGAAAGTAATTTCCTTCAGGCAGAAGCACTTATACGCTATGCAGGCGGCGCTGGTGCTAAAGAAAAGTATGATGATGGCATAAAAGCTTCATTTACTACCTACCAAAATTACTTTTACATCGACAGAGAAGTAGCGGTAGAATCGACAAAATTCACTGCTACACCAGCAGAAATACAGGCTTTAATTGACGGTCCTTATGCTTATGTTGCAGGAAGCGATGTAGAAAGCACAGTAAGACAGGTAATCATCCAAAAGTGGGCAGCACTTTCTGCAGTTAATAATATCGAAGCGTATATTGAAACTACAAGGACTAAATTTCCTGAAGTGGTACCTGAAGGCACAGAAAATTATGCTATCGGAAATCGTATACCATCATTAACATCCGTATTTTCAGGAACGCAGGTACCAAGTATTTTGTTCTATCCGCTTAGCGAAGTTAACCGCAACCCGAACATTACACAGAGAGCATCATTAATCCAGAAGGTATGGTGGGACCAAAAATAAAACTATGAAAATCATGAAAAATATATTTAAAACAGGCATGCTGAGTACTCTTGGCCTCCTATTCATTTTAGTCTCGTGTACAGCAGACCCAATTACATCGACAGTTACTTATTATCCGGATATGACCTTTAATGGTGACAGGATAACTGTTTTAACTGAGGGTGATGCTTATGTAGAACAGGGAATTATTTCAAAAGCAAATGGAGTTGACCTTGAGGTTACAACAACAGGGTCTGAAGACGTGGACACAAGCACTCCGGGTGTATACGATGTATATTATTCTTCGGTTAATAGTGACGGATTCTCTAAAGAATTAAGGAGAACAGTAATTGTACTCAGCAATCAGCCAAGTACAGTAGACTTGTCCGGAACATTTTTTAGAAACGGTTTTGCAAATAATGTAACCCGTTTATCAGACAGGGTATATGTAGCTGATAACGCCGGAGGCGTAGATCCTGCGAACAGTGACAATGTAGATAATCTTGTTAAATTGACGTTCTATAATATTGATGATGTACGACTATACGCACCCTATCAGGAAGACACATCAAAATCCGGTCTCGACGTAGAAAGTAATATTGGAACTATTATTAGCCCAAATAATTTTACGTGGGTTATATATGCATCTGGTTTTTATGGAACCGCAGTAAGAAACTTTGTACGATAATAATAGAAAAATTAAAATTATGAGTAAACTTAATGTAAGAGCGATTGCCGCAGGATTGTTCACTGTAATTACAGCTGTTTCATGCGACAATAAAGGCTATGATGATTACGATGCCGGCGGCTCTAAAAGTGAAGCTATGAATGGCACATGGTTTATAGACATAGCAGATGTTGATGGAAATGTATTGGCAGAACATACGGTACACAAAACATTTGATGCTAACAATGGCAAGATGTATATAAGCGACCAGGTAGGAAGTTCTGATACTTATACAGGTTATTACCTGGTAAGTGAAGTAGACTATAACTTAAGCAACGAAACCTTTTCTGCTACAGGAGTTGATAACATTTCTGATGGCTCTAAAGTAACCATTACTAATGGTAAGATACTTAAAAATGCCGCTCACTCAAGGGCAGGAAATGTTGTTGACAGCATTTACTTTGAAGGTGAGTTTGATTATGACCCGGGCAATAAGGTAATATTTGCAGGACATAGAAAAACAGGCTTTCTTGAAGATGAATATTAGGCTTACGGCTTAATCTATAAAACCATCCTTTTAAAGGGTGGTTTTTTTTTATACCTTTGGCACATGGAAAAAGAACACCAGATATTTGGCATCAGGGCTATTATAGAAGCTATACATGCAGGTAAAGAAATAGATAAGGTTTTTATACAAAAGGATGCCCAAGGCGACCTTATGAAAGACCTTATGAAAGCTATGAAGCAAAAAAGCATAAACTTTAGCTATGTGCCGGTAGAAAAACTTAACCGCCTTACCCCTAACAACCACCAGGGCGCTGTAGCAACCATTGCTCCTATTGCTTTTTATACGTTGGAGAAAATGGTAGAAGAGGTTTTAGAAAGTGGTAAAACCCCTCTTTTCCTTATATTAGATCAACTATCTGATGCCCGAAATTTTGGTGCTATTATTCGTACAGCAGAGTGTACCGGTGTAAATGGTATCATTATACAAAAGCAGGGATCGGCACCCGTTAACGGCGATACCGTAAAAACATCTGCAGGGGCTGTATTTAATGTGCCTATTTGTAAAGTAGAGCATATTAAAGATGCTATTTTCCACTTGCAGGGATCGGGCATCAAGACGGTAGCTGCCACTGAGAAAACGGAGAGCAACATTTATGATCTTTCTTTAACCGAGCCGCTTGCCATAATAATGGGTAGTGAAGACCGTGGTATTAATCCATCGGTACTAAAAATTGTTGATGAAAAAGCAAAACTCCCTATGTTTGGAACAATTGGCTCGCTAAATGTATCTGTAGCTTGTGGAGCTTTTTTATATGAAGTAGTAAGGCAAAGGCAATAATCAGATTGTTTGATTATTAGACTTTAGATACGATTAAAGAGAGGGATTATTGAATATAAAATTTCGATAATCCCTTTACATTTTTATTGCTTAGTACGCTTTAATGAGTTCTTTTATAAGCTCCCGTACCTTAGGTTCGGCAGCACGGGCGGCAAGCAATACTTCTTCATGGCTTATACCTGCAACACTAGCCGGGGTATCGCCCATATCTGTTATTACAGAAATACCAAAACACTCCATATCCATGTGGCGTGCCACTATAACTTCCGGTACGGTACTCATACCCACACAATCTGCACCCAGAATTTTTACCATCCGGTATTCTGAAAGCGTTTCAAAAGTAGGCCCCTGTAACCCCAAATAGACGCCATCTTTTACTTCTATATTTTTAGCCGCAGCAATTTCTTTAGCTTTAACTACCATGGCACGACTGTAAGGTTCGCTCATATTTACAAACCGCGGGCCAAAGCGTTCGTCATTTGCTCCTCTTAAAGGATGCTCCGGCATCATATTAATATGGTCGTGGATTATAACCACATCGCCCACTTTATATTGCGGGTTTACCCCTCCCGATGCATTGCTTACCACCAGTTTTTGCACACCAAGCAGTTTCATGACCCTTACCGGGAAAGTAACCTGCTGCATAGAATATCCTTCATAGTAATGAAAACGCCCCTGCATTGCCACGACATTTACCGCGCCTACCTTGCCAAAAATAAGTCTACCTCCATGCCCTGCAACTGTTGTTACAGGAAAATTTGGCAACTCATTATAAGGTATAGAAAACTCAACATCTAGATCATCAGCAAAATTGCCAAGGCCAGACCCCAGTATTACACCATAATCTGGCTTAAAACTATAATTATCTGCAATATACTTAACTGTTTGCTGTACTTTGTCCCACATAATTTAAAATGGTATTATTAAAATCGCTTCCATTAATTATAAACTCGCTTTTAATAGGCAGGTAGTATAACCTGTTTGCAGGTAGCCTGCCTTTAAGTCGCATATAATCTTTTTCGGTAGTAATTATTATTTTAGTCTGCGCAATAGTATTTAACTCTTGTACCTCTATATCTGTAAAATCATGATGATCAGGATAGGTTAAACAATCATCGCCGTGTTCCATTAGATGATCAAAAAAAGGCTGTGGCTTTGCTATACCTGCCACAAGCACTTTTGGCGTATCAGAGAGGGTCAACAAATCTATCGTTTCTGTTTCAGAATATACTGCATCAGCATATGCAATAGCGGTAAAATATACTTTTTGGTAAGCAGTAGGCCTGAGTTTATTTATGATTAGACCTTGCTGTTCGACAGACAAATTTGGCGGGCATTTGGTCACAATAATTATAGATGCTCTCTTTGCTCCACTCCTGCTCTCACGCAGGTTTCCGGCCGGTAAAACATAATCGTTAGCATACAAATCTCCATACGCTGTAAGTACAATATAGAGTCCTGCTTTTACGCGGCGGTGCTGGTAAGCATCATCAAGCAAAATAATATCGGGCTTTGGCGATAAAGACAGAAGTTGCTCAATGCCATTTTTACGATTAGCATCTACCGCTACACGGATATCAGGAAATTTAGAATAAAACTGGTAAGGCTCGTCACCTATACTTTGCGCGTTGCTGTTAGCATCTGCTACTATAAAACCTTTAGATTTACGTTTATAACCACGGCTCAGTACGGCAACATAATATAAAGGCGAAAGCAACCGGATAAGATATTCTGTTTGCGGGGTTTTGCCGGTACCGCCCGTACTAAGGTTACCTACCGCTATAACGGGAACAGGAAAAGTATATGATTTATAAACCCCAATATTAAAAAACAGATTACGTATGGCTGTTACAAACCAGTAGATTAACGAAAACGGAAATAAAATTTTTCTTAAAAAATTCATATAGCTAAGATACTATAATAATTATTCTTTAAGGAAGTGTAAATAACAAGCTGCTGTAAATTGCGATTTATGTAAATGTATTCAAATTAAATTAGTGTTAATTTACCACAGAGCATGATTTTATAACACAAAAAATATTTATATATTAAAATGCATAAACTTTTACAGGAAACATTTGGATATGAAGCGCGTTTTTCATTTTTTTGCTGTGTCACATTTTAAATTAAAATTGCTACCATGAAAAAACTTATCCTTTCTGTTGCTTTATTGGCCGGAATAACTTTTATAGCCTGTTCTGATGAAGATAACGTATTCCCTACGGTAGCGTTTAGCGGTTGCCAAACTTGTGAAATAGCAGCAGATTCTCTTTCTAACCTGCCAAACGAAAACTACGACATATGTGTAGGCGCCGGTGATACTCTTGTTTATGTGGGCAGCGCAAATACAGGCATTCGCCCCGAACGTTACTTCCAGTTATTTTGTGATAATGCTTATGGCGAAGTTACAGATACTACTGTAATACCAGGCACACCAACAACTCCTAACTGTGTAACTTGCCAGGCGTACCGTGACTCTATAAACAATGTTACTGTGCCTGCTTATGAAGTTTGTAAAGCAGCTAATGGCAAAGCTGTAGTTAATGGTACAGAATTACCCAATGATTATGATACATATATGGCTGCTCAGGCAGCGAGTGGAAGAATCTGCCAATAGTTAAAAACAATATATATTTAAACTGCCCCATGTGGGCAGTTTTTTTTATTTACACCTTTAGCCCTACATTTTATATAGCATGAAAATAAAAGATATACTGGCAGTCCTGGAAACGATGGCACCACTGGCTTATGCCGAAGATTTTGATAATGTTGGCCTGCTTACCGGCAATGCAGATGCTGATGCTACAGGAGTTTTAGTATGCCATGATGCGCTTGAAGAGGTTATAGACGAGGCTATTACTAAAGACTATAATCTTGTGGTATGTTTTCATCCTATACTGTTTAACGGACTTAAAAAAATCACCGGTAAAAATTATGTAGAGCGTGCAGTAATAAAAGCCATAAAAAATGATATTGCTATTTATGCCGTACACACAGCCTTAGATAATCATAAACAGGGTGTTAATAAAATATTTTGCGATGTGTTAGGATTAACTAATACAAAAATACTTATTCCTAAGGAGGGTTTCATTAAAAAATTGGTAACCTATACCACACTTAATAATCATGAAGCTTTGCGCCAGGCATTATTTACAGCCGGGGCTGGGAGCATAGGCAATTACAGCAATTGTAGTTTTAACAGCAATGGCACCGGCACTTATAAAGGTAACGAGGACAGCAACCCACAAATTGGCAATCGTGGTGAATTTGTAGAAGCTAATGAAATTAGAATAGAGGTTACTTTTGAGAAACACTTAGAAAGCAAAATTTTAAAGGCACTTTTTGCCAACCATATATATGAAGAAGTTGCCTACGAAATTTATTCTCTAAACAATACCCACCAAAATATTGGCATGGGCATGACAGGCACTCTACCCCAACCTATGGGTGAAAAAGATTTCCTGCAATTTGTAAAAGACAAAATGGGTGCTCATGGTATAAGGCATAGTGCCTATACCGGTAAGCCTGTAAGCAAAGTCGCAGTGCTTGGCGGGTCTGGCAGTTTTGCTATTAAAGCTGCAATAACTGCAGGGGCAGATGTTTTTTTAACCGCCGACCTTAAGTACCATCAGTTTTATGAAGCGGAAGGAAGATTGCTTTTAGCCGATATTGGCCATTTTGAAAGTGAGCGCTATACCCAGAATTATATTGCCCAATATTTAGGTGCACATACGCAGGGAATAAGCATTAATGTAACGGAGGTTGACACCAATCCTGTAAAGTATTTGTAATATATTTAGGCAAATAACAGATTCCAAACAATTTTAAAGCCATCAATAAACCCTACTATAACCAATATTATAGCCAATAGCACTAAGCATAAAACTGCATAGCCAACTATTTCTGAGTCAAATGTTTGTTCAACATGAACCTTTGGGGTATTGGATCCAAAATGCTTTCTCTTATATGTGGGTATAGTACCTGCAACCAGTTTGCTGTTAAACTCTAAAGACTCCAGCTTGCGCTGCCCGTATTCTGACAGCTTGGATTTATCGCCCCTGAATATCAATTCTTTTAATATTTGGTTACCTGAATAATTCACAGATTTCTCATACATTTCGACACATTTTTTTATGCGCTCTTCGTCAGGCTTAGTTAATATCCAGTATTTACCCGCTGCATCATAAAAGCCGGCTTCATAATAGAGTTCAGCAAGCTTAAGCCAAATTTTCGGTTCATCAGGGTAATGCCCTAATAAATTTTTCAGCCTGTCAGCAGCCCTAAGCTTAAGCCCTTTACTTATTTCTACGTCAATTTTTAAAAGTTTATCCTGTAAATCCATCCTAAATCTAATTTGGTAATTTAAATATAAATTTATAGAAACACAACACATTTTAAGCTCTTTGCTCTTAACTTTAAAACTCCGTTACACAAAATATTATATAGTTGTTTATCTTACGAAAAAAATCATTAATTTTGCATTCATTTTATTGGGAATAAAATACAAATCCAGTTAAGTACATATAAATATGGCGAATATCAAGGAACTAAGTGTGGAAGACAAGTTAAGGGCACTTTATGATTTACAGTTAATTGATTCAAGAATTGATGAAATCAGGAATGTGAGGGGCGAATTACCGCTTGAGGTAGAAGACCTTGAAGATGAAGTGGCAGGATTAAGCACAAGGCTTGAGAAACTTAAAACCGACCTTGAATCTATTGAAGAGCAGATTAAAGAAAAGAAAAACGCTATAGATGACCACAAGGCAGCCATAAAAAAATATACAGAGCAACAAAAAAATGTACGCAACAACCGCGAATTTAACTCTTTAACTAAAGAGGTAGAATTTCAGGAACTTGAAATACAACTTGCAGAAAAGCATATTAAAGAGCTTAAGGCTTCTATAGAGTTTAAAAAAGACACTATTGCACAGTCTCAGGAAAGGCTTGACTCTAAAAGCAACCACCTTGGCCACAAAAAGAACGAACTTGACGCTATAATGAGCGAAACGCAAAAAGAGGAAACTTTTTTAAGCGAAAAATCGGCCGAGTATGAAGCACAAATAGAAGAAAGGCTTCTTGCTGCTTATAAAAGAATTCGTACCAGTGTAAGGAATGGCCTTGCCGTAGTAAGTATAGAAAGAGGGGCATCTGCAGGATCTTTCTTTACAATACCACCACAAACACAAATGGAAATTGCTGCCCGTAAAAAGATCATTACCGATGAGCACAGCGGAAGGATACTGGTAGACAGTTTACTTGCAGAAGAGGAAAAAGAGAAAATGGAGCAATTATTTGCTAAAATATAATACTAAAAGCTCCGCACATTGCGGAGCTTTTCTTTTACAGCCATGCAAAAAATAATCAAATTTATTGTAGCCAAGCTTTTGGGGCTTTACATTAACATTCTTAGTTATACAGCCCCTGCAAAGGCCAGCCGCCTGGCTTATAAATATTTTAGCGAGCCCCGCAGCGGCAGGCTCTTTAAAGACCAGCTGCCGGATATACTTAAGGAGGCAGAAACTGAAATCATTACGCATAAAGACAGTGTTTTTCAAACGTATATCTGGAAAGGTACTACAGCCTGCAAAGTAATACTTATACATGGCTGGGAGAGCAATGCCTCGCGCTGGAAACTTTTTATTACGTACCTTAAAAAAGCAGGCTGCACTATTATAGCTATAGATGGTCCCGCACACGGGTTATCATCGGGTACAGAGTTTACCATACCACGCTATGCCGAGTTTATAGATATTATTGTACAGAGAGAACAGCCGCAATACATGATAGGCCACTCTTTAGGAGGGAGTACGGTGCTGTATTATCAAAGCCATTTCCCTAACACAAGCTTACAAAAATTAGTGGTCATGGGTGCGCCCTGCGATTTTACTATGGTAGTAGATAATTACATTGGGTTACTAAGCCTTAACAGCAATGTATTTACTTTACTAAACAAGCATTTTTTAGATAACTTAAACATTAAGACAGAGGAATTTTCCGGTCGCCTGTTTGCCTCAAAAATAAAGATTAAGGGTCTTGTAGCACATGACGAAGACGATACTACTGTTGCTTACAGCGAGGGTAAAAAAATAGCCGATGCATGGCGACAGTCAGAATTTGTATCTACAAAAGGTTTAGGCCACAGCATGCACAGCGATGATTTATACACAAAAATATTCTCGTTTTTATTTGACAACTTTTAGATACTATTACAAAAGCCGCCGCTTAGAAAAACACACTCTTACAATGCTACCTGCTCTAAATAAAATATTTTAACTTTGCACCATGGAACAATTAAAGCGCCTTAATAAATTTATTGCCGAAACAGGCTACTGCTCCCGCAGGGAGGCCGACAGGCTTATTGAAGAGGGACGCGTTACCCTGAATGGTGTTGTGCCCGAAATGGGAACTAAAGTGGGCCCGGATGATGAGATACGTATAAACGGTAAACTAATTGTAGAGAAGAGAGATAAACACTTGTACCTTGCTTTTAATAAACCTGTAGGTATTGAATGCACTACAAATCTTGATGTGCACAATAACATTGTTGATTATATTAATTATCCTACACGCATATTCCCAATAGGAAGGCTGGACAAAGCCAGTGAAGGGCTAATTTTTATGACTGATGATGGTGATATTGTCAACAAGATCCTGCGCGCACGCAATAACCACGAAAAAGAATATATTGTAACCGTAAACAGGCCAATAACTGACAGATTTATTCAGCGGATGGGTAATGGTGTACCCATTCTTGATACCGTAACCCGCCAGTGTAAAGTAGAGCAGGTTAGTAAATACATTTTTAAAATAATACTTACGCAGGGCCTTAACCGCCAGATACGCCGCATGTGCGAATACCTGGGGTATGATGTTACAGCACTTAAACGAACACGCATTATAAATATATCGCTCGACGTTCCTGTGGGGCGTTACCGCGAACTTACCCCTGCAGAAATTAAAGAACTGAACACCCTTATAGAACCCAGCAGCAAAACAGAGGAAGCAAGCTTACCAAAGCCGGAGAGCCGCCCGGCTATTTCTTCAAGAAGAAATTTTGACAGGTAGACGTTAAAGTACTAATCTAAACAATACCCGCCGCTGTCATTGCGAGGCACGAAGCAATCTCTCGACATTAATTATCGCATAAGATACATCAAAGTAACTTCTCTTTATCATCAAAAGAGAGAACGAGCTATTTATAGCAAACTTACAAACTCAGCATTTCTTTAAATAATGCCGACTGCCTTCTAGATATTTCTATCTCTTCGCCACTTAGCAATGTTGCTTTAAGCTTACCGTTAAACCAGTTATCTACACTTTTTATGTATTGCAGGTTAACAATTTGCTGTCGGTTAGCCCGAAAGAAAAGGTTGTGCGGCAGGCGCTCTTCTACCTGGTTTAGCGATTTATAAATTAAAGGTTTGCAATCTTTAAAATATACACGGGTGTAGTTGCCTACAATTTCAAACAGGTGGATGTCGCTAATTTTTACAAGCCAGCATTTTTCGCCATCTTTAATAAATATCTGGCTGTTCTCGTTAAGGTATTGTACAGCGGCAGCCTCCTGCGCTGTAATTTTTTCTTTAACTTTCTCTACAGCATCACTAAAGCGCTTTTGGTTTATCGGCTTTAACAAATAATCGAGCGCATTGTACTCAAAAGATTTTATGGCATATTCATCAAATGCGGTAGTAAACACTACAGCGGGAACATCATCAAGCATTTCCAGCAGGGCAAAGCCATCTTTTTCGGGCATATTAATATCCAGAAAAATAAGTTGCGGCTGCAACTGTGTTATCAGTTCATAGGCAGTATCTACGTTTTCGGCTTCAGCAATAACATCAAGTTCAGGATGTTTTTTAATCAATTCCTTAAGCTCGTTACGCGCCAGCCTCGAATCTTCTACAATAATAACTTTTATGCTGCTCATGCAAGTGGTATCGTGATTTTAGCTTCTACAAAGGTGTCTTTTTCACTTAGTGTAAAATGCGTCCTGTTGCCAAATAATAGCGCAAGACGCTGTTTAATATTCTCCAGTCCTAACTTGGTATTCCCCTCTCCCATAGTAAGTGTGCCCGAGTTTGCCACGCATATAAACAACTGATCGGAAGTTTTATCTACATCAAGTATAATTTCACCTCCCTGTTTCAGGTTGCTTATACCATGCTTAACAGCATTTTCTACAAGCATTTGTATAATCATGGGCGGTATAGAAATATTTAGCGTTTCGGGATTAACGTTAATGGTAAATTTTAACCTTTCTTCAAACTGAATTTTAGATATTTCAATGTAATTATCTACTGTTTGCAGTTCTTCTTTTATAGATATTGTGTTAACATCATTTTTAGTAAGGCTGTAGCGCAGCATTTCACTCAGTCGGGTAATCATATCGCGGGCCCGTGTGGCATCTTCTAAAATTAACCCTCTTATATTATTGAGGCTGTTAAACATAAAGTGCGGATTTATCTGTCCCTTTAATGTATTTAGCTGCGACTCCCTAAGGCTGGACTCTAATTGTATCTGGTTTATTTTTACCTGGTTAATGTAATGATACAATTTTATAGCTGTTATAATAAACATCCAAATTAAAGAAATAGTAGCAAAAAACGGGATATTAGTAAGCTTGGTAGCAAAAGGTATGTTCAGGCCTTCACCTATATATTGTGCATAAATCAAGCTTAACAATGGCCAGATAAGGAGGCTATACAAAACCTGCATAACAAAAAATACCGCTACCATAGCCCATACATTTTTTTTACGAAGGTTGCCAAAATCTATCTGCCTTTCAAAAAAATAAAGTATGGGTATAGAAAGCAGCCAGGCTAATGCACCGCACGCTATCCCTTCGCCAACAAAATAATATATTAAATTTACGTATTTATCCTTTGGTATCCCTTGGCCCCTATATGATATTTTATCGAGCGTTAGGGTACACAAAACATAAAACAGGAAACCTAATAAGCTATAAATATAATACTTAGTACTTTTTAATAACTTCATTCTTTAATTGTATAAAAATACCGGGCAACTGGGTTGTCCGGTTTATAATAAATATGTTACAGTGGGTTGATTAATCCTACTGCAAACTAAATGTGGTGCCGAAAACTAAACCGGCGCGTAAACGATAAATACTGTCCGTTTTTATGATTGATGATTGATAGGATTATCGTAGTTTAAATCTTGTTAGCAAAACAGGCTTACAACATAAACGATAGACTTGGCTACATAAACAAATACAGTTACCATAATAATAGTGTTTTAATTGGTTGATTGGTTGAGTCAAAAGTACAGTATTACTATTCTTACTAATATGACTTTATGACGAGTGGTTATTTTTTTATGACGAATGGCAAAAGCATTTGTTACAAGAAACGCACTAATAGGCCGAATTAATTGATTGGTAACATATTAAAACTCAACAAAAGCTCTTCAGAAAAAAAATCGTTAAACTTTAAACAGCTCACAACACTTGTAAGTTATGATAGCATGCATTATATTTGTTTGAATAATGCAATTTTATATGGAAACGCAAAGCCTGGAAGAATTTTACAGAGAAAAAATACAAACATCTGTCCCTGCAGGAATAAACAGCAGCGTGGGCCACATTAATGTTTTTAGGCTCGAAGACTGTTTGCATGGCACACCTGTGCGTTATGCGCGCCGCGACTATTATAAAATTACGCTTATAAGAGGCAAAAACCGTTATCATTATGCCGATAAGAGCATTGAGGTTGAAGGTACAAGCCTTATCTTTTTTAATCCGCAGGTGCCGTACACCTGGGAGTCGCTTGGCGAAGACACTACCGGCTACTTTTGTATTTTTACCCCAGCTTTCTTTACCGAGAAATCGCGTACACTGTTGGCAGACCTGCCCATGTTTGCCCTTGGTGGCAAACCATCTTACGCACTAAATAAAGAACACGAGCAAAAAATCAGCGAACTGTTTGAGAAGATGCTCGAAGAAATAAACAGCGACTACGCCTTTAAATATGACCTGTTGCACAACTATCTTAACGAGATGATACACCTGGCACTCAAGACAGAAGCTGCCATTAACATTTATGCACACCCAGATGCTAACTCCCGAATTACGGCTGTGTTTAACGAGTTGCTCGAAAGGCAATTTCCCATAGAAACCCCTGTGCAGCGTTTTACAATGCGATCTGCAGCAGATTATGCCAGTAACCTGTCTGTACATGTTAACCACCTTAACCGGGCCATTAAAAACACCACCGGCAAAACCACTACTGCGTTAATTAGCGAACGATTATTAAGCGAAGCCAAAGCATTACTAAAGCATACAGACTGGAATATTGCCGAAATTAGCCAAAGCCTTGGTTTTGAAGAAGCTGCCCATTTTAACAACTTTTTTAAAAAGGCGACTACACTTACACCATCAAAATTTCGTACTGTTTGAAATGCGCAATCATTAGTTTGATGCTTGTAATTTAGATTGATTATCAACATCCTAACTTTGTACTATAATTTAATCAGTACTTAGTTATGCAGGATAAAACAATAAAAACCTGGTTTATAACCGGGGCATCTAAAGGGCTTGGCCTTGCCCTTGTAAAACAATTATTGGCAGCGGGGCAAAATGTTGCTGCAACTTCACGCAACATTAATGAACTTACAAAAGCTGTTGGCACCACAAGTAACAATTTATTACCCTTGCAGGTAAACCTTGCCGATGATACCTCTGTAAAACAGGCTATAGAGCAAACCAATAGCACATTTGGCTCTGTAGATGTTTTAATTAACAACGCCGGCTACGGCATAGGTGGAAGTTTTGAAGAACTTACGGATGCCGAAATACGCACCGCCTTTGATGTAAATGTTTTTGGCACTATAAATACCATTCGCCACGCATTGCCGTATATGAGGCAGCAACAAAACGGGCATATAATCAACATATCATCTATTGCAGGCTTCTCTGCAGCTACAGGCTGGGCTCCCTATGCGGCAACCAAGTTTGCCATTATCGGCCTTACAGAGGTACTGGCAGATGATGTAAAATCTTTTGTTATTAAAGCCACAGTAGTGGCACCGGGTGCTTTTCGCACAAGCTTTTTAACCGATGATTCTTTAGCATTGCCACAAACACCTATAGCCGCCTATGCCGACATAAGGGCATCGCACGAGCGCTACCTTACCATGAATGGCCAGCAGGCAGGCGACCCAGAAAAAGCAGCAGCCATTATGATAGAGACCGGTTTTAACCCTAACCCACCCGTTCATTTATTTTTAGGCACCGATGCTTACAATCGTGCTATGGCAAAAATAGAAAGCCTGACTACAGAAATAGAATCGCTTAAGGAACTAACAACATCTACAGATTATTAATCAACACAAATTAAACAATTATGAGCACTAACAAAACATGGTTTATTACCGGGGCATCTAAAGGCTTTGGTTTACTTTTTGTACAACAGCTACTTGCTAATGGCGATAATGTTGCCGCCACATCGCGTAGTATATCAGATCTTGAAACTGCCGCCGGAACACATCCTAATTTCCTTCCGCTTGAGGTAGACCTTACTAACGAGCAAAGTGTTGCTACTGCCATTAATACTACTGTTAATAAATTTGGCAGGCTGGATATAGTGGTAAACAACGCCGGATACGGATTGCTTGGCACTCTTGAAGAACTTAGCGATGCCGAATCGCGCGGTAACTTTGAGGTAAATGTATTTGGTTTACTAAATGTTATTCGTCATGCAATGCCGCATTTAAGAACACAGGGCAGCGGGCACATTATTAACATATCGTCTATTGGCGGTTTTACAGGAAACTTTCCGGGCTTTGGTATTTACTGTGCCACTAAGTTTGCCGTGGCAGGATTATCAGAATCATTAGCTGCCGAGGCTAAAGAATTTGGTATTAATGTAACGGTTGTACTTCCGGGCTATTTTCGTACCAGCTTCTTAGAAGCAGGCTCACTTGCCGTGCCTAAAAATACTATTGAGGCCTACAAATCTACAAGAGAATCTCAGGAGGCACATCAAAAACATATTAACGGCAACCAGGCAGGCGACCCCGAAAAAGGTGTTGCAGAGATCATTAAGATAGCCGATGCTCCTAACCCACCTTTATACTTATTTTTAGGAAGCGATGCTGTAAGTATGGCACACACTAAAATTGCTGCGGTTGATGCTGAAATTGCAGAATGGAGAAGCGTAAGCATATCTACCGATTTTTAATTAAATATAAGATTAATCAGGCAGCGTTTCTTTTAAAAAGTGAAACGCTGCCTTTTTTTTAAAACTTTCCTGATTTTAACTATTTAAGACGAAAAACAAAATATTTAATGGTCATTTAGACCATTAAATATTTTTTATAAATGCAGCTATTTACCAAAAAAGATGAAAATAATCTTAATTATTGTGATAAAAAACATAAAAAATTAAATTTTACAATTATTCATAACACAAATTAGACATTTAGTGATATTAATAAAATGTTAATTTTGAACAAGTTAAGTTTATATATTTGATAACCAAGATATAACAACTTAACGCTATGAAAAAAATTACATGTTTAGCAACACTTTTAATGCTGTTGCCTTTTGCCGTTTCGGCTCAGGACTGTGCTGCTGTTGCACCGCCTTATACAATCGATTTCGAATCGGTTACAGTACCTTCCCTTCCGGCCTGCACTACACAAAATGTAGGTTTTGGCAGCCAGTGGAGTACGGTAAACAATCCGGGAAGTGGTTTTACAACAAATGTACTACAACGCCCTGCGAGTTTTGAACCGTCGGAAATACGGTTTGTTACACAAGGTATACAACTTACGGCCGGCACTTTTTACAAAATACAATACACCTATGGCAATGATAGTACAACTACTACAGAGAGCCTAACAACAACTATAGGCACAAGTGAAGATGGGTCTGACATTACAGGTACAATAGGCACACACAGTGCCATAACAGGCGGTGTACCTACAACATTTAGAGCACAACCGTTAGTGGTTGCAACCAGTGGCGTTTATTATCTTGCCTTTACCGGCAATAGCGCTACAGAACAGGGCACCCTTTACCTGGACAATATAGAAGTAACAGAATGGAGCTGCCAACTTCCTACAAATGTAACTGTAAGCAATGTAACTACTACGGGGGCTACTTTCTCGTTTACACCGCCGGCAGATAATACGAGTTTTGGATATTTTTACTGGTATAGTGAATCGAGCGAAATACCGGCAGGTGGCGGCCCTTCTTTTCCATCAGGCGCCACGAGCGTTAGTGTAACAGACCTTACACCGGGTGCAACATATTATTTATTTGTAAAAAACCAATGTGGCCCGCTTATGAGCAGCTGGACAGAGGCAGTTGAATTTACTACCCCTACCTGTGCGGCTACAACAACACCTTATACATTAGATTTTAATTCAGTTACAGTTCCTGCCCTACCGGAATGTACTTCTGTAGGTACTTTTGACACCGGCAATAACTGGCGCACGGCAGCAAACCCGGGATCTGGTTTTGACAGCAATGTTTTATGGTACCCGGATAGCGATGAACCGGCCAACTCTTGGTTCTTTACACAAGGTATAGAACTTACTGCAGGTACTGCTTACAGGTTTTCTTATAAATTTGGTAACAATAGCAACGACACCACTGAGAGACTTAGAACTATAATGACCACAAACCCTAACAGCCCGGCTCCTGATCCAGACCGCATCTATCTTTCAAACCACCCTGAAATAACAGGAGGCACTGCTACAGAGTTTAGTTTTGGCAGCCCAATAACCATAGGAACGACGGGTGTTTATTATTTTGGCTTTAATGCTTACAGCCATTCTGAAGAGGGCAGCCTGTATGTAGATGACATAGTTATTGAAGAATGGGTGTGTGGTGTACCGCAAAATGTAACAGCAGATGATGTTACAGATACCACAACTACCTTAAACTGGGAAGCACAGAGCGAGCCTACAACAATAGGATATTTTTATGGCTACAGCACTACTAACACACCCCCGGAAAATATACAAATGGCTACCGGTACAGGTCTTACCGCAAGTCTTAGCGGCCTTACACCCGCCACTACTTATTATGCTTATGTAAGAACGTTATGTGGGCCGGTGTGGAGTGACTGGGTAGTTACAGAGTTTACTACAGATGCACTTAATGGAATAACTAAAACAGCCTTCAATAATTTTAAAGCCTACCCTAACCCTGTTACCAACATTCTTACTTTAACTAACAGTACAATTATAGATAAAATAGAATTATACAATCTTACGGGGCAACTGGTTGTTAAACAAAATACAGGCACAACAAATACAGATATTAATCTTGAAAAGTTAGCTTCCGGCGTTTACGTACTTACAATTCATGCAGGAGGCAATGTAAAGAATATAAAAGTGGTAAAACAATAAAAACCTTATTACCTAAAAGTGAGGGTGTAACTATTTATTCATAAAGAAGCAAAGCCTGCGTATAATTGCACAGGCTTTCTTTTTAAGATTTACAATGAAATAAACATCAGGTATTTATCATTTTTATAACAATTTTATTCTAAAAAACTTAAAAATACCTATTAATAGGTATTTTTTTTCTCATAAAAAATGCATTACTTTGTTACACCAACAACTTTAAAAAACAAGTTATAAGTAGAAAACATTCTGATTTAGTATTTTAATTTGAGTTTAAAAGCCTTTCCCAACAGAAAGGCTTTTTTAATGCTTAAATACTATATTATTTCGAGTTGCCCAATAATTTTACCCGGCACACATAATGTTGTGCAGTAATATACAAATAACCATCTGCACCAAAAGCACAATTACTGGTTGGCACACCTGTTTCTATTTTACCCAGTAATTTTCCTGAAGCAGCTATAACTACTATACCATTAGCAGCCCCGGCATATAAATTGCCATTAGCATCTACTTTTAGCCCATCGGCTGCGGCATTGCCAAGCTTGTTTTTTACGGTATTAAAATCAAAGAATATTTTACTCTCGCCTACTGTACCCTCTTTTTTAACCGGATAAGCAGTAATATAAGGTACAGAACCGTCACTCTGGCTTACATACAATAGCTTTTCATCTGTAGAGAGTGCAATACCGTTAGGGCGTTTAAGGTTGGCTATAATTTGTTTTACGGTACCATCGGGCAAAACGCTGTATACACCATTTTGTGCAATCTCGCGGTTAGCCGTATCTTTTTCGCGGTCGGGCAAACCATACGGCGGATCGGTAAAAAAGTAAGTGCCGTTGCTGTGCTGGCAAATATCGTTAGGCGAGTTAAAACGCTTTCCCTGCCATTTATCGGCAATTGCAACTTTGCCACCCAGCTTAAAGTTCATTTTTGTAACGCGGCGGTCGCCATGCTCGCAGGCCACAAGTTCGCCTGCAAGGTTTACCATAAGCCCGTTAGATCCCGGCTCATCGCTGTATTGACCCTGCCCCGTATAGCCTGACGGCTTTAAAAATTCTGTAAGGCCTGTTTTTTCTTCCCATTTAAAAATTGTATTACGGGGCGCATCGCTAAACAACAGGTAGCCGCCATCCCTAACCCATACCGGCCCTTCGGCCCATTTAATATTACTGGCAATAACTTCTATTTTAGCATCTTCAGCAACTATGCTGCTAAAAGCTTTATCGTAGCTAATTATTTTACCCATTACAGGATATACCTGTTGCGCTTTAGCACTGTATGCGCCAAACAAAATGAGCGCAGGAAGTAAGATTTTTTTCATTAGAGATAGATGTTTTTTTGGACTCGCAATTTAAAATTTTTCAGGCGGCATAAAGTTGGATAATTCATAAAATTTAGACTTATTTTTGTCCTGTTCTATAATAGCCCCATGACAAGATTTATACTCCTGTTTCTTTTATTACTATTCGCACAAATTTTCAGGGCACAGGAATGTAAACCTATGCCACTGCCCTACTTAGAAGATTTTGAATCGGAAATTGTAAATCAGATTCCAATACACACCTACAGGGAAACCATTACCGGAAACAGCTGGGTCGTAGCCCCTTGCCTAACCGGCACCTATAACGGCAACGTACTTAAATATACCCCGGCTTACGAAAGGGCTAACGCGTGGTTTTTTAGCAAGCCCATTTATCTTACTGCATGCCATAGCTACACTATAGAATACTTTTACGGCAACAGCAGCCCCATGACTACAGAAAAATTCAGGGTTACTTTAGGTACAAAACCCAATGCCGCCTCGGCATCTATCTTAGTTGAAGAACACAACAACGTAAAAGGTGCTAACCTTAACCGCGAAATTTGTTCTGGCGTTACTGTGCCGGAAAGCGGCATTTATTATATAGGGATCAATGCGCGAAGCACTTCTTACCAGGGAGAATTGTATGTTGACGAATTGAGGTTGAGGGAGTGAGATAGTATTTATCATTTTTAGTTTGCGCTACTTGAATTTATATAAAAATACCTATTAATGGGTATTTTAACTTGGCCATGTTTACTTATATTTGAACACTCACATATATTGTGCTAACTAATCAACCTTTAACATGTATATCGACTATGCTACTTGGTCTGAAAAGGAGTTCTCATTGAAATCTTTATATCTTGATTTGAGCAACCCCCGTCTTAATTACGCCGATGTTATCCTAACACAACCAGGAATAATCGGATTTTTAGTTGAGAATGAGGCTGTATACGAATTAGCTAAAGAAATATCAGAAAAAGGTTTTTTTGTTGGAGAATCACCTATAATATGTGAAGAAAAAAACAAAAAAGTAGTTTTAGAAGGAAATCGCAGAACCGCTGCGTTGAAAATTCTGCAAAATCCAGATAAGTACTTAACGAAAAAAAAAGCTGCAACTTTAAAAGAAAATATTAGAGTAAATAAAATTGATATTGATAAAAAAATAAGGTGTTTTATTGCTCCAAACCGTTTTGCAGCTAATCCAATAATTTATAATCGCCATAAAGGCGATTCTTTAAAGAAATGGAAAACTGGTAATCAATATGCATTTATTGCTGAAATGGTCTACAGAGATGGACTTTCCCTTAAAGATATATCTGATTCCTTAGGGCTAAGTACTAAAGAAGCTATTGAGCCATTAAAAGCTCTCAATGTGTTTGTTGAAGGAAAAAAAATATTGGAAAAAGAAGGAATTAGTTTAACAGCTAAAGAGTTTGAATTTACCAATTTAGAACGTTTCTTTAAATACGAAGATGGGAGAAAGTTTTTAGGTATTGATTTTGATGATGAAACTGGAGACCTATTAATTAATATCCCCCGAGAAGAATTCGAAAAAAGATGCGGCTTCATTTTCAAAGAAATTATAAGTACTACGGCATTTTCAAGGAAATTTGGAAATAAGCAGCAAATGGATAATTATATATCCGAAATTAATAAAAAAACTGAATTTGATTTTACTGTTGAAATTACAAACAAAAAAACGCGAAGTGTTTCAACTGATAATAGAGAAAAAAATGAAACTCTCAAAAATGAAGTTCCTGTTGAAAAGCCCAAAAGAACATCAAATTTGGGCAACTTATATTATATTGAGCCAACTGAAACTTTAGATTTTCAAGATGAAAAAATTGATACTTTATTTTTTGAATTAAGAACGCTCTTTAAATCGAAAGCATATTCATTTGCAATTTTACTCAGAACATACTTAGAGCAAATCTTATATCTATATTTAACTAAAAAAAAATTAATTGACAATCTCGGTGATAAGGGTAAGGTAAAAAAAGAAGAGAATAATCTCAAGAAAATTGAAACTTTAGAAATGTACTTAAGAAAAGTAAATAATTTAGACGGCAATTTAGACAAAAAACAAGTTATGTCTATATTAAAATTTAATGCGAATGCAGAATTCGATGGAACAGGATTAAAATCAATGTTAGATTTTACAATTACCCATGTATTGACAAATCTCTTTGACGGAACAGAATTTAGAAATCAAAAAAACTATCTTAACAGCGTCAAAGAAGACCTTGATTTGGCAGTCCATAATCATAGTTTTATAATAGACAAAACCGTTAATATACGGGCTTGGAAAACGCTTTATAAATTTTTCAAAGCATTGGAAAATGATTTATCACTCAATAGTGAAGACGATATAAACGAAATATAATATGTATTACTCCCCACTGAGATATCCAGGCGGAAAAAATAAATTGGCTGCTTTTGTAGCTAAAGTTTGTGTTGATAATAATATCAACGGTCATTACGTAGAGCCGTATGCAGGCGGATCATCTGTAGCCCTATTCTTGTTAATTGAAAACTATGTTGATAGAATAACAATTAACGATAAAGATCGTTCAATTTATGCTTTTTGGTATTCAATATTAAACAATTGTGATGAACTATGTGAACTTATTCTAAAAACAAATATTGATGTAGAAAATTGGCAAATCCAGAAAGAGGTTCAACGAAATAAGTTAAATACTAACCTACTATCATTAGGATTTTCGACCTTATTTTTAAATAGAACAAACCGTTCGGGAATAATTAGTGGTGGAATAATTGGAGGGCAAAGTCAGGAAGGAGAATACAAAATTGATTGCCGTTTTAATAAAACCGAAATTATACGTCGTATTCGCCTTATAGCTGCTAATGCTCATAATATAACTCTTCATAACGAAGATGCTATAGAGTTGATTGATATTATTGAAAATGAAAATGATGACAATACAATATTCTACTTTGACCCGCCTTATTATTTAAAAGCCGAAATGCTATATATGAATCATTATGAACACTATAATCATAGGGCAGTCAGCGAACGCATATCGGCTATTCAAAATTTAAAATGGATCGTTTCATATGATAACGAAGAACCTATTAAAGAACTTTATAGTAACTTCGAAACAAAGGAATATGCTTTCTTCCATTCAGCATATGAATCAAGAAAGGGGAAAGAAATTCTATTTTTTAGTGATGGAATTAATCAACCAGAAGTTGAGGAATATAATCCTGTTCAGTTTAAGTTAAAGAGATTTGCAAATAGAAAAGACCTAATATATGTGCCTGAAAAGGCAAAAAAAATCCCAGCTGTTTAACTGGGATTTTCCATTTCATACCATAAAGATTACTCTTTTATCTTTCTCATTTCTCGTGCAAGCAAGGTGTTTTTAAGCAGCATGGCAATAGTCATTGGACCCACACCACCCGGAACCGGGGTAATGAACGATGCCTTTTTGCTCACGTTATCAAAATCTACATCGCCGGTAATTTTATAACCTTTTTCAGAGTCATCGGCCACACGGGTAATACCCACATCTATAACCACAACACCATCTTTAACCATTTCGGCTTTAAGGTAGTTAGGCACACCAAGGGCGGTAATAATAATATCGGCCTGTGTGGTTATCTGGCTAATATTCTTGGTATGGCTGTGTGTAAGCGTAACGGTACTGTTACCTGGAAAACCCTTGCGCCCCATAAGGATACTCATTGGGCGGCCCACAATGTGGCTACGGCCTATAACCACGGTATGCTTACCGGCAGTCTCTACATTGTAACGCTCTAAAAGCTCCAGGATACCAAACGGCGTAGCAGGTATAAACGTTGTCATATCGAGCGCCATCTTACCAAAATTCTCCGGATGAAAACCGTCTACATCTTTGCTTGGGTCTACCGCCATAAGCACTTTTTGCTCGTCTATTTGCTTAGGCAATGGCAGCTGCACGATAAAACCGTCTATGTTATCGTCCTGGTTAAGTTCTTCTATTTTCTTTAAAAGTTCCAGTTCACTTATAGTGCTTGGCAGTTTTACAAGGGTACTCTCAAAACCCACACGCTCGCAGGCTTTTACTTTACTGTTTACATAGGTAAGGCTTGCGCCATCATTACCCACAATTACAGCAGCAAGGTGCGGCACCTTCTCGCCATTGGCCTTCATTTTATTTACTTCGATAGTAATCTCGTCTTTAATATCTTCCGAGATCTTTTTTCCGTCTAATAATTGCATTCTTGTTTAGTTGTTATTTGTAGGTTGTTAGTTGTTAGAATAAAAAGGGATGTTGCCAGTTTTGGATATCGGATAAATCCGACAACCATTAACTAATAACTGTCAACTTTTCACGGCTTCGCCGTTTATGGCTGTGGCATACCACCTTTCATACCGCCCATCATCCTCATCAGGTTTTTGCCGCCGCCGCCCTGCATCATCTTCATCATTTTGCTCATCTGGTCAAATTGCTTAAGCAACTGGTTAACCTGCTGTATCGATGTGCCACTGCCTTTAGCCACACGCATTTTACGTTTAGCATCAAGAACGGCTGGCTTGCTGCGTTCGCCCGGGGTCATGGAGTGTATTATAGCTTCGATGTGCTTAAAGGCATCATCTTCAATTTCTACATCTTTTAGTGCTTTACCGGCACCGGGTATCATACCTACAAGGTCTTTCATGTTACCCATTTTTTTAACCTGCTGTATCTGGCTTAAAAAGTCGTCGAAACCAAATTCGTTTTTCGCTATCTTTTTTTGCAGCCTGCGTGCCTCTTCTTCGTCATACTGCTCCTGTGCGCGCTCTACTAACGACACCACGTCGCCCATACCAAGTATACGCTCTGCCATACGCACCGGGTAAAAAACATCAATAGCTTCCATTTTCTCGCCGGTACCCACAAACTTAATAGGCTTGTTTACTACCGATTTTATGGTAATGGCTGCACCACCACGGGTATCACCATCTAATTTTGTTAGTATAACACCGTCAAAGTTAAGCCTGTCGTTAAACGCCTTAGCCGTGTTAACAGCATCCTGGCCCGTCATAGCATCTACCACAAACAGCGTTTCCTGCGGCTGTATTGCCTTGTGCACGTTAGCAATCTCGGTCATCATCTCCTCGTCTACAGCAAGACGGCCGGCGGTATCTACAATTACAACATTAAAGCCATTAGCTTTAGCATATTTAATTGCGTTTTGGGCAATTTCTACAGGGTTGCGGTTACCTTCTTCGGTATAAACCTCTACGCCTATTTGCCCACCTACTACCTGTAGCTGGTTAATTGCCGCCGGGCGGTAAATATCGCACGCTACAAGAAGCGGTTTTTTGTTCTTTTTAGTTTTAAGGTAATTGGCAAGCTTACCGGAAAAGGTTGTTTTACCAGACCCCTGTAAACCCGACATTAATATTACCGTAGGGGCACCAGATAAATTGATGCCTGCCGCTTCGCCACCCATAAGCTCTGTAAGTTCATCCTTAACAAGCTTAACCATAAGCTGGCCCGGCTGCAGTGTGGTTAATACATTCTGACCTATGGCTTTATCGCGCACACGGGTAGTAAAATCTTTGGCTATTTTAAAGTTAACGTCGGCATCAAGAAGTGCACGGCGCACCTCTTTAAGAGTATCGGCAACGTTAACATCGGTTATCTTACCGTGGCCTTTAAGTACGTGAAAGGCTTTATCTAATTTATCGCTTAAATTATCAAACATAATGCTGGTTCATTTATAGAGGTGCAAATTTAAGGATTTGATTTTGAAGTTACAGGGTTATACAAATAAAATACCTATGGTGTTTAAGTATTAGATGTGTTTTACAGCATAAATATTTAAATAAAAAACCATACAATAAAAAAACCGACCCTTACAGTGGCCGGTTTTCATGAAAAAAACTTGAATATTAAAAAAACATAACTTAAAAACTCATATTAATTTAAACAGGTATTACAATCGCCTTCAAGCGTATGCAGCGTTTGCACGTTAGCCTGAGTGAGTACTTTTTTATACACCCTAAGATCGTCCAGATAGCCTGTAAAGCCCTGACCTAAATAATAATCCAGCATAGCTGTGCCAATACTGCCGTTTACAAATTGTAACGTATTTTGCAACACACCGTCACGGTATAATTTAGCTTCATAATTAGCACTAAGAGTAAGCACAAGATGGTGCCAGTTTGCGGTATCTGTAGGCAGGCCGACATCTGTTCCCCAGTTAGTATCCCACACTTCGCCGCCCTGTGCGCCAAATCGGGGTTTATTAAGATCGTAAACAGAAAGATCGAAACCATTTGTACCATTAGGGCCTTTTGTAAAAAGGTGCTCTAAGTTAGCTGGGTTTGTGTTTTGCATTTTAAACCACAGGCTTATACTTAATTCATCGCCGTCTTTAATAACGTTAGCTGCAGACGCCCTAATTCTTATCGCCTGCCCACCATTAAATGACAAGGCACAACGGGCATTGCCGTTCCTGTCGGCTACAAAAATAGTATCGGCAGGCGCAGTAACGGTGCCGCCTTTAAGGTCGTGCACACTACCCGAAAAAGGTATGTATATTTTTAAACTGTCTGTAAGTATACCGGGGTTGCTGCATGATGGTGTTTCCGGAACTTCGGGAGCTGTAGGCCTGCAGTTTGCCACTGCGGCATTTATAGCAAGCTGAAGTTGGGTATTGTTACTTACTGCTAAACTCTGTCCTGCTATGTTAAGTGTAACAGGATAATTTATAGAATAATATTCGTTAGCACCAAGGTTAAGTAGTATGGGGTATAACTGGGTATTATTGTTAACCACATACGTATTTTCCATTTGCAGGCTACTGTTGTAGCCATAAACAGTAATAGGATACGTGAGGCTTACACAATTGCTGTTTATAAACTGGGAGGAAGCATTACAGGTGCGAACAAGGTTACTATATTGTGCCTGGCTGGTTACCTCCTGCTGCGTACCATCTATATATATAATAGTTATGGGAAATATAAAACTAAGATGGTCATAGCCGGTAGTTATCTGGTTAAAAACAGCTTCAACATTATCATAATCAGCCGTATCTGCTACAGTAACCTGCTGTCCGTTAGCCAAAACCTGTACAGGTAGCTTTATCCTGAAACAATCTGTACTATCTATAACACTTGATGTAACATTACCGTTTGCCGACATAGATGTTAACAACCGCGTAAGTTCACTTTGCTGATTAAGCGCATCGGTAACGGTTTCACTTAAAGCGTCGTCCTGGCAGGAATACACTATAGCCGATGTTACAATTACAGCAAATACACAAAATATCTTGGCAATCCTTTTCATAAACATTTGTTGGATATAGTATAAACAATCAAGCAGTTAAATACCCTACCTGCAATATAAAAAAACCGGACCTGATAACAGAGCCGGCTGGGAGCAATTTTTAAATTACAAAGCATTTTCTTTTTCAAATATCGTACTACTTATATTATAACCAGATGACCTTGTTACTCTATAACAAACAATATTAAAAACACCCTACCTTAGTTTTATTATTTTTTTTGCACATAATTAATAAGCGGGGTTTGCTAAAAATAATTTCAGGCTCCATTAAATATGCAATTACAAAACCCTTATATTTCCCTATCAAATAAAAATTTAACTGTAGGTTTGTGCGTTAAAATAAAAATACAGAATTATACCTGCCAATCAAAAAAATGTATAATTTAACAGCCACTTTTACAGCCAAAAATGAAACAGGACAACCCCGCAGGCATTTGTGAAGAACTCACATTTTCAGGTTTTTTCAGGAGCCATGCAAAAGCGCTCCGCAATTTCCTGTACTATAAGTTTGGCAATGAGGAGCAGGCCGATGAAGCAACCCAGGAAGCCTTTATTAAACTATGGGAAAACTGTGCAAATGTACCACCGGAAAAAGCCAAATCGTTTTTATACACCGTAGCTAACAACACTACATTAAACCATATTGCCCATAAAAAAGTCGTCCTTGAGTATTCTAAAAAGAACGTAAATCATGACACCAACAACCAGAGCCCTGAATTTTTAATGGAAGAAGAGCAGTTTAAGGTTAAACTTCAAAATGCTATAGAAAACCTCTCTGAAGCGCAGCGAAGCGCCTTTTTACTACACCGTATAGATGGTAAAAAATACCATGAAATTGCAGAGATACTGGGCATAGGCGTTAAAGCTGTAGAGAAGCGTATTCACGGCGCACTATTGCAATTAAGAAAAGATATTGATACCTTTAGGTAGGGTTTTCTACCTCATAACTGTTACAATAAAAACAGGAAGAAACAATGAACGAGGATGTTACCTTAGCAAAGTGGCTAAATGATGAGATGAACGACAGGGAATTGAAAGATTTCATGGCGCAGCCGGAGTATGCTACTTACAATAAAATAAAAGAACTATCGGGGCAGCTTACCGTGCCACAAGCCGATATGGATGCCTTATACCAAAACATTACCCGTAACAGGAATAAGGCTAATCAGCCTAAAGTGCGCAAACTTAATCCGTGGATGCCGCGTGTTGCAGCAATTTTGGTTCTGGCCTTGGGTATAACTTTCTTTTTATACACTACTAAAACTACAACCCAGTTAGCTGCCGCCGGCGAAAGGGATACTTTTTTACTGCCCGATAACTCTGAAGTTGTGCTAAATGCAGGATCTGAAGCAGAATATAAAGAGTTTAACTGGAGCAGCAACCGCAAACTGGAGCTTAACGGCGAGGCTTACTTTAAAGTAGCAAAAGGCAAAACATTTGATGTGGTTACTCCTTTGGGCACCGTTACCGTAGTAGGCACACAATTTAACGTAAAAGCCCGCAATGGCCGCTTAGATGTTACCTGTTTTGAAGGCAAGGTAAAAGTTACGAATGGTAAAGAAACTGTTTTTTTAACCCCGGGTAAAACGGTAGCCTACGAGAATGGTAAAAACCTTAACCTGGCCGATATTACAACCCATAAACCAGGGTGGTTAAACCATGAAACTTATTTTGGCAAGGTACGCCTACAGGAAATTATTAGCGAGCTGGAACGCCAGTATAAAGTAACAATTAACCTTGATGCAGAAGTTAACCCTGATGCAGAAGTTAAAAAACGTTTTTCAGGTACTATACCTATGAATAATATTGATACCGCCCTTGACCAAATATTACCTATATACCACTTACAGGCAAAAAAAGAGGGTAATACTATTACACTATCTGCTGAATGATGCACGGCGCCAGGCATTTTTTATTGCTTAGTTTCTTTTTTTTTTTCGCCGCCAATATGTTTGCGCAGGACGAGAATAAAAGTGTTGAGCTAAAAAAAATACTGGAAGACATTAAAAACCAATACCACGTTAAGTTTAATTATGCCGAAGAGGATGTTGAGGGGCATTCCGTTTTTCCGCCACCGCAACAATTACCACTAAAGGCAAAACTTGTATACCTTTCAAATCGTACCAACCTTACTTTTAGGCAGGCAGGCGATTACATTGTTATATACACCACCACTAAAGCCAAAAAAATACAACCGCTGTGCGCCTATTTACTTGATGAACTTGGACAGCCCGTAGACAATGCCATTGTTCAGTTTGACAGTACTACAAAAGTAATAACCAGCATAGATGGCTATTTTGAAATTCCTGCTAAGGTAAAATCTATTTACATAGCACAACTTGGGTATGAACCCGTAATTATGCCTGCAGTACGCCCGCAAAGTAATGACTGTTTAGAAATTACATTAACACTTGCCATACAGCAACTGCAAGAGGTAGTTACAGAGCGTTATCTTGCTACAGGTATCTCTAAAAATAAAGATGGCAGTTACGATATCAAACCAAGAAAATTCGGGATACTTCCCGGCCTTATAGAGCCCGATGTTTTGCAGGCCATGCAGCAGCTGCCGGGTATTAACAGTATAGACGAAACTGTGAGCAACATAAATGTGCGCGGCGGTACACATGACCAAAACCTTTTTATGTGGAATGGCATACGCCTGTTCCAGACCGGGCATTTCTTTGGGCTTATCTCTGCCCTTAGCCCTAACCTCGCGCATGATATTAAGATATCTAAAAATGGTACATCGGCTTTTTATGGCGAAAGTGTATCGAGCGCAATAGATATTTCTTCGCGCCCTAAAAACATTGGCCAGGGTACAGTTAGCGTAGGTAGTAACATGATAGGCCCCGACTTTTACACTAAAGTAAAACCATCCGAAAGTGCTAACATAGAAATATCTGCCCGAAGGTCTTTTACAGATGTGCTTGCCTTTCCTACTTACAATAAGTATTCTAAGCGCATTTTTCAGAACACTATTGTTACCGGTCTTAATAATAGTACCGATGTAAATTATAAAAGTGATAAAGAATTTTATTTCTACGATTTTACAACTTCATACCATCAAAAAATAGGTTTTAAACATGATGTTTATGTAGATGTTATAGGCATTAACAATAAGCTCGATTTTACACAGGGCACCATTACCTCTACTAATGTGGTTACTAAAGTAAGCCATTTAAGCCAGCTTACCCTGGGTGGTACTGCCGCATGGCGTACACAATGGAGTGAAAGCCACAGTACTGAGTTTGGCATGTATGGATCGTATTACAATGTAGATGCACAAAACGAATCGATAGAATTTAACCAGATAACTAACCAGGAAAACACCATACTTGATGCCGGGTTTCGTTTTTCTGATACTAAAAAAATAAGTCCGCTTTTTACACTACACAGTGGTTATCAGTATAACGAAATAGGTATAAAAAACAGTGATCGTATAAACGAACCACAATACAGCCGCAATGTAAAAGACGTTCTTCGCACCCATGCGGCAATAGGCGAACTTAGTTACAGTCCGGAAAATGGAAAACTGTTAGCACGGGGAGGCGTAAGAGCAAATTATATTGAGCAATTTGGCATGCTATATGCCGAGCCCCGCCTTCAGGTTAACTATACACTTGCAGAGAACTGGCAGCTGGAAGTACTTGCCGAAAAAAAGAGCCAGGCGGCATCTCAGGTGGTAGAGCTGCAAGGCGATTTTTTAGGTATAGAAAAACGCCGGTGGGTACTTGCCGATAATAAAACGGTACCTGTACAGCGCAGTAACCAAGTATCGGCAGGATTATCTTTTAAGAATAAAGGCTGGCTGGTAACCCTCGATAATTTTTATAAAAAGGTAAATGGCATTACCACAGCGGGACAGGCTTTTCAGGATCAGCTCGAAACAGTTCAGGCAAAAGGAAGCTACAGGGTTTATGGTACCGAATTTTTAATACAAAAACAATTCAACGATTTTTACGCATGGCTTAGCTATACCTGGAATAAAAATGATTATAGTTTTAATGGTGTAGCGCCTGTACGTTTCCCCAGCAGTTTAGAACTTAACCACACTATAAATACTGCCGTAATTTATGAGTGGGATAATTTAAGGATAGCATTAGGATCTAAATGGTTTACAGGCCGCCCTGTTACCCCACCCCTTATCAGCGTGCCCATATATGGCAGTACCGGTACTCCTTCTGTGGCTTATAATTACCCAAACTCAGAAAATTTGGGTAATTTTTTTCAGGTAAACTTTTCGGCATCTTACGCTTTCGAGATATTGCCTAAGGTTAACCTGCAACTTGGCGTATCGGTACTCAATGTGTTTAACAGGCAAAATATCATCAATAAATATTACCGTATTAACACTAACCAGAGCGGTATAGAAGTAGTTAACACTTATTCGCTGGAACGCACTCCAAATGCGCTGATAAAACTAAGCTTTTAAGTAAGGTTATTGCACAAAAAAAAATCCGCCATTAAAAATGACGGACCTTCTATTATAAAAAAATTCTCTGTACTTATTTTTTTAAAACACCAATAGCGTGCTATTATTTTTTAATAATTTTTTTAGTAGCCACCTGGTTATTATCAAACTGCACTTTTACAATATAAACACCGCTTTGCAAAGATGCCATGTTTACAATTACAGAGTTGCCCTGCATAACAACCTGGCCAAGAGTATTAGTAACCAAAACTGTTTTAATAGCCTGCCCGTTTGTAACATTAATGGTTGCAATATCATTAACAGGGTTTGGAGCAATTGTAAATGTACTTAATTTAAAATCTTTATCTCCCAATGTTTCACTATACCCCTGTACATATACTGACATAGGGAAATAACCTTCATTATTGAAAAATTGTGCGGTTGGAACAGTAATTTTAAAAAAGTGCTCTCCAGCAGTAAGGTCGCCAAGTTCTGCAATACGGGTTGGTATTTTATTGCCGGGACACCAGTTGTTCCAGTTCCAGGCTGCATTAGTATCGCGTCTTGGCTCATAGGTGCCATCCTCATAACAAATATTATAAATACAGCTAAACTGTGTATTATAAACACTGTAAGGTACACAAGAAACCCCACCCGGCCTGTATTGTAACACGCGGTTAGCAACAGCACTGCCATCAAGGTAAATATTATGCGTTCTCCTAACATACTCTTCGCCATTAGTGCCGGAGCCATGGTTAGACGTTACAATATAAAATTTAGCATCCTGTATTGCTTCAGGAACAGTAAAGGTTATTGTCCTTTCAGTCCTGCCTATAATGTCTGTACCCTGTCCCTGAAAGTTAGTTTCAGTTGCCTGAACATACTTTTTTAATTCAAATTTATAAGACAATGGTATAAAGTGGTTAGGGCCTCGTGTAATATTTGGGTTATATGAAGAATCAAAAGTTAATGAGCCCATGTATACATCATTACGGCCGGCGCAACCTTGTATTTCTACAGCAGCACCTCCCTGACCGGGACCTCCCTGATAACCATAAACCTCAAGCTCAACCCAAAAATCGTATTCAGCCCTAAGTACAGGATCATGAAGGATTTCTGTTACATTATCAATTTCAAATTCGTAAGGAACCGCGTTAGGCGTCGTGACGTTTTTGTTCATAAAAGGAGTAATAAAACGTCCTAATTCTATTCTCTGTACATCTCCGTAAATATAAGATGTGGCATTTTTAGGAACAAAAGCAAGATTAGCATTACCAATACGATCGTAGTTATCGCAAAGTGGATTAAGTGTAACCGTCATGGTAAGGGTATTGCCAATGGCATCTAACTGCTCATCGGTAAGCTTTTTACCATATGAAGAATTGCTGTTACGTATAGCTCCGTCAGGTATTGGCTCAGAAACCATATCTTCATACATACCGTAGTAAACAGCCTGATCGAATACAGTAAGTGTGTAAGGCTCCTGCGCATACGCCTTAAAACCGAACAAATAGGTGCAAAGAGTAAAAATAAGTAATGTTCTTTTCATCGGGGGTATTTTAATTATGCGCCTAATTTAATATAATATTTCCATTAAATTCACATACCCATTATATATTCCCCACTATTTAACACCAAAAAACTATTCGCATTAAAAAGGTTAAAACTAAAACTGGAAATATATAAAAGGCTGTGGCCCTGCCGATGCCGCAGCATATACCACCCAGAAAACAAACCCTAAAACAATAGCTTTAAGAACTAATGGCGTAAGATCAAATGCCTTTTTTAAACCTTTAGAAAAACCATCGGGCATTAAGTGCCATACATAACCTATAGCCATTAATATAAATACATTTTTATAGCCAAGGATTATAGTTTGCCATTGGTTAGGATCAAACGTTACGTGGCTTATATTAGTAATAAGGTCGATGGCTGTAGGGAAATCCCTGGAGCGAAATAATATCCAGCAAAATGCCACGAAATGAAATGTTATAAGTATAGAAATAACTTTCCATAAGCCGCCTAAAAACGTAGGCTGGGCATCTTTTTTAGTAGGGAATAATTCGTTGAACAGTTTATGTACCGCCAAGGCCAAGCCATGTAAGGCTCCCCAAATAATAAACAGCATGCTTGCACCGTGCCACAAACCCCCAAGAAGCATGGTAGTAAAAAGGTTCACGTTTGTAAACATGGTGCGCTCTTTATCTTTAGATAAAGCGAAACTAAGAATAAACACCACTAACCCTCCTATACTTAAAAATAGTGGAATATTACTTACGTGAGAAAAATTGATTCCCCATATTATTAGCCCGCAAAAGAACAGGCCGGGAAATAAAAACCCCGCGAATGAACCATGCCTGTTACCACCTACCGATATATAAAGGAAATCTTTTAGCCAGGTTGATAATGATATGTGCCACCTGCGCCAAAACTCTGTAATAGACGCTGATTTATATGGCGTACGAAAGTTAGTAGGCAGTTTAAAGCCAAGCAGTAATGCTACTCCAATTGCCATATCTGAGTATCCTGAAAAGTCGCAGTATATCTGGATGGTGTAACCGTATGCAGCCATAAGATTTTCAAAAGCGGTGTAGCTGTTAGGAGAATCGAAAACGCGGTCTACAAAGTTTATAGAAATATAATCGGATATTACGGTTTTCTTGATAAGACCACCAATAATAAGGAATAAGGCATAGTTTACATCTTCTTTAGTGAGTTGTAACTTAGCATATATCTGCGGGATAAAATCTTTAGCCCTAACAATAGGCCCCGCAACAAGCTGAGGAAAGAATGATACAAAAAAAAGGTAGTCTATATAATTTTTTGCCGGAGTAATTTCTTTTCGATACACCTCGATTATATAACTAATGGACTGGAAGGTATAGAACGAAATACCTACCGGAAGCAATACTCTGTTAAAAGTATAATCAGCACCTAACAGTGCATTAGCACCGTCTAATACAAACGTGGTATATTTAAAATATCCAAGAAAGGTAAGGTTAACAATAACGCTAAACCACAGGTACACTTTTTTTTGCAGGCTCCGCTCTTCACGGTATAAAAAATAACTGAGCGTATAGTCTACCACCGATGAGAGCAGCAGCAGCAGGAAATATATACCACTCGATTTATAGTAAAAAAACAACGAAAACAGTATTACATATACAAGCCTTAACCTAAAAGTATTGCGGGTAAGAATGTAAATGCCGTAGAACACTAAAAACAATCCCAAAAATAAGGGCGTATTAAACAATATAGGTGCTTTAGGATCGTAAATAAACCATCCCTGCACATCATTAATAGATATTTGCGGCAAAAAATCACTTAGCTGCATTACTCCCTGTTGGTTTTATAATTATCATACCCTTTAAAAAAAGCTTCGCTAAAAAGCCTTCCTTGTTTTTCGTAACCGTCTTTACTGTAATGAACTCTGTCGGTACTCATAAGCCCGCGGGCTGCGTTGCGTGGCACGCCATAAAGGCCACCCATTTCGCTAAACAAATCCCAAGAGGCATAGTTTACTTTTGTTTCCTGCACCTGTATCTCTTTAGCATACGATGCTGCAAAAGTGTTGACATATTTCCTCCTGAAAAGCGATGGCGGAGGGGTCATGACCAGTATGCACGCATCGGGACTTACAGCTTTTACACTGGCTATAAATTTATTAAGCTGCACTATAAAATCAGGCGCAGCCATTTTATCAAAGGTTTCATTAGTGCCCAATGATATAATTACCAAATCTGGGTTAAGTGCCGGAAGCTGTTCAAAGAACAGTGGGTATTTGTTATAATCTGATGCTTTGGCACCGTTAACCCCAATGCTATGGTAAATTACACCGTGAGTATCGTTCTCTAATACGAGTCCGCTTAACTCATACTCTTTAACATCACGGTTAGGCAGCAGGTATATTTTAGACAAGGCATCATCGCTATGATAAAAATGCGATTTACTATCTGCCTGAAGGCCCAGCGGTATAAATTCCGACCGGGTAACTTCTCGTTTTTGCATTTCGTGAGTAGGTATTTTCAGCGTTTTCCCTGCACGAATGCGGTCATTCTTTAGCCCGTTAGCTTTTTTAAGCTGCGTTATAGATATGTTGTATTTATCAGCAATGCTGCCCAATACCTCGCCATTTTTAATTTTGTGGGTAATCTTTTTAGGCACGGTACTTTCCAGCACAATGGTTTTAGAGCTTGTGGCAAGGTCAAATTCAGACTTATTTCCCGGCGTAATTATTTTAAGGGTGTTAAAGCGGTAGGCACTGTCCCGCACATTAAGCTCTACCACAAAATTCTCGCGGGTATCAAGGGCAATGCCGCTAAGACCCACATTTGTTCCTGCCTCTACAGGATATATTACGCGGCGGCTGTGCCAGGAGGCATTGCTTTTGTAGCGGGTAATGTAGCTGCCGTTTGTTTTTGCCAATTGGTGCGGAAAACTAAACCCTGCACCCGCATTGCCAAAGCGTTCCTGCAATTTTTTGCGGATAACATTAGTCATCAGGTCGGCCTGTATGTGCGAGTCGCCAATGTGTACAATATTTATTTTGCCTGCTTTTTGCTGTTCAAGTAAATACAGCTTTTCATAAAGCAACTTAAGCGACGATGTATTGGTAATTACATTAGGGCCTTTAACCTCAATAGTATCAATAACAACACCCACAGCATCTACTTCCAGGCTATCAATATCTACATCTGTAGAATCAATTTGCGCGGTCGCAGAAAAGCCCAAAAGGCATAACAAAAATAGGTAAAGCCTATTGCGCATTAATGGTGTCTTTTTTAATGATGGAGTCTGGTTTTACCAATTTTTTAAGAGCTGGTTTAGTCGATTCAGCTGGTCTTGCCGGAGTAACAACAGGTTTAGCAGGAACAGTAGCCGGTTTAACTGCAGGATTTACAGGGTGCTGTACCGCAGGAGTAACCTCTTTAAACGAATCACGCACAGGCTTAAGCGGGGTTACCTCAACGGGCTCCTCAACAGGTTCTGGAGTAGTAACGCCCCTAAGTTTTTTATATTTTATGTACCCCTCATTAAGTTGTTTGTAAATAAGGTCGGATATTTTTTTAGAGCCCCTAAAGTTAAAGTGGGTATAATCTTTATTGGCTTGCGCCGGTGCTTCGTCTACCCATTTTACCATAGAACCATCGCCTCCCATAAGGGTGTAAAGGTTTACGTAAGCCGACTCTGTTTTAACAGCGTAGCGCTTTTGAGCCAGCGTAAGGGGCACAACAGCCGAGTCGGTTTTCATTTCTGTGCCGTACTTTGTCGATTTATCTGCGGTAGAAATAATAAGTATGGCCACGCCCGGGAAACACTCTCTTAAATGGTTTACCACATTAGCCATTCGCTTTTCGTACCACGAGTAGTTAAGCGAACCGTAATTAAGCACATTAGTACCATAATGCAGCACAATAAGGTCGTAACCCAGCTTATCGTTAAAGGCACGCATAAGGTTAGTATTAAAACTGCCTATAGGCAGGCCGGAATTACCACGGTTAGAAAAATTATCTACATGCACTCCTTTGCCATCATCAAAATTAAACCCATAAAACGGGATAGAGTCTGCTGCAATAAAATTAGCCTTAAAGCTTTTTATGCCACCATCGGCAACACTTACCGTATTTAAAATATTTGACGCAGGCAGTTTTTTAATAAGTGTATCTGTCCCGATAACAACCTGCATTTTTGCTTTTGCGTTGCCGCTTCTGCCATAAAACAATGTTGGGTTGTTAAGCTCTGAAAGGTGGCTAAGCCTGCTGGCTTTATACTTAACCCATACAGGATTTATTGTGTCTTTCTTTACAAAGAATACGTGCCCGTTAATACCAAATGGTTTTATAGGGTTTTTAATTTTGAGGTACGATTGGGTTTTCCAGTTATCTGAAAACTGGTGCGTAAGCGTGCTTCGCGATGGCGCCGACTCGGACGTGATATTCACGAAGCCTACACCCTCACCGCCAAAACGTGCCTGGAGGCTGGCACGAAGGTCTTTTACGATCATATCGCCATCGGTCATGGAGTCGCCAAAATAGGCAATACGCACCTTACCCTGCTGTTTGGTTTCCAGCTGCAGCAGCTTTTCATAAAACACTACAAGGTGCTGAAAACCTTTATAATCTTCATAATCCTCTGTGGGGAATTTGATACCGTTTGTGGCCTCAAAAGAAATTTTGGTATTTACAAGCGTGTCTTTTTCGGCAGGGGCACCTTTGGCCGCCTCAACCGCTTCCAGCATCGTGCTGTCTACCACTACGTTTTTACCGACTGCGGCAGTTTCTGTAAATATCTTTTCGGGCAAAAACTTTTTAAACACAAGCAGTGCTATGATAGAAAGCACCACAATAGCAAACGACTGAAAGAAATAAGGCTTATTCTGGCTCACAATTACGTTTTATATAAGATAAATTACATGCGCTCCGGAACTTCGATGCCTAATAGCCCGAATGCCGATTTTATAGTTTCGCCCACTTTTTTAGACAGCTGTATCCTGAATACTTTTTCGTTTAATACCTCTGTACCTAATACAGGCACACTTTGGTAAAACGAATTGTATTCCCTAACAAGGTCATACGTATAGTTAGCAACAAGTGCCGGGCTGTGACTATCGGCAGCTGCCTGGATAACTTCCGGGTACAGGCTCACTATTTTAAGCAGTTCTTTTTCTTTTTCGTGCAGGGTTATCTCTGCCGGTGCTAACGATACAGATATATCAAAATCAGCACGGCGCAGCAGCGATTGTATCCTTGCATAGGTATATTGTATAAACGGACCCGTGTTACCTGCAAAATCTACCGATTCTTTAGGGTCGAACAGGATACGTTTTTTAGGGTCTACTTTAAGTATGTAATATTTTAAGGCACCAAGACCAATGATCCTGTACAGCTTTAATTTCTCTTCGTCAGAATAACCTTCAAGCTTACCTAACTCTTCCGATATTTTTTGGGCAGTCTCGGTCATTTCTGCCATCAGGTCGTCGGCATCAACCACGGTACCTTCACGGCTTTTCATTTTACCCGACGGTAAGTCTACCATACCATACGATAAATGGTACAGGTTAGCCGCCCAGTCAAATCCAAGTTTTTTAAGGATTAGGAAAAGCACCTTAAAATGGTAATCCTGCTCGCTGCCTACCGTGTACACCATACCGCCTACATCCGGGAAATCTTTAACACGCTGTATAGCGGTACCAATATCCTGGGTAATGTATACCGATGTACCGTCTTTACGCAGTACAAGTTTTTCGTCAAGCCCATCTTCAGTAAGATCTATCCAAACCGAACCATCTTCTTTTTTAAAGAACACTCCTTTTTCAAGCCCGTCGGCTACTACGTCTTTACCTAACAAATACGTATCACTTTCGTAGTAATAGCTATCGAAGTCGACGCCTATATTTTTATACGTTTCTTCAAAACCTGTATATACCCAACCGTTCATTTTAGCCCAAAGCGCTTTCACTTCAGGGTCATTAGCTTCCCATTTAAGGAGCATATCCTGGGCCTCCACAATAATCGGGGCTGTTTTTTTTGCCTCGTCTTCTGTAGAACCTTCGGCAACTAATTCGTTTATCTGTGCTTTATAAGCTTTATCAAACTCTACATAATATTTACCTACCAGCTTATCACCTTTAAGGCCGGCACTCTCCGGAGTTTCGCCGTGGCCAAACTTTTCCCACGCCAGCATCGACTTAGATATATGAATACCCCTGTCGTTCACCACCTGGGTTTTGTAAACTTTTTTACCTGATGCCTTTACAATATTGGCCACCGAATAGCCCAGCAATACATTACGTACGTGGCCTAAGTGAAGTGGCTTATTGGTATTAGGCGAAGCAAACTCTACCATTACCGCCTTACCACCTTCTGCGGGAACTATTGTACCAAAATTTTCATCGGCTTTTATGCCGTTAAAATAATCAATATAGTAAGCCTCAGAAATTACAATATTCAGGAAACCGCCCACTACATTAAAGCGGTCTACTATGCCGGAATTCTCTATAAGGTACTGCCCTATTTTGTTGCCAAGATCGGCAGGGTTGCCTTTTATAAGCTTGAGCAACGGGAAGATAACCATGGTAATATCACCCTCAAATTCCCTGCGCGTAGCCTGCAGTTCTATCTTTTCGAGAGAGATGTCAAACAGGGCGGTAGCCGCATTTTGTATATGGGAAGTAAGTATTTGTGATAATGCCATTTTGAGTATGTTTTTTAAAGCGTGCAAAGATAAGTATATTTAAGCAACCTGTTGACAGGAATATATTTAAATAATTTGTTAATTAAAACACTGAAGCCAGAGTTATTAAAGCCTGATTGCCTTTACGCTATAACACAAAGATGCGCAAACAAGGAAAGTCCCCCGGTCATTTTATTTTGCAAAGCAATATATTTTTTTCAATTTAAGCTTTGTGAACCTTTGCGCCTTCTTCGTGAATCTTCGTGAAATTACAGCTCACATATTCAGCATCTTAAAAACCAAAAACACAACTTTTTAAAATAAATTTAAAAATACCTGTAACAAAACAACCTTCTCTTAGTCTTATACACAACATCAATCAATATGCCGCGCGGCTATGGCAGCCTTATCAACTGCCGCCGGTGTAAGGCACTAAATTAAAACTAATGAAACTGAAATTACTTTTCATGCTGCTACTTGCAAGCATAACCTCGCTTACTGCACAGACTACAGGAAGCATCTCCGGGAAAATTACCGACAAAACTACCAAGCAACCCCTGCCCTACGTTAACATTGTAGTTAAAGATAACGGTGCAGTTATAAACGGCGGCATTACCGATGATAATGGTGTGTTCTCTGTTAAAAAACTGCCACTTAAAAACTATACGGTAGAGGTGCAGTTTATGGGCTATAAGAGCATTACTGCTACCGCTAACCTTACCGAGGCTAACAAAGACCTTAACCTGAACACACTATCAATTTCCGAAGAAGCCACTACGCTGGACGAGGTAAATATTGTTAAGGAAACATCTACCATAGAGCAAAAGATAGACCGTAAAGTTATTACCCTGGGCCGCGACCTTACCACTGCCGGCGGTACCGCTGCCGAGATAATGAACAACATACCATCGGTTAACGTAGACCAGGATGGTAAGCTATCGCTTCGTGGTAACCAGAACGTAAGGGTACTTGTAGACGGCAGGCCCACAAACATAGACCCTGCGCAGCTGCTTAAGCAAATACCAAGTTCGTCGATAAAAAAAATCGAGCTTATTACCAACCCAAGTGCTAAGTACAACCCTGAAGGGATGAGCGGTATTATAAACATCATCCTCAATAAAAATGCTAATGATGGTTTTAACGGTAGTTTTACCTCTGGGATAAACTTTGGTATTACGCCTAAATTCAACAATTCCCTTGACGTTAATTATCGCACAGGGAAAGTCAACTTTTTTGGAAACGGAGGCTCCAACTTTGGTAAGAACTTCAATAAAGGTTTTATAAACCGTAATGATATTACATCTCACCAGGCACTTGACATTGTAAACGATAACGACTCATACCTTGGTAAAATAGGGATGGACTATTATATAAATGACCACAACACAATATCTGCATACACCAATCAAAACTATTTTACCGGTAAGGGTAAAGTTGACACCCGCATTATGTATGGCTCTGATACTACTTTAGAAAATATTGCGCAAAACTCGGCATACGATACAGACAACCACAACAACACCTATAACCTTGCTTACAAACACAAGTTTGAAAAAGAAGGCCACACTCTTGATTTTGAAGGAAACTATAACACTACAACGCAAAACCAGGCCGGTGATTATGATACTACCGTGGGCACTAATGGCGTAGTGATTTATGATGATAGTGTTATTGATAAAATCAAGAACACGACCATGAACCTTGATTACGTTAACCCGCTAAACGATAAAACCACTTTAGAACTGGGTGCAGAATCGAGGCTTATACGTAGTAATAATACATACAACACCAGCAACCCTGCTGTAACAAACCCGGAACTTCAAAACTCCGTTTACAGCTATGATGTAGATATTTATTCGGCGTATGCTACGCTGGGGCAAAAATTTAGTAAATTCAGCTACCAGTTGGGTGCTCGTTTTGAGCACTATAAATCAGATGCTGATTTTAACCGTGGCGCAAAAACATTTCAGAACAAATATTTTACGCTGTATCCATCGGCTTACTTAACGTATAGCCCTAACGATAAAAACACATTCCAGTTTAGCTACAGCCGCCGTGTAGACCGCCCTTCGTTAGAACAAACCAAACCGGTTAGGGAATTTTCTACCCCGCTTATAACTTCCTTAGGTAACCAATATTTAGAGCCTCAGTTTACTAACTCTGTCGAGGTTAACTATACCAAAATGTTTGGTAAAGGATCCTCTATTACCGGAGGCGTGTTTTACAGGCTTATAGACCACGAAATAAGCCGTGTACTCTACCCTGACGAAACCACTGCCAACAATCAGGACCAGATTCAGAGCTATGCCAACTTTAACCACAACAATGCGCTTGGCTTTGAGGTTTCGGCAAATTACAAGATCAATAAATGGTGGGATATACAGCCGGCTATAGATTTTTCGAGTATCAATCAAAAGGGTGTGGTATCTGTATTGGTACCGGGCACAACAGACGATTATGAGCCAACACTAAAGAAAGTAACCGTGTCTGCTTTTAATGCAAGGATTAACAGTAACTTCAGGGTTAACCCCCGCCTTAGCTTTTTACTTTTCGGGTTTTACAGGGGCCCCGTAAATGGCGTGCAAAACAACAGTAAAGAGATGTATAAAATAGACAGCGGCGCACGTTACAGCCTGCTGAATAACAAAATGAGCCTTAGCGTACGTTTTAACGATATGTTTAAAACCATGCGTTACGGCTTTGATGCCCTTAACCCTTACCCGCAAACAGGAGAGTTCAGGTGGGAAAGCCGCACGGTGTACTTTGGGCTAAACTATATGTTTGGCGGTGGTAAAAACAGGGCATTGGCACGTAAACAACGTGATGACAATACCAAACAGGGCGGCGGCGGAATGTTTTAAACCCCAGCCCGTATTAAAAAGGCATTAGTAGTGCATTTCAGATATTTAGGTTAGCACAGCCCCGAAGCGTTTGTTTCGGGGCTTGCTTTTTATTAAAGACAGAACGCGGATGACGCGGATGCAAGCAAACGCGGATTTGGCGGATTTAAACCTAAATTAAAAAACAAAACCCTTATAAATCTTACGACTTATAAGGGTATATTTTATTTTTACCATTTACGTAGGGCGACGCCCTACGCTATTATATGCAACCCTTTTAGGGTCAGGAAAGGAATTGCAAATCAGGATTTTGAATGAAGCTAATCTAAAATCTACATTCTTAAATCTAAAATCCTGCTTTACCATTTAATGATCGCGCTGCCCCATGTAAAGCCGCTTCCAAAAGCAGCAAGCACAACGTTGTCGCCGGTCTTGATTTTGCCTTGTTCCCAAGCTTCTGTCAGCGCAATAGGAATAGAAGCTGCGGTAGTATTACCATATTTCATGATGTTGTTATATACATGGTCGTCGGTCAGGCCAAATTTGTGCTGTATAAACTGCGATATCCTAAGGTTTGCCTGATGCGGTATCAGCATATCAATATCGGCTACCTCAAGGTTATTTGCTTTTAAACCCTCCATGATTACTTCGCTGAAACGCACCACCGCATTTTTAAATACAAACTGGCCGTTCATGTGTGGGTAGTAACTTTCGTCTTCCGGGTTGGCATCAGCAATAATATCCGTTACCCATCGCTTGGCCATACCGGGAGCAATAAGCGAAAGCTCTTCGGCATGCTGCCCTTCGCTGTGCAGGTGCGTAGAAAGTACACCTTTTGTAATATTTTCTTCGCGGGTAAGCACGGCTGCCCCTGCCCCATCGCCAAAAATAACCGATACGGCACGGCCTCTTGTGGTCATGTCCAGTCCGGTGGAGTGCAGTTCGCTGCCTATAATAAGTATGTTTTTATACATCCCTGTTTTTATAAACTGGTCGGCCACCGATAGCGCATAGATAAAACCCGAACACTGGTTACGCACATCGAGCGCGCCCACGGTACGTTTCATACCAAGGTCGCGTTGTACCAACACACCCGGCCCAGGAAAATAGTAATCAGGGCTTAGGGTAGCAAACACTATAAAATCGATGTCTTCTTTATCTATACCGGCACGTTCTATAGCAATTTTAGCTGCTTTAACGCCCATTGTGGTCGTGGTATCTCCATCGCCTTTTATAACATGCCTGCGTTCTTTTATACCGGTGCGTTCCTGGATCCACTCATCATTAGTTTCCATGATTTTGGAAAGGTCATTATTAGTAACCACATTATCCGGAACGTAATAGCCCAGGCCTGATATTTTTGAATGATACATAGTACGATTTATTGTTTTTTCAAAATTAATGTACGAAATTAAGTATTCCTTAAATTCAAACTCTAAAATACACTATTTTTTTCACATAAATAGATTGTATGGTTGTATAAGACGTTATATTTTTGCGCCACATTCAACATACTGACATGAAAACAATATTTGCCTTACTATTAACTGCACTTACAGCCATTACCGCATACAGCCAGGACACGTTACCCAAAAATGTTACTCCGGGCGTAGTAAGGGTTACCGAAAGGGAACCACACTTTCCCGGAGGTACAACCGCTTTTAACGCTTATTTAAGATCCAGGCTGGAGTCGGCAGGCTTTACATCGGGAGAAAATGGTAAGCTACTTGTTACTTTTGTAGTAGAAAAAAATGGCAGTGTAAGTACTGTTAAAATAATTCAGGGAATAGAGAAGAACCTTAACCTTGCGGTTATTGATGCAATACGGGAATCGCCTAAGTGGACTCCGGGCTACAAAGAGGGCAAACCGGTACGCGCACTATACAAATTACCCATAATATTTTAAACCCCAAACGCATTCCTGTCTACCGTAAGGCTAACCTCTGTTTCTGTCGGGATCTCCTTATAGTGTTCAAAAAATAATGCCTGCCTGCCCAGTGCTGCTTTAATTAAATAGCGGCTGCCTTTAAAGTAACATTGTTTTACAATTACTTTTAGCGGGCCGTTATCGGCAATAATAAGCTGGTGTGGGTACAGTAGAATAGTTTCTTCACTATTATTAGTAAGGGTAAGGAGTTCGAGCTTTATTTCGTTTACTTCTCCAAATAATGATGCTGTGTATTTATCTTTTGCCTTGTAGTAAATTTCTTTTGATGGTGCTTTGTCTACCAGTGTACCTTTTTTTATTACAATAGTTTCATCGGCAAAGGAAAGAGCATCGGTACTGTCATGCGTAGCTATAATGCAGGTAACGCCTTTTTGCTTAAGGTAGGCAAAGAGATTACGGCGCAGTGCATTTTTCCTGAAATTGTCTATATGGCTAAAAGGCTCGTCGAGCAAAAGTACCTGGGGCTCTAAAGCCAGCACTTTTGCAAGGGCAATGCGTTGCTGTTGACCCCCGCTCAAAAATTTTACCTTAACATCGGCAAAATCTTCCATTTCCACAATTTGCAGTAGTTCTGCTGTGCGGCGTTTTTTTTCGTCCGGATAAAAGTTAGATAAAAAGCTGCCTACATTTTCTGCTGCGGTGGTATAAGGCATAAGGTCGAAATCCTGCGCAAGGTATTTCATATAAGGCATACCCGGCACAAGGTTGTGCTTAGGCCCCGTTACGGGCTGGCCTTTATACGTTATCTCTCCTGCATCAAGATCGTACATACCGTAAATTACTTTAAGCAGCGTACTCTTGCCGCAGCCGCTCTCGCCTATTACGGCCACATTTTGCCCTGTCTTTACAGTAAAGCTTAATTGGTGCAATATGGTTTTTTCGGTATAGCCGAACGATATGTTTTTTACTGACAGCATCTTTTATCAAATTTCAGACTGCAAAAATATTCATTTAAAAATAAACATCAGTAAATAAATAAGGGTGCTGCGTTACTGCAGCACCCTTACAAAACCTAACCAATAAATAACAACCAACCAATCATAAGAAAATTCAGATCATAGCAATTGATCTTAAACTATTTACGGGTAAAAGATTACTAAGGTTTTATGTTTGCGATTAATTAACACTATCATTATTATCGTGATTTTTATAATTTGAAGTCAATCATAATGCAATAATTAAAATAAATGCATAAAATTGCATTCTTAACAAAATGACTATACTTTTATTACTAATACGCCGAATTTATGAAAAGTAAAATAATTTTATGTATTACATTGGTTTTAACAACTTTAACAGGTTTTGCACAAAAGCAGGAAGGACAATACTCTCTTGAAGCCACGTATGGAGGAAGCTTTGCCAGCAAACCATCGATAACCCAGTTTGGGCATTACGACTTTGGTATTCGTTATATGTTTGATCCAAGCTGGGGTATAAAATTTGATTTTGGTCATGACAAATTCAGGAATGATGAAACTCCGGAGCAGGGTATAGACTATACAAGGCTATCATTGCAGGCTGTACATAATCTGGGCCGCACTCTAAACATACCCAAGGCCACAGGTGGTGCTGTTAATGCGCTTGCACATGCAGGCTTAGGCATATCAGTTTCTAAATCTACACAGCAAAAAACTAAAGATAATATGGGCAATTTAATTGTAGGTATTACTCCGCAAGTGCATATTTTTCAGGACGTGGCTTTACAGTTAGATTTCTCTTATGTAGTAAACCTGCTGCAACACTTTGATTATGATGGTACCTACCGTTATACAGGTGCACCAAAATCGTTTACGGGTGGCCACGCCACGGCATCTATAGGTATAATTTATTACCTGGGCAAAAGGCACTCTGATTACGACTGGAGGTAAAAGCATCATCATTTAAAACAACAAAGACGGCTTATGGGCCGTCTTTGTTGTTTTAAACACATATTAACTAATCATGTTTATTACCCACATTTAGCAATACCACTGCCCCAAGTATTAGTATTATGCCCATCCATTGCCATAAATTTACGGGTTCGCTTAATATAAAATAAGCCATAGTAACAGATACCGGTAACTCTATAGACGACACTATGCTACCCAGCCCCAGGCCTGTTTTGGGAAAACCTGCATTTAACAACAAAGGCGGCAATATAGTACCAAATAACGCCAGCGGTATGCCCCAGGTTGTAACAATATTAAAATTAAAAGAACCCGGCCATGTAAAAGTTGTAAAGCTTAATACAACTATTGCGCCACCCATAAGCATAAACAGGCTTCGGTGGGGTGCAGTAAGATGCGTAGCGATACTGTTACCGGCAAACATTGTCATGGTAAATGACATTGCCGCACCAAGGCCCCAGGCAAGGCCACGCCAGTCTGGCACAACGTCGCTACTTAAAAGATTTGTTGCCAGTAATGTTCCGGCAAGTACAATAACAATAGCAATTATTTTTTTTACAGACGGTACTACTTTACTCAGTGCCCATTCTAACAGTACGCCTATCCAAACGGTTTGCATGAGCAGCACAATGGCTATAGATACCGGGATATATTTTACAGCAATATAATAAAACACACTGGTAAAACCCATAGACGTTCCTGCAAGTACAAGCTGTGTTTTATCTTTGCCCGATGCTTTTTGCATTGGCGCACCTGAAGATTTTTTCCGGAAGCTGTAAATAAGGAACATGCCCAGTAACCCAAGCAGTATTTGCGATGAGGTAACTTCGGCAGTGGTGTAACCCTGGCCATAAGCAAGCTTTACAAAAGTGGCAAGCATACCATAGCTTGCAGCTCCGCAGCCTACATATAAAACCCCTTTAAATATATTATTCTTAGTCATAATTTGCATTTTAAAAAGCGGGCAAAGGTATCACTAAGATTTTATTATAAAATGTTTATGACTATAATTTGACAAAACAATAATACCATTGCTTACATTTGATCTTTTTAATTTGACTATGAAGAAATTAGTTACACTCGTTTTTATAACAGCCTTTAGTTTAACAGCCATGTCGTTAAAGCATACCAGCGACCCCGAACCCGATTGCAACATACTACATAAGGGTACATTTATTTATGCCGATGAGCAGGGACAGGAAGTAAAAGTACTTATAGACGGTAATAAACATATAGAATATCACAAAGGCGGCAAGTACTACATTAAATCGCAGCTCCATTGGGATAACGATTGCCAGTATACTGCAAAGATTGTAAAAGTTACCCTGCCCGGATTCCCGTATAAAAAAGGCACTATCATGAGGGTTATGATAGATAATGTAGATGGCAACGCCATCTTTTGCACCGGCATTATTAATGAAGAAAGCTTTAGCAGTAAACTTATAAAAACCGAAAGAACTGCTAAGTAACATCTATTCATAATACCACATACTAAAACAACTACTTTTATAGTTATAGGTAAACACCTTACCTCTCAACTATCATGATGCGCATTTTGCTTTTAGTATTTATACAGTTTATAAGCTGTAGTGGCAGCAATGCCGGTGATGACATTCCCGCTAAAGATTACTCTAACAAACATACAGAGGCCCTTGCTTTTTGCAAACAGAAAAACTATTGTGAAGACTACTATTTCCTTATAGACCTCAGTGTACATTCCGGTAAAAACCGATTTTATGTGTACGATTTTAAACAAAAAAAAAATCATTGATCAAAATCTGGTTACCCATGGCAGCTGCGATGCTTTTCAGGATAACGACACTAAATACGAGAAGGTAAAATTCAGCAATCTTGATAAGAGCCATTGCTCATCGTCGGGTAAATATAAAGTGGGCAAACGCGATTACAGTTCGTGGGGTATAAAAGTAAAGTATTGGCTTGAAGGACTTGATGAAACCAACAGCAACGCCCAAAACCGTGTGGTAGTTTTGCATTCGTGGAATGCCGTAGCCGATAAAGAAATTTTCCCTCGATACAGCCCGCTTAGCTGGGGATGCCCTGCAGTATCTGACAATATTATGCAAACGCTCGATGCTAAACTACAGGCTACAGAGAAGCCGGTATTGCTGTGGATAGTTGATTGACTAACTTCTGTGCTCCCTCGCTTCTTCTATCAAATCGCTAAGGTGAATGCGCAGCGCTTTTACCGATATGCTTATTTCCCAAAACGACACAGCCAAAGATGCTAACAGCAACAGCAGGCTTAACCCAAACACGTAAGCACCCCACGTTTGCTGTCCGGTAAACAACAACGCCATAGCAAAAACAGAGAAGAACAGGCTTAACACTCCATACATTTGCATGTGCCTAATAAGCGTGAGCCGCAGGTTAAGGTTCTTTATTTCGCCTAAAATACTTTTAGTTCGATGCTGTTCGTAGCTTACTTTAAGGCCGCGCACTATACCCGCAATGGTTAAAAAACGGTTGGTATAGGCCAGTAAGATTAGCGATGTGGCCGAAAACAAAAGTGCAGGGGTTTCTATGGATAGGTTCATATGGGGAATTGGTTATTGGTTGTTAGTTGTTAGTTGTTAGTTGTTGGTTGTTAGTTGTTGGTTTGCAGTTAAGACTCATTACTATTGCCTGTTGCTTATTGTTATTGCCTGCTTCTCATTGCTTATTGCTTATTGCTCATTGCTTATTCCTATTGCTTATTGCTCATTGCTTATTGCTCATTGCTTATTGCTTATTGCCTATTGCTTATTGCTCATTGCCTTTTGCTTATTGCCTATTGCTTATTGCCTATTGCTTCTTCTATCAGCAAGATACAATGTTTTCTGTGCATTTAAAACTTTCAGACCCATAACCCTATTGTTTTGTTAATTAGCATTTTATCAACAATTGTTCATTGCTGTTTGTAATACTTTTAATGTAAACAAATAAACAGCAACATCATGGACTCGATAAACCAACAACAACCGGAAGACAATTTTAAAGATTTAGTGGGCCAGGAAGGCATCGACAAGATAAAGGAACTTGCAAAAGCGGCAGGCTCATGTTTTTTTTGTACTAAGATAGTGAGCGGAAAAGCTTTTGATACACGCCCGATGTCGGCTGAAAAAGTAGACGACAGCGGAAACTTCTGGTTCCTGAGCGCGAATGACTCTCATAAAAACCAGGAACTTAGCGAAGACCCGGCAGCGCAGTTGTTGTTTCAGGGCGGGTCGTACAGCGATTTTTTAAGCCTGTATGGTTATGCGACTATCAGTACAGATAAAGCTAAGATAGACGAACTATGGGACCCAATGATGAAAGTGTGGTTTACCGAAGGTAAAGACGACCCAAGGATTACCGTAATTAAGTTTACCCCTACCGAAGGGTATTACTGGGATACCAAGCATAACATGGCTGTAGGCCTTATAAAAAGAACATACGGTGCTATTGTAGGCGAAACCTATGATGACTCTGTAGAGGGAACTATTGTTCCTTAACCGTACACACTTCAAACAATGGAGAAGGCCTGCTGAGAAGCGGGCTTTTTTATCCGCTTTACAGCATAACCGATTGCGGAAGCATTTGTAAAAATGACAATGCCTGATTGTAATCTAAGTAATCATATTCCAAACCAAGTTTCCGGATATTAGTATAATAGGTTTGATGCTGACTATAATAATATTTCTCCGACTGGACAAACCAGGCTTTTGCACCAAGCTTTTGAGCAAGGAACCATTTTTCGAATAGCCTGCCAGTGCGTCCGCTGCCATCTTCAAAAGGATGAATTTTTACAAAAACCAAGTGCAGCATTGATGCATAAAAAAATACTTCGTCGAATTCTAAATCTGAGCTTAACAAAACTTCAATGTCGTCATTTAGTCTTTGCATTTCTGAGGCAACTTTATCCGGAGTAGCAGCAACATATTCTATTTTACCATCATCTGTAATAACAAACATATTACCATTGCGCAGTTTACCCTGCTGCGATTTATGGAGTATATTTTTAGTTAATAAGGCATGTGAGCTCAGCAAATATTCAGGAGTTAATTTATGAGTCGCAGCAAACTCATAGGCGTTATACAAATCATCTATCTTTTGGGTATAATCGGGTTGATAGCGCACGCCGAGGCGCTTATGCTTTATAAACGAATCCAGCTCTATTTCCTCCCCCTCTATCTTAGATGAAAACACCGCTGAAACAGACGTATAAAAATTGAAGTTCTCATTACTAATTTCGCTTTCCCGTAATCCCTCAAAATGTTGTTGTACGGTTGTGCTAAAGCTTTTTTTATAGGCTTCGAGGAGGGAAGTTGGTATAATTTTTAGGGTTAGGGTCATTATATTATCTAACAATCCAATTCTCAATTTGAATTCCTTCAATTCTTTCAAATTCAGAAATATTTTCTGTAACCATTATTAAATCTGATGAAACAGCAGTAGTACCTATGAGTAAGTCAAAATCACTTATCATTTTACCCAATTTCCTTAATCTTGATTTTTCTTTTCCATAAAGATAGATACAATCAATAATGGGGATAATCGCAATATTAGTGGTAAACGATTCGATAAGCAGAAGATTTTTTTCAGGATTAGTGCTATGTTCAGCACCGTAAGTTAATTCTGCAAGAGTAATTTCAGAAATAACACAATTAAAAATTCCTATCTCATTAAACTTATTTTCTAAGTCAAATTTTCCTCTAAAAAAATGAACGCAGATATTCGTATCTAATAAATATTTCATTAAAAATTTTCGATATCACGGTTATTAACCCTGGAGGATTTTATTTCGTTGATTATTTCATCTGAATCACGGTTGTCTTCCCACGCACCAAAAAGTGATGACAAATTGTTACTTGGAGGCATATTTATTTCATTAATAGATTCGGTAAGACCAACAATAATTTTTTTCTTAGACGTAAGATCAAGATTTCTAAAGAGATCTATATATCTCTTTAGAGACGAATTATTTAAGGTGATGCTTGCCATAACGTTACTATTTAATTCAAAGATAGTGAATTTTGCATTAATCATTTATCTTAAAACTGAAACTCATAGCAAACAAAAAAACCTGTAGCTTTCACTACAGGTCTATTATCTGACATCTATTATCTAATGTCTATTTTATCAGCTCAAAGCTTCTTTTTACAAAAGCAGTAAGCTCTTCGCCTTTAAGCAGGTTCTGGCTTAGTTTAGCAAGGTCTAACGCCTGCTTAACCAATGCTTCCTGGTGCGTTTTATCTTCGGTGTTTAATATGCTTGTAGCAAGTTCGCTGTTAGTATTTACCACAAGGTTATACATATCAGGGAAGTTACCCATACCAAACATACCGCCGCCGCCGCTGGCGCTCATTTCTTTCATACGGCGCATAAACTCCGGCTGCGTAATGATAAATGGTGCTGCATTGCTGTCTAAAGCCTCCAGCTGAACGCTGTAGTTTTGTTTAGGTACAATTTCTTCCAGGGCAGTTTTTAGCTTGTCTTTTTCATCGTCGCTAAGTTTAGATATCTGCAACTCATCCTTATTAATAAGTTTCTCTACATGGTCGCCATCTACACGTACAAACGTTACATTCTCGTTATCTGCTTCAAGTTTCTGGATAAGGTGCGACACAATAGGAGAATCTAACAACAATACCTGGTAGCCTTTTTCCTGTGCAGATACTATGTAGCTGTGCTGCGCATCTTTGTTAGACGCATAAAGCACTACAAGTTTACCGTCTTTATCGGTCTGTGTATCTTTCAGGTTTTCTTTAAGCTCTTCAAGCGTATAGAATTTACCATCTACCGTAGGGTACAATACAAACGATCCTGCTTTTTCGTAGAATTTAGGCTCGCTAAGCATACCGTACTCTAACACGATCTTGATGTCGTTCCATTTTTGCTCAAAGTCCTCACGGTTTTCGTTAAATAACGATTTAAGCTTATCGGCTACTTTACGGGTAATGTAGTTCGATATTTTTTTAACGGCGCCATCTGCCTGAAGGTACGAACGCGACACGTTAAGCGGAATATCCGGGCTGTCTATCACACCACGAAGCATGGTAAGAAATTCCGGAACAATACCCTCTACGTTATCGGTAACAAAAACCTGGTTTTGGTACAATTGTATTTTATCTTTCTGAACCTGAAGGTCGGCAGACAGTTTAGGGAAATATAAAATACCGGTTAAGTTAAACGGGTAGTCTACATTAAGGTGTATGTTGAATAACGGGTCTTCAAACTGTGTAGGGTACAACTCGTGGTAAAAGTTTTTGTAATCCTCATCAGTAAGGTCGGCCGGTTGTTTTGTCCACGCCGGGTTAGGGTTGTTTATAAAGGTATCAACCTCTACTTCTTCCGGTTGGTAATCTGCAGGGGCATCCGGTGGCACAGGCAGGTTTTCTTTATGCGTGCCAAATTTAATAGGCACTGGCATAAACTTGTTGTATTTTTTAAGAAGCTCACGTATTTTAGAATCTTCTAAAAAGTCGAGAGAATCTTCTGCAATGTGTAGTACAATCTCGGTACCACGGGTTGTTTTATCGCTTGGTTCCAGCGTAAATTCCGGGCTGCCGTCGCATATCCAGTGTACAGCAGGCTCGTCTTTGTATGACTTGGTAATGATCTCAACTTTTTCTGCCACCATAAAGGCCGAATAGAAACCAAGGCCAAAGTGGCCAATGATACCTGAATCTTTGGCAGATTCTTTATATTTTTCAAGAAACTCCTCAGCTCCGGAGAATGCTACCTGATTGATGTATTTTTCTACTTCTTCGCCAGTCATACCAAGACCCTGGTCTGTAATAAAGATTTTCTTAGCCTCTTTATCTACCTTAACCTCAATAATAGGGTCGCCATACTCTACAGCAGTTTCGCCTATGTTTGTAAGGTGTTTAAGTTTAAGAGTGGCATCGGTGGCGTTACTCACAAGTTCACGTAAAAAGATTTCGTGGTCGCTGTATAAAAATTTCTTGATTAGGGGAAATATGTTTTCTACCGAAACATTAATTTTTCCTGTTGCCATAGTATAAGGTTTTTTGTTCGTTGTTTTATTGTTGTCAAATTAAGTACCAAAAATGGTTTGGTGACAAATTGGCATTTTATCGCCATTACCTGTTTACAGGTAAGTAAAAGTGTTAAAGGAACATAATTTTAAGAAAACATTAATCGGGTAAAAATAAAAAAAATAATTACCGCCTTTTACTTTAAAATCAAACATCAGGCTCACATAATCTTACAATACACTTTCTATTTATTACACTATTTCCTGTTAAAAAAACAAGCTGCCTATTGTAAAGTATGTTGCAAAACCTGTAACTTTATACCACTAAAAAGTAAATAACCTAAATCGCATTACAAATTATGAAAAAGTTTTTAGCACTATGCATGATGGTAGCCCTGTTTGCCTCATGTGGGTCGTTAGACCAGAAATCGCAGGTAGGAATAAAAGGTAACTGGACAATATCTAACGTGTCTTACCCGGGATCTGATTATATTAAAGTAACCTCTTTTGATGTTGCCGACTCTAAATGTTTTGTAGGTAGTTCATGGAATTTTATATCTAATAATAATAAGGGCACTATGAGCCTTACATCGTCTGGTGCGGGATGTCCTGCTTTTACCAGCCCCATTGTATGGACGGTTACTAAAGCCGGTACTTTTAACCTTAAAATTACCGAAGGCCAAAAAGCTAAAAGGGTTACAGAAGGCTACATCCTTACTATAAGGAACCAAACCGAAACTTCGTTTAACCTTGTAGACAATGTAAGTGTAGGCGGGAAAAATGTAGAAGTGGTATACACCTTCTCTAAAGTTTAAATTAAATAAACACAAATTATACATAGCATGAAAACAACAAAAATTTATATCCTGGCGCTTGCCTTTATTGCAAGCATAGGCATAACCTCTTGCGAGGCCGTTAAGAACACAAATAACACACAAAGAGGTGCCGGTATAGGTGCTGCCGGCGGCGCTGTTATAGGCGGTATTTTAGGTAATAATTTAGGTAAAGGTGGTAACACCGCACTTGGAGCCATAATAGGTGGTGTAGTGGGTGGTACAGCAGGTGGCCTTATAGGAAACAGGATGGACAAGCAAGCCCAGAAAATTGATGAGGCACTACCGGGTGCAGAAGTTGAAAGGGTGGGTGAAGGTATTAAAATTACACTGGGTGAAAACTCTGTAAATTTCGACCTTAATAAAGCTACACTAACATCTACTGCTAAGGCTAACCTTGATAAACTGGTACCGGTATTTAATGAGTACCCGGACACCAACATTCAGATTTTTGGTTACACAGACAGCAGCGGTAGCGACGAGTACAACCTTAACCTTTCTAACCAAAGGGCTGCAGCCGTAAAAAGCTACTTAGGCGGTAAAGGTATATCATCTTCAAGAATTAATGCTAAAGGTATGGGCGAAGCCGATCCTATTGCAGATAATACTACTAAAGATGGTATGGCTAAAAACAGGCGCGTAGAGTTTGCTATTACTGCAAACGAAAAAATGGTTCAGGATGCCCAAAAAGAGGCAAAACAATAATGTAGTTAGTAAACTGTATGCTAGAGGCTGCCAATAGGCAGCCTTTTGTTTTCTTTTTTACCACGAATTTCACTAATAGCACAAATTTTACTAAATGGCACAAATAAATTAGCATCAATTTATGCAATTCCAACTAAAGCTTCATTAACTTTGAGATAACACAACCACTATGACTTTACCCTGGCATTTATATGTAATGGCTGCCATTTATATTTTAGCAGGACTAAACCACTTCAGGGTGCCGAGGTTGTATCAGCGTATAATACCTCCTGCCCTGCCCTCGCCTAAAACACTAAATATTATTAGTGGCATTGCCGAATTATTATTGGGCATTGCTCTATGCATTCCTGCTGTATCACCGTGGGCTGCATGGGGCATTATAGCATTGCTTATAGCAGTGTTTCCTGCTAATGTATTTATGTATACTAATGAGCGTGCGGCTCTTGGCATGCCTAAATGGGTTTTATTACTACGCTTACCTTTGCATCTTGTACTTATAGCATGGGCCTATTTGTATACTTAAATAGTAGATTATTGATCTTAAGGTGTACAATTTGATAATCTTGCGGTTTAATATCTTAAGTTAAAACACACCTTAATTAAGTTATTTTAAAGATTTTGCATCAAAAATGCCGAATTACCGCTATTTAAATAGCCTATTTTTATCAAATTGTGAAAAAATCGGCGCATGATGTATTTTATAAGATTTTTTAGTAATATTGATAAAACGAATTTCTTAAACATTTAACCTATTTACCTGATTTAATTTTTCACGTGATGAAAAAGAGTAACCGTGCCGAACTGGACAGGGAAGCGTTAGACAAAATTGTTGCGCTGGCCCAGGAAGAAAAAAAACCTTTTGATGAAATAAAAACCCAATACGGTTTATCTGAAAAAGAAGTGACAGATATTATGAAGAAAAAGTTATCACACGATAACTTTGAGCTTTGGAAGAAAAAAACGGCAGCCAAAAAACCGAAGCCTAAACCACTTAACAGTTTTGAGGATGATGGGTTAGATTCTAAGTATTATATTAGAAACAAATTTTAAACTGTAAATTAAACAAACATAAACGAAAAAGCATAACCCTTAGGCTATGCTTTTTTTCGTTTTATGAGGCCTATAAAAATATTTAAAGGTAAAAGAAATTGTACAATTACAACTGTTAGAAAAATACCTGTCAGGATTTTATTATAAAGTTGATAGTTACCCGTTATCTCAGACAACGATTCCTCGCTTTTGTGTTTTACGTACATAGTAAAAAGCAGGTAGGCCGGTAAACCCAAAACTGTAATTACCGTATGCACTTTTGTGAGCTTGCGGTTTAAAACAAAGTCAAACTTATAAAATGTATAGTAACACACACCCAACATAAAATATAGAAATGCAAGAAATAATGAGAAATGAAAAGTAGCAATTACAATATGGGTATCCTTTACATTTATATCTATTGTACTGTTGCCTGATAGTAATTGAAGCAAACCTCCCACTATAATTATGAGCGCTGCAGTTATCCAAAAATACATTTGTGCTTTATGCTTCATATCCGGAAAGTTACATCTTAAATTCTGATAGCCCAACTTCTTTTACAATACTATCCTGTAAATAAATATCCAAATACTTAATGTAAACAGGATCTATATCTGTGCCATACTCTGTTACGACAACATATTGTAGAACGTTTTTAGAAGTAATATCAGGATTACCTAATAATAATATAACATTTTGATATCGCTTTCCCTTTAAATCCTGATGCTGCTTAAAATCGTTTAGCATTTTATCCCGTTCAGGATAATTCCCTATATCATCAATCTTTGCCCATTCTTCAGAATTGAAAGATTTATTATTGTTGCATGAATAAAAATTAATACAGATTGCTATAATAACAAAGGCATGCAAAATCTTTTTCATAATTACTGTGCAGGTACTGCTTCAAGCTTTCTACGTTCTGCAATAACTTCGGTAAGCATTTTACCATAGCGTGATTTTGCCACTTTAGGTGTCATGCTTTTGTTTATTGTATCCAGGTATTTTAGGTTGATGTCCTGTGCAATTTCAGATATTGCTACATACGGGCCAACTTCATGATTGGCATGGTTAAGTGCAAAGTTTGCCGTATGCAGGTAACGGCGCTTTTTTAACTGATCAGATTTTAGCGCTATACTATCCTGCCTTGCCACATTTTTACCTGCCTCATAGCTTAGCTTGGTAAGGTCGAGGTTATCGTTAACAAACTTATTTTTTACCGCCTTAAACTCTTCATAAAGCTTTTGGTTTTCAGACCCTGTAATTTTTGCCTTCGCAAAAAACTCATCTTTAGTAGTCTCAATTGTTATAGTACCGGGTTCGGCAAAAAAAGGTAAATCATTATCTACAGATACTGTTTTAACCCTGTCTATTACTAAATATAACATCTCTGGCGAATCAAGTTTTATATGGCTTTCAAAATGAGAGTCGCCATCTATAACAATGGTATCTATATTTACCAGTGCCGTATCGTTATACTTTTTTATAAATAGTTGCCCTTTTTTAAAGCCTTTAATGTTTCCGGTAATGTGCACATTGGCATCACTATGATCTTCTTTCTTACAGGCAACAATAAATAATAATGCCGCAAGGGCAAGAACTGTATTTTTCATGAAATGTATTTGCTTTAAAAATCCCCGCAAAGTAATAAAAATTATGTATTTATCAATCGTGTGCGTAAGTAAATAAATTTACCATTTTAATTTGTGTTACTTCATAATAGCACAAATTTTACCTGCATTAGGGGTTAAAATCTATACTCCCCATGTAATTACATTACAGATAATATAAGAAAGCTTTAATATTTTATTTGGAAACTTCCTTGTAGAGCTTTGTAAATTTGAGTAAATACAAATACCATGGAAACAATTTACTCTAAGATTTTTGACAACGTAAGGCAGGAGATAGCAAAGGCAGATGACGAACAGCTAAAATCTAACCTTTACAAAGAGGAACTGCAACAGGAATACAACATACAGCCACCGGAACTGCAGAAGGATTTACTATCTGTAGAAATAAGATCTAAAACCCTGACAGACAATAATGCCCCCGAGGGTTTTGATTATCAAAAGGGCGATGTTGTAAACTATGCCTATTATAGTATCCCCATAAAAGGCGACCAGGACCTGTTAAAACATAAAATTGAAGGGCTGCTAAAAGCGAGCAACAAATTTGCCATTGTAAAAGGTTTTCTTTTTATTGAAGAGTATTACTTTGAAAAGATTGAAGACAATAATGCTGCCATAGAACATGTAAAGGCCGACATGCTTAGGGATGTTGCTTTTATAGAACAGTACATACAAGAGGTAAATACAGAAATTGAGACTTTTAAGATTACGCTTAAAAACGAGATAAATACAGAAATTGCAATAGAATTAGACAAACGCAGGATTAAAAAGGAAACAATAGATAAGCTTAACCCTTTTGATTAAGACCTACTCATCCATCATGAAACACAAAAAAGTGAGCCGTTGGACTCACTTTTTATTTATAAATTATTTTTAATATTAGTCAATTAAAAGCTTCTTAACTGTTTTAGCGTTAGCAGTGCTTACAACCTCAACAAAATAGTTACCTGATGCAAATGCCGAGCTATCTATTGCAAGGCTTGCTGCATTGGCTTTAGTTGAATAAATTGTCTTACCTGTAAAATCAGAAATTTTTAGCGAGGCAATGGTAGTCCCAGTTGCTGCCGAGATATTAACTACATTTGTTGCAGGGTTAGGAAATACGGTAAGATCATTCATAATATTTTGCCGCACAGCTGCCAACTCACAGTCCAGTGCATTTGTATTTGTAGTGCCTGCAGCATTAAAAGTAATTGTTCCTGCCAGATTGCTGAAATTTGTTGTTACAATAACATAATAGGTGCCTGCCTGTGCATTAGGAATAGTTAGCTGCTCTGTTGTGTTTAAACCATTACCGCACCCCACCTGTGTACCGGCATTAAGAAAGTTGGGGCCGCAAACATTTGGAGTATCAAAAGGCCCCCATGCAATATAATTAAGTACAATTGGAACATTATCATTAGTGATCTGTTCTATGGTAACACTTAGTGTTCCATTCTCTACTATCGGCAAACTAAAAAAGGTTGGATTAGGAACATTTAACAGGCAACTATACGGCTGTGCCATATTATCTGTAAAAGGCCCATCAATCACATTTGTAAATGGCTGTCCAAATCCGTTACATAGGGAATAGGGATTACTGCATGTGCCTGTATTTTGTGCATAAAGACATTGTCCTATTGTAAAGGCTAAGAGTAATAATTTTTTCATATTGTTGGTTTTACGTAATAAAACATCTAATCCATTTATTACCCTACTCTAAGTACAAAACTATTTACATATTCTTGATAAAAAAAACCCTGCCGTTCTCAACGACAGGGTATGCATTAAAATAAAAACTATAATTTACTCTATTAAAAGCTTCTTAACTGTTTTAGCGTTAGCACTGCTTACAACCTCAACAAAATAGTTGCCCGATGCAAATGCCGAGCTATCTATTGCAAGGCTTGCTGCATTGGCTTTTGATGTATAAATAGTCTTACCTGTAAGGTCGTATATTTTTACTGTAGCGATAATACCTACATTGGTTGATGCTGTAATGTTAACCAGGGTTTTAGCAGGATTAGGATACAGTTTAAAGCTGTTATCTGTAACTTCTTTAATGCTTAAAGCAGCATCAACAAATTCAGTTTCGAAAGTGTTAGTAACAATTGCCGGATTAAAATCGAAATAGATATCGGCAGAGTTAGGAATGATATCGCCTACCTGGTAACCCGGCAGTGGTTTAACCCTAAAGTAAATATAACCATGGCTTGCAGGCTCATTATCCTCTTCTGCAGTTAAAAGTATATTGTTAAACTTCCAGGATAGATGATTATCCTCCCTGTCTAATGTATAAATGTGGCTCGCATGCAGCATTTGCAAAGTGCTATAGTCAAACTGGCTACCCAATAAATTTTCTACTCTCACGGTGTAAGCAGGAGCAGTGCCCGTATTCTGAAACCTAATTGTGTAATATAAATAATCGGCATCATTAAAAGTATTAATTTCTATTTCCCTGCCTCTTGATTCTGTTATGTCGTTAGGATCATAAGAACCAACAATTTGCTGTGTATTTTGAGCACTATTATTATTGGCATTATTGTCATTATCACAAGTGATGTTTACAGTAGTAATAAATTCATCTCCCAATGCAACATTTGGAATTACAGGAACTTGTGTACTAACTTCTATAACCCGGGTTTCAAATGGACGCAAATTATAAAAAACAATATCAAAGCCTGCCGGATTAATAACTGCTCCCGGAGTTGAGATATTGGTGATTTCAAAGTTAGGACTGGAAGTATAACTTATAGTACCGGAGTTTATAAGCTCTGTACCTTCGTTAGTGTATAAAATATAATTGCTGTTGATAAATCCCGGTATTGCAGAATTACCCGGAACAATATTAACACTTACGTCGTTGTAAGGTTGCGTTATTGTTACAGGAAAATTATATGTCATAACCTCTCGTGTGAATGATAATTCGACATCTGTGTACAAGGCTGTATTAATGCTGTAATGAGAGGCATACTCAGATCAAATTTCATAACCTATAGTATATCTGTCATTTTCAATTTCATTATAAATGGTATAGTTACCATTAAATGAAGTTATAGTATGTAAACTGTCATCATTATTAGTAGTATATATAAAATTACCATATCTAAAATCCTGTTCACCGGGGTCCTGTATACCGTTTGCATTAGCATCCAAAAAGGCGTTGAGGTTAATAGCCCCAGTGTTCGTAGCTTCTGACAGATTAGTTATGTTTACTGTACCGGAAGCCTCGGTAATACTGGCTAACATTACAACATAATAGGTCCCATCTGTTGCATCTGTAATATTTATTCTTTCAATATCAGAATTAGAATAACTACAGCTAACAACAGTTGAATCATTTAAATTTTCAGGTCCGCATATGTTTTCTAAGGTCGTAAAAGGACCCCAACATATATAATCTATATCATTCCACCCACCCTGGCTATTAAATTGTTGTATCTGGAAATCTAAATCGGTGTTTTCTGTAACAGGTATATAAAACCAGGACACTCCACTCGGAGAGAGGATACATCCAAAATTTTGAGCCGACGATGGGTTAGCATATACATCGCCGATAGCGCTCTGAAATGGTTGCCCGATATAGTCATAAATTGAAACTGCTTCTTCGCAGGTGCCAGCAAGATTTTGGGCATAAAGGCAGTTTCCTAATGCTAAAAATGTTAAGAGTAATAATTTTTTCATGGTAAAAATTTTCTAAGGGCAAAGTACAATCTTTTTTAACACCGCCTTAGTCCGGACTCAAAAAAATTAACATATTTTAAACAATAAAAAAACCCTCGCCATTTTGAATGACAAGGGTTTAAACAAGAACTAAATTTTAAACTATTCGATTAAAAGCTTCTTAACTATTTTAGCGTTAGCACTGCTTACAACCTCAACAAAATAGTTGCCCGATGCAAAAGCAGAACTATCTATTGCAAGGCTTGCTGCATTAGCTTTTGATGTATAAATAGTCTTACCTGTAAGGTCGTATATTTTTACTGTAGCGATAATACCTCCATTGGTTGATGCCGTAATGTTAACCAGGGTTTTAGCAGGGTTAGGATATAGTTTAAAGCTGTTATCTGAAACCTCTTTAAAGCTTAAAGCAGCATCAACAAATTCAGTTTCGAAAGTATTAGTAACAATTGCCGGATTGAAATCGAAATAGATATCGGCAGAATTTGGTATAATGTCCCCTACTTCATACCCAGGTAAAGGCTTTACTTTAAAATAAATGTACCCATGGCTTGCCTCTTCATTATCCTGAGATGCAGGCAGGTAAATATTGTTAAACGTCCAGGTAAGGTGATTATTTTGCCTGTCCATTGTAAAATCATGGCTTGATCGTATAACCTGTACTGTGCTGTAGTCAAACTGTGATCCCAACAAATCTTCAATCTTTGCATTACGCGCATGGTAGGTACCTGTATTCTGGAAACGCACTGTGTAGTACAAATAATCTGTATCATCAAAAGTATTTATCGCTACTTCTCTGCCTCTCGATTCTGTTATATCGTTAGGGTCATAAGAGCCCACTACTTCTCTCATTACAGAAGATGTGTTATTACTTTCATCTTCATCTCCCATAACTGCTATAGTTACTGCACCTGTAACTTCATCACCCAGCTCAATTTCCGGTATGAGCGGAACTTGTAATACTACAGTTATTGTCCTCGTTTCAAAAGGCTGTAAGTCTGTAAAAGTAAAATCAAAACCCGAAGTTGTAATTACAGTTCCCGACTCTGTAACAGAGTCTATTGCAAATCCGGGCGCGATGGTATAATTTATGGTACCGGAAGGAATTACCTGATTGCCCGTATTAGTGTAGGTAATATTATTATAGTAGAGAAAACCCGGCACGGGTGGCCCACTAACCGATACTACATCAACACTTACATCATTATAAGGCTGGGCAATTGTTATAGGGAAATTATAGGTAACAATATTATTTGCCTGTTCAACAGCAACATTAGTATAGGCTGGGGTTACAACTGTATAAATACCTGCATATTGCCCCGCAACCTGGTAACTAATATCATAGCTATGGGTAAGATCCTGATCATAAATAGTATAGTCACCACTAAACGAAGTTACATTGTGTGCTATACTGTCATTACTTTGCTCATACACAAAATCACCGTAAGGGAAGCCCATTTCACCGGCATCCTGTGTACCATTAGCATTAGTATCTAAAAATGCGTTAAGGTTAATTCCTGAGCAGTTTAGTGCGCCTTGCGACCCCACGTTAGTTCCGCCCGTATTTTCTATAGTTATGGTACCGGGCACATTACTAAAATTAGTAATCAGGATCATATAATAGTCGCCTTCTGTAGCTCCTACGATAGTAAAAGTTTCTATAGGGGCGGTAGAATAGCTGCATCCTACCTGCGTTTCAGGCTTAAGGTTTTCCGGGCCACATACACCATCAAGGCTGTTAAACGGGCCCCAACATATAAAATCAACATCAATAAGGGCTTCAGTATTGCTTATTTGCTTCATTGTAAAAGTTAAATCTCCGCTTTGGCTGATTGGCAGGTAAAACCAGGCAGGATTAGGATAAGTGGAAAGGCAGCCGTATGATGCCGCCGATGCAGGATCGGCACCGGGTGCGTCTACCGTATTTGCAAAGGGTTCTCCAAGGGCACCGCAAAGTGAATAAGCAGTTTCGCAGGTTGTTGCTGTGCTTTGAGCATAGAGGCAATTTCCTAAAACAAAAAATGTTAAGAGTAGTAATTTTTTCATAGTAAAGATTGGTTTCTACCAATTTACAAAAAAACTTAACACACTCACTCCCTTGCAATTAAAATATTTAACATTTTCTTATTAATCAAAAAATCCCCGGCAAAACCTTATCTGCCGGGGATCATTAATAAAATATAGCATGCTATTATGGCAATTCTTTAACCTTTAAGCCAGGCTTCTCTTAGTTTATCTTTAGATGCATCGGTTGCATGGTAGCCTTCTATCTCATTTACAGGCAGTTTTACTTTGCCTTTAACTACACTTTCTTTACCATCATGCTTAATTTTAACAGTTATAGCATCGCCATCTTTCCAGCCTGTGCTTGCCGTAATCATGTCATAAATATTATCAAGGTTGTAAGCCGTACCGTTAACGGCAAGTATAAAATCGCCTTTTGCTATGCCAAGGGATTTAAAGAACTCGTTAGGCTCAATATCCGGCCTTAAAAATATTTCTTTACTTTGATTAACTGTAATATATGGTTCTGTTTCTCCCTTTATAAACGGATTGCCTGGTTTTTTTACCATTGTTTTAGTAACACCCATTTTAGCAAAATAAGTATCATAAGGTATTGGCGTAGGCCCCGCAACATAAGTTTTTAAGAATTCGCCAACAGCAGGGTATGTAAGTGATGTTATTTTAGCAAATAAATCTTCGTCGTTAAACGGCTTGTTTGTGCCATACTCTTTGCTTAAGGCCTGCATTAGGCTAAGGATACCTTTTTGCCCGTTGCTGCTTTCGCGCATTTGTATATCTATACACATTGCTATAAGCGCCCCTTTTTGGTACACGTTTACATAAGCAGCTTTATAAGGCTCTTCTAATACGTTTTTACTCATTTTAGTAAATGGCATTGTATCGTCAAAATTTTTAGCACCTGCTATCTTCTCTGCAATACGTGTAAAAAATGCATCTTCATCTATAAGCCCCTGGTTAACCTGGAACAGGTTGGCAAAATATTCGGTAACACCTTCATACATCCACAGGTGCTCGCTCATTTTAGGGTTGTTATAATCAAAGAACTGTATTTCTTTAGAGTGTATGCTTAGCGGTGTAACTATGTGAAAAAATTCATGAGACACAACATCTTTTAGTGTTTCTTCAAGCTGCTCTATAGGCATTTGCTCTGGCAATACTACCGTGGTAGATGTTGGGTGCTCTAACGCGCCAAAGCCGGTTGCATCATCCTTACCTCCTGTAGAAAGGTATATTTGCACCGCATATTTTTTTGTGCTGTTTATTGGCCCAAGAAATTTTTTCTGGGCCCTCATCATTTTCTCCATTGCCGGAGTAATCTCTTTTGCCGATACTTTACCTGTAGGCGAATACACGCTTATTAGTATCTCCATACCATCTACAGTAAATGTAGTATAATCAGGCTTAGAATACATAATTGGGTGCTCTACAAGCGCAGGATATCGTGGCTCTGTAAATACATCTACATCTGCAGCAGCGTTAGTATCTACCATAGATGTCGCACCCCAAAGTGTAGCCGGGTGTGTAATAGTTACCTCATAAGGCACCTCCGTCCTGTCTTTAAAATAACCTACGAATCCATGCGTGTTAAGCACAAAATTTTCGTTAGCCAAAATATTTGTACCGGATGGCGAGAAAATAGGGTCTTCTTTTTCCGATTCGTTATCATAACTATCGTTAACCAGGTAGGTTACTTTAGCAAGTTTTTTAGCACCTGCAATATTCCATGAATTATCATCGCCTTTAGTAACAACAAGCTCTTTACCTTTTTTATCAAAAGCTTTAAAACCTTCTATAAAAGTACCGTAGTTGTCTACGCTATAAGTTCCGGGAACTGTTTTAGGAATGTAATATGTAGTAGCATCTGTAGTAAAGGGCTGCGGAATAACCGTTACCATTACTTTATCATCTTTAACATCTTTAAGGTCTATACTTACCTTAACGTCTTTGCTTTTCTGGGCATGGGCAATACCGCTCATGGTTAACGCCAAAGCCAGCGTACAGATTATTCTTTTCATAAATTAGGTTTCTTATTGTATATAGGTCTAAATACCTTTCGTTTTGTTACACCCTAAAGATAAAAAAATATCTGTACACCGGCTTAAGCGTTGCTACTTGCCACTATTATTCCACGGTTCATCAAATTACATTTTAACCCTCATAAATGATATCCGGATTTATGTTCTTTAAATGAGCAATAAAAGCCTCTTTATCTTGTGGTGAAATAACCACACTGTCGTAACCATTAAAAAAAATCTCTATCCTGTCATTTGATGCTGCCGGGGCAGTTATAGCACTATTAGTTTTTATAATTTTACGGAATGCTTTTATATTAAAACTCTTGTTGTAAAATAACCCCGACTTTACCTTTAAAGTTTCGCCCTCTATAATATAATATGTTGTTGCCAATGTATATGCCACAAGGGCAAAACCCGGAGTTATAACTACTATTCCCGGCCAGGAGTCATCAAATAGCATAAGCAGGGAACAGCCGATAAATACTACTATAAGAACACTAACCATGCCCACCCCTATTTTAGATTTGTAAACCATTGCGTATTACTTTACCTGCTTAAGTATCCATCCGGATATTTCGGCTAAGGCAGCAGGGGCAAAAGTTTCTTCGATATCGCCATAGTCAGACGGCGACCCTGTAGCACTTGCCTGGAACAAATGGTTAAGTCCGGGGAATGATTTTATAGTTACTTTTTTATTCCCGCCTTTATCTGCAGCGCGTTTTATGGCTTCAAGGTTTGCTTTGGCAGGAACCTGCAAATCGTTCTCGCCATTAATAGCCAGTATAGGGCATTTTAGTTTTTCTATGGCAGGCGCAGGATTGTACCTTAAAAAGTAAGTAAACCATGGCGATGTAAGGTCATTTACCTGTGCTGTAATAAGCTCGTTTACCTGTGCCGCCGGAATACCTTTAGAAATAAACAACGGCCTTAGCTGCTCGTTAAATACTGCGGTTACTTTTACTTTCATAGCAGCCTGGTCTTTCTCTGTTTTAATAACGCTATAGGCATTTTTAAGAATAACGCTCATTTTGTTAAGCTCTTCCTCTGGCATGCCATCAGCTTTATTTATTAGGAAATTCTGGAGCACCATAAGCTCATCTCCCGGTATACCCGTACCTGCTATAAGTACTACAAAGGCAACATTGGGGTTATTGCCTGCAACTATTGGGGCAATAACCCCACCCTCGCTATGCCCGGCAAGGCCTATTTTGTTTTTATTTATTTCTTTACGGGTAAGCAGGTAGTTAAATGCAGCCTGGGCATCGGTTGCAAAATCAGCCGTAGTAGCACCTTCAAATTGCCCGCCGGATGCTGCCGTACCCCTGTCGTCATACCTTAAAACAGCAATGCCGTTACGTGTAAGATAATCTGACAACACAAGAAATGGCTTGTGGCCCAAAAGCTCTTCGTCGCGGTTTTGTGGGCCGCTGCCGCTTATTAGTACCACCGCAGGATAATTAGCCCCTTCTTTTTTAGGCAGCGTAAGCGTACCCGCAAATGTTATCCCTGCTTTGTCGTTTTTAAAAGTTACGGCTTCTTCATAATAGGGATAGGGCTTAACAGGCTCCTGCGGACGTTTTATTTCCACTGCCTTAACTTCTTCCCGGCCTAAAGTAAGTGCCATAGGATAGTTATTTTGAGTAAATGTACCTACAAACTTACCGTTTAAGAGTTCTCCTTTATAATCAATTTTTCCTGCAGGTATGGCAAACGTAAGCGTATTACTTGTAAAATCTATAGTTGTAACCGGTATGTCTTTCGCTCCCTGGTCAGGGCTATCCATAGTTGCCGCATAGCCGGTAGCCGGTTTTGTAATGTTAATATCTACACGCAACTTCCCGCCCGGAAAAGTTAAAAGGCCATGCCATGCGCCGGTAATATCCTGCGCTGTAAGCACCGTACTAAATAAAATAACAAGTAAAAGGAATAATTTTTTCATGATGTTGTGGTTAGTAGTTTAAAAATCCTATTAGTGCTTTAGAGAGTATTTCTGCCAGTATAATTGCAAAGGCAAATGCTATTTTGTGAGGTGTATCCTTAAGGTTTGTTGCCGTTTTAAAACCATTGTACAGCAGCGCAACAAACCAAACTAAAAAGCCAACTGCAAACATACTAAACACACCAAGCACCAAAATATCTACAGCGCTAAAATGTACATCTAACGGATTTTCAGGATTGATTTTTGTTTCGAGGCTGTTCATAAAACCACCTATATTGCCCAGTGTAAGCAAATAGAAAGGGCTACGGGCTATGAGTACTGTATTAAATACATCTATCAGCCTTGTTTTTTTGTTAATGATAAACCCTAAGATAAACAATAGTAAAAACAACGAGACCGTGTTTATGGTATTATCTATAAAAGGCTGTGCGAGGGTTACAATAGGTGTAACATGCAAATCCAGCACACCATCAAAACGGGAATTGAATAAGTAGCCTAACAGGCTTCCGCCAATGGTAAGGATAAGACCTAAGGTAAATAGCTGGACTTCGGTAAATTTTTCAAATGGGTTAATAATAATTTTCTTCATGAGGTAAGGGTTGTTTATTCTTGTGGCATAATGGTTTTAAGTTTTGCTATAAGGTCGTCCAGGCGGTTGCGTACCGTAGGGTAGCTTATACCCAACCGCGAGGCCATCTCTTTAAGACTGCCGCTGGTTAAAAAAAACTGCAGTATAAAAGCCTGATCATCCTCTGGCAGGCGAACCAATGCCGGCAAAGAGAATATACCCGACACTTGTGTACTGCACGATGGGCATGTAAGCTGCGACACATTAAGGCCGCTGCTGCAACTGGGGCAGGTAACCGGAAGTTTAGATAATTGCATAATACTTAAATTATATAACAACAAATATAAATAAAATTAATATAAAACTAAATAAAGTTAAAATAAAAATTATTCGTTTTCAAAATTTGCATTAGTAAATTAATCGTAGATTCGATTTTAAACTATTCTACATATAGACGGTGCTTTCGCAAAAAGATACCGTTACTACTGTTGATTATAAAAATATATAGGAATTCGAATAATTTTAGAATGAAAAAAATTCACAGTGATGATGTTATAGCAATATTATCTTCTGTAGTAATGATAGGCTGGATTATTACCGGTTTTTACGGAGGCATGCTGCTTTGGTATTTCTCTTATACAATTATCCTGACTATCATGATAATATTGTACATAGTTTCTTTCTTTGGTACACTTTTCTCAATTACGCAATCGGGCTACAAAAACAACAACCTGAAAGTACTATCCCATGTCGCAGTTATAACCACCATCATAGCTGTCAACGTTTACAATTCAGACTTGTTTAAACCTGAACCAATACTATCGGCTACATTATACGACGACCTGTATCATTACAGGCTCATATTACGCAAAGAGGGTAAATGCGAAATCGAAACGTCGGGCTTTTTAGGATTTAAAGACATCTATCAAGGCAACTATTATTTTAAGGGTGATACGATAATTTTTAGAAAGCTACCCTATGATAACGACTTTATTCCCAAAACTTTACTTTTAGACCGAAATGAAAAAGCACTCTTTATGAACAGGGATAAAGAGGGAAGGTTTGTACGGAAGAAAGAATTTTTAAGTTACTTTAGACTTGATACACTGCGGTAACAAAAATTCCCACAAAACGACAAAACCGCCTCAGTTTCCTGAAGCGGTTTTTTATTGAGCCGATAGAGGGACTCGAACCCACGACCTGCTGATTACAAATCAGCTGCTCTAGCCAACTGAGCTACACCGGCGTTCTCAATACGGGTGCAAATATAACAAGGTTTTTTAATATTCAAAGCATTATTATGCACTGTAGTACTATTTTTTTCATAATTAATGAGCAGCAGCCAATTACTCTAACTTAACTATTCTGACTTTTAGTTAGATGCAAAACCTTAAAGGAGCTACATGTTTACGAAAAAATTTACCGGGATTATGATTTTAGCTCAGGAGAAGCTGTATAACTATTTACCTGCCACTCATCCGACTCAGAATATTAAATTGAATACAATTAATAAATCATATAACCCCTATAAACAACAAAACCGCCTCAGTTTCCTGAAGCGGTTTTTTATTGAGCCGATAGAGGGACTCGAACCCACGACCTGCTGATTACAAATCAGCTGCTCTAGCCAACTGAGCTACACCGGCGTCTCAATACGGGTGCAAATATAACAGTAGATTTTAAATATCCAAAATGATATTTGCACTTTTTATTGATATTTTTCGCTTAAAGCGTCTGTAACTTTCCAATAAGTTGGTTAGCAGATTCTTCCAGCTTTTTGCTTATTTGCTTAAAGTGCGCTTTTTTATTTTCAACATTTTTAGCGTTAACCTCTTTGATAAGGCTGTCAAAAGTTGTAATAGCTTCGTCTATAAGTGCTTCTGATTTGTCAGTAGCCTCACCACCTGCAGATAATTCAGTAATATATACTGCTTCGATGATATCGCCTAATACAAAATTGATATCTTTCTTTAAATTTTTAACACTTGCCATTTCTTAATGATTTTAATTTCAGCCGCAAAACTACGATTTATACCTCACAAATTTGTTAAGAAATGTATATTTCTAACAAAGTTGCCCTGCCATTAAGCGTAAAAGCCTTTAAAGCTGCAGGAATTAACACTGTATCACCTTTCTTAAAGCTATAGGTTTCTCCTTCTGCATCAATGCTATATTCACCTTCTGTACATATATACACCGTAAAGCTATTGCCATCTTTAGTAATATCTGCACTTCCCTGAAGCGGAAAATAATTGGTTGTAAAATACGGGCAATCTACCGTTACGTTACTCTCGTTAATATTTTTTGTGTACTCTTTTTTAGTATCGGTAGGGTTGTAGTTCATCGCTTCAAGCGCTTCTTCCACATGCAGCTGGCGGCCGTTACCGTTAGCATCTACCCTGTCCCAGTCATAAATACGATACGTAATATCGCTTGTTTGCTGAATTTCGGCAATTACAATACCTGCACCAATGGCATGGATAGTTCCTGTCTCTAAAAAGTAAACATCGCCCTTTTTAACCGGCTGTTCATTAAGAATATCTATCAGGTTTTTATTTTTAAGCTTATCAAGGTATTCTTCCGGGCTAGATTTTTCTTTAAAGCCCACAATAATGCGCGAACCTTCGTCGGCCTGCATTACATACCACATTTCGGTTTTACCAAAAGAGTTGTGGCGTTTTTTTGCCAGCTCGTCGTTAGGGTGCACCTGAATGGAAAGGTCTTCTTTAGCATCTAAAAACTTAAACAGCAACGGAAATTGTGTGCCAAAATGTTCGTGCACTTTAGTACCCAGCACCTCAGCAGGAAATTGCTCTAACAAATCGGTTAGTGGTTTGCCTGCATACTCCCCCTGTTTTACAACGCTAACATTATCCTGCACTGTAGAAAGTTCCCAGCTCTCGCCGGTTGTTTGTGTAGGGATGTTTTTGCCAAGGTCGGTCTTTAGTTTAGTGCCTCCCCAAATCCTGTCCTGCAGTATGGGTTCAAATACCAGTGGGTACAATTTTATGCTCATAATACGTTTTTTGGTTTAGTTTCCTTTATAGGTTACAAAATTTCTTGGTGTTTCATACAGGGTTACCTCAATGTCGTATGCAGGGTTTATACGGCTGCGAATCCTGTTCCATATTACCACCACAATATTCTCGGCAGTAGGGTTAAGGTTGGCAAACTCCGGCACATCAAGGTTAAGGTTTTTATGGTCGAAAGGTATCTCTACCTCATCGGTAATAATATCCTTTAATATTTTTATATCAATAACATATCCAGTTTCTGGGTCTATCTTTCCGGTTATGCCCACTATCAGTTCATAGTTGTGCCCGTGATAGTTGGGGTTATTGCATTTACCGAAAACAGCATTGTTTTGCTCCTCCGTCCAGTCCTTTCGGTACAGGCGGTGGGCAGCGTTAAAGTGGGCGCTTCTGCTTACGGTTACTTTCATTTGCTATTGTTGTAGGTTGATTTTTGTAGGTTGTTAGACTGAAAACTGCGGCTGAAAAACTAACAACCGGCAAACAAAAACTAAATCTTATGCTCTTCTAAAAAATGGTAAAACTCATCAAATATGATCCTGAACCAAACGGTATAACTATCGGGGTTAGCCTGCATATCATCCTTTACAGCCTCTATAGCCATCCATTTCCAGCTTTCGGCTTCAATGGGGTTAATTTGCGGGGCATCATTGTAGTAGCCTATCATAACATGGTCAAATTCATGCTCTGTAAGGCCATTATCAAACGGGGCTTTGTATATAAAAGAGAACAGTTCTTTAAGCTCTGTAGTAAAACCCATCTCTTCCTGTAGCCTGCGGGTCCCTGCGGCTATATTGCTCTCGCCATCGCGCTGGTGGCTGCAGGTAGTATTAGTCCATAACAGGGGCGAATGGTATTTTTCGGCAGCACGCTGTTGCAGCATGATCTCGTTATTTTCATTCAGCACAAAAACCGAGAACGCACGGTGCAGCAATGCTTTTTCGTGGGCTTCCATTTTTGGCATCAGCCCAATGGCCTCGTCCTTGTCATTAACCAGTATTACTTGTTCTTCTTCCATAATTGCAAATAGCTTTCAAAAATAAGAAAAACTTTGCGAAAATGACGTGGTTTAACTTTTTGTTGTCGGCAATTTCATATCAGAAAGTGCTGTTAAAAAGAGTTTGGTAACATTCACATGGATACCCACACTTAAAAATTGGTTATTACACAAAGATTAGCAAAGGAGGTGCAAAGTTTCGCAAAGATTAAAAAACAAGAACCACGAATTTCACAAATCAAAATTTGCGAAATTCGTGGCTCAACTTATTTAGATTTCCTGCAGCCATCACTGCAATATTTTACCTCATCCCAGTTTTTCTCCCACTTTTTGCGCCAGGTAAATTCCCTGCCGCAAGTGGCGCAGGGCTTAGATGGCAGATAGCTCTTGTTGCCCTTGTAAGTGGTACTTTTCATAATCGTTTATTTTTATGATAGAACCTAAGTCGGCAAGCAGGCTGTACAAGCCAAAGAACATGCGGTTTACATATATAAAGTGCTTAGAGCCGCGATTACCGTTCATTTTGCGAAGGGTTTTATCGTTGGCAAACTTTTCACTTAACGCAGCAATAGCATCGGTAAAACTTTTATCAGAGAAATCGAAGGTTTCACTTTGGTAAGGCCTTGTAAAAACTGTAAGCAGGTCTTTAAATAAGGCTGCAAAAAAATCGGCATCGGCAGGAGAGTCGTTTGTTTTAAGTACTTCAAGCTCGGTCAGTTTTTCCCTGAATAGTGCTTCATTGTCTAATGTGCCTTTTTCTATCAGTTCGAAATACGGAATGTAAAAAGAATCGGGTATCTTTTTCATGCAGCCAAAGTCGATAGCGATAAGATCTCCCTGTTTATCTACAAGGAAGTTACCGGGATGCGGATCGGCATGAAAAAATTTAAGCTTATGTATCTGGAACATATAAAAGTTAAACAGCGCCTGCCCTATTGTATCACGCTCTTCCTGGCTATGGTTTTCTTTACAATATTCTGATAGGTGAATACCTTCCATCCAGTCCATTGTAATGATTTTTTCGCATGAAAGCTTAGGGTAATATTTGGGGAACCTAATATTTTCTATCTGTTCGCAGGCTTCGCGCACAAACTCGCTTTGCTGTAATTCTAAAGTATAATCTGTTTCTTCGGTAAGCTTGTCTTCAATTTCCTGAAAATACTCATCAGATGTTCCCTGAAGGTTAAACATGCGTATGGCAATGGGCTTTACAATAGCAATATCTGTACTAATGCTGTCGCGCACACCGGGGTACTGAATTTTTACAGCCAGTTCCTTACCGTCTTTTTTAGCTTTATGCACCTGCCCTATGCTCGCTGCATTTATAGAGTCGGCACTAAATTCGTCGAACAATACGTGCGGATCTGTACCAAAATATTTCCTGAACGTTTTTATAACCAGCGGTGCCGATAATGGTGGTACAGAGAACTGGCTTAGCGAAAACTTTTCTACATAGCTTTGTGGCAGCAGGTTTTTTTCCATGCTAAGCATTTGGGCCACTTTTAAGGCACTGCCTTTAAGCTCTTTAAGGCCGTCATAAATATCGGCGGCATTGTTTTGGTGCAGGGTATCTTTAGTTAACTCGGGGTTAACCATTTTGCTCCCATAATATTTAAGGTAATTCCCCCCTACCTTCACACCTGTAGTAACCAGTTTGGCCACCCTGTCAATCTTATTTGTGGGGATAGAATCTAATCTTTTCATATCTTGTTACGTTACGCCGTAAATTTTTCTTTATAAATAAACTTTCCAAGGTCGAAAAGGCTTTTTAGCGGAGTATTATACACTAAATCTGCCGATGCCTTAACCGATTTTTCAATAAAAATATCAGTCTTTTCAAAACCGGGAGAGGTATCTTTAATCCAGAATTTAAAAATGGATAAAAACTGCAGCCAGGCAGCTTCGCGTAGCGCATCGCCCTGAAATTTATCGGCACGCTGGTTAGGGATATCAAAAGGTTTATCTAAAATTGCCTGTGCATATACGGTAAACTCTTTGCGAAGCTCTTTAAGCTTAAGCAGGTTTTTACCCGGCGACCCGCCCTCTTCAAGGCTGTACAGCACATAACTCCTGTTTGCAGTAGCGATCTCGAAGAATGTAAAGTAAAATGCAGACAGCTTATCTACACCAGTAAAATCATTATAGGTAGGCGACTGTTCAAGGGTTTCAAGTGCATGATTAAACATTTCTACAAAAAAGAAACGCTCCAGCGAATCGAAAGATGCAAAGTATTTATAAAAATCGGCCTCCTCAAAACCGTTCTCTTTTGCAAACTTATATACCGTAGCTGGCTTGTGGCCGTGCATAAGGCAATAGTCTGTATATCTTTCTATAATGTCAGCTTTATTAAACTGTAGGGGTTCTGTAGTTATTATTTTCTTTGTAGCCATAATTAATTTCAGATTTATGATTTTAGATTTCAGATGAACCCTGACGCTAAAAACAATTAAGTGTATAACAAATTTAATACCTAAATAAACACAACATGCTTGTTATCATGTTAATAATCGTTCAAAAAAAATGAAAGTTAACTCGTGTATATCATTGTTCTTCAGCACAATAAAAATACCTATTATTAGGTATTGACAAAACCTTAATAATTAAATACATTTACTTAATAACCAGTAATTTACACCAAGATGAAAAAACAACCTCTGCTTTTTGCCTTTGCCCTATCCTTACTTATGGCAGTATCGTGTAAAAAAAATGTCTCGGTAGATATTAATACCAACGCAACAACCGTTGATAGCACCAACACTGCAGATAAAAATATTGCCATTGTTAAAAAAATGAATGAGGCGTATGTTAAAAATGACATACCAAACATTTTTAAAAATTATGCTGAAAGCTTTACCGAATATGGCGATGGTTCTTTTGAACCTGAAGTATATAAAGGCACTGACTCTCTTGTAATTTACCAAAAGGAGTGGGCTACTGCTTTTCCTGATTTTAAAATTGAGAATGATAAATATTATGCCGGCGAAGATGGTGTTGTAGTAACATCTAACTGGAGCGGCACCTGGAAAGGTAACTTTAAGGGGCAGAAACCCACCGGCAAATCGTTTAAATTTAAAGATGCTGAAATTTATACCATTAAAGACGGCAAGATAACAAGCCACCGCAGCATTATGCCCATAAGGCCAATTGCCGAAAGCACCGGTTTTATATGGCCCACAGAAAAGAAAAAATAGTTTAGTTTTTGTTATCTCAGCCTCCGCAATTGCGGAGGTTTTTTTTAAAACTAATTAAATAACACAATGAATTAAGGCCTGTGAAATCTTGAATATTATAGCTAATTACTTATTTTTGATTCCTAAGTAATCTTTACCAACACGTGAAAAATTTATTTATAAAATTATCTTTAACACTACTACTTGCAACTTTTTATGCATGCATCTCTAATCAACGTACCGAAAATTTGCCCGAAGATAATTTAACTGCAGGCAACAGACTTGCAAATCAACTTGATGGCGCATGGCTATCAGAAAATTACATCTCAAAAATAGAAAAGTCTAAAAGTATTTATGCCAATATGAATACTGATGACAGTATGTTAGGTTTTTGGTTGTACAAAGATACGCTTACAGGTAAACATCCTCGTTTATTAGGCTTTAGCATTCATGAGGGTGGCCTTGATGCTCCTCTTAAATACAATATAGATAAAAACCGGTTTGAAAATGATCTTGATCTTGTTAATGAATTTTCTGCACATAAAACTCCTTTTTTTATAAAGCCTGTTAATCCCAATAAAATTGAAATACAACATAGCAAACCAGCTAAAATAGAAACATATCGAAAAGTCGCAGACATTGATAGTGAATTAAGGAAGGTTTTGTTTAATGGTGTTTATATTGATAAACTTACAAACAAAACTATAACCTTTAAGGAAGATGGTGAAACGACTGGCATTGCAAACAAACATTTTTATAGCCTTTTGTTTGATTTTGAGGAATTTCATTTCGATGTTGTTTTTATAGCCGATACTTCTAAAAGGGATAATCTACAGGAGTATCACTATAAAATTGAGGGAAATAATTTAAGGCTATATAATCTTAATATAAGTGAAGAAACAGGCTATACAATTGGCAGCCTGGCTTATGATCTTGTAAAAGAACAATAATGACCCCACTCTTTAAAATATACTGCCTTACCCCCGATGAAGCCCTGCGTATAGAAACGCAGCCTAACAACCCCCATGATCATGAGTTTGAAGAGCTTATTATTGGCATTGAGGGTGTGCTGGAACATTTTATAGATTTTAAAACCGAAACTTATACCGCACCATTTGTAAGTTTTATTACTAAAGGCAAGATACACCGTGTGAGGCCCGGTCTTAACAATGGCCGTTGCGACATGTGGGTTATACGCTTTGCAAGCGAGTTTATACCCGAAACCACTTTTAGGTTGTACAGTTTTTACCACGATTATGCCACCATAAGTACACAAAAAGGCAACTGTTTTAACCGTATGGCAGCGCTTTGCGATATGATGTATAATGAAATGCTGGCCTCCGTGCCCGACTATCCTGTTATACAGCATTTACTATCTGCCTTGTTTGCAATGATAGAATCGGAACGAAAAAAGATAGAAGGAGAGAACAGCAACGACGCTTTAAAAACCAACAACATTACCTTTAAAAAATTTTTAGCCTTGCTCGAAGAAAACTATCGCAGGGCAGAAGGTGTCGAATTTTATGCTTCTAAATTGTTCATGACAGCACGAAACCTCAACCTGATCTGCCAGAACATTTTGCATAAAAGCATCTCAGAAATCATTGAAACCCGCAAACTTATAGAGGCAAAAAACCTGCTGATACATACAGACAAGCCAATCTCTGAAATTGGATACGAATTGGGATATAATGAAAAAGCTTACTTTACCAGCGTTTTTAAAAAACGTTCCGGCCTAACGCCAAGCCAGTTTAGGGAAGAGATGCAGAAAATTATTTAGGCAATGGGCAATGGCAATGGGCAATAGGCAATAGGCAATAGGCAATAGGCAATAGGCAATAGGCAAAATTATAAAAACCGACATTGACAATACTTTAGTTTTTAAATTATTAAGTACTTTTTTTCTTATTGCAAATTGCCCATTGCCTATTGTTAGTTTTCTTCCAAAATCTATTACTCTTTTACCAAAAAGTATTACCGCCCGCCCCACTAAAATCGACACTTTTGTATTGAAAATAGACTGATTATGGACCGCAAGCAATTTTTACAAACTCTTAGCGCGCTGCCCCTTGCCGGTGCAGCGGTGCAGTTGGCCGATTTAGGTAAGTTAACCGGTAACTTAGCCGCCACCCAAATTATGCCAGCCCTGTTTTTAGGCCATGGCAGCCCCATGAATGCTATTGAAGAAAATGAATTTGTAGCTAACTTTAGAAAAGTGGCTAAAGAAATACCCAAACCTGTTGCCATACTATGTGTATCTGCACACTGGGAAACGCGCGGCACATTTGTAACAGCAATGAATAACCCGCCTACCATCCATGATTTTGGCGGATTCCCAAAGGCGTTGTTCGATGTACAGTACAATGCACCCGGAAGCCCGGAACTGGCTCGGCAAACTAAAGAACTTATTACCTCTGTAAGCATTGGGCTCGATGATAAGTGGGGACTTGATCACGGTGCATGGTCGGTTATCAAACACCTGTACCCTAATGCCGATGTGCCCATTATACAATTCAGTATCGATTATACCAAGCCGCCGCAATACCACTACGACCTTGGCAGGCAACTGGCTGCGCTCCGCAAAAAAGGTATCCTTATTATAGGTAGTGGCAACATTGTGCACAACCTGGGGCTTATGGACTGGAAGAACATCCATACCGATAATTTTGGGTTTGACTGGGCTGTAGAGGCTAACGAGAAAATGAAATGTTTTATAAAATCTGGCGACCACAAACAACTCATTAACTTTAAGAGCCAGGGCAAAGCATTTGATAAAGCCATTCCGTCGCCAGAACATTACCTGCCGCTACTGTATATCCTTGCCCTTAAAGGCGAGAACGAGAAAGTGAGTATCTTTAACGATAAGGCCGTGGCGGGGTCGCTTACCATGACATCGGTTAAAATAGATAATCCATGAAATTATTTATAACTTTATTATTTGCCTTAACTATGCAGGCACAAACCACTACAGAGGCATTGCACTACCTTGTGCGCCAGCCCAAAATAAAAGCGGCACACCCACCGGTACTATTTTTACTGATGGCGTGGGCAGCAATGAGAAAGACCTTTTTAGCTTTGCCGAAAACCTGCCCGATAAATACCTTGTCATTTCGGCAAGAGGACCTTTAACCCTGGGAGCAAACCGTTATGGCTGGTTTCATGTAGATTTTAGAGACGGCAAGCCCAACATGAAATTTGAAGAACAGGAAGCAAGCCGCAAGCTGCTGATTACCTTTATAGGCCAGATGCAGCAAAAATTCAGCTTTGATGCTAATCAGGTTTACCTGTGCGGTTTTAGCCAGGGTGGCATTATGAGTTATAGTATTGCCCTTACCCACCCAGAGCTTGTAAAGGGTATTGCCGTAATGAGCGGCAGGCTGCTGCCACAAATTAAACCATTTGCAGCCCCTGATGCAAAGCTTAAAAAACTGGACATGTTTATATCTCACGGTACGGCCGATGCTGTACTTACTATAGACTGGGCACACAGCGCCAAAGATTATTTAAAAGAACACGGCCTTATAACAAACTACAATGAATATGCCGGTGCCGGCCACGAAATAAATAAGGCTATGTTTACCGATTTACTGGCATGGCTTAATAAATAACTAACCCAAAGTTGTTTTGTGAGAATCCCTTTTGCATGAAAGTGTAAAGGGGATTTTTTATTGATAAACTATTTATATAATGGAACACGGATTTAAGCACCGATTTTCACGGATTTTTCATTCATACACTTCATCAGGCAACATCATGGCCAGCCACGAGCAATCTGTTTTAAAAGTCGTAATTGGGTTCTAAAAGTAAAAGATGCCTCCAGTCGTCAAAATGGAATAACTCTTGAAAATCAATCTAAACAAATTTAAATTATATATTACACTCTAATGACGCTAATTATGAAATCAACCTTCTCAAACCTTAAACCAAATCAACGCACTTCAGCGCACACTTCTCGCCGTCAATAGCGGCAGATATAATACCACCGGCATAACCGGCACCTTCGCCACACGGGTAAAGGCCTTTAATTTGTACATGCTCTAAAGTTAAAGGGTCGCGGGGAATACGTACCGGCGATGAGGTACGCGATTCGGGGGCGTGCAGTATGGCCTCATTGGTAAGGTATCCGCGCATAGATTTACCAAAATCGGTAAAACCTTCGCGCAATATTTGAGTAAGGAATCCCGGGAAAACCCTGCCTAATTCAGCTGGAGTTGTACCGGGAACGTAAGATGTTTTAGGAATGTCTTGTGATATTTTGCTTTGGGTAAAATCTACCATGCGCTGTGCGGGCACACGCTGGGTTTCGCCGCCCACATGCCATGCCTGCTGCTCTATGCTTTTCTGGAATTCCATGCCTGCAAGGGCACCAAATTTTTCAAATGGTTTAAAATCTTCCAGCTTAAGTTCTACCACAATACCGGAGTTCGCCGTTTCCTGGTCGCGTTTACTGGGGCTCCACCCATTAGTAACCACCTCGCCGGGGCTTGTGGCACAGGGAGCAATAACGCCACCCGGACACATACAAAATGAATACATACCACGGCCGCCCACCTGTTTTACAATGGCATAAGGGGCAGGCGGTAAAAATTCGCCACGGCCCGTATTAAAATCGCAGCTGTACTGTATGCTGTCTATAAGGCTTTGCGGATGCTCTGCCCTAACACCAAGTGCAAAAGGTTTTGCCTCAATAAAAATTTTCTTGCGGTCTAATAGTTCAAAAATATCGCGTGCACTGTGGCCTGTTGCCAGTATTACTTTTTTGGCATTTATAGTATCCCCTTTTTGGGTTACTACGCCCTGCACTTCGCTATTTTTAACCAAAATATCTGTTACGCGGGTATTAAACAATACCTGCCCGCCAAACTCGATGATCTTTTCGCGCATGGATGCAATGATCTTAGGCAGTTTGTTAGTACCAATATGCGGATGCGCTTCAACCAAAATATCATCGGCAGCACCAAAAGCTACAAATAACTGAAGTATGCGGTCTACGTCGCCACGCTTTTTAGAACGTGTGTACAGCTTACCATCGCTGTAGGTTCCTGCCCCACCCTCGCCATAGCAATAATTAGAATCTTCATCTACAATATGGTCGCGGTTAATGGCCTTAAGGTCGCGGCGGCGTTCCTGCACATCTTTGCCCCTCTCTAAAACTATGGGTTTTATACCCAGCTCTATAAGTTGCAAAGCCGCAAACAAACCAGCCGGGCCGGCACCAATAATTACTACTTCGGGCGCATGGGTTACATCCTTATAATCAGGTATCGGCGTTGCTTTTTCCTCATACTGCTCTTTACAATACACCCAAAGTTTAAGATTAACCTTAACCGATTTTTGGCGGGCATCTATAGAGCGTTTTATAATGGTAATATGGTTAATATCTGCAGGTTTAACCTGCATAAGCTGGGCAACATGCGCCGTTAGCAGTTCCTGCTGTGCGGCTACTTCGGGGGCTACCTGTATCTGGAGTTCTCTTGGCATGGCGCAAAAATAGTGATTATTTTTGATTGATTTAACCTCACCCCCCAGCCCCCTCTCTTAAGGAGTGGAGTATCGTATCGGAAATCTTGCTATCCTCTCCCCAGCCCTCTCCAAAGGAGAGGGGAGCAGCTACAACTCTTGCCGAATGCAAAATTATGAATTTATAGTATATGTTAAATACTAAGTCTAAATGAAGCTACTGCAAACTGCGACTGAACACTGAACACTGACTATTGACTACTTCTCCTCAAACGCGTGCAATGCAAAACTTGCAAGCCAGTGTTCGCCTTCATAATTTCCATCTACAATAGCCGGAAGCGAAAAGTTAAGGTGGGCATCGGCCAGTGTTTTAAGGTGGCCCAGTTGTTTGGGGTATTGTTTGGCAAGGTGGTACAGGTTCCAGGCACGGCTAAAGTTAAGGCCGTCAAGGTGAACGAGGTGGCCATCGCTGCGATCGGACACTTTGCCGGGTTCCCATTTGTAGTTCTTGCTGAACAATGCCGGAGCAAAATCTTTAAGCCATTTCAGGAAATCTTTTTCGGGCATTACGCGTTGCATAATGGCAATTTCTTCGAGGCATGGCGAAAGGAAATCAGTCCCGCTGGGTTCCCATGCAAAAGGGCAGTCGGCATCATTTTTAAAAAGGCGCAGGGCATTATCACGCAGGCTGTTTTGCAGGGCAGTATTCTTTGCATGCAGCGCATAATCCCATGCTAGTGCCATACCAAATGCGGTATTAGGGTGCGTACCTACTCGTAAAGCGTAATTGAGTTTTGGCAAAAACTCTATATAGCGCTGAATAACCAAAGCGGTAAGCGGTTCTAAATTAGGGGCGAGTGCTGCAGCAAATGGCTCTTTGCACGTTTCCAGTTCTAACTGCAATTTAAGCATCCATGCCCAACCATAGGTACGCTCAAAAGATTTTTCGTGAGCTTTAGCCATATAAGCTACTTCCTGCTGTATGTTTTGCTTAGAAAGGTTAACCTTTAGCTTGCTGATTATTTCCTGCCTGTTATTTAAATCAGGGAAATGGTTTAGCAGATACACTAAACTCCAATGCCCATGTACCGATGAATGCCAGTCGAAACAGCCATAAAAGGCAGGGTGCAATACTTTAGGTGCGGCAATCTCGGTAGAATCTATAAGCATTTGCCCTAACTTGTTAGGATATTCCTGTTGAAGGCATTTAAGCGGAAGTTTGGCAAGGCCATTGGCCCGGTCTAATGTAAGCTGCTGCGCAAATGATATTGAGGTTGTAAAGAGTAGTAACGCGATGAGGTTTTTCATTATAAAGGTTTGTTGTTTTTCAAAAATAGGACATCTTTTTGTTTTGTACCGAACAAAATTTATTTTCTGCCTAACTTAGTTCGTAAAATTTGAAAAGCTTAAAAACAACAGACTTGATTTTTATACTTTTACGCTATGTCAGATTTTATAAATTTAAATAGTTTGTACAAACAGTTACCGGGCGAATCTCCCGTAGAAAACAACGTGGGTATAGGGCATTTTAACATCATTAAAGTTGAAGACCTTTTAACCGGAGGCAAACCAAAATACACCAGTTACACTCGTCGTAGTTTTTTTAAAGTGAGCCTTGTAAATGGCGACTGCATTGTGCATTATGCCGACAGGAGTATTGCCGTAAATGGTTATGCCCTTGTGTTTACTAATCCTGTTGTGCCTTATAAATGGGAAGTTATAAGCAAAAAACAACTGGGTTACGTTTGTGTTTTTACCGAAGCGTTATTTAACAGGCATGCGGCTATTAAAGAGTTTCCTGTTTTTAGCAGTCCAGATAAGGCTGTTATATTACTGGATGCCAGTCAATACAAATACTTTGAAGGCATGTTTATTAAAATGGAGAATGAGCTGAAAAGCGATTACGCCTATAAGTATGATTTTTTACGGAATTTGCTCATGGAAATTATTCACGAAGCACAAAAATTGCAGCCCGAGACAGGCACTGCAGTAAGTGCTTCTAACGCAGCCGAACGCATAGCAACATTATTTAACGATCTTTTAGAACGCCAGTTTACTATTGAAAGCATTGAAGATGCGGTACTGCTAAAATCGCCATCTGATTTTGCAGGGAAGCTAAACATGCACGTTAACCATTTAAACAAAGCGTTAAAACAGGTAACCGGGCAAACTACATCGCAGCTTATTAAAGTACGCATGGTTCATGAAGCAAAGGTTTTACTTAAAACCACCAACTGGGCCATTGCAGAAATAGCACAATGCCTGGGTTTTGAAGAGCCTAACCATTTCTCGATATTTTTTAAGGATAACACTTCGCTTACCCCCGGATCGTTCAGGAAAGAGAATTGATTGTATTATATATTTTTTGGTTTCGCACCTGTACCTTATAACAAGTGCCACCGTGTTAACTTTGTACCCTATAAAATTTGATTATTATGTGGACAAAAAAAAACATACCCAACCAATCAGGAAAAAAAGTTATAGTTACAGGAGCCAATGCAGGTATAGGTTATGAAACAGCTTTGGCACTTTATGAGAAAGGAGCCAACGTAATTTTAGCCTGTCGTGATTTACAAAAAGCCAATGTAGCGGCAAATAGTATACAAAGCGCTGATTCGAAAGGATCTGTAGAAGTTTTACATCTTGAGCTTTCCGATTTAAACGCTGTAAAAGCAGCGGCCGAAGCTTTTAAAACCAATCACAAGCAGCTTGATCTACTTATTAATAATGCGGGGGTAATGGTGCCACCGGCATCAAAAACGGCACAGGGTTTTGATCTTCAGTTTGGCACTAATGTATTAGGGCATTATGCATTTACAGGGCATTTATACCCATTACTAAAAGCCACTCCAAAATCGCGGATTATTACCGTTAGCAGCCTTGTGTATACGTTAGGTATCATAGACTACAACAACCTTAAACTCGAAAAAGATTATGAACCCAACCGCGAATATGCCCAAAGTAAATTAGCCAATTTGCTTTTTACAATTGAACTGCAACGCAGGATTACTAGTGCAGGCGATAGTGTACTATCGGTGGCATCGCACCCGGGCGTTACAGAGACTGATCTTGCCCGAAATATTAGCAGAGAAGAATTTGATAGTATGGTAGAAATATATGGCCCGCTTATGCCGGCATGGCAGGGTGCTTTGCCATCGCTTTATGCAGCGGTTAACAAGGATGTAAACGGAACCGATTTTATTGGCCCTGACCAGGATGGCGGACTGCGCGGTTATCCTGCAAAAGCTGAATTATTACCTATAGCCCTTGACGAAATTGAAGCCAAGAAATTATGGGATTTTGCAGAAGAAGCTACAGGTGTGGTATATCCGTAAGCAAACAAAGTTCCATTATATATTTTACCAACCTGCAAGGTTTTTTTTAACCCTGTAAGTTTATTTTTTTTTCAGACTGCCATTTTATAAGACACCTGCAAGATTAAAAAAACTTTGCAGAAAAAGCTTCAGCCAAACTTTGCTGCTGTGTTACTTTGCAACTCTTCTTTGTACTTTTGCTGCTTTGTAACTATCAAACTATGTCAAGAAAAATAAAACTGATCTGGGATTTCCGTGGGCCGGCGGCAGCTAAAACGGCAGAGCACCACGAAATTCATTTAAAAGAATTTATAGTAATGGAAAAACTCCCGCTAAACATTACTGGGTTTACCATCCTTAACGATATGCACGCCATTGCCTATATGGTTGTGACCGATGAAAACATGATAGCAGTACGGGATGCTTTAAAACCGCACAGGGGGGAATTGTTTGAGCAAGCCCCGTTACCCACGAAGGGGGAACTTCGCAGAATGTAAAAATCCCCTGCTAATAAAATTAATAGGGGATTTGTGTTTTTTATTACTATTGTAGTATTCCCCTTTGGGGGTTAGGGGGGCTGATTAATTAGCTACTTCGCTAATAAATTTTATACGCATTAGCCTTAGCTCTTCGGTATCGTAGTCGCCATCAAACTCTTTAAGGGCATCTTTAATACTATCAGACTCTGACCCCATATAGAAATCATAGATCTCTTCCTGCTGGTCTTCATCAAGTATATCGTCTATCCAGTATTTAATATTAAGCTTGGTCCCTGAGTAAACAATCTGTTCCATTTCCTTCATTAAGGCATCCATATCAAGGCCTTTGGCTTTAGCAATATCATTTAGCGAAAGCTTTCTGTCTATGTTCTGGATGATGTATAATTTTAATGCCGAATTAGCTCCGGTGGTTTTAACCACAAGATCATCAGGGCGCATAATATCATTATCTTCTACATAACGCGCTATAAGCTCTACAAACTCCTTACCGTATTTTTTAGCCTTACCTTCTCCCACGCCATGTACACCGCTTAACTCCTCTATAGATACAGGATATTTAAGTGCCATATCATCGAGCGACGGGTCCTGAAATACCACAAACGGCGGTACACCCAGTTTCTTAGCTACTTTTTTACGCAGGTCTTTAAGCATTGCATTCAGTACCTCATCTGCCACAACAGCCGATTTTGCCGCTGTTACTGTAGCTTCGTCGTCAGTATCGTTAAAGTCGTGGTCTTCGGTCATCAGGAACGACTTAGGGTTAGCAATAAAATCTTCACCCGCAGGTGTAATTTTTATAACTCCATACGTTTCAATATCTTTAGACAGGTATCCTGCAACAAGCACCTGGCGCAAGAGTGCCATCCAGTGTTTTTCTTCAGATTCCTTTCCTATCCCAAAAAAAGGTTGGGCATCAGTTCGGTGGGCTTTTATTACAGCATTTACCTTTCCTGTAAGGGTAAATAAAATTTCTTTACTTTTATAAAGCATCTTGGTATCCCTAACTACTTTAAGCAGGGTAACCACATCGTCTTTTGCTTCCTTTTTCTTTTTAGGGTTACGGGTATTGTCGTCCATTTCATGGCCATCTCCCGTATCCGCGTCAAATTCCTCTCCAAAGTAGTGCAATAAAAATTTACGGCGGCTCATAGATGTTTCGGCATACGCCACAACTTCCTGTAGTAGTGCAAAACCTATCTCCTGTTCGGCAATGGGCTTGCCACTCATAAATTTCTCAAGCTTCTCTATATCCTTGTAAGCATAGTACGCAAGGCAATGGCCTTCGCCGCCATCGCGCCCTGCGCGGCCTGTTTCCTGGTAATAACTTTCGAGCGATTTAGGAATGTCATGGTGAATAACAAAACGAACATCGGGTTTATCTATACCCATACCAAAAGCTATGGTAGCCACAACCACATCTACATCTTCCATAAGGAACATGTCCTGGTGGCGGGCACGCGTCTTGGCATCGAGCCCTGCATGGTACGGCACAGCACTAATGCCATTAACCTGCAGTACCTGAGCAATTTCCTCAACTTTTTTACGGCTCAGGCAGTATATAACCCCCGATTTACCTTTATGCTGGCGAATAAAACGTATAATATCCGACTCGACAGTTTTAGCTTTAGGGCGTATTTCATAATACAGGTTAGGCCTGTTAAACGATGCCTTAAAGGTATTGGCATCGCTCATGTCGAGGTTTTTAAGTATATCTTCCTGCACCTTGGGTGTTGCCGTGGCGGTTAAGCCAATAATAGGCACATCGCCAAGATTGCGGATTATAGTGCGCAGGTTGCGGTATTCCGGCCTAAAATCGTGCCCCCACTCTGATATACAGTGTGCCTCATCTATAGCTACAAAAGATACAGGCACGGTTTTTAAGAACGCGGTGTACTCTTCTTTAGTTAGCGATTCCGGGGCAACATAGAGCAGCTTGGTAAGACCAGACGTAATGTCTTTTTTTACCTGGTTAATTTCAGTTTTGGTAAGTGATGAATTTAGCACGTGGGCTATTCCTGCTTCAGATGACAGGCTGCGTATAGCATCTACCTGGTTTTTCATGAGCGCGATCAGCGGGGAAACCACTATGGCTGTCCCTTCCAGCACTAAGGCAGGCAACTGGTAACAAAGAGATTTACCGCCACCCGTAGGCATTATTACAAATGTGTTGTTGCCAGAGATGATGCTTTGTACCACACCTTCCTGAAGGCCCTTGAATTTGTTAAAACCAAAATATTTTTTTAACTCTTTATGTAAGTCAATTTCGGTCGATTTCATTATATCTTTATAGTAATTTACATAAATTTGCAGAACATAAAGATACAAAAATCTTTTACACCCGCAACTTTTTAAACAATTCGTAAGCTTGATCAATAACGAAGCAATACTGGCATCTGCCAAAAAAACCATACTTTCTGAAAGTGAGAGCATTGCTGCACTCGTGCAGTACCTTGACGACGATTTTGCCAAAGCCGCACAAATTATTTACAAAAGTACCGGCCGCCTGATAATTACAGGCATAGGTAAAAGCGCACTTATTGCTGCAAAAATTGTAGCCACCCTAAACTCTACCGGAACCCCTGCCCTGTTTTTGCATGCTGCCGAGGCTATTCATGGCGACCTAGGCATGGTGCAGCCCGGAGATGTGGTTATATGCATCTCTAAAAGCGGCAACAGCCCGGAAATTAAAGTGCTGGCTCCCTTACTAAAACGCGATGGCAATGTACTTATTGGCATTACAGCAAATAAAAGTTCTTTTTTAGGCAAGCAATCTAACTATGTGCTTAATGCGTATGTAGACAGGGAAGCCGACCCGGATAACCTTGCCCCTACTAACAGCACCACGGCGCAGCTGGTACTGGGCGATGCCCTTGCCGTTTGCCTTATGGAGATGCGCGGGTTTACAAGTAATGATTTTGCTAAATACCACCCAGGTGGCGCATTAGGAAAAAGATTACTTTTACGGGTGGGCGACATGCTCGATGGCACACATAAACCGGAGGTAGGGCCTGAGAGCAGCGTTAAGCAGGCAATCATGGAAATATCTGAAAAAAGGCTTGGTGTTACCGCAGTGGTGGCAAACAATAAGGTTATAGGTATTATTACCGATGGAGACATAAGGCGTATGCTTAACGACCGCGATAATATTGCCGGCGTTATCGCGGCTGATGTGATGACTAAAAACCCAAAAACAATAACAAGCAAAGACATGGTAACCCATGCCTTTAATACAATGGAAAACTACGCTATAACACAGCTTGTAGTGGTAGACGACGGAGAATATAAGGGCGTATTGCACCTGCACGACATACTAAAAGAAGGGATACTGTAACATGGCAAAAAACAAAAAAGACGGCAGCGAAATGTCGTTTATGGATCATCTTGAAGAACTGCGCTGGCTGCTTGTAAGGAGTACCATTGCCATATTAATTGGCGGATGTGTAGCTTTTACCTTTAGCAAATTTATATTTGAAGAGATAATATTTGCACCACAAAAATCAAGCTTTCTTACCTATCGCATTTTTTGCGAACTCGCTAACAAGTACGATCTTGATAAAAGTTTTTGTATTACAGAGATACCTTTTAAAATACAATCCCGTACTATGGACGGGCAATTCTCTACAGATATCTGGACGTCTATAACGGCAGGGCTTATTCTCGCATTTCCTTTTATTTTATGGGAGTTCTGGAAGTTTATACGCCCGGCACTCTATGATAACGAGAAAAAAAATGCGGTTGCATTTATACTTTCCACATCCCTGCTTTTCTTTTTGGGGGTGCTTTTTGGCTATTATCTTATCATGCCATTGTCTATTAACTTCCTGGCAAATTACCAGATTAGCGAAGTTGTAGAGAACAACATTGACCTGGACTCCTACCTTAGCCTGGTAAAAACTACGGTAATTTCCTGCGGACTGGTATTTGAAATGCCAATCATTATATTTTTCCTTGCCAAGTTAGGGATAGTATCGGCATCATTTTTGAGAACTTACAGGCGTTATGCTTATGTAATTATACTTATTGTAGCTGCTGTTGTTACACCGCCGGATGTTGTAAGCCAGATGACTGTTACAATACCATTAATTATACTGTTTGAAGCAAGTATACTTATTGCAGCACGCATGAACAAAACACCTAAAATTGAAGAAACTAATGGCTGATAATATAGTAAAAGAGTTTAACGACTACCGCCAGAAAATGAACGACAAGTTACTGGCAGATAATAACAAAATTATTAAGCGTATTTTTAACCTGGACACCAATGCCTATATGGAGGGTGCGCTGGATGTTAAAACAAAAGAACTGCTTGGCCTTGTAGCATCGGCAGTGCTGCGTTGCGATGACTGTGTAAAATACCACCTTGAAACCAGCCATAAAGAAGGCCTTACTAAGGCCGAGGTTATGGAGGCTCTTGGTATTGCAACCCTTGTGGGCGGCACTATAGTAATACCCCACCTGCGCCGTGCTTACGAATTTTGGGAAGCACTCGAAGAGCAGGCCGGACAAACAACAATATAACAGAGTATTATGAAATTAAGGGCAGATAACCTTATCAAGACCTATAAAGGCCGCAGTGTTGTAAAAGGCATATCGGTAGAGGTTAACCAAGGCGAAATTGTAGGTTTACTGGGCCCTAATGGTGCCGGTAAAACAACATCGTTCTACATGATAGTAGGACTTGTAAAGCCTAACAGCGGCAAGATATACCTTGACAACATGGAAATTACAGATTTCCCTATGTATAAGCGTGCCCAGAACGGCATAGGCTACCTTGCCCAGGAAGCATCTGTTTTCAGGAAGCTGAGCATAGAAGACAATATACTTAGCGTACTACAGCTTACCACCCTTACTAAAAAGGAGCAGGAAGCCAAGATGGAAGCCCTTATAGACGAGTTTTCTTTACAGCACATACGCACCAACCGTGGCGACTTACTATCGGGCGGGGAGCGTCGCCGTACAGAGATTGCCCGTGCCCTCGCTACCGACCCTAAATTCATACTTCTTGACGAACCTTTTGCCGGGGTAGATCCTGTAGCTGTAGAAGATATTCAGCGTATTGTAGCCCAGCTTAAAGACAAGAACATAGGCATCCTTATAACCGACCATAACGTACAGGAAACCCTTGCTATTACAGACAAGACCTACCTGATGTTTGAAGGAGGCATTCTTAAAGCCGGTGTTCCTGAAGAGCTGGTGCAGGACGAAATGGTACGTAAAGTATACCTTGGCCAAAATTTTGAACTTCGTAAAAAGAAAATCGATTTCCACTTACCTAAAGATGCTTCGGCAGATGTACCGGAACAGGAAGAGTTTTAAACTAAAATATATTTATGATTAGACAGGCACTTGCCTGTCTTTTTTTGCGTTTAAATGAATAATGACTTATAAATGTTTATCCCATTTTTATTAAATTGCTATACAATAATACCTGCCAAAATCAACAGTCATGTCAAGAAGCATTAACCTCGCGGCAATTATTACTATTTTACTATTTGCAAGTGTTTTGCACGCTCAGGAAAAAAATGCAATTCAGCAAAAATCTCAAATTGCAATACCTTTTACTTTAAAGGACGCAGGCTATGTTACCCTTGTTATAGAAAACAAAGACGGTTTTCGCATTCGTAATCTGCTATCAGAAACATGGTTTAACGCTGGTAAAAATACTGTTTATTGGGATGGCCTCGACGATCTTGGCCGTGATGAAAATGCAGCTAACAAGGGCATATACTCTATTCCTGCCGAAATTGTTGCGCCAGGCACCTATAAGGTACATGGTATAGTTCATTCTAAAATAACGCCCACATACGAATTTTCTGTTTACAACACCGGTACACCTCCATGGCGTACAACAAACAGTACCGGCGGGTGGCTCGCAAACCACGCCGCACCACAGGCAGCTTTATTTGTACCTGCAAACCAGTCGCCTACAGGAGAACCTGCTGTTTTTCTTGGTTCTTACATGACGGAAGGCCCCGACTCATTTATTTGGACCAACCTGGAAGGGAAGAAACTGGGAGGTAAAAAATGGATAGGTGGCAACTGGACAGGGGCTCCGTTTTTAGCACGCGACGCTGGAGATAAAGCAGACAAAAAAATATTTGCTTATGCCGGTTCTATGTGGAGCAGGGATAAAACATTATTAGAACTGCGAATTACCGGTATTACCGCAGATAAGGATAAAGAAGTGTTTAAGGATACTATAGGAAAAATCAACCCAGACTTAGATGTTACTAAAGAAATGGGAGGTATGGCAGTATATAACGGCACAGGCGTTATAAGTGTACGAAATAAGCTTATTGTAATAAACTTAGAAACTGGTAAAAGAGTAAAAGAGATAACTATTAATGAACCAAAAGGACTTGCCTTTGATGCAACAGGCCGCTTACTTGTTCTTACAGGTAATAAACTAATGTGCTATAATAATATTAGTTTAGCAAATAACACAGCTCCTAAAGTAATTATTGACAAAGATTTAGAAGCACCCATAGGAATAACTTTAGATGATGCCGGGCAAATATATATAAGCGATAATGGCAATAGCCATCAGGTAAAAATATTTAGCAAAAGCGGAAAATTTATACGGGCCATTGGTAAACCAGGCAAACCTGCGGCAGGCCCTTATGACCCATTACACATTAATAACCCCGCAGGAATAGCTGTAGACTCTAAACAGCAACTTTGGGTAACCGAAAATAACCACGTTCCTAAAAGGGTAAGTGTTTGGTCTTTAAACGGAGACTTAATAAAAGCCTTTTACGGACCTTCAAAATATGGTGGTGGAGGAACGTTAGACGGACATGATAAAAATAAATTTTATTATGCCGATAGCCGCAAGGGCACTATAGAATTTAGCATTGACTGGAAAACCGGAGAGAACACCCTGAAGAATGTTTTATACAAACGAAATCCCGGAGTATTCGAGCTTCCCAAAATCACATCGGCCCCCGAAACTGCCATTTACCATAACAGAAGAAGATTTTTTACTAACTGCTTCAACTCTAACCCCACTAACGGGACTAATATTGCCTTTTTATTTTCTGAAAGAAATGGCAAACTTTACCCGGCAGCAGCAATGGGAGATGCACTTAAATGGGACATTTTACAACAGGACAATTTTGCGTCGCGCTGGCCGGATGCGTCATTGAATAAAAGCACCAAAAAGGCAACAAAAAAAGGGGCGTTTTTTATTTGGATAGATTTAAATGATGATGTTGTTATGCAACCCGAAGAAGTAGTTATTACTACAGGCACAGCTTCGGGTGTAACCGTACAGGACGACCTTTCTTTTTGCCTGTCTTTAAACAAACAGGCAGTACAGTTTAAGCCAGAGGGATATACCAAAGATGAAACCCCTGTATATAAAATTGATAAATATAAGGTTCTTGCTAACAATCTATCCGGGAGAGCATCAACTGGCGGCGACCAGACCCTTGTTACCCCGGATGGATGGATGATAACTACACAAGGTATGGGATCCTACAGCAAATACTCGATATCCGGAGCAAAAGATGGTAAGGCTGTATGGAGTTACCCTAATATGTGGCCGGGCCTGCATGCATCGCACCGTGCCCCCTTACCAGATTTTGCAGGAGAACTTATAGGTACAACACGGCTTTTAGGCGGCTTTATGGCTACTAAACAAAAAAGTGGCAAGGATGCCCTGTGGGCGGTTAACAGCAATCATGGAATGGTATATATTTTTACTGCAGACGGCCTTTTTGTAACAACTCTTTTTAAACCCTCGCGCACAGGAAAAAAGTGGAATATGGAAAAACCTGTAAGAGGGATGGATCTTGACAGCCTTACCCTATCTGAAGAAAATTTCTGGCCTTCAATAACTCAAACCGAAGATGGTAATGTGTATTTACAGGATGGTAAAAATACAAGTTTAGTACAGATACACGGGCTCGAAACCATAGAACGATTAGAACCTATAACCCTTAACGTTACACAAAATGATATTGATAAATACAATGAGCACAATAGTAAAAATCAGGTATTAAAGTCTAAACCAAATAATATTTTAACAGTAGCCACTAACAAAAAAATTACTGTAGATGGAGTTCTCCCTGAATGGGAAAATGCTAACTGGGCAGCCATTGATAAACGAAAATCTCAGGATGTAACCGGCGCAGTAGCTGTAAATTCGGGAAAAATATATTTCGCATATCGCACCGGTAATAAAAATTTATTAAAAAATAGCGGCGAATTACAAACGGCCCCTTTTAAAACCGGTGGAGCACTGGATATAATGATAAGCAATAATCCTGATGTTAATGATAAAAGAATTAAAGCAGCAGAGGGAGATATGCGGCTTTTAGTAACTATTGTAAAAAACAAACCTTATGCCCTGCTGTATACACAGGTGGCTGCAGGAACAAAACAAACAGACAGGGTACCTTTTTCTTCCCCACAGCGTACTGTAACATTTGATAAGGTTGAAGATATTAGCGAAAAAATTGAGTTTGCAGCGTCTAAAAGCGGTAATTATGAAATTTCTGTACCTCTGTCTCTTTTAAAATTAAGCCCAAAAACAGGCATGGCTATAAAGGGAGATCTGGGCATACTGCGGGGCGATGGCGAGCAAACAACAGCCAGGATATACTGGAGCAATAAAGATGCAGGCATAGTGTCTGACGTGCCCTCTGAAGCCGAACTTACACCGGCATTATGGGGCACCTGGAAGTTTGAGTAATTAACTTAAATATACACCCCACAAAAACATAAAAAAGCAATCTTACCATAAGGATAATTAACGAACTCATCTATTACCTTATATCCTATAAGGTGGTTCGTTATAATTTAGCATAAAACCTGCTCCATACAGGATCTCTTTTAATTTTAGCCACGAGTAAATCAGCACCATATTTAGTTACGTGGTCTTTATCGCGCATGTAGGTTACACATTTAGAAGATAATGGTGGTATTGCATTTTTGTTAAGAACATTAATGTACACATCTTTTAAATTAGCAATAAGAAATTCGTTAATTTGTAACGTATGATTATCTAAATAAAACGCGTGATTATTAGATTTATATTGTTGGCTTCGCGCCGCAACAATGGGATATGGCACAGTGTAACGCTCTGTTTGGCCTATTATAACTGTGGGAATATCATAATGCTTTAAGTAATTTACAACTTCTTTAAGCCCAAACAATATGCTATCGTTTTTTACAACACTTTGCCCTGCCCAGTTACCGCTAATAATTACACCATCTATTTTACGGGCATTTTTAGGGATAAAATCGTAAAAGGCATAATCCATTAATTCCCGAAGGTTATTTTTCTTGTTGTAGTAGCTTTTAATAGTTGGCAATGTACCCGCAGCAGTAACTTGCAGGAAGTGTATATTATCATTAACAAAACCATTGCGCAATGACAGGGAGAGTTGTGCCAAATGGCTGTCGCCAATTAACAATATATTTTTTTTACCGGCTTCAAAGCACAGGCATGGCCTTTTTTTATATATAATCATAGACTCTACAAAGCAGGTGTCTTTACGGTATTGTTTATAAAATGGCTTTTGCTTTATACCTATGTTATTGGCAATTAAAAGTGTTTTATTACTATATAATAATTTATTTGCATTAAAATAGTCTAAGCAAAATGCACCCGCAAACAATACAACCATACAGGCTACGATTCTTTTTTTACTGCTAAATTGTATAGACTCTGCATATTTATAAGATGCGTATCCAAGTGCAATAGAGAGTGTACAATAAAGTACTATAGCTATTACACCTGTGCCTAACCCATAATACTGAGCTATAACATATACCGGCCAGTGCCACAAATACAATGAATATGATATTTTACCTACAAACTGAATTATACCCTGCCTTATAATTGTAAAGCTGTAGTTAGCTACAATAATCAGGAACGTACCGGCTACAGGTATAAGCGTATAGAAGCCCGGCCAGGATAAGGATTCGTTAAGCAGAAAGAAGCCCGAAAAAATAAGCATATATCCTATTACAGCAACAACTTTTTGCCATACAATATTTGTTATCCTGCCATCTGCAAAAAAGGCAATGCCTCCAAAAAGCATTTCCCAGGCACGTGTGGGCAGCATATAAAAAGAAAAACTACCTGTAGGCACCAGAACAACTAACCCTACAAATAATAGTAGCGTGAGTGCTATGAAAGCAAGTTTAAATGTGTGCCTGTTCCTAAATATCTTATTAAAGAGCAGTAATAAGAAAGGATATACCAAATAAAACTGCCACTCTACCGAAAGTGACCAGGTGTGCAGGTACATATTTGCATCTGCAGCAACGCCAAAGTAAGACGGGTTATTGCGGCAATAAAACATATTTGACAAAAATACAATGCTGGATTCGGCATTTTGAATATTTTTCCTGTAATCATTAGGCAGGTAAATAAAAAAGCAGAGCAATGTGAGTACCGCAATAAGAAAAAGTAATGCAGGCACAATCCTGTACAGCCTCTTTTCTAAATAATTGCCAAAAGAAAATGTACCCTTATCGATCTGGCCAATAATTACACGGCTCATTAAATACCCCGAAATAACAAAAAAAACGTCTACACCCGAAAATCCTCCTTTAAAAAGGTCTACATTATAATGGTATAACAGCACACCTGTAATAGCTATTGCCCGGAGCGCATTTATATCGTATCTAAAAGATGTTTTAAGGTTGTGCTGCAACATGTAAGTTATTTAATAAGCAATATGTTAAGATCTGGCAAAGTTCCGTTATAAATGTTTACATCTACATTGCCCTCTATCCCTTTTATAGCACCTTTATCTGTAAATTGCCAAAAAAGCCACTCGTCACGTATTTTATCTTCAAAAAAACTGTAGTTGGCTATCCACAAATTATATCCTCCAAATTCTTCCTTTAAAAAATCGGTGTAAAAACTTTCACCACTATAAATAATAGGCTTAACACCATAATGGTTTTCAACAACAGCAAGCCAACGCTTAAGTCCGGTCTTTAAACTGTCCAGATTTTGTTTACCCGATATCTTCTCAATATCGAGCACCGGCGGCAGGTCGCCTTTGGTAAGCTTTACCATTTTAATAAAATTATCGGCCTGTTTTAAAGAGTTTTCGTCAGGGCGGTAGTAATGGTAGGCACCACGTAAAAAACCACTTTGTTTCGCTTTTATCCAGTTATCTTTAAAACGGGTATCATCATCTACCCCAGTAGTAGACCGTATAAATATAAAATCGAGCGGAAACTCGCCCTTTATGCGTTCTATACTATCCCAATGTATATTGCCTTGGTAATGTGATATATCTAACCCAAAAACTTTATCCTTGTGGCGGCTTATGATCTCATAGTTACGCACATCGGCAATTTTGCGTTCTTCTTTAGTAAGGCTTTCAATGTGCTTATTAGTTTTAAACCCTAAATAGTATAAAAAACCATGACGGTACTGGTAACACGTTGCAATTATAAAGGCCGATAGCAGCAACAGAAATGAGTACTTAAGTATTTTGCCGGGCGTTATTTTAGACGGTACCTTTTTTCGGCTGACTCTTTTACGCACTCCTTTTTTGTGTACAGTAGCAGCAGCAAGAATGGGAGACGGTTTTTTTTTAGGTGGCGGCTTGCGCTTCATATTTATGCCTTAGCCCAAAATTTATTATTTACAGCAGATAGTGCTACATAAAACAATATAATAACCGGTATAGCAAGATATTGTAGCGCAAATAACAAGAGGATAGAAACAATAAGGAACACAAACTGCAGCTTATTAGTTTCCCAGTTAAAGTATTTTATTTTAAGAGAGAACAAAGGTATCTCTGCATTAAGCATAAAAGCGCTAAGCAGGCTTATGGCAATTAGTACGTAAGGATTGCTTAAAAAACTAAACACAAAGCTGTCGCCATCGCTGTGTGCTAATATAACCGGCAGGCTCATTATAAAAAGGGCATTAGCCGGAGTAGGCAGGCCAATGAACGAATCTGTCTGGCGGGTATCTATATTAAATTTAGCCAGCCTGTAGCAGGATGCAAGCGTAATTATAAAACCAAAATAAGGCAGTATGCCTAAATAAAAATTATCTGCCGACAGGTTTGCTTCCTCCTGATTATCTGCAATGCCTACCAGCATCTGGAACATTACCATACCAGGCACAACACCACTGGTAACCATATCTGCAAGCGAGTCTAATTGTAATCCTAATGCACTGGGCACTTTTAATATGCGTGCAAAAAAACCATCCCAAAAATCGAAAAATATACCAAGGCAAACCCATAAAAAAGCCATAGGCCAGTATGTATTAAATGCATACACAAGGGCAACAAGGCCGCATGAAAGATTAAGCAGGGTTATAATGTTAGGCACATGTTTTTTAAAGGACATAGCGGTTATTTATTTTTACTACAAAGTTAATACAATAAGTTAATAGAATTGGAGTTTAGTAATTGAGAATTTTATATCATATTTGCACAAAATAGCCGTATTGAAAAAGTTACTTTTAACACTCTTACTCACAACACCTATTCTTGCTTATAGCCAGGCCGTTAGAAAATACTCTAACGAGTTTATGAGCATAGGTGTAGATGCAGCAGCACTGGGTATGAGCAATGCCGTTACGGCAGGAACCGGCGATGTAAACAGCGGTTACTGGAACCCTGCAGGCCTCATGCAGGTAAAAACCAAGCAAATGGCCCTGATGCATGCCAGCTATTTTGCAAATATTGCACAATATGATTATGCTGCGTTTGCCATGCCTATAGACGACAGAAGCGCACTTGGAATATCTGTAATTCGTTTTGGGGTAGACGACATCCTTAACACCACACAACTTATAGACGATCAGGGAAATATAGATTATAACCGTATAAGCCTTTTTTCGGCTGCAGATTATGGAGTTACACTTTCTTATGCACGCAGCCTGCCATTAGACGGTTTTACCTATGGCATTAATGCTAAGGTAATTCGGCGTATCATAGGCAAATTTGCGAATTCCTATGGGTTTGGCTTTGATGTAGGCTTTCAGTACCAAACGCAAAGCGAATGGAAATGGGGGCTTATGCTTCGGGATATTACCACTACTTATAACGTTTGGAATATAGATGAGGAAGAATTTGCCACCGTTAGTGGTGCCGTTGCCGGGCAAAACCAGGAACTGCCCGAAACTACCGAGATAACATTGCCTAAAGCTCAGCTTGGGGTTTCTAAAAAATTTGTTTTTCATAATGAAATGAGCCTTAAGGCAGCCGCCAACCTAAACATGCAGTTTGCTAAAACAAATGATATTGTAAACCTTGATTTTGTTAGCATAGACCCGGCTGTGGGTTTTGAAGCCGGATATCTTGATATAGTTTTTTTAAGGGCTGGCGTTGGTAATTTTCAAAACGAGACACAACTGGACAACACACAAAACCTTACTTTTCAGCCTAACATAGGTCTTGGATTTAGCTACAGAGGCATACAGGTAGACTATGCCCTTACCGATATTGGCAATCAAAGTGTGGCACTGTACTCAAATATATTTTCTCTTAAAGTAGATTTAAGTATCTTTAGCAGATAATAATCTGTATCCCTAATGCGCAGCACAACTGTTTTACTGGCTTCATTTTTTATAATTCTATTTTCTTCATTTAAATCTTTCTCTCAGGAACCATTATCAGAAAGCGCCACTATTAGCCTTCTCACATGTGGTCCCGGCGAAGAACTTTATTCTGTTTTTGGGCATACTGCCCTGCGTGTGCGCGACCCTTTACATGGTGTAGATGTAGTTTACAATTATGGTACTTTTGATTTTGATACACCAAACTTTTACCTCAGGTTTATAAAAGGCGATTTGCAATACTTTGTTTCAACAAGCTCTTATCAGGATTTTGTATACACCTACCAGTATTACAACCGGGATCTATATGAACAGCAACTCAACTTATCTGCGGAACAAAAACAGGCAATCGCTACAGATTTAAGCACGACCTTACTATCTGATAAACGTTTTTACACCTACAAATACTTTGAGCGCAATTGTACCACTATGGTAGCCGATGTGCTAAATGCACACATTCCTCAAAAAATATCGATGAAAAATAACGATGAGGGTAAAACGTATCGAAAAATTGTAATCGAATACCTGCATAATAGTTTTTATGAAAACTTAGGCATTAGCCTAATATTTGGATACCGAACTGACAGACCTACGGAAAGGCTCTTCCTGCCGCAACAGCTGTTAGAAGGTATTAATAATACAAAAATAAATATACAGCCGTTATCTCAGCCCACTGTAACGGTTATTAAAAGTACAGCACAGGAGCAAACTTCTTTATGGAACAATTACTATACTTATGCAACAGCCTGCATGTTATTAATGATTGCATCACGCAATAAAATTGTTTTAAGGTCGCTTCTTGCCTTTTTTGGGCTTTTTGGAGTGTTCTTTACATTTGTGGGCTTATATTCTTACCATACAGAAATTTCTCACAACTATAATGTATTACTCATTAATCCATTATTTTTATTATTACTATATTTTATAATTACAAATAATGTAAAAGCAAAAAAAGTGCTGGCATACCTTTGCTTTTTATGTTTAGCGGGCTACATACTATTTATGCTTAATAAACCGCACTTAATAATTGTATTACCACTTATAGCTTTAGTAACAATTTTGCTATTAAGGGTCACACTTACGCGTTTTAGTATCTTAAACAGAAATATTAATTAAAATAAAGGGAAATCTTTCATTAAAAAAGGTATTTTTACTTACTAACCATAAATATATTTTACTTTGTTTATTTTCAGCAAGCCAAAGAAAAGCCTCGCCGATCTTATACCTGATGGCTACGTAGATATTCACTCACATTTGCTGCCGAGTATAGATGATGGCTCTAAAGACGAAAACAATACTATCAGCCTAATAAACAGCCTTAAGGACTATGGTTTTTCGCAATTTATAACCACACCCCATGTACTTACCGGGGTATGGAACAACACACGCGACGGAATTATTGCAAAAGAAACTACAACCAAAAAACTATTAGAAGATAATAATATAGATAATCCGTTTAAGGCAGCAGCAGAATATTTAATGGATGATGTGTTTTTAAAGCTCATAAATAACGAGCCGCTACTTACATTAAAAGACAATTATGTATTAGTAGAGATGTCCTACCTTAACGCTCCTCTACAGCTATATGATATATTGTATGAACTACAGTTAAAAGGATATAAACCTGTTTTAGCACATCCTGAGCGTTATTTATTTTATCATTTTAAGTTTGAAGAATACGAAAAGCTTAAGAGGGTGGGTTGCCTGTTCCAGATAAATTTACTATCCGTAACCGGGTATTACGGAAAACCGGTTTTTGAAATTTGTAAAAAATTACTTGATCACGATATGATAGATTTTTCAGGATCAGACACGCATCACGATCGACATATACAAGCTTTTAAAAACCCTGTTTTGTTAAAAAATACAGATTCATTAATAAAGGTTTTAAATAAAAATTCCCTCTTTAATTTATAAAGAGGGAATTTTTATTTAGTTTGAAAACCTTATGACTTCTTATTAAAAAGCTTTTCTTTCCATGTTTTTGGTTTTTTAACATCCTGTCCATATCCATAACCGTAGCCATAGCCGTAGCCATAACCGTAGCCATAACCATAACCTTTTCCTGTACCGGTATCATTAAGTAAAATTGCCATGTTAGGCAGTTTATCTTCCCTGTAAAGTGTTTCTGGTATTGATAACATTTTTTTATCTAAATGATTATCCCTTGTTACATATACAAAACAATCAGCATTTTTAGCTATAATAATTGTATCGGTAACTAAGCTAACAGGAGCAGTATCTACAACAATATAATCATACTCAAGCTTTAATTTCCTGAAAAGATCATCTACTTTTTTACCCATCAATAATTCTGCAGGATTTGGCGGGATTAATCCGGGAGGAAGAATATAAAAGTTTTCAAATCCTTCATGCTTAATTATATAATCTTCTATTTGGGCATTAGATGAAGACAAATAATTAGTAAGCCCTTTTGACGGAATATTAATGTACTCATCTAATTTAGGATTTCTGATATCCATTGCCATAAGAAGCACCCTCTTTCCAGACAATGCTATGGTAGAAGCTAAATTAGCAGATATAAAGGTTTTACCTTCTTTTGGCACTGTAGATGTAACAAAAATAGTTTTAGCAATCCCTTCGGGCACATTTGCTAACATAAATTCTAAATTTGTACGAATTATCCTTAATGCTTCGGCCGTTGCAGAACGGCTGTGCATATTTACCAATTCGTTACTGGTTTCAGATCTTGGAACATCCCCTAAATATGGCAATGATAAATCACTTAAATCATCTACTCCGTGTATTTTACTATCTAATAATTGCTTACTATAGATTACCGCAAAAGGTAAAAACAATCCAAAAATAAATGCGCCTAAATAAATAACATTCTTTTTTGGCGATATAGGGCTCGGATTAGCATAAGCCTGGTCTATTACTTTAGAATTAGGAGCTGTTACTGCAAAACTTATTGCATTCTCCTCTCTTTTTTGCAGCAAATAAAGATAAAGTGCCTCTTTAATAGTTTGCTGTCTGTTTATAACCCTAAAATCGCGTTCCTGTTTTGGAACGGCTCCTATTCTTCCCTCAAAAATGCCTTCCTGCATTTTTAAATTTTTAGACTGTAATTCAAGAGTCCTCTTCATATTGTTAAGGCTTTCAACAATACTTTGACGCATCCCCTCAATTTGTTGATTTAGGCTTATTAAAACAGGATTTGCTGCCGTGCCATCAATTTTATAATTTTCTTTTGTAAATATCAACTTGTTATATTCAGTTACAAGTGCCATTGCTTCTCCATCAGGGGTAATGTTAACCGGTATTACATCATCAGGAGAGACGTGCTTTAAATAATTAAGCATCAATTCTACAACCTTAATTTTAACCGCATTATCGGCAGCAGAACCCGTATATGTAGCAGAGGATTCAAAAAAAGCTGCCGCATTAGTTGTAAGGTCTGTAATTTTATTATTACGCTTAAATTTCTCTAAATCATATTCTACTATATTTAAATCTTTTTTTATAGAATCCAATCGATCATTTATAAACACCTCAGTTTTTTCTCCTAATATATTTTTATCATCTATAGCATCCTGATTATAATTCTCTACAACAGTTGTTATGTAATCGATACCTCTCTGTTTAATTGGATCTGTTATAGAGATTGTTAATATAGTAGTTTCTTCACCAACAGATGCAACTCCTAATTTACCCTTCCAGGCAGCTGCGACTGCATTAATGTCCCTAACATTAATCATGTAAACATTTTTCGAAAATTTAGCAGCCGACAGGAATTGATTTGTAATAACCATCATGCCATTCTTTATTTTTATGGCCTGACCAAACTTGTATTTTCCAATAAGATTTTCTTTGCGATCTAAAAGTTCAAACTCTGTTGCCGATATGATAGAAACGAGGTATGAAAAAGAATGGTTATAAAAATCGTCTGTAGTATTAAAAAAACTCGCTTTAATGGGTGCTGTTTTGTAAAGTTCGACAAGACTAATCGTTCCTTGTTGCATATAAGTAACATTAAGGCCCAGCTCCTTTACGGTTTTTAACGCTAATGACCTCGTGCGAAGAAGTTCTATTTCATTACTTATATTTCCTTTGGCACTTTTAACAACACCTATATCTGCAAATGCAGATAATTCTGACGCTAAACCGCCTTTTCTGTCGTCTTTAATTAATATGGTTGCAGATACACTATACAATGGAGATACATACCGCAGATAAACGAAAGAAATAAACAGGAATACCGATCCACTTAATAAGAACCACTTCCAATGGTATATATATTGCCCTATTATAGCCTTAAAATTAATTTTTTTAGGCTCAGCAATCGCCATATCTGTATTTTTTTGGTTCATTTGTTATCTTGTTATAAAAGAAATTACGGCTATTAATATTGAAACTGACGAAATGGCCAATGTTAAATCTCTGCCAATGGCTGATGAATTAACTACACTTCTGTTTGGTTCTACATAAACTAAATCATTTTGAGAAAGATAATAAAACTCTGATTGCATAAAGTCTACCTGGGTTATATCTACATAGTTATAAGTCTTTTTACCCGATATCTCCCTTATAATCAATATATTATTTCTCTTACCAAATATTGTAAGGTCTCCTGCCATACCAATTGCTTCAGGCAATGTTAACCTTTCGCTTGGATAGTTATAAAGGCCCGGAGATTTAACTTCGCCTATTACAGTAAATTTAAAATTTGTAATTCTAAGTGAAATAATAGGGTTATTTATATATTTTTTAATCTCAATCTTTAATAAATCCAGTGCTTCCTGTCTCGTTAAGCCCCCAATTTTTACAGGCCCCACAAGTGGAAGCTGTATAAAACCCTCTTTATCTACAAGATAAACTTTACCATTTCCTGACTGTCCCAGTCCTTGCCCAGGAGTTAAATTTACAGTAGATTGATTAAAAGGTGCCGCAAGTGCCTCATTTGGTGATGTAACATTTACCACGATTAACAACTCATCATCCGGCTTTATACTTGGCTCATAATTATTATCAGAAAGAGACGATACATTTTGAAAATACACTATTTTTTTTCTTGAAACACAGGAAGTCAATGTAAGTGCAATTAAAAGTAATACAGTAATTTTTTTAATCATTATAAACTTAATTTATCAGTTTTTTTTACTTATTTGTTACTAACATACACAAAATACGCGCAAATATAATTTTTTTAAATGTAATAAAATAAAATTATTACCTCTATAATATTAGTTATTATCAAGCTGCTCAAAGTGAGAATTTGTACTTATAAATTCAGGTATAATTTTCTTCATTTCTACAACAGCATTATGAACCTCAAATTTTTGTGCAAAGTATATCATTTTAATAATAGCCCTGTTTATTGAATCATAGTCTTCAGGATTTTCACTGCTAATCATAATTTTATTATTGTGGGTAGCATGCATTTTTGATGTTTCTGTATGCAATTTTTCATACAATTTCTCGCCTGGACGCAACCCTATGTATTTAATGGCAATATCAATTTGGGGCTCTAATCCAGCCATGCGTATCATTTTAAAGGCAAGATCTATAATCTTTACCTGTTTACCCATATCAAAAATATAAATTTCGCCACCTTTACCCATTGCTCCTGCTTCAAGCACTAACTGGCAGGCTTCCTTAATGGTCATAAAAAAACGTGCAATATCCGGGTGCGTAACTGTAATGGGGCTTCTATCCCGTATTTGCTTTGCAAAAACAGGCACTACAGACCCATTAGAGCCTAAAACATTACCAAAACGGGTAATAAGATATTTTGTTGTAACTATTTTTTCATTTTGTATTAATTTATTGTGCAATGCCTGTATATATTTTTCGGCTATAAGTTTAGTAGCCCCCATAATATTACCCGGATTAACAGCCTTATCTGTAGATATCATTACAAAGGAATCTACACCATAACTATTAGCCATATTTGCTACATTTATAGTACCTAAAATATTAACTAAAATAGCCTGCACTGGGTTTTTTTCCATCATTTGCACATGCTTGTAAGCCGCGGCATGGTAAACTACATCTGGTTCATACCTTTTAAAAACCTCATTTACAGCAGCCTCATTGCTAACATCCGCAATTTCACTGTAAAATTTTGCATGTGGCGCGAGCACTTCCATTTCAATACCTAAAAGATACAAGGGGGTTTCTGCCTGATCCAGCATGACAATGCATTTAGGCGAAAAATCAACTACCTGCCTTACTATTTCACTACCAATAGTTCCTGCAGCTCCTGTTATAAGAACTGTCTTGTTTTTTAACTGCGTAGAGATAGATTGACTATCCAGCAATATTGGCTTCCTGTCTAATAAGTCTTCAAATTGATAATTAACCTGCTCCATCCTGATTTTAAAATTTTACCCACTCAAAAAAAAATTTGAGGCTAAAGCACTTTTTTTACCAATTGTAAAATTTTTTCAAATTGCTCCTCCTTAGTTAAGTAAGAGTTATCTATCTCTATTGCATCGCCTGCTTTTCTTAGCGGAGAGTCTTCTCTGTGCGTATCTATATCGTCTCTTTCTTCTATATTTTTAAGTACTTCGATATAGGTAACATTATGGCCTTGAGCTGTTAATTCGTTATAACGTCTTTGTGCTCTTACATCTGCACCAGATGTCATAAAAAGTTTAAGCTCTGCATCAGGAAAAACCACAGTACCTATATCTCTTCCATCCATTACAACCCCTTTATCTTTACCCATGTAGCGTTGTTGCTCTACAAGCTTAAGCCTTACATCATGAACGGTAGCTATTTTACTTACAAAATTAGACACCTCCATAGTGCGTATATAGCCCTCTACGTTAACATCATTTAAGTATACTTCGCTGTGGGCAAGGCTGGTGTTAAAAAAAAACCTGAGGGTAACATTTGGCAAATTTTCTACAAGCGCTTTTTCATTAAAATAGTCTTTTGTAATAAAGCCATTTTGCAAAGCATACAAGGTAACCGCACGATACATTGCGCCGGTATCTACATATATATAGTTAAGCTTTACAGCAAGCTGTTTAGCAAGTGTACTTTTACCAGTAGACGAGAAGCCATCTATTGCAATAGTTATCTTTTTATCCAAATCTCAAAAAAATATTTATATTTCCTATACAAAACTACAGAAACTAATTAAAAAAAACTGTTCAAACTCTCATAAATCCTCTGCTTATCACTTTCTGTAATGTTAGAGCCAGATGGCAGGCATAAACCTTTGCCAAATAACTCTTTTGCCACATTGCCGCCATAAAACAAGCAATTTTTAAATACAGGCTGCAAGTGCATGGGTTTCCATAACGGCCTCGATTCTATATTATTTTCAAGCAAAGCCTGCCTTAGCCCTTCGGCTGTTTTGCCTCCTGTACTACGTTCATCAACTAAAATTGTGGTTAACCAGTAGTTAGAAAAACATGCGGCACTATATTCTTTAGAAACCATGACTCCCGTTACATTATTAAATACATCTGTATAAAAAGAGTTCATTGCCCTTCTAAGTGCTACATGGCTATTTAACACTTGCATTTGCCCCCTGCCTATTCCTGCGCATATATTGCTCATCCTGTAATTGTACCCTACTTCACTATGCTCATAATGTGGCGCATTATCCCGCGCCTGGGTAGATAAAAAAACAGCTTTGTCACGCCATAATTTATTAGTTGTCACTAAAGCACCTCCTGCAGATGTGGTTATTATTTTATTACCGTTAAAAGATAAAACACTAATATCTCCTAACGTTCCGCAAGGTTTATTTTTATAACTGCTTCCCAAAGCTTCTGCACTATCCTCTAATACCGGGATATTATACTTATCCGACAATTGTTTTATTTCATCTGCCTTATAAGGCATTCCATATAGATGTACTGCTATTATTACCTTGGGCTTTACACCTGCCGCAATACGCGCTTTTATTGCTGTTTCGAGCGCATCAGGGCATATATTCCAACTATCGGGCTCGCTATCTACAAATATAGGTTTTGCACCAAGATATATAATAGGATTTGCTGATGCAGAAAAAGTAAACGACTGGCAAATTACTTCATCGTCGCGCTCTACACCCAGTAATATAAGTCCAAGATGTATTGCCGCCGTGCCAGACGATAATGCTGCCGCATAGATACCAGCTCCTAAATACCCCTCTATATCTAACTCAAAACCATTTACGTTAGGCCCTAATGGTGCTATCCAGTTACTATTAAAAGCATCCTGAATATAATTTTGTTCTGTACCACCCATATGGGGAGACGAAAGCCATATTTTATCCATTTTGCCGTACATTTTAAAAAAATCTAAAATAAACCTTTTTAAATTAAGCAGAGGTAAACTTATTGCAAATATTCTTCTTCAGGCTTTTTGTTAATTATAGTATATAGTATTAATTTAATATCTAAACACAATGTGCGATTTTTTTGGTAATTAAGATTTATCCTTACCTTATCAGGGAATAATACTGTGTCATTATATAAAAGAGGGTTCTTAACTGCAGCCAAAAGTTGTTCTTCGTTTGCATACTTAAGGCTTGCCGGGCCGGTAAGACCTGGCTTAAGTTTAAGTAACTCCCTGGCATCTCCCTGCAATTTGTCATAGTATCCGGGCAAATCTGGCCTGGGGCCCACAAAACTCATGTTACCAATAAGAATATTATATAGCTGGGGTAATTCGTCTATTTTATACTTGCGCAAAAAACGCCCAAGGGGTGTTACCTGTGCTACCCCATTTACGTTTGTCATAGAACGTAACTTAAAAATGGTAAATCTTTTTCCGTATTGTCCTATTCTTGTTTGGGTAAAAATACCGTTACTGCCTGTAGTTATACATATAGCTATAAAAAAGACAAGTATAATAGCCCCAAACAATAAAAGACCCGTTATAGCAAAGAAAGTGTCAAATATTTTTTTGCCCATTTAGTACCGCAGTTTAAATTTAGTACACATGTAACAAATTGTACTCTTACAACTTTAATATGCTTTGTCTTCGCCTTTAAATATATTCCATACCGTTAAGTATACAATTTTAATATCAAGAAAAAAGCTCCAATTTTCAAGATACCATATATCATAAGCTACACGATTTTTAATATCAAACTCATTCTCTATTTCTCCCCTGTAGCCATTTACCTGGGCCCATCCTGTTATACCGGGTTTAATAAGCTGCCTTACAAGGTAGTTATTAATAATTTCCTGGTATTGCTCATTTTGTATGCTCATGTGTGGCCTTGGCCCTACTATAGACATATCACCCTTTAATACATTCCAAAACTGAGGAAACTCATCAAGACTGGTTTTTCTTAATACACGACCTATAGGAGTAACGCGGGAGTCGCCTTTAGACGCAGCCTGTTTATCTGAAACTGCATTTACATACATGCTTCTAAACTTGTAACACCAAAATTCCTTACGATCCCTGCCAAGTCTTTTTTGCTTAAAAAGAACAGGCCCTTTAGAATTCATTTTGATAAGCAAAGCTATTAAAGGATATAGCCAAGAACATATAAATAACAGAACCATTGCACTAAAAACAACATCAAAAGTTCTTTTTGTAAATTTATTATGCGTTTCTTCGAGAGGCTCCTTACGCAGGGAAACGGTGGGTATATTACCAAACTGTTTAAACTCGTAACGGTTATAGAACTGAAAATGAAAATCAGGAATTATCCTTACCCTTACACCGGCTTTATCTACAACATATGTTATTTCTTCAATTTCGCCTATTGTAATACCCGGAGTGGCCACAATTACCTCATTTATAGGGCGGGTCTTTAAAAAGGGTTGTAAATCTGATATTTTGCCAAGGTAAGGGCCTATTAAAGCATCCTGTACTTCATCATCAAAATACCCAATTACATCATAACCTAAGTGCGGATTGTTTGTAATTAACTGGTGAAACTGATCGGCAGTATTACCACTGCCCAATATTATTACATGTCTTAAATTATAACCCTGTTTCCTTAAAAATAAAACAAGCCTGTGTATAATATATTTCTCTGTACCAAAGCAAACCAAGAGCGCGCCAGAGTATATAAATACAAAATTAACCGGCAAAAAATGTTGCGAAAAAAATGAGAATACAACAATAGCCAAGGCCAGTATAATTATACTCTTTACCGTTTTATAAATTTCGAGAGAAAAGCCCGGCTTTATGCGATGCTCATTATAAAGTTTATTAGATGTACCGCTAAAGAACCATACCAATAATAAAATTGTAAGTAAAAAGAATTTTGACTTAAAATGATGAGCAAAAGTATCTGGCTGTACACAGTAAACGCATACAATAAATGTTAAAGCCACAACAGATAAGTCGGCTATTAATCGTACTAAAGAAATTTTATTGAGGTAGTGCTGCATTTTATGATAATAACAAAAAAAGTGAAAAATGTAATCCAGTAAATTTCTGTAAGGAGGATCCCTATTTATTAATCGTTATTTTTAGATATTAGCAGTGCGGGTAATGTTTATCCATAAACAAATCATTTATAATATTGACGTAAAGGTCATCAATTAAATCTAAACTACCCATACTTTTAATTTATTTTTTTAACATTTAATCGCGCATTATACTTCACTAATTATTAATATGTTGTAATTGTTGTTCAAAATCTTTTAGGATATTTTCCTTACTTAAATAAGCCTCGGCATATTTTCTTGCATTTATTTTGTAGCTGCTTATGTCGTTATTAATTGCATACTCTATACCCATATATAATGCCTCTACAGATTCTGGCTCTATAAGCAATCCCATATTATACTGGTTAACTACAGTATACAAAGATGTTCCCGGCTCTGCGGTTACTATAGCAAATCCGCCGGCAGCAAGTATACCCGTTAATTTACTTGGCATAACAAGATCTGCAGCCGATTTTTTTTGCAGTACCAAATGCGCATCGGCAGTTGCCAGCAATGCCGAAAGCTTATTGTATGGCTGCAACGGAAAAAACATTACATGGGTAAGGTCTGCATCCCTTACAGACTGCTCTAATTTATCTTTACCACCGCCAGATCCTACAATTAAAAAATAAACATCGCTGCGGTCTTTATATTTTAAGGCTACATCTATAATAACTTCAAGCCCTTGTTTTTCGCCTAAGTTACCAGAGTAAAGAATTACTTTATCGCTATCCTTTAGGCCAAACTGCTGCCGTAAAGACTGCTCTTTAGGTAACGGCATTATATTATTTTCGTCTACCCAGTTAGGAAAAAGTACCTGCCGGCTTGCAGCCACACCTTTACCGTTTATTTTAAGCTGCATGCCCAAACTTATTGTAGATACCTTTTTACTCTTTTTAAGTATAAAACGCTCTATAGAAAACATAAGATTAAGAAATGCTTTGTTCTTTATCATTCCAAGCTCTTTTGCAGCATCTACCTGTAAATCCTGCACATGGGTTATCATAGGCACACCTTTTAGTTTAGAATACATTAAAGGAAGGATGCCTAAATGAAATGGTGGTGCAGTACAAAAAACCACATCAAATTTCTTTTTAAACAAAAGCTTAAACCATACCGGTACAATGCCTAATACAAACGAAAACTCATGAATTATTCTTTTTACAGATGTAACATTTTTAGGCACATATAAGGGTATCCTGTGTACTGTGGCACCATCAATATCCTCTGTAACCCAATATTTACCTTTATACTTTTCATGCACTTCCCATTCAGGATAATAAGGCACAGCTGTAACCACGTGTACATCGTGCCCCTGTTGCGCAAACCAGCTACCCATTTCGCCGGTATATTTACCTATACCCGTTAACTCCGGACTATAATTTATACCAAATATTAAAATCCTCATTTTGTAGTTTAAATTATATATTTTTATTGGGCAATTGTATTTTTCTTCAGCAATTTAACAATATAACCATTTATTTTAACATAAATAATTCTTTCAACAAGATAAGAAAATACTATACATATTACAAAGTAAAGAGCGTATCGTAAAAAAACATTATTTATAAAAGACAGATATGTAGCCCGGCTTATTAAAAACCAATGGCTAATATAAAAGCAATAAGAGATTGGGGCAAATTTTTCGAACAGTCCAATACTAAAATTAAACATTGGCCATTTTAACCTATACCATAATATACCTATGCCTAATGCTACTATAGTAAAGAAAAAGTGCCTGAACTCTAACGCAGGACTTATACCCATACCAAACCCAGTTGTTCCTTCCCGATGAAGTAAGGCATGAACACTATCTTTATTTAGATAGAAATTTAATGCCAAAAGTAACACACAAACAAACAATACAGAGAATTGTTTATATAGATCGTTAAATTTAATAGATCCGTTTGCTAAATATATCTTAGCCAAATCTGCACCAACATTCCAGATGATCATGTACATAAAAATACGATTACCCCAAAATGGATAAAAAATATAACTAATTGCACCTATTATACCCAATATGTAAATAACATTAGATATGTTTTTCCTGAAATAATAGAATACAAAAAAGTAAATCATGTAAAACCACCACTCATAAGATAATGACCATAGCGGATCGTTACCTAAAAAAGGCCTGCAAAAAACATTAGGTTTATATGGAATATCCTGGAGCATGAACAAATTTCCGGCTAAATTTTTACCATCAATAGTAGTGCTATCTCCTTGCAGATAAAGAATCAAGTAATTAGCAATAAATACTAATAGTAGTGGTATGTAAATACGATTAAACCTTTTAAAGAAATAGGTTTTAAAACTTTGGTCTTTTGATAAAGAAAATGAATACTGTATAACGAAGCCGGATAGTATAAAAAAAAGAATTACAGCTTCCTGGCCAAACTCAAATATAAAAGTCCACCATGATCTGTCTATCAACTGATAATAGGTATGATGCAATACAACATACACTGCAGCAAAACCTCTTATTGCCTCTAATTTATCTAATTTTTTTCTCATAATACGCACCCTGGAAACCTATGTTTTGTCTTTTATTTTAAGCCAGTTAAAAAACTTTATACCTACAACACCTCCCATAAAGTTTAAAAATATATCATCAACATCAAAAACCCCAAGATTAAAAATAAATTGCAAACTTTCGATACAAACGGTTGTAAACAATATTAAAAAAACCAACAGCAACTTGCTTCTAACTGAAAACAGTATATTTATTGCAGCCACGAAAGGTAAAAACAAGACTATATTACCAAATATATCTACAAAAAACAGAAATTTCCCATAGCTACTTAGCAAATGATAGCCAGTCGCTTTATCTAATAAATGCAAATTTATCTTTTGCCTGTAATTGTAAACTCTTTGCCTGTCGCTTAAAAACAATGTAATGTAAAAAAGCAAAGCAAAATAAATTATGCTAACGATCCTGAAAACAGAAAGGCGCAATCCTGTTGTCTTTACTTTACTTGTCATACAAACTTTTTCCTGCCGCCTTTAATAACATGTCATTATTTACCTGCTTAGATAATAATAACTACAAATTTAATAGCGAAAGATGACGCGAAGGTTAACCTGCAATTATTAATATAGATGCTTATAAAAACTTATTGCTTAAGTAAATTATCAAAGTACTCTATTGTTTTAACTAATCCTTCTCTTAGCTGCACTTTAGGTTCCCAGTCAAGCTCTTTTTTAGCAAGAGAGATATCCGGCTGTCTTTGTTTAGGGTCATCCTGCGGCAAAGGCATAAAAGTTAATTTAGACGAAGAATTTGTAAGTTCTATAACGTTTTGAGCTAATTCCAGCATTGTAAATTCGTAAGGGTTACCAATGTTTACAGGCCCTGTAAAACCTTTAGGGGTAGCCATTAACCTTACAAAACCTTCTACAAGATCATCTACATACTGAAATGAACGGGTTTGCTGCCCGTCGCCAAAAATAGTAATATCCTCCCCTTTAAGAGCCTGAACTATAAAGTTAGATACTACCCGGCCATCCTGAGGGTTCATGTTAGGGCCATACGTATTAAAAATTCTTACTATCTTAACATCTACATCATTTTGATTATGGTAATCCATAAATAATGTTTCGGCAGCGCGCTTGCCTTCATCATAACATGAACGTATACCTATAGGGTTTACATTACCCCAGTACGATTCTCTTTGCGGGTGTTCTGCCGGGTCGCCGTAAACCTCACTTGTACTTGCCTGAAAAACTTTTGCATTAACCCTTTTTGCAAGGCCAAGCATGTTTATAGCACCCATTACAGATGTTTTCATGGTTTTAATGGGGTTGTACTGGTAATGTACAGGGCTTGCAGGGCATGCAAGATTATAAATTTCATCTACTTCTATAAAAAAGGGAGATGTTACATCGTGCCTTATCATTTCAAAATAAGGATTGTCTAATAAGTGTACTATATTTTTTTTAGATCCTGTAAAGTAATTATCAAGAGAAATCACTTCATTACCTTCATTTAAAAGTCGTGTGCATAAATGTGAGCCAATAAATCCGGCTCCGCCTGTAACAAGTATTCTTTTTTTCATAGCTTTACTTTTGTAGTTCTTTTATTTTGGTTTGTATTTGTAAAAAATAATGGGACTTATACTTAGCAAAGAAATAGCCTTCCTTACCATCAAGAAAGCCTAATTTAAGTATGTAAGAACCCAAAAAATATACAATGGGCAAAAAGCCCGATTCCATAAGTTTGTATTTTAATTTTTGTCTTTTTGTAAGTCCGCTAAAGCCATCTCTTTTTAAGGTCATAAAACGGTTTGCCTCCCATGTTGAATAAGCATTATGCCTGGTAATATATTTTTCGAGACCTTTATAATCGTTGTGTATTATTGTCGACTTAAAGCTACCTACATTACCCTCTATTATAGGATGCTCGTGCACCTCCATATCAAGGTGGCTCCATGAATCTTCCTGTATACGCTCATACTCCCCTTTACCCACCCTAAATAAAGGAAGCTTTTTAAAGGGGTCGCCATGTTTTAACTGCCTACCCATAAAATAGTTTACAAAAACAATCCAGTAGCCGTTATAGTCAGGACTTTTAATTGCTTGCTGTAATTCTATTATAAATTCATCTGTCATGTACTCATCTGCATCTAAAAAAAGAACCCATTCATTTTTAATAGGTAAATTACGCAAAACCCAGTTTCTTTTTTTAGGAAACTGTCCATCCCAGTCAAATTGATGCACTTCTACACCATGCTCGCGGGCTATGGTTGCAGTATTATCTGTACTGTTAGAATCTATAACCATTATCTGGCTAAAACCGGATACGCGCTGCAGACAGTGAACTATATTAAGCTCTTCATTTTTTACCGGGATAACAACCGTAACGGGTATTTTTTCTGCCATATTATCATTTTTTCAAAACACAAACTAAACATCTGTAAGCTAAGAAGTTTTTTTTGCATAAAATTTGTTCATGAAAGCCTTGTTAATTTTAGTATACAAAACCCGCTCAATAAAATATGCAAATAAAATACATATTATACTATAAAGGATAAGGCGTACAATTAAATTTGGAATAAAATCTAAATAATTAGCGTGAGAAATCAGAAACCAGTGACTAATATAAATTCCAAACGAAATTTTTGCCAAAGGTTCAAAGAACCCAAAAGTATATTTAAAACCAACCCATTTTAACTTTTTCCATAGTAGAGAAATACATACAGCTACAAGCGCAAAGCCAAAATGACGTACTTCTAACCACGGGCTAATACCAATAGATATAGGTGTCTTAAGCCTGGCGCTCCAACTGTGCTGGTTTATATAAACATTTATAGATAAAACGATTATACAAATACAAATTGCTATTAAACCCGTTTTCATGCTCTTAAAATTTATTTCTTCATCAGACATATAAATTTTTGCAAGATCTACACCCAGCCACCAAATTGTTAAATACATAAGCAGCCTGTTCAGGAAAAAAGGATAAAAAATGTATGATACAGCACATAAAATACCTATTGCATATACCCACAGGGAGATGCGTTTTTTTATAAGAGTAATTAAAAGAAAAAATAACATGTAAAACCACCACTCGTAAGACAGCGACCATAATGGTGTATTGCCTAAAAAAGGTGGGGTTATAACATTTAACTTAAGCCCCGCCACGTCCTGTAGCATAAATAAATTACCTAATAAATTATAACCATTAATAGGAGTTGCTCCGTTTTTTATATAGATTAAGAGATAATTTAGCAAAAAAACCATTATTAGCGGTATAAATATCCTCAAAAAACGCTTAAAAAAATAAAGCGTAAAGGATTTATCTTTTCCTTTTTGAAATGATAATTCTATCACAAATCCTGATAGTACAAAGAAAAGGATAACAGCTTCCTGACCAAATCTAAATAACAATGCCAAATTAATCCCGCCCACAAAAAAACTTTCGGTAATAGTATGATGAAAAACAACATACAATGCCGCAAAGCCCCGCAATGCTTCTAATTTTAAAAGTTTATTCATGAAAATTATATTAAAACCATTATTATTGGAGAACTCGCTCTTTTAGTACCTTGCAGGGAAAACCTGCACATACCATCCAGTCGGGCATATCTTTAGTAACTACAGATCTGGCTCCTATAACGCAACCATTACCTATTGTTACTCCCGGGTGCACAAAAGCACCTGCCGCCACCCATGCATTATCACCTATTGTAATAGGCAAAGTGTACAAGGGGAAGCCTTTATCATTATAATCGTGTGTACCCGTACATATATAACTACCCTGAGATATAACGGCTCTTTTGCCCACTGTTATAAGTCCTTGCGAATAAAGCTCTACGCCGCTTGCTATGCCACATTCATCATCCAATATCAAATTCCACGGTGCCCATATTTTTACTCCCGGGTACACATGTACACCTTTGCCCACTTTGGCCCCAAAACATTTAAGCAAAAAAGATCTCCAGCCATGCAATGGCCTTGGCGAGTACTTAAATAAAATTAAATATACAACAGACCATACAATACGCATAAGCCTGTTACTTAATGAAAAAGATGCCCCAGTATGAGTGTCTTTATTTACCATTGGCAATATTTTGAAATGTATTTTTTATATTAACAGCTGCCTGCTCTACAGAGAAATACTTTGTAAAGGTGGTATATGCATTTTTGCCCTTAGCTACTTTCTCTTCATTATCAAATGCTGCCCATTTTTTGAGTCCGGAAACCACTCCTTCTTCTGTATCCTGAATAATAATACCGGCATTACCGTCTTTAATTTCGCGCCATATATTAACCTGTTCGCTAATAATTACAGGTTTATTGCTCGCCATTGCCTCTACAACTGCTATCCCGAAATTTTCCTGATGACTGGGTAGTATAAATCCTTCACAACCATAAAAAGCTCCCCATTTTGCATTGCCGGTAAGCATGCCGGGAAAAAAAATATCTAAAGATCCTGAGGCAAGTTTTTTCATCTCTTCGCCATAAGTTGTATCTACCGGCCCTGCAATTACTAATGCAGGCAGGTTGTATTCATTTTTAAGTTGCAGATAGGCATTAATTAAAATATCTACCCCTTTTTTATGATGTATCCTACTAAGAAATAACAAATAAGGCTTACCATTAACTTCAGGACATTTCTTTTGAAAGTCAAGACGCATCCCATCTGTAAAATCTGGCGGCTTAGGTATACCATAGCCTATATTTAATTCTCTTAGCGGTGTATAAGGCGTAAAGGGCTGGCGTGCCAAAAGCAGCTCTTCCTGGCATGTAAATAAAACACCGGTTGCATTATTAACAACCTTACTTTCAAATAATTTCCAAAAAATCCAGTTGCGTATTGCCTTAACCTTTCTTTCTTTAGCTTTTTGAAAATAAGGATCGAGCATGCCGTGTGGCATTATAAATAATTGTGGTGCTGTATTATTATTTCTTTTATACTTTTTCCAAGCAGCAAAAGTCCCGAAACTGTTGTACTGCCATAACCCATGAATAATTACAGCATCAAACCTGCTAAAGTTATTCAGCAGCCACTCGTGCAATGCCGGACAATATGCATACGGCCCTTTAGCCGGGCCTATAGCGTTAATAACAAAACTATCTTTACCTAAAAAGCTGGCATCAGGACTATCAAAACTTAGAACCTCATTATAAATACCTATTTGCTGCAAAGCAGGAATACTATTGCGTATTCCCTGGCAGGGGCCTCCATTCTCAGGATTCATCGATGTAATTACACGAAGTATTTTCATTATCAATTATCTTGTGCAAGTTGTTTATATACTGCCTCTATCCTGTCTAAAGTCTCTTCAGAGTCAAATCGTTTAGCATTATCAATACCCGCCTGTATTAGTATTAATTTTTGGTCGGGATTATTTAAAACTGTAAGTAATTCATTAGCTACAATATTAGCCCACTGGTTGTGCTGGCTTTCATCAGCCGGGCAAACAGGTATTAAAAGCGCAGCGCTACCGGCAACCTCATTCATAGGTGCTTCATTAGTGGTTGCAACAAAACATCCGCTTGCCATAGCCTCTGCAATTGGCCATCCAAATCCTTCGGCTAATGATGGAAATATAAATGCCTCCGCACCACTGTAGGCTTTTTTCACGATATCGTCTGGCGCGTTGCTCACTAAAAAAATATTTTCTTTATATGGCGATGCATCACGCTCATTCACTAATTTGTGGTTAGGTTGTGGCCCTATTAATACTAACGGTAATTGCTTAAAACCACTTAAGGCACACAGGCTGTTGTATATTTTTATAACTCCAGGCCTGTTTTTATACCACTGGTTACCCCCCACATGCAAAATATATCCTGCAGAAACATTTTTTTGTATTATTTTACCAATTTCTTCCCTGCATATAGCGGCATCCTGCACGCTAAAATCCTGATTTAAACCGTTATAAATAACAGTAGAAAATGCTGGTTTTTTATCCCCAAGAAAAAAATTGAGGTCTTCCTGAGTTTTTTTTGATATTGATATAAAATTTTTTCCTTTCCTATATCCGTTTCGTATAAATTTTTGGTAAATCCTGCCACCAAATCCGGTCTTATTTTGAGGTACCGTACCCATGGCAGACTTCTGGGCCAAAAAATCATGACAATGTATAATGTGATTATGCTCACTAAGGTATGGAACCCAGGGGCCTAATGCATGATCTGTAAAAACATATAAAGTATTTGCAGGCTGCTGTTTAATTCTTTTTTTAATTATGTAGGGAAATACAATATATTGATCTATATATCCTAACCATTTTTTTAGTGCCTGCGGTGCCGGTAAATTAAAAAACCCGGGCTGCGGCTGCCATATCTCTACCTCATGCCCACGCATGTGCATGCCATTACACAACCAATTTGCATAACGTGGCATACTGTTAGAGCCTAAAAAAAGCGGATGTGATAAAAAAATTAATTTCATTTTTTTGACAATGAGGCTATAATTAAACCAGAAACCAATACACTAAAACCCAAGGCTGTGGGCTGGGCCCATTGTCCCTGTACAAGCAGCAAAAAGCCGTTACTTAAAAGCATCCAGGGTAAAATATTTTTATAACTCGCAGATTTCCAACCACCGGACATTAAACCAAAAGCTATAGACAATCTAACAATTATAAAAATCATACCCATTATAAACCCCATTTCACCAATAAGCCTTCCCCATTCTCCTTCTGAAATAAGAAAACCTTTTTTTCCTAAAATTTGCGCTCCCGCATTAGTTCCCAAACCAATTCCGTAACCTATAAAAGAGGCATTATCATCTGTAACAGCCCCATACAACCCCCCTAAAAACCTATCACCTAAAGTACCCTCTAATCCCCCTTCAGATTGACTGGCAGCAGAAAATCGGGCATCGAGGGCACCACTTGCTGTTTGAAAAAAACTAAATGTACTTAATATTAAAAACAACACTGTCATCCCTATAGCGCCTGTAAATATACTTTTTATGAGTTGAGGGTTTTTACCGGAAACTATGAGCATGAATACTGCAGACAAAATAACCTCAAAAAATACCGATCTACTAATACTTAAAGGTATTGCCGCCATTAGCGCTACAGTAGAGGCTATTAATAAACCTTTAGAAACTTTGGTGTTTTCATCGGCCCAAAAATAGAAAACACATGCTGCTGCAAAGCCATAAAACAGCCCCAGGCCATTTGTAAAAGAAAAAGTTCCCGGAACGCGATAAAATTCTAAAGCGCCGGAAAATCCACTACCTTCTACCCCTCCAACACCTTTATTAATCCATGCAGATTGCGGGCTATAAAACTGTGCGGCAATAAGTACTGTCATAAAAATGGTTATATACAACATGGTTTTACACACATGAATAACATCTTCTTTTGTGTAAAACTGACCAATAATAAATAGTAAGGGAAAATGAAAAAAAGTAATTCGCATACCGTACAATGCTACAGGTATACTGCCATGCCCAAACATTAGCGCAGTGGTAAAGCCTAACATTGTTAAAGCCCAAATTAATATTGTAAAAAAATTAGGTTTCCATAACCCGGTTTGAAAAGCTTTTACAATTAAGTATATAGCAACAGGGTCGCGCACAATAAGCAATGGCCCGGATAGAGCCGGTAAAATCCATTTTCTAAGAGCTCCTTCAAATATTAATAGTAAAAAATAAGCCCATATAGCCTTTTTAATCAATGCTACATCTTTGGCTATTCTTCGTCTATTGCTTTCCTCTAAAGAGTTCTTATGTGTTACTATATGTTTACTTGCGCTAATCAATTTTTAACGATATTATATTGTTACTTATTAAGAATTGAATACACCTTTTCAGCCAACTCCTTACCATAGTTATCCCAGGATCTCATAGAAGCGGTAGCTGTAGCAGCTACGCCGCATTTCTTTAAGAGAGATCTGTCACTAAGGATATTATCTAAACATTCTATTAAAGAGTTTGTAGATCCTGCATTTATAATCCAGCCGTTTTCTGAATGTGTTATTACATCTGGCCCTACTGTCCTGTCTGTAGTTATTACAGGTAAACCCTGAGACATAGCTTCTGTTATTACTAAGCCAAACCCTTCAAAAAGCGAAGGAAACACAAATACATCCTGAGTGCGCATCAGCGCAAGGATGTCGCCGTGTGAAAGACTTGGTATATAATTACACTTTGCAAGTTCTACTTCTAAGGCACTGCAGTCTGTAGCCGCTTTTCGTCCTACCACGGTAAGCTCTATATTTTTAGTGCCTAAATGGTTAACCGCCTCAAACAAATTAGCAATGCCTTTACGTTGAGACAAGCCACCCACAAATAAAACTTTTAAAGGTTTATCGTTATTGCCATATTCTTTATCCCTGAAAACCGGAGGAAAGCCATATGGTATTACAGAAATATCCGGTAACGTGCCCGGGTAATCTAACAATGTTTTAGCAGTGAACGAGCTTGCCACAAAAATATGATTTGCAAGAGATATTTCGTCATCTTTACGTTGTAATTTTTTTGGAGAATCTTTAAATCCAACCATGGTAGATGCCCATTCCGGTCGTTGCTCTACCTCGCTTTGCATAAGCCTCCTTGCGGCCCGCCAGTAACCAATTGGTAAATCATAAATAGCAGTTATACCCTTTAATTTAGCTCTTTTAAATGTTTCTAATGCCGAATCTTCATAGGCATATACAGCATTAGCACTAACCTTATTATTTACAAGCATTTTTGCTGTAAAATTATCTATATCATGAAAAATTTTATCTACACTAAAAACGCCAACTTCATGTTTAACAAGACTTTTTAACCCAATTTTTGATGAGAGCAACCGGCCTATTTCTTTTGTTGGATTTACATGGGTTAAACGGCTCAAAGAGGTATCAAAACTTCTTTTTTTTATTTCCCGCAGCGGCTTCATGTTACTTACAGAGTTTAAAAGTGTATCTGGAAAGCATGCAATAGAGGTGTTAAACGCCGCAAGCTGCCCTGCATCATTAAAACCTTTTAATGCAGCCCTTACATTTTGATTGCCTAACGGGTGTGAAAGGATTATCTTATCGTTATGCTCCATATTATACTACACTTTTTATTACATTAAAATATTTTTCTGCTACAAATGCAGGCATGTGATTTTTAAGATGGCTACCAAAATTTGACCTGATTTGATTTTCCAATTCCGGATCAGACAATAATTCCTGAGTTTTATAAAACAGTGAGTCTACACTATTTCTTTCAAAGACCACTCCCGCATTTCCTACGGCATCCGTTAATCCTCCACCATCAGATACTATAGGAAGGCATCCGCAGGCTATCCCTTCTAAAGCAACATTGCCAAAAGGTTCTCTCCATCTGGAAGGCACTAATAAATATTTATGGTTATTAAGGCAATCTACTAATTCTTTGCCTTTAAGCATACCCGCAAAGGTAATATAATTATTAAGGTTATGGCTGTCGGCTTGTTTTTCCAGCTTTGATTTTTCGGGCCCATCGCCAATAATTGTCAATGTAAATTTATGATTGCTAAATTTTTCATTTGTATTTAATTTATTTAAAAGATCGATTGCCATATCAGCTCCCTTATCAGACACTAACCTGCCTAAAAAAACAAAATCAATATTTCTTTCTTTTTTATAATCAATAAACAACTCATTCCTAAAAGGATTACCAATTACTATAGATTTATTAAAACTGCTCTCCTTAATTTTTTGACTTACAGCGATAACAGCATTTGCTTTTTTTAGCCAAAAAAGTTTAAGCTTGTCCTGAAGTGCCATAGTACCATCCATACGGCTTATCCATGTCCTGATTGCTACTACATGGGGCTTGTTAAAAATTAAATTAGGCCATGATAAATTAAGGCTTGGATTATTTTCAAAAACAACATCCGCCCATAAAAACTCTTTTACCAAATCTATTCGGCCGGGATTTCTTACTACCTTATAATCAAAAACTTTTTTATCATCATCACTAATCAACGATGTAGTTACCATGTGAATCTCAGCACCAAATTTAAAAAAATAATTTGCTAAAATTTCAGAGTTAACCTCTATACCCCCTATTTCAGGATAAAACCTATATGATAAAAATAATATTTTCATGATTAAATAAATATGGACAAATAATCTTATTCATCTAAAATTATTTTTGATTAACAGCAATACAATTAAAAATTACACAGATACAATTAGCAACATTTTAAAAACTTTGCTGCATTTTATTAAAAGTATTATCTGCTGAATACCGTGAACTAAAAGTTTTCTCCTGCATAATAAAATCTTTCATATTCAATACATCTTTTAATCTCCTTACTTCCGGTACATCAACCATTTCAGAGTTTTGTTTATCTCCTAACAATAATACGGGTATGCCATTGTATAACATAGAAGATATACTACCACTCTTATATATTAGCTCTGGCAGGTAGTTAGAAAACCCTACATCAGAGCTTGCAATAACATTTGCAGCATCATTTGCTGCTATAAAGCCCAGAGCATAAGCTTCTACATTTGCTTCGTTAAGCTTTTTAAACAAGTCCAGCATAATGTTATTCCTGTTGTTGCCTATATGCAAAACCACCAACTCTTTATTCATTTGTTCTTGTATAGCGGCCGAAATTGTAATTATCTTATCTACAACACTATTATTGCTTTGTATATTTCCAAAAAAAACACCAATAACCTTGTCTTTCCTGTTTTCAATATTAGGTATCTCTAAAATTTCGCCTTTTGGTAAATTGCTAAATATAGGCATCACATCTGCTTTATAGCCTATGCGTCTTAGCATATTACAGTAATAATCATTACTTGTAATAATCTGAGACGGTTTAATTTTTTTGAGCAATTTATTAATAATAACCTTTTGAAGCTCGCGCAATATTAATTCTTTAACAGAATTTGCTTTAGAATCTGCCACCCACAATTCATGAAACATGATTTGCCACGACTGCCCATTACTTTTCAATCCGCTTAACCAGTTAGGTAAAAAGGAAGGCAAACCTTTAGGGTGATAAGAAAATGGAACAAATTGCAGGCTAACATACGTTGGTTCATATTGCGCTATAATCTTTTTTGCAATTACTTGCCGTTCCTGCCAGCTAATGCCAGATGAAAGCCTGTATGTTTCTACAGAAATGTTACTTTCTGACTGTAAATAATTTATGGTACCATCGTTAGGCAATTTTTGCTCATTTATGGCAAGTATCCTCGCTTCATAACCACGGTTAATAAATGCTATTGCAAGGCTTCTTGTGTAATCGCCTACACCATTCATACCAGGTTCTATACTGCCGCAAATAAATATAATTCGCATTAATTTAAAATTTTAGAAACAACCTGATTATTATAGTCGCTAAGTGTATTTACATCTAATTCCTCTATATGACTGTTAGCAGACTCATTAACGTACCTGCCTTTAATTTCTGTTTTTGATGTCGATTTATTTAGCATCCACATGTACTCTACATCAAGGTGCCCTAAATCAAGCGCCCAATAATTTTCTAGCGCTAAATCATGAGCTAAAACTGTTGCCGTAGGGCCTAGTGCAAGCAATATTAACTTATCTTGTCCGTGTTTTTTAGTTTCATTAAAAATTTTGTCATAAATATTAAAAGCATTTTTTGCAGGACATAATATCCTCTTTACACTTTTAGCATCTTTATACAAATCATTTCCTATACCAGATCGCGAAAATTCACCCTCTACTATTAGAATATCTTTGCCTTCCCAAATTTTTTTTAAATGTTCAAATCGGGAACTTGCTTTTACTTTATCTTTAAAAACCATGTAAAATCTTGTAATATTAGTATTACCATAAATTTTATCCTTTTTAAGGTGAGCAAGTAAAAATTTTTCGTGTTTTAGCAAAAATGACATCCAAAACTTACGTGTTTGTCGAACCGAATTGTTTATATATAACATTTGATCTGGCAACGCTACTAAATGTGAGGGAAGAGATGATGTAAAAACATCAAACAGCCTATCTGCAAGTTTATCATTTTTTTCCTGAAAACCTACACCGTGGTCTCTTGTCATTATGGCTATTTCGCCGTCGCCAAACCTCGATAAACTTTTTTTATTTTGTATAACTTCGTCAATCGTTTCATCAACTGTTAATTCTTTTAAATTAAAGTTTTTAAACACTTTTTTACCCTCAGCATTAATAAGCGAGTTAATGTTTAGGGTTATTGAAGCAAGAGAGAAATTATGCGCTTTAAAAATGCGTTTTAAAATGTCGATTTTTGTCATCCTTTATTTATTATCGTTAATGGCACTAATAGCGTTAACTCTGTCTCCGATTTTTTTTGCAGGAATGCCTCCCCAAATTTCATTTGCAGGAACATTTTTGTTTAATACAGCCCCCGCAGCAATAATTGCCCCATCCTTAATTGTAACACCACTTAGAACAATTACATTTGCACCAATCCATACATTATTACCTATAACAATTTCTTTCTCAGTAGAAATTTGTTCGCGCATTAATGAGGCCAGTGAAGTACCATGATTATGGTCTATAAATTTACTACCCGAAGCTATAAGGCAATCATTACCTATAGTTATTTTTTTTGTAATATTAAATTCGCAGCCATATCCAATAAAGTTATTATTGCCAATTATTATAGATGGCCCTTCTTTCCAAATACCATCATAATGAAAATAAATATCGTGCTCTAATCGGCATTTATGGCCAATAGTTACCTGATGTGGCCATGTTACATGCATTTTAGGTATACCCGTTGCCTTACCTATTTTCATACCCTGAATTTTAAGAAATAGCTTTCTTAAAGCATTTCCATATTTTTTAAAGTAACGAAACCGCAGTATGAATATACCTTTCTGTATAAATTTTTGCATAAAATATTTTATTAGCAATAATTTAATTTGCCTGCATCTTTTTTATAGCCTTTTTAATGGTCTCTGCCGATGCATTTTCCCATTGTTTTACTAAATCATCATTGATTTTAAACGGCTCAGGGAAAATATTTATCCCTTCTGCAAGATTTATAGAGGATATGAACTTGCTATCATCTACCCCCAACTCATTTAAAAGTTTATCATTTTTTGTTGCATAAGCCATAGGTATTAACTCTGCACCCGTTTTAATACCTAAAATTGTTGCATGGTACCTTGTGGCAAAAATTCTTTGCGCACTACCTATTTTTTTTGTCATTTTATAAACATTCTCATCATAAGCGTTATGCTTTACAGGCAAATCTTCAAGTAATATTTTTGCAGCCGTAGCATCTGCCGGAGTAAAGGGTATAGTCTCTACTTTATAACCTTCGCTAAGAGCTTTTTTTATAACACTTTGCACACCCTCTTTATACGATTGTATCATTAAATCAAAACTTTTATAAAGCTCCGGGCGTTCTTCGCGGTATTTCTCTATTGGCACAAACTCATTATTTTTAATGCTGCCGTATAATGGCACAACATTTACCAGCAATGTTTTTTCCTTTTTTGATTTTCTTAATTCTTCGCATTCTTTGCGCCTGTAAGAAAACACAAGATCCGGATTAAATGAAATATCTTTTCTGCCCGTTATTTCCTGTAATTTATGAGCCTGAAATTCGTTTCTGCAACTAATCCATACTGCTTCTTTAAGCATTTTAAGAATTTCGTCACTATATTCAAATTCATTAAAATCTACACCTAAAAATGCCAGTTTGCTATAATTGCCAGAAAGCCTGTTTTTAAGTTTAATTAATGATGATGCATATCCTATAGCACCACCGCCAATAATTGTATATTTTGTTTTAGGCCATGGCCATTTATCTATATTATAAATTGTTTGCAGACCGCCTTTTAAGTTTAAGTCTTTTAAAACAAATTTTACAGATTCGCCAAGGGCAATATCTCCTAAATTTACGCCATGGTACCCACCAATGATAGCAAAGTCTGGTTTATTTAAATTTTGCTTAATAAGCCTCGAGACGTGGTTAACCTGTTGTTTGGTAATCATAATACTTTTATTGAAGACTATTACTAATTTAAAATTTGCAATCTTACCTTAATAGATAAAATTATTACTATTACTTGCTGTAAAACCTGCTAAAAAAACTCCAGATTTTAATTTGAAAATTCATACTTGATACTTTATTCCTGCTATATGCATTAACAGGGCCACTTGCATATTCCCAAAATTTCTTATCTGCAATACGGGGCCTTACTCCTTTTATAAAAAAAGAAAATGGGCTAACAAGCCATGGCTTATCTCCGCCTAATGCATGGGGCATTAATGGAGTACCCGTTACAAAATCCATAGCCTCTTTTCCCATATAGCTAATGGTACCATTGTAAGCTTCAACCGTGGCATTAAGTGCATCCTGGTCTGTTTTTCCAAAGTAATATTTATATCTGCCGGCACTTTCTATTTGTTCTGCATTTTTAAAAGTAGACTTACTAAGCCCGCCAATTTCTAATGCCATAAGTTCCTGAAGGTTTTTCCACAACTTTAAAAAATCTATATCTTTTTTATTAACACCGGCAAAACCTCCGTTACAGTATATAGAATTTTTAAAGGTTAGAGTAATATCAAACTTTTTGTAATACTCTTTCCATCCAATCCTTCGCGGGTTAAATTCTTCTATCGGCGAGTTTAAATCTTCACAAACGCCCACACCGCAATCTATCCATTCCTCTATGTATGCAAAAGGCACTATTAAAGTAATATCGGGATCCAGATAAATCATTCTATCAGCGCTTATTGCCGGTCCTTCCCAAAGATCCAGCATAAAATCAGGCTTATAGTTCGTTAAATGATAATCAGTTGTAAGTGGAATAAAATGGATATAAAAATCATCTTTAACTTTTAATGTTTTGCCATTACCCCAGCCCATATCCTGCAAGGCAGCATTATTTGCCCAAGCAGGTAAACTGCCCCGGTAACCGGCGTAAAAAGAGCCTCTAAAACCGTTTTTGTAAAGGGAATTAGCGAGAACAGCAACACCATAATGGTAGCTTCCTTCAAAAAGTGTACAAATTGCCGTTGATGATAAAGACATATTATTATTATTAAATAGAAGTATATTATGATTTTGCTGGTGCTTTGCCTATCAGCGCTTTTACTTTTTGCTTAAACCCTGAGTAAAGATTTTTAAAAAATGGTTTCTTTTTTAATTTATCAAAATCATTATAATCTGCTACAAAAACAGGGAAATATTGGTTTAAAACACCAGTCATTTCCATCTTCATTTTCGGGAAGTTCTTTGGGCTCCAGGTCAAACCATCGCAGTTACAAACTGCAATAAAAGTATTTATATATTTTATGCTTGCATCATACTTGCAAAAAGACAAAAGAAAGAACTTCCAGTCCGATGAAAACTTTAAAGACTCATCATAAAGCCCTACACGCTGGTGCAATTCTCTTTTAATAAATGCAGCCTGATGGCTTATAGATGTTCTTCTAAAAAAATTAAAGGTAATGGGGTTAGAAAAAACTTTTTCGCCAATAATCTTTCCTTTACTTTCTAAAATAGCATCTCCATATACAATATCTTCAGTAGGATTGCTATTAAAAATAGTTTGTAATGTATCTTTATCATATAAAACATCTCCCGCATTTAACATGATAAGGTAGTCTCCTTTAGCTTTTAAAATACCTTTATTCATTGCATTAAAAATACCCTTATCGCGCTCACTAAGCCAGTAAGCAAACATATCTTCATTTTGTTTTATTATATCAACGCTGCCATCCGTAGAAGCTCCATCTATCATAATAAACTCAAAATCTTTAAAAACCTGACTTTTTACGCTATCAATAGTTCGCACTAAATCCTGAGCGTTATTTAAATTTATTGTAATTATTGAGAGTTTCATCAATTTAAAATTTTATTACCTATATGCAGCTTAACAGCGGCTTGTTGTTTGTTATAGTATTTACGGAATATATTTCCTTAAATAATTTGGGACTTTACCCTATATAATGTTTTTTCCCTATTCTCGTATTATTAAAAAAAAGATCTATAAAACATTACTCTGCCTGTTTCAAAATAGTTTTAATTACACCATTTTTAATTTACATTTTTAAGTAATATTATGCCGTAATAAAACTATCAATTATAAATACAAATTTTAAATAACTACTCCTGCATAATCATGTTTACGTTTTATAAATACAGTTTTATACTTTTAACATCCTTCTTAATAAATGATAATACAATATAGTTTTACACTTTATAGCTAAAGAGTAAGGAGCAGACTTTAAAACATCGTTAAACGATTTAATTGCCTGTTTAGCATTATTGTTTAATCCGGCTTTATAATATCCCACAATAATTTGACTGTAATATAAAAGTATGGCGTGCTTTAATATATTTTTTTTCGCACTATTACTTACCAGCCATTTTAATACCTTAAGATAATACCTTGCTATATGAGGCAGCCTTTTTTGAGACTGCACATTAGATGTTATCCTGTCACTACGATCATCATTATCAAAGAGTGTTAAACTCTTTTTTACTATTGATATATTAGGATTTTGTGTTAAATACCTAAATGTTAAATCCCAATCCTGATAACAGGCATAAGAAACATCATAACCTCCAAGTTTAACAAGCAATTCTCTCTTATACATCCAGCTTTGTGTGCTGCCCATTATTTCCCAGTAAATTAATGAGCCAATCACTCCTTTGCCTGTATCCAGTTTAGGAATAAATTCTTTTTTACTAAAAGAGTCGGTAAATCCGCCTGCACAACTATCACTACCTTCCTTAACCATAGCTTCGGCCTGAAGACTAATGCGGTCCGGGTACATTATATCATCAGAATCAAAGAAAACAACAAAATCTCCAGTCGCGATTTTTAACCCATAATTTCTCGCTACGGGAGCACCCTGGTTTATTTGTTTATAGTAAACAAGTTTGCCTTGCGGCAAAGACCTGTTTACTATATATGCCTCAATTACCTGCTCTGTAGCATCTTTAGAGCCATCGTCTACAACAATAATTTCAATATTTGCATACGTTTGACTAACAATGCTATCTAAACATTTAATTATCTCTTTCGCTCTGTTATAAGTGGGTATGATGACAGAAACATGATTCATAATTTTTAAAGTAGGCAATAATTATACAATAAGCTTTGTTTATAGCTTCCAGACTAAATCCCACATTTCATTAGATTTAGCTTCAAGTCCTTTTATAACTTCCGGCTTAACATGGTGAATGCTATTCGCATTATTTAAAGCTTCTCCAACTTTTGATTTAGCTGTCTCAACATCCATGATATCCAATAAATTTTCGCTAACCTGATAATCTGCAAGAAGTTCAGGATACTTGTGGCTCCATCCTGTGGCAAAAGTACATACACCCTGAGAAAGCCCGCTTACTACACCATGAAATCTTGAAGATATAAGCAATTTCATTTTACCTATAGTTGCTTTTACCTCCAGCGCATTTAAATTAGTAAGCATAATTACTTCTTTAGAAAGATTAGGCATAATTTTATTAATTATATCCTCATCACCTTTACCTTCATGATTTAATAAGATTACCTCTTCGCCCTGGTCAATAAGAAACTGACACATTGTGGTTAGGAAAGCTATATATTTTTCAGAAACTTCTTTTTTAGTGTCTGATATCATTTTTCGGTTAGGAACTACGCAAACGTACTTTTTTTCTTCTATAAACTTAACTAAAGGAACCTTAGGTTTAATAAGGTTAGTAAAATCCGGCTTTAATACAATTTTCTTATTTTCACCAAACATTTGTACAAGATAATCATACGATATTTTTTCTCTTGCAAACAAAACATCTGCATATTCAAAAACAATTTTCATACGCTCTATAGTACCTTCTTTTGTAAAAGGGCCAAATGCCTGGGGTAAAAACACAAGTTTAGCACCATTACCTTTAAGAGTCTTATAATAATTTCTTGCTTTTTCGTTACTTACTTTAGTATACAGCGCATCCCACTGGTCTCCAAATTGGAATCCGCCGGCATCCAATAACATATCAATTTCTGAAGGCTTAACGAAATAAATTTTCTTAAGAAGTTTCTCCGGTAAATATTTTAATATTTTACTTTTCTGATAAATATATAATCCTTCTCCAATAGCCTGAGAATATACTCCGCCTATACTATTTGGTGTTATAATGCATTCTCTGTTTGGGAATTTTTCTTTAGTTTTTTCAATAACAGCTCTAAGCATTAATTCTGCTCCTTTATTGACAAATCCGGCATTATCGATTAAAAATTTCATAGTTTTAGTTGCTAATTATCAAAATATATTTTAAATTAAAAAAGGCAAAAAGGGTTATAAACCGTTATTTTACCCCGTTAAACTGTATGTTATTATAGGCACATTTTATATTGCTGTTACCGCTGTCGTCCCATAATATTATAGCTACAGAGCCTTTATTAAAGAGCAACAACTCATCGGTAATAGTCATTATAACATTACCATTAGATATAAAACTAAATTTATTGTCTTTTACTACAATAGAAAATTTATAGATTTCATTTACCTTAATTTTAAAAGGTTCTGTGCGCAGGCTATTATAAAACTGGCCTTTATGAACCACATCAAAATGTAATTCGTCATTTTCTATCCTAAACCTGTATCTGTTGTAAAAATCATAATACCTAAATCCCCATTGAATTTCTCTAAATTCGGTATTAAATACAGCATCAAATTTAAGTTCGTAATTTTTTTGAGAATAATCGTTTATATAAAAATAGATCCAGTCGTCTAATAAGCCGGATGTATTAAAATACATATTATTACCTTCTATTTTAGTTTTATTGTTTACACAAACATTATCTGTAGTAGCAAGAGGAACATTAAAAAATTTTAAATACCTGTCATTAAATCTGTTTTTAACAACATTCCAGGATTCATCTTTATAGATAAGCTTATCAAAAAACTCATTACCCTGATAAATAGGTTTTAAAACCTCAAAATTTACCTGTTCTTTATTCTGCTTTAATAAACCCTGATATTTTGTAAAATTTTTATCGGTTGCTTTCTTTTTATAAATATTTAGTTTTTTGAAAACAACTCTGGCATTTAAAATCTTATAAATAAGCTTCATAATACTTAATTAATTAATAATTAAAACCCTACAGTTCCTGCATTTGGGTCATTCTTTTAAATCTTACTGATGTTTCAAGCAACTCAGAAAAACTTCCCATATCAATTATTTCGCCCTTATTCATTAATACAATAATGTCGGCATTTTTTACGGTAGATAATCTGTGAGCCACTATTAAAACGGTGTATTTACCATGCAAAGCATCAATATTATTTTGTATGGTTCTTTCCGTTTCAGAATCTAATGCAGATGTAGCTTCATCAAGTATAAGCACATCTACATCTTTATACAGTTCACGGGCAATAGATATCCTTTGTTTTTGACCGCCACTAAGGTTTATACCGTTATTTGCAAGCACTGTCTTCTCCTGCTCCGGAAGTTCTGAAACAAAATCTTCTATAGAGGCCTGACGTAGTGCTACATTAAAACGGGCATAATTTTCTGGAGTTGGGTCATCCCAAAATGTAATATTATTAAAAATCGAATCAGAAAATATTACAGGATCCTGTGTTATGTATCCTATTCTTTTTTGAAATGATTTAATGTTGAGTGTTAAACTATCAATACCATCTATACTCATAGTACCTTTGTCTAAAGGTATTAAGCCGGCAAGAACATTAACAAGGGTAGATTTACCACTTCCGCTTTCTCCAACAAAAGCAATAGTCTTATTTTTTGGCACCCTAAGGTTAATGTTTTTAAGAATTGGAGTTTCCTTATAACTAAAATCTGCATTTTCAAGAATTATTCCTGTATCTAACCTGTCTATATTTACAGATCCGTTACTTTCTTTATTTTCTATCAGTACCTTTTCAAAACTTGAAATGTTATCCATAGATCCTGATACGCCTATAAACCCATTGTAAGAAGACTGCATAACCATTAAGGAAGACAGTGCTCTATAGAAAAAAAGCATACTTATAAGAATTGTACTTAAAGAACCACCTAATAAACTTACCTGAATAAGTATTACCCCACAAACAACGAGTATTAAAAGCGGCTCTCTTGTGGCGCTAACTATGGCACTAAGCTTACCAATTTTTGTGTTATTATGCTCTATATGCTCTATGGTCCTTAATAATTTTTCATTATACCTACCTAACAAGCCTGTAGCTTTTAAATATTTAAAGCTATTAACATACTGTATAATAAGCCCCTGGTAAAAATTACTTTCAAAAGTAAGTTTGTCTGATGATGCTTTAGTAATTTTGTATACTTTTTTATACACAAGATTAGTTAAAAAGCCACCTATACAAATAAGAACAGCAAACTTAGCATCAACAAAAAAGGCAAACAGCATGTAAACAATAACCATTACCGCTTGTTGCACAGTACCAAAATACTGCTGATATGCCATAGATAACCTGGCTACTTCGGCCGATAGGACGTTTTGAATAGTACCAACATCAGACACTACGAATGATTTATAAGACATAGACGCCATGAGCCTTGTAAGCCTTTGACGAACACTTTTAATAAAATATTGCCTAATAACTACTTCATAAGAACTGCCAATAAATACCATAGCTCCTTTAAGAGCAAAGAAAACACACAATACAATTAAGACGCTAATTAGGCTGAGCGGAAGCCCTACCAAATCCATACCCTTAACCAAAAAATCTAAATTTCCTAAATTAGCAGGTTTGCCTTTATTAGAACCATCTACCATTTGCAATAGAGGAAGAAACATCGCTAAGCCAAAACCATCCAGAAAACCTACAGAAATATTTAAAGCAACCCTGATTAAAATTCTATACCCTAATCGTTTATAGAAATAGGCGAAATTTTCAAAGTATTTTATTATAATTTTCTTTATAGTACTTTTTACCATATAATTGATATTGTTAAAACTGGCTGTGCAATTATTATGTACAGCCAATTATCCTGCCAAGCACTCCTGTTGGGTTTTATTTATCCCTTTTAAATATCTTGATATCCGAAGCTACCATTTCTTTACACAATCCTGCAAGGTCATATTGTGGCTCCCAGCCCAGTTGTGTTTTAGATTTTGTAGGGTCGCCTATTAGTAAGTCTACTTCTGTAGGACGGTAATAAGTAGGGTCTACTTTTACAATAGCTTTCCCTATTAGCCCATCGTATATAGCCTGGCCGGTTGCTGCAGTATACACTTCTTCGTTGATAGATTCTACTGTACCTACCTCATTTTCGGCTTCGCCTGCAAAGCTTAAAGTTATTCCCACTTCTGCAAAAGACATTCTAACAAAATCACGAATGTATGTGGTAACGCCGGTTGCAATAACATAATCTTCGGCTACATCCTGCTGTAAAATCCTCCACATAGCCTCTACATAATCTTTAGCATGGCCCCAGTCACGCTGAGAGTCAAGATTACCTAAATATAGACAGTCTTGTTTACCTAATGCAATAGCGGCGGTAGCCATTGTAATTTTTCTTGTTACAAAAGTTTCGCCCCTTCTTGGAGATTCGTGATTAAACAAAATCCCGTTACAAGCATACATATCATAAGCTTCACGATAGTTTTTAGTAATCCAGAATCCGTATATTTTAGCTACACCGTAAGGAGAACGCGGATAAAACGGAGAGTTTTCATCATAGAAACCTTTCTCATTTTTATTTTCTGCCAAACCACCATAAAGTTCAGAAGTAGATGCCTGGTAAATCCTTGTTTTCTTTTCAAGGCCAAGTATCCTAACAGCTTCAAGTATCCTTAACGTTCCTATACCATCTACATTTGCAACATATTCCGGCGAATCAAATGATACTTTTACGTGAGACATTGCACCTAAGTTATAGATCTCATCTGGCTGAACTTCCTGGATAATACGTATAAGATTGGTAGAATCTGTTAAATCACCATAGTGTAATTTAAAATTCACATGTCGCTCGTGTTGGTCTATATATAGGTGGTCTATACGTTGTGTATTGAACGAAGAAGATCTTCTTTTAATACCATGTACCGTATATCCTTTTTCTAATAGCAACTCAGCTAAATAAGATCCATCCTGTCCTGTTACCCCAGTAATTAAAGCTGTTTTCATATACAAATATTCTGTTTTTGCTGTTATATCGTTACTTTTTTTACATTATCTATATTTTGTAAAAACCATTCGTAGGTTTTACTAATGCCTGCTTCTAAATCTAATTCATGTTTCCAGCCCAGCTCATGCATTTTAGAGATATCCATAAGTTTTCTTGGAGTACCATCCGGCTTAGTGCTATCCCAAATTATTTCACCTTTATGGCCTGTAATTTTTTGTATAGTTTCTGCCAGGTGTTTTATAGTAAGATCTTCACCTGTACCTACATTATATAAATAATCAGGAAGCTTGTTCTCTAAAGCAAATACTACAGCTTTTGCCATATCATCTACAAACAAAAATTCCCTCATAGGTGTACCACTGCCCCAAAGCGTTACCGGGGCATGACCGTTTTCTTTAGCTTCATGAAATTTACGTATCATTGCCGGAAGAACGTGCGATGTATTAAGATCGAAATTATCGTGAGTACCGTAAAGGTTTGTAGGCATCATGCTTACATAATCTTTACCAAATTGTTTTCTTATTGCCTGGCAAGCTTTAACACCTGTAATTTTTGCAATCGCATACCATTCGTTTGTAGGCTCAAGTGTATCTGTAAGTAAATATTCTTCTTTTAAAGGCTGTGGCGCCAGTTTAGGATAGATACATGAACTTCCTAAAAATATAAATTTCTCAACATCATTTTTAAGTGCCGAATCGATAAGATTACTCTGTATTTGAAGATTTTCGCTTAAAAACTGATAAGGATAATCATTATTTGCGAGTATACCACCTACACGGGCTGCTGCATCTATTATAACTTCCGGTTTTTCTTTAGCAATAAAGTCTCTAACCGCCTGCTGTTCTCTTAAGTCAAGATCTTTGCTCGAAGACCCAATAAGATTAGTGTATCCGTTCGCAGTTAATGTTCGCCAAATAGCACTACCTACCATGCCTTTATGACCTGCAATGTAAATCTTGGTATCCTTGTTCATTGATTATAAAAATGTGTATTAATAATGCGGGAAAACCCCGAGAAACCCTGTAGAATTGAATGAGCAAATGTAATAAAATTTAAACAATAAAGCTACATGTACAAATAATTAAATTTTTTAAGTTAAAATTGGTTTTTTACAACGTAAATATAACATATAGCTAACAAAAACACCACATAACTTATCTATACTTAAATTTTATGCTTTAAACCTATTGTATAAATTTTCCTTTTATTATACCCCTACTATTGTAAAATTATACAGCAATAATGTAATATCAGGGTTTTATTTAAAAGTGTATTTTTATTTTTTGTGGCGCACATATCTATTAAATAAAACATGAACAAAATAAATAATTGGTGCCATTTTAAAAAAAGCAGCAATGCGAAGGCTGCTAAAATTAAATGTAAAGATTACCAGTACATATAGAAATAATAACATTGGGCTATACATATCATTTTTTAAGGCCCTGTATGCAAATGCAAAAACAATTCCCTGCAAAATAAAAAAAACAATGATACCCGGAATTAAAAAATTTGCGTAAGCAAAACCAAAATTCTCTGTGGGCCATGATGTTTTAGAGAGCTCTTTCCTTGGTAGAGGTGGCCTAAAGTCCTTTTGCCTCATTACGATACTATGAAAGTAAACACCCTGATCTACCTGTGGTATGAGGCTTTTATCGGGCTGTGCAAACAATGCTGTTGCAGGGGCAAAAAAACCATCAAGATACCATGCATTATGCTTATTAAAATAATTAGCAGCAAAAATATCTATAAACGTGTAGGATGTATTGTAAACAAATGCTGTTATATTCACGAACTCCCCATAATTTGCATTTTCAACCTGCAATTTAGCCCGCAGGTGCTTTTTGCGCAACACAGGAACCGCAAGAATATAACCACACAGTAATACTACAACGGCTGCAAGGAAGGGTTTATTTATGTTAGAAAAAGATATTTTTTTTATTGTGTAGTTATAGGATATTACAACCATAATAATAAGCAAGACAGTATTTTTTCGACCCCCCATACTCGAAAAGATAAAGCATGATATTAGTATGGAAACAATTAAAATAATTTTATCTGATTTTTTATTTCTTAGCTTAACGCATTGCATAAACAGCAATACCCCAAAATATAAAAAACTTAATAATTCTAAAATATACTGGCTGCTTTGTAATTTTACCCTATCGTCCAAATGTGTAAATAAATAGTAAAAGCCTCCTATACGATATATAAAAACTAAGTAGGCAACAACACCAATGGCCACACATAGCAAAGCCGCGCTTCTTAACGATGTATAATTTGTTGCTTTAAAATTTGTTGCTGGTCCCGGCTTTAAAAGCTTATAGTTATTATAGGCATAAACACCAAAAACCAACGATGCAAATGCAATTGTTTGTACTATGGTATACTGCAAAAAAGCTTCTTGCAAAGTAACATTACAAGCCCTCAAAATAATTTTTTTAAAAGATTGGGGACTAAAATAAATTAATAATATAAAAGGTAAATTTAACAGTGCATATTTTACCGACACTAATTTTAAAGGCGAAAAAAAGTCGCTTTCTTTAGATATTTTAAACGCAAAGAAATACAAAGCTAAAAACCAAAAAAAGCAAAATAGTACCATCATTTATTTATTAATATTGTATTCCTTACAGGCCACAATATATAAAGTAACACTAAACTATTACTAAATAAAAGTAACCAATAATTTAAAGAATAAATATACATTACAAGTGTTATAGAAAGTAACACTGCCGGCAATAAATTAACGAAAAAAATCTTTATTGCAGGTTTACTTTTAAAAACAGCTACTACAACTAATAAGGCATATACAAGGGCACTAATTTCGCCTAAAAGCAGTGCAATACCCAAACCACCTACATTTTTGTAGTATCCAAAAATCAAAATACCGGCTACAGTTGTACTTACTTTAATTATATTATTGATAAGCATTTGCCTCGACAGATTGGTTTTTTTAAAAAACTCAATAAAAATCATACTATAATTTTGAAAAGCAATTGCCATGAACAAATAGCATATCAAATTTAAATTGAAATCGATTACATGATTTGTCCATTTTGTATAAATTTTTAAAAAAAAAGGCATCCCAACAGTTACACATAATAGTAACATAGCATTAGAAAACCTCCAGAAAATACTCATTTTATTTAAAATGTAACTTTCATTGTTTAAGGTAAATTCTTTTTGAATGGACGGCAGTATTGGCGTAACTAAAACATTAGAAACCCGGTAAAATGCATTCGACATTTTTCTGTTAGTATCAAATTGCGGCAGTACAGATGATGCAAATGCTCTAACTATTACTAAATTAAGGCCAACCTCATAAATCTTTTCTACTATAAAACTAAAGGTTAAAGTAGCAGATTGTCGTATAACAGTGAAAGAATCCCTGTAATTTATATCTTTTATAAAAGGGAGAGAAAAAGGCACATGCTTCTTTACATAATAGTACACGTAAGCCGAGAAAAAGACTGCAAAAACAAATGAGGCTAAAGCTGTAAATAGTATACTATGTGTAATATAGATAGTTGCCACTATAACTAAAAAATCGAGTGTTTCTCCAATAAATTGATATTTAAGAGAATGTTGTATTTTATTTACAGGCTCAAATAACCTTAACAAATACAGCGATACATATTGCAATAAAATTCTTGAAAAAACTAATAGTATAAAACTGTACTGCGCATGTATATCTATTACATACTTAAGGTTAGTATGTGTAAAATAAGCCAGTACAGGCGGGTATGATATAATAATACTTAATAACACCTGTGCCATCATGTATAGCACATTAGCTCCCTGCCCAGACATTAATTCTTTGCTAATATCCTGCTTAATATGGTAATTAAGATTTACCATGTTAGATGTGTAATGAAGCTGGCCTAAATTTATAGACCTTATCATTAAAGCAATGGCAAATAAAACCAGCCAAAAAGCATAATCATGTTTACCAACAGAAGCGATGAATACAGGAACTATTAATATTTGCCTTATAAAACTAATAGCAACTGAGTAGCTACCCCATTTTACTGAATTAAAGTATCCCGGTTCAAACTTTAAAGAGCTCAAGAATTACTGATTTATTAATTTGCACAAAAATTACAATTAATATTGTAAAGAACAACACCCTTATGCTTATAATAATTAATAGGATATAAAAAAGCCTGTCTAAAAAAAACGCAATTTATAATTTTATTAAATTGCGTTTTTTTAGACAGGCTTTATAAATTACAATAAATGTGGTTTATTTTTCTCAAGGTGGTTGTAAACATTTTTTACTTCCTGAGAATGCTCTTTGTGCAATATAAGGTTTGCAGTATCAGTGTAAACAAATATCGTATTTTCAAGACCAAGAAAAGCAGTATAGTTATCGTTGCCTATTACCATATTACCGGCATCGTCTACACTATGGCCCTTAAGTTTTAAATAATCATAAACCGAATCAAAAGACCCAAGATCTGACCAACTGAATATAGCAGGTACAACCTTAATTTTTTTGCTGCGCTCCATTACCGCATAGTCAATACTGATAGAAGGAATATCCATAGATAAAGCCTCATCAAGCCTGCCTTCCCGGGCAGCGTTCCATGCAACTAACGATTTTTCATAAACTTCCGGCTGGTATGCTTTTAATTCTTCCAGTAAAACGCTTGCCTTAAAACAAAACATACCACTGTTCCATAAAAAGTTACCTCTGTCTATAAAATCCTGAGCTGTTACTAAATTTGGCTTTTCACGAAAAGAAACTACCTCATCTCCTTTATGCTCTATATAACCATAACCAGTTTCAGGCTTTGTAGGGTGCACGCCAAAGGTTACTATAAAGCCTTGTTTTGCTTTTTCTACGGCATCGCTTATTGCTTGTGCATAAGTGCTTTCTCCATCAATAACATGATCTGAAGGTGTAATGATAAGAATATCATCCGGTTCTGATGCAAATGCAGCAAATGCAATTGCAGCTGCAGTATTTCTTGGCACTGCCTCTATAATATCTAAATACTGAACTCCCGAATTTTCAAGAATGTTCCTGCTAAGGTGGCAGTTATCTTTGCTCCCTACAACAATAAGTTTTTCTGCAACTGCACTGTTACGATCTGCAGTCATTTCAAAAAGTGATTTGCCTTCAAAAAGCGGAAGGTATTGCTTAGGCTGGCTCTTTCTTGATAGTGGCCATAATCGGCTCCCAACGCCTCCTGTAAGGATAACATGTGTAATTTTACTCATTCTTATCAGATTTAGTAAGTTGTTCTAACAAATTTCTTTATATTCTTCTGTATTTTCTTTTTAATAAAGCCATTATTTTGTCTCTATGAGAGATAAAAGCTTAGAACCATAGCCACTTTTTAAAAGAGGCTGGCATAACGCCCTAAACTGGGTTTCATTTATATAACCCATTTCGTAAGCAACACCTTCTATGGCACCTATTTTAAGGCCCTGTCGCTCTTCTATAACTTCTACAAATTGTGCGGCCTGCATAAGCGACTGAAAAGTCCCGGTATCCAGCCAGGCAGTTCCCCTGTCTAAAATGCTCACTTTGAGCCTGCCTCTTTCAAGGTAGGTCTTATTTATATCGGTAATTTCGAGTTCGCCCCTATGGCTTGGTTTAATTTCTTTGGCAATGGCTACCACATCGTTATCATAAAAATAAATACCGGGTACAGCATAGCTCGACTTTGGTTTTTCAGGCTTTTCTTCTATAGATACAGCATTGCCATCTTTATCAAAGTCTACAACACCATAACGCTCAGGGTCGTGCACGTGGTATGCATAAATTACCCCTCCTTCAGGATTGCTGTTACTCTGCAGTAATTTACCAAGGCCGCTGCCATAAAAAATATTATCGCCAAGAATAAGCGCTACTTTGTCGTTACCTATAAAACGGGCACCTATTATAAAAGCTTCGGCAAGACCATTAGGATGTTCCTGCACAGCATACTCAAAACGGCATCCGTATTTTACACCATCGCCAAGCAGGTCTTTAAACAATGGCAGGTCTTTAGGCGTCGAAATAATTAATATTTCCTTTATGCCCGCCATCATTAAGGTAGACAAAGGATAATATATCATTGGCTTATCATAGATAGGCATTAGCTGTTTACTTACAGATAGTGTAAGCGGGTGTAGCCTTGTACCAGAGCCTCCGGCTAATATTATTCCTTTCATTAACCTTATTTATTTACTATCCCTGTCTGGATATTGCGTTTCATAATATTTTGTATACTCGCCAGATGTAACATTTTTAAGCCACTCTTTGTTATCTAAAAACCAGTCAACTGTTATATCCAGTCCCTGCTCAAAAGTTACCGATGGTTCCCAACCCAGTTCATTTTTAATTTTAGATGCATCAATTGCATACCTTAAATCATGCCCTGGCCTGTCAGTCACATAAGTTATCAGCTTTTTGCTGCTGCCCTCTTCCCTGTTAAGCTTCTTGTCCATAATGCTGCACAATAACGTTACAAGGTCTATATTTTGCCACTCGTTAAAACCGCCAATATTATAGGTTTCAAAATTTTTGCCTTTATGAAAAGCTGTATCTATAGCTACAGCATGGTCTTTTACAAAAAGCCAGTCGCGTGTATACCTACCATTACCATAAACCGGCAATGGTTTACTCTCTATAATGTTATTTATAAAAAGCGGAATTAGTTTTTCAGGAAAATGATTCGGCCCGTAATTATTAGAGCAGTTTGTAATAACATAAGGCAAACCATACGTTTCTCCATAAGCCCGCACAAAATGATCTGACGATGCTTTAGAAGCAGAGTAAGGGGAATTAGGTGCATAAGGCGTAGTTTCTGTAAACAAACCTTCGGCACCTAACGTTCCGTAAACCTCATCGGTACTTATATGGTAAAATCGTTTCCCTTCCCAGTTGCCTGCCCATAAACTTTTAAAAGCATTAAGCAGGTTCATGGTACCTATAACATTTGTTGTTACAAAGGCAAGCGGGTTTGTAATGGAACGATCTACATGCGACTCTGCCGCAAGATGTATAACACCATCAAAGCGATACTCAGAAAAAAGGTTATCCACCAATTCCCTATCTGTAATATCGCCCTTTAAAAAAGTGTAATTTGGGCTATCCTGTATGTCTTTTATATTTTCAAGATTGCCGGCATAGGTTAAGGCATCCAGATTATAAATTTTATAATCAGGATATTGGTTTACAAACCGCCTTACCACATGCGAACCTATAAACCCGGCACCGCCGGTAATAAGTATTTTTTTCATTCTCTTAAATTACACCACTTTTATAAGATTACAACTTATTTTCCTATTACACTAAACACAAAACCTATCTCTGTAAGTTTTTTACCGTCTAATACAGCCCTGCCATCAAATACAAAAGCAGGTTTTTTCATATTGTCATAAATACGTTTCCAGTCATATTCTTTAAACTCATCCCACTCTGTAAGTACAGCTATGGCATGGGCATCCTTACATGCCTCATAAGGATCCTGGAATGTAGTAGCTAATTTCGCGTTTTCTTCTTTAGTCCTTGTATCTAAATAATTAAGATCGGCCTGTATCTTATCTTCTTCTACTTTAGGGTCATAAACAGCAATATTTGCCTGCTCATACAGTAATTCATCAGCAACTTGTATAGCTGCAGACTCTCTTGTATCATTAGTGTCTTTTTTAAACGCCCATCCTAAAAAAGCGATCTTTTTACCAGATACAGTATTGTAAAGCGTTTTAACGATCTTAGCCGCAAAACGTACCTTTTGATGATCGTTCATTATAACAACCTGTTCCCAGTAATCTGCCACCTCGTTAAGTCCGTAAGATTTAGCAATGTACACAAGGTTAAGGATGTCTTTCTGAAAACATGAACCGCCAAACCCTACAGATGCCTTAAGGAATTTAGAGCCTATACGACTATCCATACCTATGGCGCGTGCTACCTCATTAACGTCGGCACCTGTTTTTTCACAAAGCTCAGACATTGCGTTGATAGAAGAAACCCTTTGTGCAAGGAAAGCATTAGCCGTAAGCTTAGAAAGTTCAGATGACCAAACGTTTGTAGTAAGTATGCGCTCTCTTGGTATCCACTCTGCATAAACATCTGCAAGCGCGTTTATAGCAGCCTGTCCTTCCTCGTCGGTATCACCACCTATAAGTACCCTGTCCGGGCTAAGAAGGTCTTCTACCGCGGTACCTTCTGCAAGGAACTCAGGGTTAGATAGTATCTGGAACTTAACACCATTACCGGTATTATCAAGAATGCTCCTTACTGCCTCTGCAGTACGCACAGGAAGTGTAGATTTTTCTACAACAATTTTATCATTTTTAGAAACCGCAGCAATTTGTCTTGCGCATAGCTCTATATACTTAAGGTCGGCAGCTTTACCTTTACCTAAACCATATGTTTTTGTTGGTGTATTTACAGATATAAATATCATCTGGGCTTCATCTATTGCTTTTTCTACTTCGGTAGTAAAGAAAAGGTTACGCCCTCTTGCCTGAGAAACAATATCTGCAAGGCCCGGTTCATAAACCGGTAGGTTATCTAAATTTTCATCATTCCATGCCGCTATACGAGCAACATTTAAATCAACAATGGTCACTTTTATGTGTGGACACTTTGCAGCAATTACTGCCATAGTGGGGCCTCCCACATATCCTGCACCTATACAACAGATATTCGTAATTTTATTTCCCATGTTATTATTGGTTGATATATAAAAAAATTTAATAAAATTTTATGATGTGCAAAAATACATTTTTTTTCGAAAAAATAATCAATAAACACAACAGCCCTACAGAATAATTTTCATGTTTTTAACGTTATAACGTTATAATTTATGTTGTTTTTATAACTGCGCGTGTGCTTTGTTTCCTAAAACTCCTTTTACGTCATAAATAACGCTATCCGGCTTTTGCAACAAAGACAAATCCAAATCTAAAAATGCCGAATGGGCAACCCCAAGGATAATAGCATCATAAGTATCTTTTGGCAATGCATCGGTTGTTTCGAGGCCATACTCATGTTTTACTTCAGCAGGATTTGCCCAGGGGTCGTATACTGTTACGGCAATACCGTAATCGTTAAGTGCTTTTATAACGTCTACAATTTTAGTGTTACGAACATCGGTACAATTCTCTTTAAATGTTACGCCTAACATAAGCAGTTTTGCGCCATTTACAATAACACCCCTCTTTATCATAAGCTTAACCACCTGAGATGCCACATAGTCGCCCATGCTGTCGTTAAGCCTCCTGCCGGCAAGTATAATCTCCGGGTGATAGCCCGCCTCCTGCGCTTTTTGGGCCAGGTAATAAGGATCTACCCCTATACAATGTCCGCCCACAAGCCCCGGTTTAAACGGTAGGAAATTCCATTTTGTACCCGCAGCCTCTAAAACAGCTTGCGTATCTATATCTAAAAGGTTGAATATTTTTGAAAGCTCGTTTACAAATGCAATATTAATATCGCGCTGCGAATTCTCTATAACCTTTGCAGCCTCTGCTACTTTTATAGATGGCGCTTTGTGCGTTCCTGCCGTAATAACCGATTTGTAAAGATTGTCTACCCTTGTAGCTGCCTCTGGTGTAGAACCTGCCGTTACTTTAACTATTTTCTCTACGGTATGCTCTTTATCTCCCGGGTTTATCCTTTCGGGAGAGTAGCCGGCAAAAAAGTCGACATTAAAAGCCAGTCCACTTACCTTTTCAAGCACCGGCACACACTCATCTTCGGTAACGCCGGGATACACGGTAGACTCATAAATAACAATATCGTCTTTTTTAAGCACCTTACCCACCACCTCGCTGGCGCGGTATAAAGCTTTAAGGTTTGGGCGGTTGTTTTTATCTACCGGCGTGGGTACAGTAACTATGTAATAATTACAATCGGCAAGTTCATTGGGGTCAGACGTGCAAAGCAACCCGTTATCGGTAGTAGTATAGTTAGCTAAAGCCTGCTTTAAAACATCGCTTTCTATCTCCTGGGTTACATCTTCGCCTTTGTTAAGTTCGGCAATGCGGCCTTCTTTAATATCAAAACCTACCGTTGGATATTTTTTAGACATTAATACTGCCAGTGGCAAACCTACATAACCTAAACCTATAATTGCTATCTTCATTCTTTATTATTATATGGAAGGCGTGGTTTTTAAATTGTCCCAATACCATCCTGTAGCCTCTTTAAGGCCCTGCTCCATAGAAAATTGCGGAGCGTAGCCCAACATCTGTTTTGCTTTGCTTACACTTGCTAAAGAGTGTGGTATATCTCCTTTACGGTTGAGGCCATGCTTTATTGCAACATTTGCAATAGCAGGATCATAAGCCGAAAGGTATTTTTTAAGATATCCTAAAAGATCGTTAAGCGTAGTGCGCTCGCCATAAGCGGTATTGTACACCGTATTAACAGCCTCATCGTTATTTGTAAATAGTGCAAGTTCGTTCATGTGCACTACATTATCTATATACGTAAAATCACGCGAAAAATTGCCATCGCCGTTTACAAGCGGGCTTTCATGGTTTATAAGCTGCGATACAAATTTAGGTATTACGGCTGCGTAAGCTCCATTAGGGTCCTGCCTGCGCCCAAAAACATTGAAATAGCGTAATCCTATAGTTTCTAAACCGTATGTTTTGCTAAATATCTCGGCATACAGCTCGTTTACATATTTTGTAATGGCATATGGCGATAATGGCTTGCCTATTTTGTCTTCTACTTTAGGCAGTGCTTCGCTGTCGCCGTATGTAGAAGAACTCGCAGCATATACAAACCTTTTAACCCCTGCATCGCGGCTTGCAACAAGCATGTTTAAAAACCCGCCCACATTAACATCGTTAGTAGTAATGGGGTCTGTAAGCGACCGCGGTACAGATCCTAATGCCGCCTCGTGCAAAACATACTGCGCACCGGCAACTGCCTTTTGGCAATCGGCCATATTTCGTATATCGCCCTCTATAAATGTAAATAGAGGATTTTGTAAATGGTGCTCAATATTTTTTTTATGACCCGTGGCAAGATTATCTAAAACCACCACACTATAGCCATTTTCTATAAAATTATCGCAAAGGGCAGAGCCTATAAATCCTGCGCCGCCGGTTATGAGTATTTTAATAGAAGAGTTAGACTGCATTAAAATTTATGATTGGTTACCAAATAGTGGTTTGTGCGAATTGGAGACAAATATAGTTACTATTTAACAAACTACTATTTTATCAATATGTTATATTATTTGTAAATATTAAATCCTTACAGGCTTTTAATAGAATTTTCGAAAGGCACCCTGTGGATGATGCTCCTGCCTAGGGTTACCTCATCGGCAAACTCCAGCTCATCGCCCACGGCTATACCCCGCGCAATGGCCGATGTTATAATGTTGTAATCTTTTATTTGCCTGTATATGTAAAAGTTAGTAGTATCGCCCTCCATAGTAGAGCTTAGTGCAAAAATAAGTTCTTTTACCCCGCCTGCCTTTACCTTATCAACAAGAGTAATAATATTGAGCTGGCTTGGGCCTACACCGTCTATAGGCGATATTTTGCCGCCAAGCACGTGGTATATCCCTTTAAAAAGGCTGGTATTCTCTATGGCCATTACATCGCGTATATCCTCGACCACACAAATTACAGACTTGTCGCGGCTCATATTGGCACAAATACCGCACACATCTGTATCGCTTATATTGTGGCAGCTGTTGCAAAACCTAATATCCTCGCGCATTTTTTGCAGTGATTCGGTTAACAGGCGTGTATGCTCTTCAGGTTGCTTTAGTAAATGCAATGCTAACCGCAGTGCCGTGCGTTTGCCTATTCCCGGCAGCTGCGATATTTCGGCTACCGCTTTTTCCAGTAGTTTAGAAGACATTTCCATAGTATGGCAAAGGTACGAAAAGAGAGTGTTAATTTACTGATGGCATAACTACAGTCTTTCTACAATGAAATAAAAATTCGTTTAATTTGTGTAATTCGCGGCTTATAGTAGCTTTGTACAACAAACATTTATTATGACTTCTACCACTATACTTGCTATAATAATAATTTACTTTGGCATTCTTATATTTATATCGCGCGTTGTAAGCAAAAAAGACAGCGGTAACGATGCTTTTTTTAAGGCCAATAAAAATTCTAAATGGTACCTTGTTGCTTTCGGGATGATAGGTACTGCTTTATCGGGCGTTACATTTATATCGGTTCCCGGCGAAGTGGGCGCACCCAGCGGTGAGCAGTTTAAATATTTTCAGTTTATCCTGGGCAATGCATTAGGCTTTATCATTATTGCCAAAGTATTATTACCCTTGTATTACCGGCTTAACCTTACCTCAATTTACGGATACATTGAAGGCCGGCTGGGCTACTACAGTTATAAAACATCGGCAGGGATATTTTTAATAAGCCGTACTATTGGGTCGGCTTTCAGGCTCTACCTTGTAGTGATTGTATTGCAGCGTTATGTGTTTGATGATTTTGGAGTGCCGTTCTGGGCTACCGTTTTAATTTCGCTGTTACTTATATTTGCTTACACTTATAAGGGCGGACTTAAAACCATTATTATAACCGATACGTTACAGACAGTGTTCCTGGTATCATCGGTATTCTTTACTATTTACTTTATTTGCGACAGCCTTAATTTAAACCTGCCTGAAGCTTTTGAAACGGTAAAGAACAGCAACTATTCTAAAATATTTTTCTTTGAAGATTTTATATCCAGTAAGTTTCATTTTGTCAAGCAGTTACTGGGTGGCATGTTTGTTACTATTGCTATGGTAGGGCTCGACCAGGACCTTATGCAAAAAAACCTGAGCTGCAAAAATATTGGCGAAGCACAAAAAAACATGTTTACCTTTACCGGCATATTCGTAATCATCAACCTGTTCTTTCTGGGTGTTGGCGCATTGCTTTATATATACGCTAATAAAAACGGTATCGCCGTACCTACCGAAATGGGTAAACCTCGTACCGACTTACTTTTCCCGGAAATTGCTTTCAATTACCTTACCATAGTACCGGCAGTAATATTCCTTTTAGGATTAACCGCCGCCACCTTTGCCACTACCGATTCGGCACTTACTGCACTTACCACCTCTTTTTGTGTGGACTTTTTAGGCATGGATAAAGCCGAGAATCTTGCCAACAAAAACAATGTAAAGAACAGGCATTTGGTGCACGTTGCTTTTTCGCTGTTAATGTTTGTGGTAATAATTATCTTTAATTCGCTCAACGATAAATCAGTAGTAAGCATGATCTTCAGGATAGCGTCTTACACCTATGGGCCGCTATTAGGGCTGTATTCGTTTGGGCTATTCATGAAAAAACTTGCCGTTAAAGACAAGTTTGTTCCTTTTATATGTGTACTCTCTCCTGCCCTAACTTATTTTATAGCCACTTATTCTAAGGAATGGCTGGGTGGGTATGTTTTTGATAACGAACTGATTATTGTAAATGGGTTAATAACTTTTATGCTATTACTTACCATCAGTAAAAAGCAACACCTTAATACTGATTTATAGAAAGCATAACCAGCGTACAGCCTACTTCTATACCAATATTGTTGTCTTTTAAAAGCTTATAAAGTTCAGGGTTCTCTGTACCGGGATTAAATATTACGCGTTCGGGTTTTAGCCCTACAATGTAATCGTAGTATTGTTTTTGGTTCATCGGGTTCAGGTACAATGTAACGGTATCTACGTCATCAAATGGCACTTGGCCTTTTTCTATCTTAATCCCATCAAGGTTATCTTCCTTTTTTCCCAACGCCACAACCGGGTGGCCAAAACGCTGCAGCATTTTTACAGCTTTATAGGAGTATCGGCTTGGCTCTGTAGAAGCACCCATAACCAGTGTTTTCTTAGTTTCCATGATTTATTGTTTATAGTAAATGTACCAAAAACCGTACCCATATACCATTATTTTAGGCTATCTATAACATACTATGGCGTGTATATATAATCGGCAGGCAGTAAGTCGCCCGCTTTGAGTTCGCCCATGTGGCCTGCAAACATTAATTCGTCAATAGGAAAGAAAAGCCCATTTTGGTCAATATAAAAATGCCCATTGTTCATTGTAATACCCGATTGTTCCTTCTTATTATATAAAATGGCAAAACGTACATCACTGTTTTTACCGTGGGCTTGTTCCCCTTTTTTCTTAAGTACATTAACACTATATTTTTCCCTATCTGCCCTTGCTTTTTTCACACTATTTGGTAAATCAACAAGTGTAACTTTTTTAAAAGTAAGACTGTCGGTAACCTCAAAATACTTATCAGGATTATCGCGCCAGCTATCTACATACAAGTCAAACTTTTGTGCCTGCCAGTCGTTAGCCGCAACAGTTTTCATAAAATGTACCGCCGACCCAAGGTAAGCCTCCCTGCGCCTCTTGTTGGCACTGCCTTTTTTAGAGGTATCTGTAAAAAAAGTAGTTCCTTCAAAATAACTGCGGTTTAAATAGAGATCGTCCAGGCTTTTGGTATTATATCCTACCGAGAAACCCCTAAGGTCGAAATTTACTGTATATTCCAACCTCTTGTTTATAATGCGCAATGGCTTGTAAGCCCTCGCATTTAGGGTATTTGTAGCGGTATCGTAATACAGGTTTATGTCGTCTTCATTCTCAATTTTGCAGGATGATCCTGCTTTAGACTTTCCTAAAAACTGCTCCCTGAAAACCCGCAGCATCTGTTTCCTGCTAAAAGGACCTCCCTTTGTAATAACCACTTCCTGTAGCGAAATGGCATCTGTGCGCAACAATACTTTAAAAGGCTTATCGTATTTGTAAGGGTCATCTATGCGCAGGCTTTCAAAACCTATAAAACTTATTACTAATGCGGCATTATATTTTTGCGGCGTTACTATTTTAAAGTACCCACGGGCATCTGTACTTATAGATAGCGTTGTACCATCAAGATACACAAAAGCGCCTTCAAGCGGCTTATTCTCTACCTCATCATACACATAACCCGATATGGTTTGTGCAGAAAGGCAGTAAAAACTAAATGTAAAGACTATTAAAAGTAACGCTCTCATTAAAAAGGTATTTTAAATAAAGATACACCTTTTTACTAACGGCTTACCGCATTTATAGAAACTCCCAATGCTAAAACATTAGGAATGTATTCGTGTTGGGAAAAAGTATTTTGAAGCGTGATAATGTATTTACCTTTTTTTAGCGGCATTGCCTCTTTTATAACAGTACTTAGATCGCATATATCGCCCACACAATCTGAAAGGTCTTTACCCGATTCGTCTTTTAACCGAAGCATTACTGCCATCTTGTCTTTTTTACCGGACGGGCTTTGTATTGTTACCTCAAGCGGCACCTTATCATATTGCGGATCGTTTACATGCGAGAAAAAGATGGAAATATCAGCATTTATATCATCTTTTATTTCAAAGTCAAAAGTCTTGATATTTTCTTTCTCCCAACGGTTACCCGCAAAATTTTCGATAGTATTGCTTACCGTAAATTTTGTACACGAAATAAATACAAATAGCAGCATCATGGCGAAAACATTTTTCATATAAAATAATATTTACACTATCAACTATATTAATAGCACATAATTAACAAATTTAATCAAAAAAAGTTACTCAACGCAGGAAAGCTACCATTCACCGCAAGAAAGCTACTATTTACCTCAAAAATTTTGATTGCTTCAAAATGAAATACTATATTTGCACAAGCTATATGGCTAAAATCCTTAACAATAACTTTGTTATTGTAAAAGTAGGATTCCTAAATTGTGTTTTATTGTTGGTTATTTGTATATTAGAAAAGAGGGAGTGGTGTCCCTCTTTTCGCTTTTTATAAAGCATCGCATTAATTTGCATACACCATCTATTGTTTGCCTTACGCAAAATACCTACTTACAACAATACAAATACTATTTGGCGGGATGAAATTGATATCAAAAAAGGTATATTTGTTTTATAAACCACCCAGCAAATGGAATTATTCTTACTTATTTTCGGAGCCCTTTTCTCAGTCATTAACCCGCTTGGAGCCATCCCCATCTTTGTAGGTTTAACCCAGGATGACACTGATAAGGAACGCCAGCGCATTTCGTTCTGGACCGCGATCAACGTATTTTTAATCCTGCTCATTTCGTTTTTTATAGGTCAGTATGTGTTGGCTTTTTTTGGTATAAGTATAGATGCCCTGCGCATAGCCGGTGGGTTTATCATTGTAAACTCAGGCTTCTCATTACTTAACCGCAAGTTTATAAAAAGCCGTGGCGTACACAAAGATGTAGAAAATGATGCCCAAAAACGTAATGATATTGCCCTTACACCACTTGCCATACCCATGCTTGCCGGCCCCGGCTCTATATCGCTGCTCATTGCTATGTACCAGGACTACCCACTTATAGAGCAAAAGGTAATTGCCTGCCTTGCCATGGGTGCAGTATCGCTGGTAATATTTTTAATAATGCGCAGTGCCCCTTACCTTGCCCGCATATTAGGGGCATCGGGTATTGTAGCCATATCACGCATTATCGGCTTTATAATAATTGCCATAGGTGTACAATACATAAGCAGCTCTATTGTAAATATTATAGAGGCGATAGATTTTAGTAAGTAAGCCTTAACATACTTTATAAAAAAATGCCCCAGTCAAACTGAGGCATTTTTGTTTTACATACAGGCATGTTTACTCCGCAAAACCCACAGCAACAGTATTGTTAGTCTGTGTGTCTATAAGTATAAACGAACCGTTAAGGCGGTTGTTACTAAACGAATCTAAAAACACAGGTGAAGCGGTTTTAAGCTGAACCTTTGCAATATCATTAAGCTTAAGTACCGAAGCCTCATGTGTAGCCTTAGGATTTTCGGGTGGGATAACCGCATCTATATATTGTAGCTTACACACTGCGGTACGGGTACCTGCCTGCAGGATATATTTACCCGATGGCGATGCCTGCTTTTCATCCATCCAAACAAGTGTCGCTCTAATATCTTTAGATAAAAGCGCTTCGTTAGCATGCTTAATGAGCATCATGCCACGGCTAATATCTATATCATTTTTAAGCCTTATCTGTATAGACTCTCCCGCCTGCGCTGTTACCGGGGTATCCGTAAATTTACGGATCTCAATAACCTCGCTGCTATGTCCTGACGGTAATACAGTAATAGTATCGCCCACGTGTACCTTACCACTAATAATACGTCCGGCATAAGAACGGTAATCTGTAAATTCTTTATTTTGTACGTGCAGCACCTGTTGTACATCAAACCTAAAATCATCGGTATCGGCAATATTAGGTTTAATAGTATGCAATATACCCGATAATGTATCGCCGGTATACCACGGCATATTTTTAGATCTTTCAACCACATTATCGCCTTTAAGAGAGCTTATTGGCAATACATAAACATCAGGCTTATGGGCAAACTGTGCCGTCATTTTATTAATTTCGGTAGCTATGTTTAAAAATACATCTTCGCTAAAATCTACAAGGTCCATTTTATTAATACAAAAAACCACTGTATTTAACCTTAGCAGGCTGCTTATAAAATAATGCCTGTGTGTTTGCTCCAGCAGTCCTTTACGGGCATCAATAAGGATTATAGAAACTTCACTATTAGACGCTCCCGTAACCATGTTACGAGTATACTCTACATGGCCTGGGCTATCGGCAATTATAAATTTCCTGCTTGCTGTAGAGAAGTAAATGTGGGCTACATCAATAGTTATGCCCTGCTCCCTTTCGGCAATAAGCCCATCGGTAATAACCGAAAAATCAAGGTCTTCAAGGCCTTTCTCTTTTGTTTTGCGCGCTATAAGTTCTTCCTGCTCTATGGTAAGTGCATGGCTGTCGTTTAAAAAACGGCCTATAAGTGTACTCTTACCATCATCTACACTACCCGCAGTATTTATTCTAAGTAAATCCATAATTAAAAGTACCCTCCTTTTTTACGTTGCTCTAATGCCGCTTCACTTCGTTTATCATCAATGCGTGCGCCCCTTTCAGACGATTTGGAGGATTTGTTTTCATACATAATATCCTCTATAGCCGATGCCTCCGATACAAATGCGGCCGTACAGGTCATGTCGCCCACGGTACGAAAGCGCACTATAGTTTCAACAATTTCATCAGTATCTACTATGTTCAGGTATTCTGACCATGCTAAAAACGCACCGTCTCTTTTTACAAGCTTGCGGTTGTGTGCAAAGTAAATCGTTGGCAGGCCTATTCCTTCCTGGTTAATATACGTCCACACATCTTCCTCGGTCCAGTTGCTTATGGGGAATGCCCTTACGTTCTCGCCAAAATGAATTTTACCATTAAAGATATTGAACAGTTCCGGCCTTTGCTTTTTGGCATCCCATTGCCCAAAATCGTCACGAACAGAGAAGATACGCTCTTTAGCACGCGATTTTTCTTCGTCGCGGCGGGCACCGCCCATACAGGCATCAAAGCCAAATTCTTCTATAGCATCCAGTAGTGTAACGGTTTGCAAGGCGTTACGGCTGGCGTGTTTGCCGGTTTCTTCCTGAACTTTTTTCTGGTCAATGCTGTCCTGTACATAACGTACAATAAGCTCTACACCGAGTTCTGCCACTAATTGGTCGCGAAACTCAATAGTTTCCGGAAAGTTATGCCCTGTATCGATGTGCAGGAACGGGAATGGTATTTTTGCCGGATAGAACGCCTTTTGTGCTAACCGGGCCATTGTGATCGAATCTTTACCACCAGAGAACAACAGTACCGGTTTCTGGAACTGTGCCGCTACCTCCCTAATGATGTATATACTCTCATCTTCGAGGGTTTGCAGGTGTGATGGTATATTTATATGTTGTGCCATATTAATAATTTTTATCTGTGTGTATGTGCAGGCCGCACTCTTTTTTACCGTTTTCCCACCACCAGCGGCCCGCGCGAAATGGTTCTCCCTCAAGCAATGCGCGTGTACATGGCGCACAGCCTATGCTTAAATACCCTTTTTTATAAAGGCTGTTTAGCGGAATATTATGTGTATCCATGAGCTGCTCCACTTCTTTTAAAGTATAATGCAGCAATGGGTTAAATTTTACCAACTGGTTTGCATCATCCCACTCTAAAAATTCGAGGCTTTCGCGATTGTCAGACTGCTCTGCCCTAAGGCCCGTTATCCATAATTCTGCACCTTTAATGGCTTTTTGCAGCGGGATTACCTTACGTATGCGACAACACTCTTTCCTACTCTCTATACTGTTGTAAAACCCATTAATACCATCGCTTTTTACGTACGCATTTATATCTTCCGGTTCAGGAAAATAAGTATCGATGTTAAGATTAGGGTATTTGTTCTGGGTACGCTGAAAAACCTCGTAGGTTTCTGTAAACTGCCTGCCGGTATCGAGTGTAAAAGTCGATACAAACTCAGCGTAAGGCGCTATAAAATGCGTAAGCACCTGGTCTTCTATACCAAAAGAGGTAGAGAACACTTTTTTACCTTCAAAATTTTTCAGGATATACGGAATAGCGTCTGCCAATGACAGCTCTTTTATTTCGTTATTAAGGTATTGTAACTTCTCCTTCATTATCTTTTCTAAAAGCGTAATCTGTAATATCTGACAAATATAACTATTACTCTATAGAAGTTATAGACTTAATGAATATTTTTTCAGGAAATTATGAAGAGAATAAATTTGAAAGGAATATGTATCTGGCTTAAACAGCCTCACCTGTATTTACAAAGACTTAAATACTCATGAGGCTGCGCCTTTATTATATATATTTCTGGCAAATAAATTTTTGAGCAATTGCATATAATTGTACAATACTCATAAAACCGGTTTAGCACAATAACATAACCGCTCCTACAGTATTATTCTTTAATAAACTTGCTTGTATTATTGCCTATTTTTAAAATATAAATTCCTGCAGGTAAAGCACTTACATTAATTGTATTTTTATTTATTTTTCCATACAATACCTGTCTGCCTGTCATATCATAAATTTCTGTAATTGTGATATTTACAGAACCTGTAAAATTAATATTCAATTGGTCTTTTACAGGATTTGGGTATATGGTAAACAAATTTTCTAAGTGAGCTGTGTAATCAGGAGTGCTAAGCGTTGAAAATTGTAACGTAGTACTTACCGGCAAATGGTTTGATGTAGTGTTATAATAATTAAATATATTTTGAGATACCGTTACTTCCTGGGCGGTACTGTTTGCTACATAATTATCTGCCAACTCATTAGATATAATAATATTTTCGATTATAGGATGAGCCCCATAACGGGTATCAGCGTCTATAATAGTGCTCGTAATACCTGTATAATTACTCTCATCATCCATAAAATTTTTATAGGGAGAAACAGTACAGTTGCACACACTGCTCGTAGTACCTGTAAGATAATCATTAAAATCGCCTATAATTATCATATTCTTTGTGTTATAATTAGCTCCGTCAAGTATTGTTTTCAGTCCTTCCGCCCCGCCCAGCCTTCGTGTATAGCTCATAGCATCGCGGTCTTCTGCCTTAGCATGAATGTTTACTATAGAAACAGGTATTAACGTTGTGCCTGCAACAAGGTTTACATTATAAAGTGCAGGATAGCGCCCGCCAGACCAGTTGTAGCGATAGGTATTACCCTGAGCCATAGTGCCGCTGCTCATTTCTATAGAACTTACATACTGCACTTTAGATTTTTTATATATAATAGCCTGCCTCTGGGCGCAATCGCCAGTATTAGAAGGAACGATAGTTCCGCCCCACTGCTCGCTGCCTAAAAGTGATACAATGGTTTCTATAGATGGATTTATATCCGTATTAGAAACCTCCTGCATGCAGTAAATATCAGAGTTCATTGAGAGCATTGCCGAAACTACATTATCAATTTGCTGACTTTCGTTGTCCGGGCCAAATTGTGTACAGCCAAGCCATTCGGTATTCCAGTTTGTTATTTTAAAAGTAGCATTAGTACCTGGATTTGTTTCCTGAGATTCGGCCGTAATCATTACATTTTTAATTTCCCAGGTTGCACTTTGTGTTGCACTGCTTATGTAACGAAAAGCGATGCGTGAAGATGCTGATTTTGCCACTTGGGGAATTGTAAGTTCGCCCGACGAAATGTATTGCCAGGCCGCAGGGATATTTTGGTTGAGCCCTTCAAGCTCTGTCCATTCTGTGGTTAAAGGGTTACCGGTATAACTGGCTGTTGCAAATGCTTTGTACCATCCTTGTGCAACGCCGGCGTTCATTACGGCTGCACTGCCACGGGTATGATCAAAAGTTAGCTGCACATTATCAATTTCTGCCAAATTCATGACCGGGCTTATAAACCAGTCTTCGTTTTCATAGCTTTGCCCTACAGAATATCCGCTGCATACCGCCCCATAAGTGTTGCTAAAGTTCCAGTTTTGCATGCCCGCTACACTTACCTGTGTAAATGTATTAAAGCTTTGTTGGGTTAGCAACGTCTGGTCAAGAATAGTGGTTTGTGCCTGTAGCAGGCTTATGCGAAAGCCCATAAAAACGAGCAGGATAATAACTTTGTTTAGTTTTTGCATTTTATAAATAATGGTATATTGTGTGAAATATCCTGAATTTGCTTAACACATTTTACAGGCTTTAACAAAAAATCGACGTTGCGTGAACTTACGCACAAATAAAATGGTTTAATTTGACATAAAATTTAAGACTGTGTTAACATTTTTAGATTTTAACAACCTGTTATCTCAACGCTTTAAAATTGTTATCTTGCTTTACCTTTTAAAGTAAAAATGAAAACTACAAATATTATTATAATTGGTGCAGGTGCCGCCGGATTAATTGCTGCTTACCTGTTTGCTAAGGCTGGCAAAACAGTTACCGTGCTCGAGGCGCGCAACCGTACCGGCGGGCGTATACATACTATTTACAGCGAGGGCTTTTCTACTTATGCAGAACTGGGCGCAGAGTTTGTTCATGGTAATTTACCCGTTACGCTTAACCTTCTTAACGAGGCCGGAATAGGCACTACAAATGTTGATTTTGAAATGTGGCAGTATCACGACGGCATGTTTAAACAAAGTAAGGAATTTGTAGAGGGATGGAATAATTTTCTTGAAAAGCTTAACCAGTTAAAACAGGACATACCCTTGCAGGAATTTATGGAACAACATTTTGCCGGAGATGAATATACAAAAATGCGTTCCCAGATTAATAATTATGTATCCGGATATGACACCGCCGATGTAATTGATGCCAGTGCATTTGCACTTCTCAATGAATGGAACCATGAAGACGAAAATGCCCAGCATCGCATTAGCGGAGGCTATACCGCCATGATTAAATTTCTTGAAAACACATGTCGCAATGCCGGTAATGATGTTTTACTTAATACTGTTGCCCATACAGTAACATGGAGGGAGGGTGCGGTAAAGGTAATCACGACAGACAACACAATTTATGAGGCCGAAAAACTAATTATAGCACTGCCATTAGGAGTATTGCAAGCTCCTAAAGATACAGATGGAGCCGTTACATTTAACCCGCCGTTGCCCAAACAGGAAAATGCGGTAAATAATATTGGGTTTGGGGCTATAATAAAAATACTGTTAGAGTTCGATTCTATATTTTGGGAAAGCAATATTATTGAAGCCAACCTTTCTACAATGGGTTTCTTATTTACCAATGAAGAAATCCCTACGTTCTGGACACAGGCACCGGCTCACAGCTCCTTGCTTACCGGATGGCTTGGTGGCCCACCGGCTTATGATAAAAAAGATTTGTCGCCCGAGGCTATTTTAGAGCTTACACTTACCTCGCTTAGCAATATATTTAAAATTGATACAAAAACACTTAAAAGCAAACTTGTTGCCTGGCAAGTAGGTAACTGGACAGCAGACCCTTACACACGCGGCTCTTATGCTTATGATAAGGTTAAAAGCCCGGAGGCGCGCAAAGTATTGCAACATCCTGTTAACGATACTATATATTTTGCCGGAGAGTACCTGTACGACGGCCCGGCTATGGGCACCGTAGAAGCTGCACTAACCAGCGGGAAAAGCGTTGCAGAGATGGTTTTAAAAGAATAGCCTATTAAAATTACATTAGTTAATTCTATTTAAAATTCTTTAAAAATTCTTCTTTGTAGGTAGGCGATATTTCTACTTCGGCACCGTCTTCAAGGGTAATGTAGCCACCTTTATTGTAAAGCTTTACAAAGTTTAAATTTACAATATGCGATTTATGAACCCTTAAAAATGGCAGTGGCAACATCTCTGAAAAGTGTTTAAGAAAACGGCAGGCCATTTTTTTACTACCGTTATTAAGGTACAGGTCGGTAAAATTACCATTGCCCTTTAGCCTTACAATCTCTTCCATTTTCACGATTTCAAATCCCTCCATAGTGGGTAGTATAACCTGTTGTTTTTCAGGCTTAGGTTCCCTGTAGTTTTCTACAATAACCTTGTTGCGGTTAAAGAGGTCCTTGTTCATTACTTCCTGGTGTACCTTGTTTACAGCTACAATAAGCTCTTCTATGCTAATGGGTTTTAGCAGGTAATATGCGGCACTCCAGTTAAGCGCTTTTAACGAATATTCTGAAAAAGCAGTAACAAAAATAGTTTCAAACGCAAGGTCGCCACAAGCTTCAAGCACATCAAAGGCATTGCCAAAAGGCATTTCTACATCAAGAAAAACAAGCTGAGGCTTAAGCTCGTGCAATAAAGGTATTGCCTCCCTGCTGTTTTGTGCTTCGCCCACTATCTCTACCTGTGGGCAATATTTTGTAAGATAGCTGCGCAACACTTCCCTAGCAGCAGTTTCGTCTTCTACAATTACACTTCTTATTTTAGAGTAACTCATTATGGTTTGTGTATTATTGGGAATGTAATCTCTACAATAGTTCCGGTTTCCGGGCTTTCCTTCTCGGTTACTGTAAAGGCCATTTTTGTTTTATACAATTCGTTTAATAACGTCATGCGTTCCTTCGTATTAGTAAGGCCACGCGACTGGTGCGCCTTTTGGTTGTGGGTTTTTAGCTCGCTGCTCCTCGTGGGGCCTATACCGTTATCATCTATCGTAATGGTAAATATTTTTCCTAAAAGCGCAACATTCATTTTGAGCAGCCCTTTTTCTTCTTTATAGCGAAGCCCGTGCCAAATGGCGTTTTCTAAATGCGGCTGTACGATCATGTTAGGCACCCATATTGATTCCGGGTCGAGCCTCTCATCTACAGTAATTACAAAGTTAAACTTGTCTTTAAACCGCAGGTGCTCCAACTCAAGATATTTTGTCAGGTTCTCTATTTCGTTGCTCAACGTTACAAAATCTTTGTTAGAGTTTTCCATAGTATTGCGCATAAGGTTAGAGTAAGACGTAAGGTATTTATTAGCTTCTAACTCATTATTTTGTGCTATGAACTGGTTAACGCTATTAAGGCTGTTAAACAAAAAATGCGGATTCATTTCGCGCCTTAAAGATTGCAGGGCTATCTCTTTATTTTTTGTTTTAATAGCGTATAAAGCCTTAATAATAAAGCCTAAAAGCATTAATAGCAGCACCATAGAGCCCAACAAAAAATAATTGAATGTACTTTTGCGCGTAATCAGTTCTTCTTTAAACTGCTTTTCATTTTCAAGCCGGCGTATTCTTTCTTCGGTAACTTTAAAGGTCTTGGCATCTGTTAAAGAGTTGTCGGATAATATTATGCGATCAAGGTTTTTTACAAATTCTTCATAAGTTGCCATGGCTGCCTGGTCATCCTGTATCGATTTATAATAATCAACCAGCAACATCATGCTCTCCCTTGCTTCAAAAGTTTTTCCACTAACAGATGCTATTTTATATGATTCTTTTAAAGAGTTCACAGCATTTTCGGCATCATCCATTGCCAAATAAACGGTGGAAAGGTATTGTAACTGTACGATTTCAGTATTGTAATCATTATTTTTTTTGGCAGTAGCCACTAATTCCTTAACTGTAGCAACTGCAGACTCGTATTGTTTGCTTATAACGTAAAGGTTTGCTATTTCGCTATATATCTTAATCACTTTTGCAGGAATGTTTTTTGCAAAAGGCAGTGCCTGTTTGTACTTTTCTAATGCAGTAAGAGTATCTGTTTTTTTTAGGCTTAATTCGGCAAGTTGAATGTAGGTATCTGCTATTTCACCTTTTTTGTTGTCTTTTTTAAGTAATGCAATATTAGCGTTAAGGTACTTTTCCTCAACAGCACTATTCCCTTGGTTTTTTAGCCGGTTATAGTCGTTTAAATTTAAGGTTTTAAATGTTTTATCGGTAGATGCTTCTTCTGCAACCTTATAGTTTTTTGCTGCTGCATCTACTTTATTTTTATACTCCTGCACTTTAGCTATGTTTCGTATTACCCTGGCCCTGGCGGCAATATTATTAGCAGCAGTATATATCTCTAATGCTTTAAATAAATATTTCTCGGCATTTGCAAGGTCATCTTTATCAACAAATTCCTGTGCTAAAAGTTCGTAATCGCGTACAATTTTAGAGTTGTCATTCTCTATGAGTGATTTTTCCAGGTTATTAGCTGCCTTTTTTAATTCGGCAGGAGTTTCCTTTTTTTTAGGCACGGCATACTGAGCCATTACTGTTGCCGGAAGGAGTAATATTGAAAATAACAGGGATACTATAACTGTGTAAAAACGCATTCTATTTGTATTAATACTGTAAAGTAAATCAAATTTACATGCTTTTCCTATTGCCTTTACCAAGTGAAAAGCAGGTTTCACCACGTTTGTAAAAAAGCAGGTGTGTAACTATTTACATTTGTATAAGATTTAAAGTCGAAATAATAATTACTAAAAAATATATCATGAAAAAATTAATCGTATTAACAGCTCTTGTATTAACTGCAACTTTTTCTTTAACAAGCTGTGGTAAAAAAGAAGAAACTACTGTAGAAACTACTGAAACTACTGCAGTTGACACTACTGCTACTCCAGAAGTTGAAGCTCCTGTAGCTACAGATTCAGTTAAAACTACTACAACTACTACAGTTGAAACTGATACTGTAAAAAAATAATTAAAACATAATTTTAAAAAATATAATATCATGAAAAAATTAATCGTATTAACAGCTCTTGTATTAACTGCAACTTTTTCTTTAACAAGCTGTGGTAAAAAAGAAGAAACTACTGTAGAAACTACTGAAACTACTCCAGTTGACACTACTGCTACTCCAGAAGTTGAAGCTCCTGCAGCTACAGATTCAGTTAAAACTACTACAACTACTACAACTGAGACTGACACAGTAAAAAAATAATTAGATACAGGATTTTGTCCTAATCTTATAAAACTCCTTAAGCAATTAAGGAGTTTTTGTATTTAAACAAAGTCCCATTACCGGTAGTAACCGGTCTTTTATAAGGTTTTAATGTATCCTGTTTTTATAAAGCCTAACCTGCTGTAAAAATTTTCGGAATTTGGGTCTGCTTCTATGGTTACTTTTTTAATTGGTGTATTTGTTACCCGCAATAAAAAATTATTAACTAATAACCTACCAGGCCCTTATTAATATATTCCGGCATATAAAGAGGTTATCACGCTGCACCATACTAAGACATCGCTTTCCGGCGGCTACACGTTTACTGCTGTTATCCAAAAGGGAGGCTACATAGCCTTTAGCGTCCGGATTTTTATTATTGCAAATCCTGAAAACCATATAAAACACTGTATATCTGGCACTTTATCTTGTCAAAATTTAACGCACAATTTTTTTACACATGTTTTTAATAAAAACCGTTGAAAATTCAAAAACAAATACTATATTTGCACTCGCAATAAAGCACTGGTTTGGTAGTTCAGTTGGTTAGAATACGTGCCTGTCACGCACGGGGTCGCGGGTTCGAGTCCCGTCCAGACCGCTTTAGTTAAAGGAAGCTCTTCGTAAAGAAGGGCTTTTTTTATGGTTATAACTTAAATTACAGGATTTTAGGGATCAATACTAAAAGTTGTGTGGTAGCACGTTTATGCATATAAATTAGTTACCTGAAGATGAAGAATGCTACGTTTCTTACACTGGGCAGATCTTTTGCATTATCCTGTTTTATTGGCATAACGCCTAGCACACATAGATGCCATCTGCAACTATTAACGGGCTACATCGACACCCACAAATCCACTTTGTTTATATGCTATAAAAGTCGAAAATCTTTTACGGCTCTCTTTGCATTAGCCTCATTCTTAAAAGCATCAACTTTATTTAACAGGGCTTACACCTGTAGTTGTTTGCTCTATTTTTTTAATAGTACCATCGGGATTATAGTACATGTAGTCCACGCAAATTGAACGCCTGTAGCTCCCGCCTGTAGGTAATGATCCATTATGATAAAAGAAATAAGATTTGCCTTTATAATCAATAATACCAGGATGAGTAGTAAAACTATTGGGTACGTTTTCCTGTATTATTCCCTTATATTCATATGGACCCTCAGGCTTAGTTGCCGTGCAATACTCTATCATTTCCGGTTTAGTGCCCGCACTTGCATAGACAAGATAGTATAAGCTATTACGCTTATATACCCATGGCCCTTCAATATAATTCTTAGGATTTATAATGTTTATTACACCATCAAGTTCAATCATATTATTTTTAAGTTTTGCCCATTTGCAACTGCCATTGCCCCAAAAAAGGTATGCCTGCCCATCATCATCTACAAAAACAGTTGGGTCTATATCATCCCATGAATGCTTTTTATCGGTAGTCATTTCGTTTGTTATTAACGCCTTGCCTATGGCATCTTTAAAAGGCCCGGTAGGCCTGTCAGAAACTGCCACCCCTATTGCTGCACCACCCTTGCTATTAGCATCGCTTTTATGAAATGTAGATACAAACCAGTAAAATTTACCATTTCGTTCTATACATTGTGCAGCATATGCATCGCCGGTAGCCCAGGAAAATGTATTTGGAGAAAGCAGTGTACCATGATCTTTCCATGTGGCCATATCAGTGGTAGAGAAAACATGCCAGTCGGCCATTTTATAGTTTGTGTCTTCTGTAGTGGCTGTATCATGACCTGTATATAAAAACAGTGTATCATTAAACACTAATGGTGCAGGGTCTGCGGTAAAAATGTGCTTTATAATAGGGTTTTGAGCAAAAGTTTTACATAGTGGAGTACTTAACGCCAATATGATTAAAGTGACTCTTAAAAATTTCATACGATTATATTATTATTTTTTACTTAATTTAATTTCTTTCCCTGTGTAGATAAGTTGTTTACTTACCACGCCCTGTTCCTTTGCAATTCGCTTTTCATTGCCAACAAAAATCACATTGAATGTTCTTTCCTTTAAACACCCTTTATAGTCGCCCATCATTTCTTTTATAGTTAGTATTTTATGCTTATCATCCCATTTAAAAGGAATGATGGTATAATTGCCTGTTTCATAATTATAATTATCCCCTTCATCTTCATAAAGCTCAAAAGTTCCATTTGCACCTTCATAGACCCTGATTTCGATAATTTTTTTTTGATCTTCAGCTGTGCTTTGCACTACTTTACCCATAGGGAGTATGGCACCTGCCTTTATATAAAGAGGAATTTTGTCGAGTGGTGCAGCTGTGCTTATAGTTTGCCCGCCTTTGTAACCCTCGTCCGTCCAGAAGTTATACCAATAAGACCCTAACGGTAGGTAAACATTCCATTTTTGAACGTTGGGTTTTGTTACAGGTGCTACTAATATTTGCCTGCCAAACATATATTGTAATGATTGCTCAACTGCCTTTGCATCATCTTTAAAATCCATAACTAAAGGCCTCATAATTGTTGAGCTGTTTTTATGTACCTGCCACGCTTCAGAATATATGTAAGGCAAAAGGCGATAACGCAGTTTGAGCATTTCCCGCATGTTAGATTCTACTGCAGTACCATACTTCCATGGCTCAGTTTCTGTTTGGTATCCGTGAATGCGAAATATGGGATTAAATACTCCCCATTGAAACCACCGCAAAAGTATTTCATGATACTTTACATCTGTATACTGGCTGGAGCCCGGCCTGAAAAAACCACCTATATCAGTCGTCCAGTAAGGCATCCCGGTAAGATTATAGTTAAGTCCTGCCACTATTTGTCTTTGGTAAGTATCCCAGTCCCACCCTATATCGCCGGACCAATTTATGGTGCCATAGCGCTGCTGGCCCGCAAAAGCAGACCTGGTAAGTATAGTTACGCGTTTAGAACTATCAGTTGCCCGCTGCCCGTTATATATTGCTTTACTAACTTCTAACGGATAAGTAAGACGATAAAAATCGCCCGGGCCGTAATACGTTTGCTTTCCTGCAAGCGCGTCATTTTCGGGCTCTGTGGCATCCATCCACCATGAATCGACACCTTTGCTAAATAAATTGTCGTTTAATGCATCCCAGTGGGTTTGCTGTGTTTCAGGGTTGTAGATATCAATCCACGGACTATCATTAATGTATAGATTTTTAGTAATATATGGTTTTGCTACTTCCGATTTTTTGTCAAGGTTTTCCCATACCGATATAGAAAAGCGTGCATTTAATTTATGAAGCTCATTAATAAAAAGTTCCGGATCCGGATAATTCGTTTCATCAAATTTAGGTACCCCCCAGCCATATTTCCCCCAGTACTGCCAGTCCTGCACGATAACATCCATAGGAAGGTTTCGCTTCCTGAATTCCTTTACGGTTTCTACTAAATGATTACCGGATGTGTAACGCTCACGGCACTGCCAAAAACCATAAGCCCACAATGGCAGCATGGGTACGTTGCCCGAAAGGTTGCGGTAGCCGGCAATTACCTCATCGGCATCTTTTCCATGAAATACTACATAACGTAATGATTTAGCGTTTGGTGAGCGAAAAACAGTTAAATCATCAGCTTCCTTATACAGTAAATGGGGTACATTAGTACTGCGGCAAATTATTTGCACGTTGTGAGTACCTGCTTTTAAATACATTATCTTACTTACTGCCGGTGGCAGCCACAAGTTTGACTGGTCGATAAGCGGCACACCATCAATGGCTACAAAATGCCGGTTGTCCATATTACCTAAATCTAACATCATGGTATAATTACCATCTGAAGCTACAGTAAAATTTCCTGTATATATTGATTGCTGTTGCGATACTTTCTGGGTACCCGCAGTTGTAGTTACCTCTGTTTCATTAGGATTATTTGTTTCCTGAGTGCTCTCAGTAAGTTGCACCTCACTATCTGCAGGATTAAAGTTTGTAAGGCCATATTGGTGCCATAGTATGCCATAGCCTTTGCTGGAGTAGAGAAACGGAATCGCAATTTGTGTGTTAACCTGTATCAGCTTACGGCTAATATTACGCAGGTTGTAATTACCATCCTGAAACTGACCCAAACCAAATAAAAACTCATCGCTTTGGGTAGCAAAACCCTGCTGCGCCACAAAACAAGGGTTACCGTTTACCGATGAAGGCTCCAGTTTCCGGCTCCCTGCTTTTTCGCTAAGAAACACCTTTCCTTTACTGTCGCTAAAATCTATGATACCTGTTTTTTTATTAAAAGCAACGGTTACATCACTGGTAGAAAGCTTTAATTTCCGGGAAGTTTCTGATATTTTAAATTGCGGTACCGGTACACTATCAATTAATACCAACTCGCGTTCCTCTTTTATCAGGTTTTTTTCCCAACTTATACTTATAGCTTTAGCGCTTAGAGGTTCAATATGCATTACGCCTTCAGAAAGTTGTATGGATAGCCCTTTTGCATCTGTTTTATAGCTTACATAATCCTGGGCAATGGAAAGCGCAGAACAGAGCAGGCTAAAAAGTATAAATAATTTTTTCATGGTTATTATAAGTTAATGTTATTGCAATGGGCTTATAGCTGCAGCAAAGCCACCGCGCCGCAAAATTTTTACATCTATTGTTGTCGATTTGTCTACTACTATGTAAGACGTTTTAAAATCCTTATCATGTTCCCCGTCGGCAATAAGTGTTAGTTTGTATTTAATCCCTGCTGTTAAAAAGTCAAGCTTAATTTTTTTGTCTTTTTCTCTTAATTCGGCATTAATCCCTCCCAAATACCATATATTACCTTTGCGTCGCGCCATGGTTACTTCTTTACCGGGATAACCGTCAATAAGCCTGGTTTCATCCCAGGCAGCAGGTACATTCATCAGGAATGTTTTAGCAGCATCGGGAAGGCTGTAATAACCTTCAGGGCGGTCGGCCATGTGTTGCAGGCCAGATTCAAATACAACACTTAAGGCAAGCTCATGCCCATAAGATGTTATGTGAGGAAATTGTGAGTTTGTAAAGGTTACGGGAGTGTAATCCATTGGCCCCACAACGTTTCGTGTAAATGGCAAAATTGTATTATGCTCCGGCGCCGACATCGTGAATTCAGGACCATTATTGTACCATTCGGCACCCCTAACGGCTTCATAAGTCATTAGGTTGGGATATGTACGTGACCAGCCCCGGGGAACAAGTGAACCATGAAAATATACCATTAATTCAAATTGTGCCGCATCCTCTAAAATATCAATATAATACTGTATCATATCCTGCTTTTCACTTTCAAAAAAATCGATCTTTACACCTGCCACTCCCATTTTTTTTAATTTGGCAAATTCGGCTATCCTGTTTTCGTGGGTGAGCATACGGTCTTTTGGTGTGGCTGAAACCCACGTATGGTCTCCTCCCGAATTATACCATATTAATGGTTTTACGCCTTTTGATATGATGTATCGGGTAGCATCTTCCAGGTTGCCCCCGTTTGCCATGGCGTCCCACTCCCAGTCGAGCAGTGTATAGGGCCATTGCATTTGGGCTGCAAGGTCGGCAAATGCTGTAACGATTTTAAAATCTTTCGTTCCGTGATTACTTGACCAATAATTCCATGATACAAGCCCCGGCTTTACCCAGTTGTTTGTTCTTAGCTTAGATGGTGCCGAGACATCGTCTATTAGGGTAGATGCAACAATATCCTGCAGTGTGCCCATAATAATTACCCTCCACGGAGATTTCCAGGGCATAGCAATGGTAGGCTGAGAAACTCCGGTGCCCCGGGCATCAGCAGGATCGGGGAAAGTGATTTTGTACTTGCCCGGTTCGGCTGTATTACTAAGTTTCGATCCGCAGTAATTTTTATCAAGGTCAGCTTCGTGCAGCAAAAACCAGCAGGATTGATTTTTATTTGTAAACAGTGCAGGATAACCCCATGCTCCCTGCTGTGTATTGTTAGAATCCATAGTGGTGTATAGCCCCTCGTTAGCAGTATTCCACTTTTCCATCCATCGTTTATTATCAACGGGAATGGTATATGCTGTAAGCTCTTCTTTCACTAAAAATCCCCCCTGTTTTTCAGGAAACTGGTACCTAAAAGCAATACCATCGTTATATGCCCTTACGATTATGTCTATCCTGATATTATTGCTGTTTTTAAAGGAAAAAGACATTTCGTTTGCAGTATTGCTACAGTCCAAACGTTTACCATGCAAAGTTGTATACTTTTCCTGTATCACTTTAAGTTTGCCTGATTTTATATAAGAAAGCCCGGTAGAAAAATCCTGAGCATCTGTTACTAATCCAAGGTCTATGCGAGGAATTATAACATTAGTTTTATTACTGTCTATGTATGATATCTGTAGGTACCACCCGCCATTATTTCCGTTTTGCTCATCGTTATAAAGCGCTGCATAATTTTTTTTATTGGGCGATAATAATGTTGCCTTTTGAGAATATAGTTGCTGCGAAAAAAAGATAAAATTAACAGCAATAAATATATACTTCAACTTTATAAATTTGATAATGTTGCTGTTTTTAGGTACCAATGTATTGTTCATTGTTTAGTCTTCAAGATTATAAAAAGTTTGTGCATTTTTAAACCATACCAAATCCTGCTCTTCCTGCGTTAATTGGGCTATATAATCCTCTACAACGCTTACAACCCGGTTATATCCTGCAGCAACGTTGCATACGGGCCAGTCGGACCCAAACATTAGCCTGTTAGCCGTAAAATTTTCAAACACTACATCAAGGCAGGGTTTAAGATCATCCGGAGACCAGCTCTCCCAATGGGCTTCTGTTACCATACCCGATACTTTGCACAGTACGTTTTCTGCTTTCGCTAATTCAGCAATATTTGCCTTCCAGTTATCAATATTACCTGTTTTAAGGTCGGGCTTCGCAATATGGTCTAATACAAAAGGCTGGCCCGGAAACTGGTTAACCAGATTAATGGCATCTGGTAACTGGTGTTGAAAAATCAATATATCATACGTATAGCCAAATTCTTTAAGGGCAGCAATTCCGTGCCTAAAGGCTTTCCGTAACATGAAGCCATCCGCTTCTCCCTGAACAACATGCCTAAAGCCTTTCAGTTTTTTTTCAGTCGAAAAATAGTTAAGGCGCTCACCAATCTTTTCATCAAGTAAGTTTACCCAGCCAACCACGCCTTTAATAAAGTTGTGCTCTTTAGCCAGGTCAAGGAGAAATTTTGTTTCGCCTTCTACTTGCTCTGCTTGTACCGCTACACACCCTGAAAACTGATTATCATACAATAGGGGCGCTAAATCTTCCGGTAAAAAATCTTTCTTTATTTTATGCATTGAATTGTCTATCCACCCATGTACATTAGGGTCAAACTTCCAAAAGTGCTGATGGGAATCTATACGCTTATGCATTACTATATATTTTTTTCGTTTATCAGTGCCCTGTCAAGATGTACATATCCACCATCTACAAAAACAAATTGCCCTGTGGTGTGAGACGAGAGGTTCGAGATAAGGAACAATGCGGTATTTGCAATCTCCTCAGGGCGGGTCATGCGCGATTCAAAAGGTATACTTTTATTAATTTTAGATAAGGTCACATTACCATCGGGCAGGGTTTTTAGCCAGTCATCATAGGCCGGGGTAAAACTTTCTGCAATAATTATAGCATTACTTCTAATGCCATATTCTATTAGGTCTACTGCCCACTCCCTTGTAAGAGCTAACACACCACCCTTTGCTGCAGCATAGCCCGATGTGCCTCCCTGACCCGTTAGCGCCACTTTAGACCCTATATTTAATATAACCCCTTTAGATTTTTTTAAGTAGGGCAAGGTATATTTAGTCAACAAAAAATAGCTTGCTAAATTAAGCTTGAGCGATTCCATAAACTCTTCAAAAGTTGCGTTTAAGCCCACGCCATCGTTTATGCCTACATTATTAATTATTGCATCTATGCGGCCATATTTTTGTACAATCATTACGACTGCTGCTTCTGTTTGCGCAGGGTCTGTTACGTCGATTTTACAAAACAGGGCATCAATACCTTTTTCATTAAATTTTTCTGCATATATACTTCCCCGTTCATTACGGTCTAATAACACAGGGATTGCCCCCTCAGCTGCAAGCATCCGCACCATGGTTTCGCCTATGCTGCCCTCTTTACCGGCAGCACCAGAAACTACAACTACTTTACCTTTTAAACCTAAATCCATATACCTTATATTCTATTCTAAGTCAATAATTATTTTGATTGCATTGTTTTTTGGATCAATCCATTTATCAAAATTCTCCGTTAAAGTATCAAATGCCCCCCGGTGGGTTATATACTTTTTAGGGGCAATACTCCCAGATTTGAGGCTTTTTATTACATAGTCGAAATCTTCTTTAGTAGCGTTACGGCTGCTCATAAGCGTTGATTCCCGTTTATGGAAATCAGGGTGGCTAAATGTGAGTTCCCCTTTTTGCAGGCCTACCAGTACAAATCTGCCGCCCTGTGCCATATAATTAAATGCAGCATTCATTACATTCCTGTTACCTGTAGCATCAAAAATTACCGTGGGCATATCTCCATTAGTAAGTACCGCCAGGGTTTCTGTAACATAAGTTTCAGGCAAACTTAAAAAGGCCTCTGCATGTAGTTCTTCCCTGCAAAAATTAACGCGATACTCATTGCTATCCATAGCAATAACCCGGGCGCCGGCCAGCATGGCAAATTGTATAAGTCCAAGCCCTATTGGGCCGGCACCCATTACTAATACCGTATCTTTTTGTGTTACACCTGCCCTGCGCACGCCATGTGCTGCTATAGCTAACGGCTCTACAAGTGCAAGTTCATCATAATCAAGCCCTTCGCCATTAAGCAAATAAGTGTCTGATATACAAACATATTCTGCCATACCGCCATCTATATGTACCCCAAACACCTGCATTTTAGCACAACAATTTGTTAGCCCATTCCTGCAGGCCTGGCATTCCCCACAGTGAAAATAAGGGATAAATGTTAATTTATCACCATGCTTAAAACCTTTAGCTTCGCCTTCAATATATTCTGCAGCAAGCTCGTGGCCTAATATCCTTGGGTAACTAAAATAAGGCTGTGTGCCTCCATAAGCATGAATATCTGTGCCACACACCCCTATTTTTTTTATTTTTAATAAGGATTCGCCCGGTTTTCGCTGTGGCACCGGTTTTTGTTTAAGTAAAAATTCATGTGGCTTTTCACAAACAATATATTTCATTGGTAGTATTTTTCTAAGTAATTATTCATATTCGGCAGGCTTTATAAATGCTTATAGTTGCAGGTATACAAAATGACAGGTTAAAAACATAGTTTCTGCAGTGGGAAAGGTTAAAGCAACACGCTTCATAAATTTTACATGTAACACCTTAACACTTAACGCAGTTCTTTTAAATTCCTAAAAATATAAATACTAAATAACGCTTAACAGCTTTGTAGCAAATTAATATAAATTTACCATCTTATAAATTAGCGTTATTATCCAATGATTGCGGAATATTATCCTACGCTATTTTAATATATTTATTTAAGCGTATATTTACTTAAAAAATCGTTATCGTTGAAACCGCATCACCTTGCAATATCTACAGTCTCTACAAAGTCATTTTCTGCAAAACGTGAAGTTTTGCCCGATGTTAATAACTGGTGGCACTACCATGATGAACTGGAACTCATTTACTTTAAAAATGGTAATGGGACACAATTTGTAGGCGATAATATCAGCAACTTTAAAAATGGAGATATTGTACTTGTAGGGAGTAACCTGCCCCATTACTGGCAATACAGTGAAGATTTTAAAAATGCCGCAATTGAAGTGTATGTAGTGCACTTTAATAAATATTTTTGGGGAAAGGATTTTTTAAATTTACCCGAGAACCTTGAGCTTGCAAAGGTTATAGAACAATCTAAACAGGGAATTCAAATTAAAGAAAGTTCTAATATTTACTTAATCGAATCTATAATCAATGTCATAGAAAATCAGGGAACAAAAAAAATACTGAGCCTTATAGAGGTATTATTAGAAATAGGTAAATGCAGCGATTCGCAACATTTAGTATCATTGGGGTTTAACGCAAATTTTCAGGAATCAGAGCGCGACAGGATACAAAACATTTACAATTATACCCTAAAAAATTATAAGGAACAAATAAACCTCGAAAAAATAGCTGCAATAGCTAAGATGAGCAGGACTTCGTTTTGCAAGTTTTTTAAATTGCGCACTGGTAAAACCTATTCTGTTTTTTTAAACGAAATCAGGATAGGGAATGCCTGTAAAATGCTAATTGAAAAAAGGATGACTGTTAAGGAAATTTGTTTTGAAAGCGGATTTCTCAACTTTTCAAGTTTTCATAAATGCTTTAAGGATATTACCGGACAGACACCTTTAAAATATCAAAGGTCTTATAAATAGTTTACTTATCCATAATTAATGGATAATCATACGCACTTTATGTGCTTGTTAATTATATAGTTTTGGCGTTAAACACTCTTACCTGTGCTAACCTGCATTTGCATTAAACACAGATTCTTAATTAAAATATAGAAATATCATTACCACGTTTTACATTTACTACATACTGTCCATTAGATAATTAATTAATTCATGAACAATATACCTGATAGTTTTACTTCTAAACCTTCAAAGGCAAAAGTAGCTTACCTTTTTCCGTTAAGTTTAATTACCAGCTTGTTTTTCTTTTGGGGTTTTGCACATAATTTAGACCCTGTGCTAATTCCGCATCTTAAAAAAGCGTTTCACTTAACTGATCTCGAAACCGCCTTTGTAGATTTCTCAGTATCAATTGCCTATTTTGTCATGGCATTACCTGCCGGTTACTTTATGCGAAGGTATGGTTACAAAAATGGCATTATATTAGGGTTAACGCTCTTTGCTACCGGGGCATTTTTATTTCTCCCGGCGGCAGATAGCCGACAGTATATTTTTTTTCTTGGAGCACTATTTATTATTGCCTGCGGACTTACCTTTCTGGAAACGGCTGCAAACCCATATGTTACCATGTTGGGCGATCCTAAAACGGCAACACAACGTTTAAATTTTTCACAATCCTTTAATGGACTGGCTGCATTTCTTGCTCCTATAATTGGCGGTAGGTTTATACTTTCTAATGTAAACTATAGCGATGCCCAACTGGCTGCTATGCTCCCTAAAGATAAGGAAGCTTATTTACTGCAGGAAGCAAATACCGTAAAAGGGCCTTATATGGTATTAGGAATTGTAATAATTATTGTAGCCTTGATTTTTATCTTTACAAAACTACCTGATATAAAGCAAAATAAAGATGAAATTGAAACTTCAAATATTCGTCATGTTTTACGACACAGCCACTTATCATGGGCCATAATTGCGCAGTTTTTCTACATTGGTGCACAGGTTTGTGTACTTAGTTTTTTTATACGTTTTGTTACAACATCGGCAGGAATTACAGAGCAGCATGCAAGCTGGTACTCCGGGGCTGCAGGCCTTGCCTTTATGCTGGGGCGTTTTGCAGGTACGTTTTTTATGCAGTATGTAAAGCCTAACCGCCTGCTTATGCTTTATGCTTTTATAAGTATGCTGTTAACTGTAGTAGCCATTTTTGCTGATGGTATGCTTACTGTTTACGCACTTATAAGCATCGCTTTTTTTATGTCTATAATGTTTCCTACAATATTTTCAATGGGCATTGCGGGTTTGGGTAAAGATACTAAGCTGGGATCATCGCTCATTGTTATGTCTATTGTAGGTGGAGCAATTTTACCGTTGGGTTTAGGTTACATATCAGATGTTACCGGTAATATACAATATGGTTATGTTGTACCATTTATATGCTTTTTAGTAATTTTTATCTTTGGATATAAAAAATGGCAGCCCATAATTACCGAACCACAAATATCTTTAAAATAATATACGTCTGGAGCGACAGTATAAACACGCGAACGATATACTGTTCTTGTTTGAAAGCACATTAAATCACTTTAAATTTTAATAATAAATTGCATTTCGATGAAAGGAATAATTCAATTTTGCACTATAGTTTGTATCATTTTAACTTCTGCCACCGGTTTTGGACAAGACAATGACGGTTTAAAATTATGGTATAACAAACCCGCAACCGTTTGGAACGAAGCATTACCCCTGGGTAATGGCCGGATAGGATTAATGGTATTTGGGGACCCGGTGAATGAAAAATTGCAATTAAATGAAAGTACATTTTGGTCTGGAGGCCCTTCAAGGAATGATAATCCTGATGGCCATTTAGTAATAGATTCGGTACAATATTATATTTTTAAAGGAGAATACAAACGTGCCGAGATACTTGCTAACAAAGGCCTAACGGCAAAACAGCTGCATGGCGCAATGTACCAGACTGTAGGGGATTTTAACCTGAATTTTGAAAACAACCAGGTTTATACTGATTATTACAGGGAACTTGATATAGAAAAAGCGATCTTCACTACTACATTTAAAGTTAATGGAACAACTTACAAAAGAGAAATATTTACCTCTTTTCCGGATGATGTAATAGTGGTAAAACTTACTGCAAATAAGCCGGGTATGCTCTCATTTACCGCCGGATTTGATGGCGAACTTCAAAAAAATTCCGGCGCTATTGATAAAAATACGCTACAAATGAAAGGAGTTTCCGGCACTCACGAGGGTGTATCCGGCCAGGTTAAGTTTGATGCAAAAGCTAAAATAGTAAATGATGGCGGCAGCATAAGTGTAGAGTCGGGAAAATTAAGGGTAAGCAAGGCTAATGAGGTTGTAATCATCATTTCGGTTGCCACAAATTTTACTAATTATGCAACCCTTGATACCGATGAAAGTAAAAAAAGCAGCAATAAGCTGGACGCAGCACTAAAAAAACCATTAAAAAAATTATTAAGTGCACATGTTAGTGCCTATCAAAATTATTTTAACCGGGTTGTATTCAACCTGGGTACTTCGGCAGCTTCAAAACTACCAACAGATATTAGAATAAAGAATTTTGCAACGGCATACGATCCGCAGCTTATTTGCTTATATTATCAGTTTGGGCGTTATTTGCTTATCAGCTCGTCTCAACCGGGCGGGCAGCCGGCAAATCTTCAGGGCATCTGGAACGGCAGTACAAAGCCGGCATGGGATAGTAAGTATACCATTAACATAAATACAGAAATGAACTATTGGCCCGCCGAAAAATGCAACCTGCCCGAAATGCACGAGCCACTTATACAACTCATTAAAGATCTTTCTGTAACAGGCGCTGAAACTGCAAAAACCATGTATAAAAGTGGCGGTTGGGTAGCACACCACAATACCGATATTTGGCGTATTACAGGTGTTGTAGATTTTGCAAATGCCGGGCAGTGGCCCATGGGTGGTGCCTGGCTAAGCCAGCATTTATGGGAAAAATACCTTTATAGTGGCAATAAAGAGTACTTAGCATTTGTTTATCCTGTTCTAAAATCAGCATCTAAATTTTACCAGGATTTCCTTATAGAAGAACCTACACACAAATGGCTGGTAGTAAGCCCATCGGTATCGCCCGAAAATACACCGGATGGTCATCAGGGCATTGCCTTAACTGCTGGCGCTACTATGGATAACCAACTTATTTTCGATCTTTTTACCAAGACAATAAAATCGGCTCAAATATTAAAAAAAGATCCTGAGACTATAATTGAATTAGAAAAACTTAAAGACCGCCTGCCACCTATGCAAATTGGGCGTTATGGCCAACTACAGGAATGGCTGGGTGACTGGGACAACCCTGATGATAAACACAGGCATGTTTCCCATCTGTATGGGTTATATCCAGGCAACCAAATTAGCCCCTACACTACCCCACAACTCTTTAATGCTGCTAAGACAGTGCTTGTTCATCGTGGCGATGTTTCAACGGGGTGGTCTATGGGCTGGAAGGTTAACCTTTGGGCACATTTATTAGATGGCAACCATGCTAACAAACTTATAAAAGACCAGCTTACGCTTGTTGACCCAATTACCCGGGGTGAAAAGGGCGGAACCTACCCTAACCTGTTTGATGTCCACCCACCTTTTCAGATCGATGGAAATTTTGGATGCACATCTGGCATTACAGAAATGTTGCTACAAACCCAAAATGGTGCAATTGATATTTTGCCCGCCTTGCCGGATGAATGGGCAAATGGAAGCATTACCGGATTAAGGGCTTATGGCGGATTTGAGGTTAGTATTGTATGGAAAAACAACAAAGTTCAGCAAATTACTTTAAAATCTAACCTGGGCGGTAATTGCCGTATCAGGGTTCCAAATGAAGTTGTAATGAAAGCAAATACACTAACAACCGCTTCAGATAGCAATCTCAATCCTAATAGCTTTTTTAAGACAGACACCGTTAAACAACCATTAATTTCGGCTTCCGCAACAATAAGTGACGTTAATCTTAAAAAAACCTATATGTATGATTTTGCAACTCAGGCAGGAAAAACTTATGTACTAAATTTAAAAAATTAGCATGCTTTTTTTGGGATAATGCTATTTAGCAATTTATACAGCAAAAGGTCAATTTTGTAGTTATTAATGGATTAGTTTATAAAATTTTATTTTAGTTGATATTAATGAGGCTATTAAATGTAAGTTTTTAATAATTTTGCAAAATTATTCATCAATATTTTGTTTAGTCATTATAAGTAGCTAAACAGTGTAAATAATTATATTAAGTTGGCAAGAGAAAATGAAACATGGGTAATGAGGGATATTACCATTGATTGTACAGTGTTTGGATTTGATAATGGGAGCCTCCAGGTTTTATTAGTAGAACATGCCGATGGTATAACAAAGGGTAAATGGGCATTGCCTGGCGGTTGGATAACCCAAAGGGAACATATAGATGAGGCAGCACAAAGGCTACTATACAACATAACAGGCCTTGATAATATTTACCTTGAACAATTAAAGGCATTTGGAGCTCCGGACCGATATCCACTTTCAAGAGTAATTACAGTAGGTTATTTTGCACTAATTAAAAGAGCTGATTATAATGTTACTGCGGGGTTTAATGCATCTGATGCTAAATGGCACAATATTAAAGATATACCCCAGTTAGCTTTTGACCACAACGATATTTTAAATTTTAGTATAAAGCAATTGCGCAAAAATGTAAGGCATGCACCAATTGGCTTTTCTTTACTTCCAAAAAAATTCACCCTGCTTGAATTGATGCATTTATACGAAGAAATTTTGGGGCATGAGATGGACAAACCTAATTTTAGGCGAAAATTCCTTAAAATGGGACTGCTTAAACCGTTGGCTGAAAAACAGGAAAACGTATCGCACAGAGCTGCACAATTATATGAGTTTGATATGAAAATATATGAGAAACTAACCGAAAGAGGATTTAGTTTTGAATTTTAGAATTATTATTAGGGTTGTTAGTCTAAAATGGCACAATAGAACATTTGGTCTGCAGTTTACAATCCATATTTCATACTAAAAAAAATGCCCGCCGGAAACCACCCCGGCAGGCAATAGTGTAAAAAAATACATCAAATTTTAACGTTACAACTGTTTTATTTGATGTTCTTTAAGCCATAGATTTAAATGACTGCGAAAGCATTTTAGAATTCCTACTTGTATCTAAACAAATCTTTTAAGGCTTAATAAGTTCTATACTGCCATCCGGTTTATGCTTAAGTTCGGTTACCTTAACATTGCGCAAATGAGTCTTACCGGACAGCTCTGTGTCATGGTAAAATATATACCATTTGTTCTTAAACTCAATTATAGAGTGGTGTGTTGTCC